>Ga0209980_10000003_pt1 | contig 129054 bp, 112 predicted proteins | sample CR02metaG_FD_183611 | JGI IMG/M metagenome (GOLD analysis project Ga0209980, IMG submission 183611) | Deep subsurface microbial communities from Mariana Trench to uncover new lineages of life (NeLLi) - CR02 metaG (SPAdes) (version 2) | ecosystem: Environmental > Aquatic > Marine > Ocean...
TGTTGATTTAATGGTGCGCCCGGAGAGATTCGAACTCCCGACCACCTGGTTCGAAGCCAGGTACTCTATCCAGCTGAGCTACGGGCGCATTGTCTGTTACTTCGTAAGACAGCCTGTGCTGGCCGACTGTAGCAGCGCTTCGCACTGCAAGGTACTCCTCTCGTCGCTGCGCTCCTCGAGCCCGGCCGCTCGGTCGCACCCTCGCGGCGTTCGCTCCTGGCGAAGCGTGCTTCGCCTTGCCGCTTTGCGGCAACCGTCGCTCACCCGGCTGAGCTACGGGCGCAAAGTTTCTGAACCTCAAAGACGACGTTTGGCGTCTCCGTGAAATGGTGGGCCTGCCAGGACTTGAACCTGGGACCAAAAGATTATGAGTCTTCTGCTCTAACCAACTGAGCTACAGGCCCAAATAATTTATTTGTACGAAAAATTCCTCTGTATTTTGTGGCTGCTTAACGGCCATTGTTTTTTAGCGGCTAAAGCCGCTCCGACAGATTCTTCTTGCGGCCGCGCGACAAGGCATTGTCTGTTCGCGGCTAAAGCCACTCCCACGAGATCGTCGCGAATAGCGCTAAGCCGCTCGCGGCACCGTGAAATCAGTCTTCTATCAAAAAACTTCTGAGCTGATCCGAACGCGTCGGGTGCCGCAGCTTTCTGAGCGCCTTCGCTTCTATCTGACGAATGCGTTCACGCGTGACATCGAACTGCTTGCCGACCTCTTCCAAGGTGTGGTCGGTGTTCATGTCGATGCCGAAGCGCATGCGCAACACTTTCGCCTCGCGTGGAGTGAGACCGGCGAGAACCGTGTGCGTCGTCTCCCTCAGTCCTTGCGACGTTGCCGAGTCGACAGGCGAGTGCACGGTCTGGTCTTCGATGAAATCGCCCAGGTGCGAGTCTTCATCATCGCCAATGGGTGTTTCCATCGAAATCGGTTCTTTTGCGATCTTCAAAACCTTGCGCACTTTGTCCTCAGTCATTTCCATGCGATCAGCGAGCTCGTCGGGCAATGGTTCACGGCCCATTTCCTGCAGCATCTGCCGCGAGATGCGGTTCAACTTGTTGATCGTCTCAATCATGTGCACCGGAATACGGATCGTGCGTGCCTGGTCTGCGATCGAACGCGTAATCGCCTGTCGAATCCACCAGGTTGCGTACGTCGAGAACTTGTAGCCACGCCGGTATTCGAATTTGTCCACGGCCTTCATGAGTCCGATGTTGCCTTCCTGGATCAAGTCGAGGAATTGCAAGCCCCGGTTCGTGTATTTCTTCGCGATTGAAATAACGAGCCGCAGGTTCGCCTCAACCATCTCCTTTTTCGCGCGGCGTGCTCGCGCTTCGCCGATCGACATTTGCCGGTTGATCTCCTTGATCTCGGAGATCTTCAACCCTGTCTGATCCTCGACCGTCAGCAGTTTGCGCTGCGCACGCGTGATGTCATCCCTGAGCTTCGCCAGAATCGACGAGTGCTTGCGCTTGGCCCGAATATGTTTCTCGACCCAGTTGAGATCCGTCTCGCTCTTCGGGAAACTCGCGAGAAAATCCCTGCGCGGCATGCCGGCATCGCGGACACAAATTTGCATGACCAGGCGTTCCTGGGTGCGGATCACAGAGACGAAGCCACGCAGGAGCCGGACCAGCATGTCGAACAGCTTCGGCGCCAGCTTGAGTTCCATGAGCTGGTCGGCGAGATTGGCCTGCGCCTTGATCGTCTTCTTGTCTTTAAGGCCGTATTTTTCAAGCGCGGCCAGCGCGCGCTTTTGCAGGCGGCGAATGACCTTGACCCGTGCCTTGACTTCGTCCGGGTCCGGCCCGGTGTCAATGACCTCGTCGTCGTCATCGTCCGTCTTGGGGACCGGCGCCTTGATCTCGTCGGGCGCATTGGGATCGATGAAGCCCACGATGAAATCCTGCATGCGTGTGTCACCGACTGAGACTGCATCGGCGACCTCGAGAAGCCTGACGATCGTCGGTGGGAAGTGCGCCATGTAGTATTTGACCTGGTTGAGGCCGTCCTCGATGCGCTTCGCAATCTCGATCTCGCCCTGGCGCGTCAGCAGCTCGACGGTGCCCATCTCGCGCATGTACATGCGCACGGGATCCGTTGTGCGGCCGAATTCGGCATCGACACTGGCCAGCGCCGCCTCTGCTTCCTCGGCTGCATCGTCATCATTGGACACGGCGGTGTCCGATAACAGTATCGACTCGGCATCCGGCGCCTTCTCGTGCACCGTAATACCCATGTCATTGATCATGTTGACGATATCCTCGATCTGCTCCGGATCGACAATGTCGTTCGGCAGGTGGTCATTGACCTCTGCGTAGGTCAGATAGCCTTGTTCCTTGCCGCGGGCAATCAAATCTTTAAGCTGTTTGGCCTGTTTATTGCCGCCAACGGTTGCGCGTTTTTCGCTCAAAATGAATTGACCTCCACCTAAAAAATGCAAACGAACCACTATACTCGTATGACTGGGACCAGGCTACAAAAATTCCGTAAATCCGTGCTCTAGTTGAGCTGTCTGAGCTCCGTCTTTTCCTCATCGCTGAGAGTCTTATCTCTCTGCTTTTCAATCAAGAAACTGATGCGCTCCCGGCGTCCCGCCAAGGCAAGCTGATCGAGGCAGTCGTGCAGTTCGGCGCTAGCGTCAAAATCGTTGTCCGACGGTATCTCGGCCATGGCCAGTTTTCCGAGGTGCCGGCCCTGATCATCGTGCCGCCAGCGCTCGAGCAGTCCGGCCGTCGTGATATTCGGCTCCGCCTGCACGGTCTCAATCAGTTCGTGCAACAGTTCGACACCGGGCCGGCTGACGCCGGCCAGTTTCTCGACATCGAGCTTGCCACCTGCCTGCGGGTGATTCAGCAGCAGGGTTATTGCACGGCGCACGACCGAGGGTCGGCTCACCGACAATCCCGAACCGGCCCGGCCAAACGCCGAACGCCGAGCGCCACCGCGCGCGAACCCGCTGTCCGCTGCCGGTTGTTCGAGCGTCTTCGCAAGTTTCGCGGCCGACAGGCCGACCGTCTCCGCGAGCGAGCCAATGAGCAATTCCCGATACACGCCGTGCGGGATTTTTGCGAGCAGCGGCTTGGCCAGTTCCGCAAGACGCGCTCGTCCGTCAATCGTTTCGAGGTCGACTTGCTCGGCGAGCCCGCCGATCAGGTAGTCCGACAAGGCGACACCACTATCCAGTAACTCCATGAACGAATCCGGGCCCTGCGAATTGACGAATGAATCCGGATCGTCGCCTTCGGGCAGGAAAATGAAGCGAATCTGGCGGCCCTCGCGGATGTGTGGCAACGCCGTTTCCAGCGCTCGCCAGGCGGCGGCTTTGCCGGCGCGGTCGCCGTCGAAGCAAAAATCGACGTAGTCAGTGAGCCGGAACAAGCGATTCAGGTGCTCGACGGTCGTCGCCGTGCCCAGTGTCGCGACCGAGAAGTCGATACCGTGGCGGGCGAGGGCGACGGTATCCATGTAGCCCTCGACCACGACAAGTCGGTCAATGTGCCGCAGTGCCCGGCGCGCCTCGTAAAGGCCATACAGCTCGCGGCCCTTGTGAAATAGCGCGGTCTCCGGCGAGTTCAGGTACTTCGGTTCGCCATCGCCCATCGAGCGACCGCCAAACCCGATCGTGCGGCCCCGCGTGTCACGAATCGGGAACATGATGCGATCGCGAAAGCGGTCGTAATTTCGCCCGTTGTCCTTGCGAATGATGAGGCCGGTTGCGAGCAGCCGGTCGATCGCATCCTGCGACTTGCCGTACTTGTCAAGGAGGCCGCTCCAGCCGTCCGGCGCATAACCGATGCCGAAGCGCTGCGCCGTAGCGCCGTCGACGCCGCGCTCCTTGAGATAATCGACCGCGGCCGGATGCTTGCGCAGGCAGCCCTGCCAGTGCCGCTCAACTTTGGCCGTCAGCTCGAAAAGCTCGTCGTAGCGGCGTGCCGGCTTATCGCTCTGATCACGCGGAACCGCAACGCCCATCGTATTCGCAAGGCTCTCGATCGCCTCGACGAAACTCATGTGGTCGTAGTCCATCAGAAAGCCGACGGCCGTGCCGTGCGCGCCGCAGCCGAAGCAGTGGTAGAAGCCTTTCGTCGGGCTGACCGTGAACGACGGGGTCTTCTCGTCATGGAACGGGCAGCATGCCTTGAACTCGCGGCCGGCCTTCTTGAGCTGCACGCGGCGGCCGATGACCTCGACGACGTCTGCCCGAGCGATCAGGTCGTCGATAAAATCCTGGGGAATCAGTCCGGCCATGTACTTGTAAACGCCAGCTCCGTGCTACCGGGTTTCGAAAGTCTGTTCTTGTTATTGGATCCGGGCGCCAGCCCGGTCCCGACAAGCATAGCGAATACGGCGCAATCCGCCAGTCCGGGGTGGTCTCAGGCGGCGCCGAGGCGTGCCTTGACCTTGGCGCCCACAGCGCCCATGTCGGCACGGCCAGCCGCCTTCGATTTGATGATGCCCATGACCTTGCCCATGTCGCGAATGCTTGCAGCACCCGTCGTCCGGATTGCCTCGTCGATCAGCGTGTCAAGTTCCGCATCATCGAGTTGCTCGGGCAGATAGGCCTTGAGCACTTCGATTTCGGCGAGTTCGATGTCGACCAGGTCCTGACGGCCACCTTGCCCGAATTGCGACACCGAATCGCGGCGCTGCTTGACCATCTTGAGAAGTACGGTAAGGATGCCGGCGTCATCGAGCTCGATTCTGCTGTCGACCTCAACCTGTTTGATCGCGGCCATGATCAGGCGCACGACCTTGAGCCGGTCTTTTTCACCGGCCTTCATCGCAGACTTCATGTCGTCAGTGATTCTGACTTTCAGGGACATAGTAGTGGCCCCGGCGCAGCGGAGCGGACAGAGTTCAGAAGAGACGTTTGCGCTTCGCCTGTTCGCGCGAAATGCGCTTCAGGTGCCGTTTGACGGCGGCGGCTTTCTTGCGCTTGCGTTCCTGTGTCGGCTTCTCGTAATACTCACGGCGGCGAAGCTCGGTGAGGACACCCGCCTTTTCACAGGCACGTTTGAAGCGTCGCAGGGCAGCGTCGAAATACTCATTCTCTTTTATGCGAACACTCGGCATACGGTCTGGAAAATCCGTCCAATACAAATAAACCCGGCGCTAGGCCGGGACATCGAGCCGAGCATGGTACTGATTCGGTGTCCCCAATGCAAATACCTGAGCCTGCCGGGCCCGCCGTTTTGAGCCACCGGGCCTTGTTATCGGCAGGCCGACCACCGATGCATTGCTGCGTGGAAACACCATGATTTCCGGGGCTGCTGGCGACCTGCGGTATGATGCGCCGCCTATGAACGTCCTCGGCATCGAAACCAGTTGCGACGAAACGGGCGTTGCGCTGTTCAGCACCGAATCGGGCTTGCTGGCCGACGCGCTGCACAGCCAGGTCGACCTGCATGCCCTGTACGGCGGCGTCGTGCCCGAGATCGCATCGCGGGACCATCTTCGCCGCCTGCTGCCGTTGCTGCGGCAGGTGCTGGACGAGGGCGGCATCAAGCGGCCCGATGCCATCGCCTACACCGCCGGCCCAGGCCTGGTTGGTGCCCTGATGGTTGGCGGTGGCATGGCGGCCGGACTCGGGCTCGCATGGGACTGCCCGGTCATCCCGGTACATCATATGGAAGGTCACCTGCTCGCACCGATGCTCGAGGACGAGCCGCCCGCCTATCCGTTCCTGGCGTTGCTCGTATCGGGCGGCCATACGATGCTGATCGCCGTCCGCGAACTCGGCGATTACGAGATTCTCGGCACCACGCTCGACGACGCCGTGGGCGAGGCCTTCGACAAGACCGCAAAGTTGCTCGGTCTCGGCTATCCGGGCGGACCCGCGCTCGCGGCGCTGGCCGAAGAGGGCGACGAGTGCGCAGTTGCGTTTCCGCGGCCGATGCTGAAACGTCCGGGATTCGATTTCAGCTTCAGCGGCCTGAAGACAGCCGTGATGATCGAAGTTCGCAAGGCAACCGAGCGCGGTGACTACGCGGCTCAACGTGCCAACATCGCGGCTTCGTTTCAGCGTGCGGCGATTGACACGCTCGTCGCCAAGTCGATTCGCGCCGCGGCACAGGAAAAACTTGAACGCATTGTTGTCGCCGGCGGGGTTGGTGCCAATCGCCTGTTGCGAACGGAGATCGCCACGCAGTTTCAGGGCCGGGTGTACTTCCCGCGGCCTGCCTATTGCACCGACAATGGTGCGATGATCGCAATCGCAGGTGCGTTGCGTATTGCCGATGCAGCGGCAGTCAGCGAAATCAAGGCACGGGCGCGCTGGTCTCTCGACACGCTGAGACCGCCGGGCAATAACTAGGAAACGGGCTGCAAGTACTTAGTTTCATGGACACGATTTTTTTACACAAACTCAAAGTCGATACGGTGATCGGCATCTGGGACTGGGAACGCAAGATTCGTCAGACCGTCGTTATCGATCTGGACATGGCGGCCGATATTCGCAAGGCCGCGAAGACGGACAGTGTCGACGATACCCTGAATTACAAGCGCGTCTCAAAACGTGTGCAGCAATTCGTTGCCGACTCGAGCTTCCAGCTCGTCGAGACGCTGGCGGAACGCATTGCCGAACTCCTCATCGGTGAGTTGGGCGTGTCCTGGGTGCGGGTGAAGGTCAACAAGCCCGGCGCAATCCGGGGCGCACGGGACGTCGGCGTGGTCATCGAGCGGGGCGAGCGGCCCGACGCGAGCTGAAGAAGGGACGCGGCAATGGCCAGGGTATATCTCGGGCTTGGCAGTAACATCGACGCCGAGGAAAACCTCAGGCTGGGCATCGCAGAGCTCCGCTCGCGCTATGGCTGCGTCGATCTGTCCGCCGTGTATCAAAGCGCCGCGCTGGGCTTCGATGGCGATGACTTTCTGAACATGGTTGTCGGGCTGACAAGCGACGAGAGCCCGCTCGACATGCATCGCCAGATCGAGGAGATTCATGCCCTGTCGGGACGGCGGCGGCGCGCCGACAGGTTGATGTCACGGCCGCTCGACATCGACTTGTTGATGTATGACGACGTCGTCAGTGCGGGGCCACCGCTGCGGTTGCCGCGGCAGGATGTTCTCGAGTGCAGCTTTGTCCTGCGGCCATTTGCCGAACTCGCGCCGGACGTCGTGCATCCGGAAACCGGCAGGTCCCTTGCCGCGCACTGGCGGGATTTCGATGCTACGCGTCATCCTTTGGTGCCGGTTCGCGTTATTCTGTAAAAACGTCAAATTCGTCTTTGCGAGAAGGCGCAGCTGACGAAGCAATCTCATAAAAACAGTGGTTTACAGATTGCTTCGCTGTGCTCGCAATGACATCGATCAATTGACCGCGACGAGCCGACTTGGCGCAGCCGTATTCCGCTAAAATGGGTCATCATGGACACGGTTCGCCGGCCACCTGGAAGCCCCATGCGCAATTTTCTGATGTTGTTACTCATTACCATTCTGAGTGCCTGCGGTTCATCAGGCGGTGATACGACGTGCACGAACACGAGTCAAAAACAATTCGTCCTCGACAACATGCGTACCTGGTATTTCTGGAATGATCTGCTGCCGGACCAGGTCGATATCAGCCAGTTCGCCTCGCCCGAGGACCTGCTGTTGCATCTCACGACCTTCAGCCCCGACGACGGCAACGGCAATCCGATCGACAGGTTCAGTTTCATCAATTCCGCGGTGGCGGACGCGCAATTCTTTGGCGAAGGCAAGTTCGAGGGTTTCGGCTTCAGCAGCAAGTTCGTCGACGTCGATGCTACCGACCTGAGACTGACGCGCGTCTTCACCGACAGTCCGGCGTTTCGGGCCGGCCTCGCACGCGGCCAGCGTATTTTGGAACTCAATGGCCGCACGATTGTAGAAATCAATGCGGCGGAAGGTCTCGGCGCTGTATTCGGCACTACGCCGCTCGAATTCACGATGCGCAATGTCGATGACAGCGAATTCACGGTCACGATCGAGCACGACATCGTCACGATCAATCCGATACCGCAATGGCGCATCATCGACGCCGGTAGTGGTCGTATGGTCGGTTACCTCGAGCTCGCGACGTTCATCAGCACGGCAGACCCGGTCTTCGATACTGTCTTCGCGGCGTTTCGCACGGCGGGCGTCAACGATGTGATTATCGATCTGCGCTATAACGGCGGCGGCCTCGTGAGCACGGCTGAATTGCTTGGTGATTATCTCGGCGGTGACATCGCTGCAAACCTGGTTTTCTCTCACACTCTGTTCAACGCGGAGCGTGCCAGTAACAACAGCACCGAGTTTTTCGATCGCCTCGGCAATTCGGTGAGCTTGTCAAAACTCGTCATCATTGCCACCATGGGTACGGCGTCGGCGAGCGAACTCGTCACCAATAGTATGGATCCCTACGTCGTGAGCGGTGTGACCATCGTCGGCGATACGACATTCGGCAAACCTGTCGGACAGATAGGCATCGAGTTCTGCGGGAAAATTCTGCGCCCGATTGCGTTCCAGACGGTTAACGTGGAGAACTTCGGCGACTACTTTGACGGCTTGCCGGTCGACTGTGCTGCGGCAGACGATCTGAGCGTGGCTGTCGGTGTGGACACCGATCCCAATATGGTTGCGGCACTCGCCTACCTGGACACCGGCGCATGTCCCGTCGCGGCCGCGCTGGCGGGGCCGGCAAAGCTCGATGCCGCCGCAGCAATACCGCAACTCGATCGTCGCGGACCGCCATCACGAGAGTTTGCTGACGCGTTTTAGGCCAGGCAACGAGGCATTCTGAATGAGATTGCTGCGTTGCGCTCGCAAAGACGTTTGTCGCCAGGGAATGGGACGCCTTCGACACAAAACAAGGATGGCGGGCCGTATAATGGCGCGCAAGCTAACGGCGGTGCCACAGGTCGAGTGCCGATTGGCCCCGCCAGATTCACGGAGATAGCCCAATGAACGATGAAGTCCAGACGGATTCAGCCGCGGCCGAAGAACCTGTGGTATCGGAGCAGGAGGCACAAATGGCCATGGAGATATTTCGCTCCGAGCAGAAACTGATTCCCGCCGCGCTGGCTGGATTCGTCGCGTCGATGGTCGGCGCGGGAATTTGGGCGGCGGTCACCGTCGCGACTGAATACCAAATTGGCTGGATAGCGATCGGTATCGGATTTCTGGTTGGTTTCACTATCCGCATCGTCGGCAAAGGTATCGACCAGATATTCGGCGCCGTGAGCGCTGTCTTGTCGCTCTTCGGTTGCGTGGTGGGTAACGTATTGACCGTCGCGTATTTCGTCGCCATGAACGAAGGAGTGGAGTTCATGGACGTCGTATCGCAACTGGACTTCGCGCTCAGCTATGAGCTGCTGGTGTCGACGTTCCAGATAATGGATGTGCTGTTCTATGGCTTGGCCGGTTACTTCGGATTCAAGTACGCGTTTCGCGAGCTCACCCAGGATGACTTCAATCGCGCGCTCGGCAAGTCCTTCTAGGATATGTCGCCCGGCGAGGAATCGCCGGACACGACCTGACCTGTCGCGCTAGCGATAGAATACGTGCGCGCCTATTCGGGCGGTTCGTACGCGCTTGCGCCGCCACGGTACTTTGACAGTCGTGCTGTGGTAGAACAGCGCGCCTCCGGTCGGGTCCGATGGCGGATCCACCAGTAACCTGGCAGCTATGAGCAGAGCCGTCCTCCAGCTATCGCGGTCGCGGGGCCGGTCGCTTCTGCCGTCACACCACCACGAGAACTGACACGGCGCCTGTTCGCCGCCCTGGTGCACGACGCCGCACGGCGTCGACGGAAACTGCTCGTTTTGTACGCGGTTGAGAACCGTCCATCCCACTGCAATCATGCCGATACGGCTCTCGCCGCGTGCCTCCCAGTAAATGGACAGCGCGAGGCAATTCCGTTCCTGTTTCAAGGTATGAGCACTGCTCTCGCCCGGGACTGCGCAGGCGATAAGCCCGGTCAGAACGACGATCGCTAACCGCAGTGATTGTCCGAGTATTGTCATACGACATTTTCGAACATTCGCAATGAACAGTTGCTTAACACATCGACTGAATGATGCGGAAAATTGTCGACTGGTTCACAGATCGCGCGAAACCGCATAGAACATAATCTGCCAGGTCGCACCAAGCGCACGGCTACGAAGACGTCGCGTTCGACAGAATGATGCTCACAAGGAGAGCGGCATGCCCCCACAGACGACAATCGATACCAAGACACTGTTCAAGACGATCGAGGCGAGCTGCTTCGTCATAGGACCGACCGTCACCGCCTATTTCGTGGCGAATTTCACGGTCGACTCTTACGGTTATTACTACCGGGATATGGAAGGTGGCATCGCGACCGGCGTTTTCCTGACGGCGCTGGGCTTTGCATTGCGCTACTGGAGACGCGCGGACTGACCGGGCGCGGGATCACCAGCCAATGCTGCGGCCACCGTCGACGGAAATGACCTGTCCGGTCACGTAGGTCGCGTCGCGGACCAGGTAAAGCACGCAGCCCGCAATGTCTTCGGGAGCGCCACTTCGTGCCAGCGGCACCTGGCGCAGAATCTCGTCCCTGGTCGCGTCGCTCATGCCGTCCTCGGGCCACAGAATTGCGCCGGGCGCGACACCGTTGACGCGGATGCCGGGCGCCAGGTCCTTCGCAAGCGAACGCGTCAGCATCGCCAGACCGGCCTTGGCCGCGCTGTAGACGGCGTGATGCTTGAGCGGGCGTCGCGCATGAATGTCGACAATATTAACGATCACACCATTTTGCTTGCGTAATGCAGGCACTGCGGCCTGTGACAGAAACAGCGGCGCCTTCAAATTGCTGCCGAGAAGATCATCCCAGTGCTCCCCGGTGATTTCTCCAAGCGGTGTCGGGTAGAAAGCCGACGCATTGTTGACAAGAACGTCGAGGCGGCTGTGCCAGCCGACTACACCGTTGATGAGTCCAGGCAGTGTTGCGATATCCGCAAGATCAGTGTGAAACGTTCTGGCTGAGTCGCTGCGCAATTCATTGAGCTTATCGGCGAGTGCTGCCGCAGCGTCCGCGGAACCCCGGTGATGGATCGCGACATTCGCGCCGTCGGCATGCAGACGCGTCGCGATTGCCGCGCCAATACGTCTCGCAGCGCCCGTCACAAGCGCGGTTTTGCCGTTCAGGTTTACCTGCGATGGCATGAAGAAACTTTCCCTCCCAGTCAAATCGTCGCACGCCGACAGCAATTTTTCGCGAGGCGCGATATAAAGATGCCATTCTGAAAGACTTTGAACGTCTCATGCAACACGAAATGCAGATGACTCTGCCCGAACCGGATGCCGCAAGCGCCGCACACAGCGCATGCTGCGCCGAGTACATTCATGATCGCATCCGCGATGCGGGCGGCAGTATCAGTTTCGCCGAGTACATGCACCATGCGCTGTATGCGCCCGGGGTCGGCTATTACACCGCGGGCGCGACAAAATTTGGCGTTGACGGTGATTTCGTCACTGCGCCGGAAATCTCGCCGATCTTCGGACGCGTACTGGCACGGCAGTGCGCAGCAGTCCTCGACGAAGTCGAACACGGGTCGATACTGGAATTCGGCGCCGGGAGCGGCAAACTTGCTGCCGACCTGTTGCGAACGCTGCATGCGCTCGATGCGCTCCCGGACAGCTACCTGATCATCGAGATATCAGCGGATCTGCGTGAGCGGCAGGAGCGCTACCTGCGATCCGAGATCGGCGATCTTGTGCATCGGGTACGCTGGCTGAATCGATTACCGGATCAGCATGCCGGCGTCGTTGTTGCGAATGAAGTACTCGATGCCTTGCCGGTCGAGCGCTTCGTGCGTCGCAGCGGTGGCATAGGACAGATACGTGTTGCAGCTGCTGGAGACGGTTTCAAGCTCGTCGAAGAGCCCGCCCCGGAACTTCTTGCGACGGCCGTGCAGGGTATCGAAGACGACTTGGGAAAAAAATTGCCACCAGGATTTGCATCCGAGGTGAGCCTGGCAGCATCGGGATGGGTCACCGACATTTCCGGCGCATTGAAGCACGGCGTCGTGTTCCTGTTCGACTACGGCCTGAGCCGGCGTGAGTACTATGCGGCGGACCGCGCCGGTGGGTGGTTGCGCTGTCATTTTCGCCATCATGCGCACAGCGATCCACTGATTTTGCCGGGCGTACAGGATCTGACGGCATGGGTGGATTTCTCGGGCATCGCCACGGCCGCAGTTGGCAGCGGACTGGACGTCGCGGGGTACGTTAGCCAGTCGCAATTCCTGATCGGTGGCGGACTGGACGAGGAACTTCAGGGACTGACGGAAATGCCACTCGCGGCACAGCTTGAATTGTCGGGGCAGGTCAAAATGCTTACTCTGCCCGGCGAAATGGGTGAAAACATCAAGTGCCTGGGCCTGAGCCGCGGGCCCGTCAGCAGACCAGCCGCACTGGTCGACGGCGACAGGACGCATACCTTATGAAACCAGGGATTGCCGACAAGGACTTTCGATGACCTGGCTGCAGGTCATCGTCCTCGCGATCGTGCAGGGACTTACGGAGTTTTTGCCGGTATCGAGTTCGGGACACCTCATACTCGTTCCATCGGTATTCGGCTGGCCGGACCAGGGACTTGCGTTTGACGTCGCCGTGCATTTTGGCTCGCTACTGGCCGTGTGCGTGTATTTCAGCAGCGATGTCGCTGCGATGATTCGCGGTGGCTGGCATTTACTGCGTGCCAGGACAGACACACAGGAATCGCGTCTTGCACTCGCGATTGCGCTTGGCACGATACCGGCTGCCGTCGTCGGCCTCACACTTGCCGGCTGGATCGAAGCAAACCTGCGCAGTTCCTCCGTTATCGTCGTGACCTTGTCCGGCTACGCGGTCCTGATGCTTCTCGCCGATCGCTTCGGCCGCCGCGAAAGACATGTCTCCGGTATCAATGTTCGCGATGCATTGGTCATCGGCTGCGCGCAGGCGCTGGCACTGATACCCGGGACATCACGCTCCGGGGTCACGATCTCGGCGGCACGGATTCTGGGCTTTACTCGTCTCGATGCAGCGCGCTTTTCTTTCTTGCTCGCGGTGCCCGTCATATTGCTGGCGACCGTCTATGAATTGGGCGGGTTGATCGCTGGCGAGGCGCCGGTCGCGTGGGTTCGATTGGGAACCGCAGCGCTCGTCTCCGCGATCGTTGCCTACTTGAGTATCGACTTTTTCATGCGCTTCGTCAGCCGCATCGGCCTGCTGCCGTTTGCGCTGTACCGGATCGCACTGGCCGCGGTGATTTTGTATGTGCTGGTTTAGAGCAATTCTTCTGACGTTGGTCGCCGGCAATGCATGGAGCGCCGGCAACGGATACATGATCGGAGCTGGAATCGAAGCTGACGCCAATGATGGCACCGCCGTTTCAGTTTTCGGTGACTTCGGCGCCTCCGGGAATACGTGGATTTCAGCGGCAATGGCGCGCAGCAGTTCCGAGCTGCTAAACGGGGATGAGCTCAATACCGTGTACGCAGATATCGGTATCGATCATTTCTTCACGTCGCTTGGAATACGCGCAGGTGTCTCTTATTGGGGTGACCCGGATGTTCTCGACGCTCTCGACTGGCGCGGTTCCCTGTACCTGCGCGGGATGAAGGGCATGCTGGCGGGAGAATTCGATTTCCGCAATATCGATTTCACGATTCCGCGTACGGACACGTTCCCCGGGCGAACCATTTCCTTCAATGCGCGCGGCGTCGGTCTGAACGCTCGCCTGGATCTGAGCGACGCCGTCAGCCTGCACCTGTCCGGCATGGACTATGACTACAGCATCAATTTGCGGCTGGACCCGAGTCGAGTCAACCTCATCCGGCTGCTGACGGCGACTCGTCTGAGCCTGATCAACAGCCTCGTCGACTACCGGGCGAGCGTCGGACTGGGAATCGATGTCGGCAGCCGGCACCTGCAATTCGACTTTGCGTCGTGGCGAGGGGCGGTCGACGGCGGGCGCACGACGTCGGCCACCATGCGTTTTCTCATGCCCATGGGCGGGAGCAGCGATATCGAGTTCGGCCTGGGATACGACGATTCCGAACTCTATGGTGATACCACGTTTTTCTCAGTGTTCCTGTATTTCTACGGCGGCACCTGAAAATCCCTGCGGTACTGCTTGACCGCGCGCGTGCGCGCGGCAGAAAGTGCCTTGCCGATCTCGGCGCCCACCTTGTCCGCAACGATCTCTGCCGCATCGACGTTTGATGCGGCGGCGAGCGCGCCACGCAGAAAGTCGGCCTGTGGGTAATCGCGATCTTCGAGCCCGGCCCGGCCGCGCGCATCCGCTTCGCAGGCCAGCAGAAACTTCTCGAATCGCCCGGCGCGCCTGAACGCATCGGCGCGTTCGAGCATTCGCACAATCGTCGCTGGACGCAAGTCGAACACGCGGTGACAGCGGGTATGATAGTCGGCGACGATGACCGCGAGATCACGGCAGCCGCGTGGCACCGGCAAGCGCTTAGCCAGTGAGCGTATCAGGCGCACGCTGCGCTGCTCATGGCCGGGGTGACTGGGCAAATGACGCTTGTCCGTGGTCGCCTTGCCGAGATCATGCACGAGCGCTGCGAAGCGAACGTCAAGGCTGTCGCTCAACTTCTCCGCCTGGTCAAGGACCATCATCGTGTGCACGCCTGTATCGATCTCGGGATGCCATTTTTCCGGTTGTGGAATTCCGAAAAGTGCGTCAATTTCCGGCAACAGGGCGCGCAAGGCACCGCAGTTTCTGAGCGTCTCGAAATACACGCGGCAGTTCCGGCCGGCGAGTGCGGCCTCTGTCTCTTTCCAGACACGTTCCGGCACCAGTGCGTCGACCTCACCGTTATCTACCATCGTGCGCATCATCGCCAGCGTCTCCGGCGCAATCTCAAATCCCCGATCGTGGAACCTGGCCGCAAATTTTGCCGTCCGGAGCACGCGCACCGGATCCTCCGCGAATGCATCTGAAACGTGGCGCAGCACGCGGTCCCGAATGTCGTCAACGCCGCCGAACGGGTCAACGAGATTGCCGTCAGCATCTTTGGCGATCGCGTTGATCGTCAGATCGCGCCGGCCGAGGTCGTCTTCGATCGTGACATCGGACGAGGTGTGAAATTCGAATCCGTGGTAGCCCGCTGCCGTCTTGCGCTCCGTCCGGGCCAGGGCATATTCCTCGTGGGTCTCGGGATGCAGGAACACGGGAAAGTGCTTGCCAACGGGTTTGTAACCCAGTGCGTCGAGTTCCCCAGGCGTGGTACCCACGACGCACCAGTCCCGCTCATTGACAGGAACTCCGAGCTGCTCGTCTCGAACAGCGCCACCTACGAGGTACACTTGCATCGGGCGATTCTAGCAAACCGGTCCTGAGACAATTTCGATGTTTCCAGATACGACTATAAGAATGTTCCTTATCGTCGCGATGTCTGTGGCGCTGACCGGCTGTTACTACCTGCAGGCGGCACAAGGCCAGCTGCAGGTGTTGAACAAGCGAGTCCCGATTGCCGAGCTCATTCAGGATCCAGAGATTCCAGACGATCTTGACGCACGTTTGCAACTCATCGTCGAGGCGCGCCAGTTTTCAATCAGCGAGTTGGGGTTGCCGGACAACGACAGCTATCTGTCGTACTCCGATATCGGGCGAGACTTCGTGGTATGGAACGTTTATGCCGCGCCCGAGTTCTCACTCGAGCCGAAACACTGGTGTTACCCGATCGTCGGCTGCGTCAGTTATCGGGGCTACTTCTCCGAAGATGCCGCGAATCGCGTGGCTGCGAAACTCGGCAGGCGCGGCTACGATGTCGCCGTCGGCGGCGTCACGGCTTACTCGACGCTCGGCAGATTCGACGACCCGGTTCTGAATACAATGATGCGCTGGAATGACGTACAGCTCGTCGCGGTGTTGTTTCACGAGCTTGCCCACCAGCTCCTCTACATAAAAGATGACACGGCGTTCAACGAGTCTTTCGCGACCACCGTCGAAGAAATCGGTATCGAGCGCTGGCTCGAGCAGCGCGGTAAGCATGACGAAATCGCTGCCTACCGGAAGCGCAAGGAGTTGCATCGGCGATTGGTGCGACTGGCCGACGTGGCCGGCCAGGACCTGAATGCCTACTTCGCTGAGACGCTGGATCCCGATGAGAAGCGCTTGCTGAAAGAACATCGGCTGGAGCTACTGTCTGAGAACGTTGCGGCCGAGTTGCAACAGGCGGGCAGGACGCCGGATCACTGGCTAAGCGGCAAGCTGAATAACGCGCACCTGATACCGATGACCTTGTACGAGGGGCGCGTGCCGGCCTTTCGGGCATTGCTGGTGGCATGCCACGAAGATATCGAGTGCTTCTACGCACAGTCGAGGATGCTGTCCGATCTCGACAAGCCGGAGCGTGATTCGCGGCTCGATGAGCTCGCGAGGCAGGACGTTGCCGCGAGGTCGCCCTGGAACTCCATCAATACCCGCTTGACGGCGTATTAACGGCTTGCGAGCTGCTGCGATTCCGACGCCGACTCGACCAGCGGCAACTCATCCGACATCCGTCGAATCTCACCGGTCATGCGCCAGTAAAAGATAGTGTCGGCTGCCATCACCCGGCGCACGTATTGGCGTGTCTCGTCAAACGGGATGTTTTCGATCCACACGCGCGCATCGATCACGCCATGCTGCGGCAACCAGCGGTCGACCCGGTGCGGGCCCGCGTTGTAGGCCGCCGTCGCGAGCACGCGATTACCATCGTAGCGGTCGGCCATCCGGCCGAGGTACGTTGTGCCCAGGCGAATGTTGGCGTCTGGGTCGGTGAGTGTGCCCAATCCTGAGTAATGAAGCTGGATCGTGCGTGCAACGCTGCGGCCTGTCGCCGGCATCAACTGCATCAAGCCGACCGCACCCGCGCTGGAACGCACATCGCGCATGAACAGGCTTTCACTCCTGGCGATGCCGTACGCCCAGGTGGCTGAGATATTCGCGGTGGACGCGTGCTCGTCAAAGATCTGCCGGTAGGGCAGCGGGTAACGCAGCGCCAGGTCGTCGTAGTAACCGATCTTCGCCACGGTAGATATCGCGCGTGAATGCCAGCCCCATCGGTTAGCGAGAATGGCCGCCTGAATTTTTTCGTCGGGAGAAAAATACGCGACGACGGCATCCCACTCGGAACGGCCGCGACCGTCCAGACCGACGAGGAAAAGCTCGCGGGCTCGGATCAGGTCCTGCCGGGCGGCCAATTTCTCGATCAGTGTTGCATCGACTTCGAGGCTGCCGTGGTCGAAAGCGTACGCCTTGCCGAGTTCATCGGCCGCGAGGAAGCCGTAGTAACTGCGCTCTGCGGACAGCGTCTCAAGGGCACGCTCCGCCGCCGGCAACTGGCCACTGCGATGCAGCGCGACTGCGTGCCAATAACGCCATTGTTCGGAGTGGCGCTCTTCCTGTGACATCAACGCGATATCGGCCAACAGCATGGACCATTGTGCGTCGCGCAGGCTCAAGCGGGCGCGCCAGCGCAACACCTCTTTGCTCTGCGCAGCCATCGGCAGGCTGGCGAGCAGCACATAGGCGCCCGGAAGATTGTCGCGCGCCGTCCACAGTGCAATATGACGGGCCGTGCGCAGCTTTTGCTCCTCCGAAAAACGGTAGCCACTGGAAATATCTTTCCACAGCTCGAGCGCAAGAACAGGGTCGGCATAGGTTACGCGCTTGATGGCATAGACCAGTTGCCTGAGAGTCGTTGCATCGTTTGTCGATGCGTGCTGACTGCGGACGAACGCCTCCGAACCTGACCGCGCTTTCTGCCACTGCGTCGCTTCATCCATGTGTTTCCGGTCAATCGATTTAGCAAGCCAGTGCGCCAGCGTGAACTCACGTGCCTCGATCGCCAATGCGAAGCGCTTGCGGTACTCGGCCGGACCGAGCAAATTATTGTCGTGCAAGAATGCAAACACATCGTCGCATTCGTCGACCTGACTATTGCCGACCAGCCACAGTTCGCGGGCTCGGTTGACGATGCGCGGAATGCTGCTGCCCTGGACTTCCGCCGTGATTGCGAGGCAGTCGAGCCTGGTGATTTCGAGACCCTGATAATACGCCTGGTAGATTTTCAGATAGCCGGTCAGATCATCGTGTTCGGCAAGGTGCAGGGCGTATCGATAACGCAATTCCCGGGCCGGCTTGAGCTCATCGTATTGATCGAGAAATGCCGTGATGTCAGCATGGTTGGCCATGCTGATCGTTGCGCGAAGAAACGCGGCGCGCAGATCCGGCCATAGCACATAGCGCTGCAATAGCTCCTGATCGGCGGCGTCCAATGTTTCAACGGCGCTCCAGTCGCCACGCTCGACCGACGCACGGACCTGACGAAACAGGTCGCGCTGATCGTCGATTTCGGCGCCGTGCGTCGTTGACCACAGCAGCAGCATCATCAGCGCCACCGCGGTGCAGCCTGATTGAAGTCCACTTATGACAAATCGGTTTGCCATTGCCTGTTGCCGTCCTGACGCGAGACCCCGTTTCCAGAGGGTAAACCGACTTTACCGATCGAAATGGTGTGTCACCACCGACACGGTCACATCTCGGGAGCGCAAAAAAAGGCCCATCACAAGCCGTGACGGGCCTTCAGGAACGCGAATTCGTGCTGCGTCAGCGAACCTGGAGCATCAACGCGCGGTCGCCTCGTTGCACCAGCAAAAACAGTATCCGGTTGTTACTTGCGATCTCGTTGAGATCAGCGAGCGATTGCACCGGACGGCGATTGACGGCCGTGATGATGTCGCCTGGACGCAGGCCGCGCTGCGCTGCCGGGCTACCGGGTTCGATCGATATCACCTCTACGCCGCCATTGCCACGGCTCGACGATGCCGCAAACTCGGCTCCGACGAGTCCCGGGTGTATTTCAGCGCCGACGTTGCGAGCGGATTGTTGTTGCCCGAGCGACGTTACGGTCGAGCGGGTACTGCCGTCGCGAATGTACTTGATGTTGACGTCGTCGCCGGAACGCATCAGTCCGATGGTGTTGCGCAGCGCCGCTGCACCGCCGATCTTCTTGTGGTTGACTTCGACGATGATGTCATCGACCTGCAGGCCGGCGCGCTCGGCGGCCGAGTCTGACTCGACCCGCGTGATGAGTGCGCCGTTGGTCACCGAGGTCTCCAGGGCTCGCGCAATTTCGGCGTCAATGGTCTGAATTGAGACACCCAGCAGGCCACGCCGCACTTCGCCGAAATCGAGTATCTGCAGCATGATCGAGCGTGCAATTTCGGTTGGCACGGCAAATCCGATACCGACATTGTTGCCGGTACGGCTGATGATCGCGGAATTGATGCCGACGAGTTCGCCACGCATGTTGACGAGCGCACCGCCCGAATTCCCCGGGTTGATCGACGCGTCGGTCTGAATGAAATCCTCGTAGCCATCGCGGCTGATACCGGTACGGCCAAGCGCGCTGACGATGCCTGATGTGACCGTGTGGCCGAGCCCAAACGGATTGCCGATCGCGAGAACGAAATCGCCGACCCGAACACGGGTCGAGTCACCGATAGGCATTTCGACCAGGTTTTCGGCGTCGACTTTCAGGACGGCGATGTCGGTCGCCGCGTCAGAACCGACGACCACCGCGTCCAGTATTTCGCCGTCGATCAGCGAAATCTGAATCGTGTCGGCATTCTTGACGACATGGTGATTGGTCAGGATATAACCGTTGGCGGCATCGACGATGACGCCGGAACCGGCGCTCGCAATCTCTCTTAATCGACCGCCTGAATCAGGTAGCCCGAAAAAGTGCCGAAAGGCCTCGTCGCCGAACGGCGTGCGCGTGTTCACGGTTTGGCTGACACGAATATTGACAACGGCCGGCGAAACGGTTTCGACGAGCGGAGCCAGCGTCGGCACCGTCTGGTCGCCAACGTGGTCCGGCAATGCCGCCCAGACCTGCGATACCAGGATCAGTAATATGCTCGACCAGACAATTCGTGATTTCGTCATCATTTGTGCCTCTATCTATCCGATGGCCCGGGTAGTATGGGTAATCGCAACGCTACGACGATGCTGCTGCATCGCCGGTTAAGTCAGAATTATAGGCCCGGGAAGCCACTGATCAATTATTTCGCCCCTGCGCCAGCGGCGAATTGCCCGAATGTCGACCCCGGCAATTCACGATAGTTCCGGTCAGGCCTTGTACCCGTTTCGGGCGCTGCTCATGGGCCCGCGTGTCGAAGATGCCCGATCACGACAATGCGTCGCAATCGGGCGGGACGGCAGCAGCAAGTCCGTGTCAGGCGGCCTCGACGGTAATGCGTCGTGCCTGAACGTCCGGCAACTTCGGAATCGAGATTTCGAGCATGCCGTTGCGGCTTCGCGCAGTAATGCCCTTGTCATCGCTGGTGTCAGGCAATGAAAAGCGCCGGGAAAAACGGCCGTTCGCGCGCTCGACACGCTGTACACGGGCATCCTCGTTGTCGCTTTTTGCCTGTCGCTCGCCAGCGACCGTCAGCACGCCATTTTCCATGCTGACTTCGATATCGGCGGGGTCTACGCCCGGTACGTCGGCACGCAGCACGAAGCGGTCTTTCTCTTCGACGATGTCGACGGCGGGCACCCACTGTGCAACCGTGCCCTCGTTGTCGCCAAATCCAAATCGGCGCAGGGCGACCCTGTTAAGATCCCGATGCAACAGATCGGCGAATTTCCAGGGTTCGAAACGTACAATGTTCATGTTATTTCTCCTTAGCATGATGATGTCGGCACCCCGTCCGGGGCTACCATTAATGTGTCGTTGATCGCTGATGTAGGGGCGCGAAAGCGTAATTCAAGGTGCCATTTTGGTGGCTGGAGGCACCTTCTTCGGACGCCGGCAAGCAAGCCTGGAAGGACACCTTGTGCCACTATATCTAGTGCAAACTAATTTTTACAAAAGTGTTATTTTTTTTCGATTGTTTTTAATGTAGTTTTTCTGGAAAACACTATAAGTTGTTGAATTAACTTAGTAATATAGTCAATAGAAAAAACACCGAAAACCTTGACAGTCGGTCCGTACGGGCATAATCTTAATCTCGTTCAGACACAACATCTTGTGTCTAATCAACGAAGAAACCGAGGCTTTATCGGGTACTCGCCGCTAAAAAATTGATTAGCGGCGAGAGGGATTCTATACCCTCGGAAAAAGTGCGATACAACAACATTTTGGGGTCTCCTTAGGGAGTAAAGGGGAGTAAAAAGGCTCATGAAGTCTGCGGTTCACCTAGATGCACACACGGGCACCGACATAGAGTTCCAAGCAGCATCGCTCGATATCTGGGACGCCAAATATCGTCTTACAGCGAGGGACGGAACGAAAATAGATGAGACGATCGACGATACCTACAAGCGCGTCGCCCACGCGCTTGCGAACGTCGAGACCGAGTCGAAGCGCGAGCAGTATTTCGAGGAATTCCTCTGGGCGCTGCGGGGCGGCGCAATTCCGGCCGGGCGGATCGTTTCGAACGCCGGCGCGCTCGACCACAAACCGGCAACGTCGACGATCAACTGCACCGTGTCGGGTACGGTTGGCGACTCGATGGACAACATTCTCAACAAAGTCCATGAAGCGGGTCTGACGCTGAAGGCCGGTTGCGGCATCGGCTACGAATTTTCAACGCTGCGCCCGAAGGGGGCGTATGTCACAGGCGCCGGTGCCTACACGTCGGGACCACTGTCGTTCATGGATATCTACGACAAGATGTGTTTCACGGTGTCGTCCGCCGGCGGCCGCCGCGGCGCCCAGATGGGAACATTCGACATCGGTCATCCCGATATCATGGAGTTTGTCCGCGCAAAACGTGAAGATGGACGCCTGCGCCAATTCAACCTGTCACTACTGATTACCGATGAGTTCATGCAGGCGGTAATCAACGAAGACGACTGGAAGCTCGCGTTTCCCGTGACACAGAGGGAAGTCGAGCAAGACGATCTCGACATAGAAGACGAGACGCAGTTCGTGTGGCGTGACTGGCCCGAAGCCAGTGACTACGTGACGAGCAAGCGGGGCCAGGTGGCCTGCAAGATTTACAAGACGCTCCCGGCGCGCAGAGTCTGGGACCTCATCATGGCGTCCACCTACGACTTCGCGGAGCCGGGCTTTGTGCTGATCGACAAAGTCAACGAGATGAATAACAACTGGTTTTGCGAAAACATTCGTGCAACCAATCCCTGTGGTGAACAGCCATTGCCACCCTACGGATCCTGCCTGCTCGGGTCGGTTAATCTGACGCGCTTTGTTGTGGAAGCGTTTACAGCGGATGCGCGCTTCGATTGGGAGGCATTTCGAAAGGTTGTCAGGATTTTCACGCGCATGCTGGATAACGTCGTCGAGATCAATGGACTGCCGTTGGCGCAGCAGCGCAGCGAGATTCAGAGGAAGCGCCGGCACGGCATGGGCTTTCTCGGCCTCGGCTCCACGATCACGATGCTTCGCATGAAGTACGGCGATGACAAGGCTGTCCAGTTCGCCGAGGACGTTGCACGGGAACTGGCGCTGGCCGGATGGGAGGAGGGCCTCGTGCTGGCCAGGGAAAAAGGTCCGGCGCCGATCATGAGCGAAAAGTTCGAGGTCACCGAGGAGATGCTTGGGAAGCGGCCGGAAATGCGAGCGGACGGCTACCAGGCTGGTGACAAGGTACCGGGCCGGATTCTGCACGCGCGGTACAGCCGTTACATGCAGCGCATAGCGACACAAGCGCCGGAACTTGTCGAGGAACTCGCGGAAGTCGGCGCGCGGTTCACGCACCACAGCTCGATCGCGCCGACGGGAACGATTTCATTGTCGCTTGCCAATAATGCGAGCAACGGCATCGAGCCCAGCTTCGCGCACCACTATTTCCGCAATGTGATTCGGCAGGGCAAGAAGACAAAAGAGAAGGTCAATGTCTTTTCATTCGAATTACTGGCCTACCGGCAGCTCGTCGACAAGGATGCGATGCCTGCTGACGCGGATGGGAACGTGGCAGGTAACAGCTTGCCGGACTACTTTGTCGCGGCAGATGAGGTGACTCCGAAGAAGCACGTAGACATCCAGGCGGCGGCACAGAGGTGGGTCGACTCATCGATTTCGAAAACGGCGAACGTGCCGACGGACTTCCCCTACGAGGAATTCAAGGATGTCTATCTGTACGCGTACGAGCAGGGGCTCAAAGGTTGCACGACGTTCCGTTTCAACCCCGAGGCCTTCCAGGGCGTGCTGGTCAGGGAAAAGGACCTGAAGAACACGGTCTATACGTTTACGCTCGATGATGGCTCGACGGTTGACCTCAAAGGTGACGAAGAGATTGACTACGACGGCGAAATTCACACGGCGGCGAATCTGTTCGACGCGCTCAAAGAAGGCTATTACGGAAAACTCTGATCGTCGTTGCCCCACGAACGGTGACGCAGAGGCAAGCATGTATGAGGATTGCACGAAATGATGAAGATTGAAAAAAAGATCGTCGGCTACACGGTCAAACAATCGGCAGGCGACAAGAAATCGGAGAAACCCGAGTACAAGCGCGAAGGTGGAGGCGGCAACCGTGCCGAAGTCATTCGCATGCACGAGAAGCTCGAGCGCCCGGAGGTTTTGATCGGTTCGACGTACAAGGTCAAGACACCCATTTCGGATCACGCCATGTATGTCACGATCAATGACATCATCCTCAACGAGGGCACGGAATTTGAAAAGCGCCGTCCGTTCGAGGTCTTCATCAATTCGAAGAATCTCGATCACTACCAGTGGATCGTCGCTTTGACGCGCATCATTTCCGCCGTGTTTCGCAAAGGCGGTGACGTGACATTTCTGGTCGACGAACTGAAAGCCGTGTTCGATCCTCGCGGCGGCTATTGGCAGCCGGGCGGCAAATACATGCCGTCGATCATCGCCGAGCTCGGGTATGTCATCGAGAAGCACCTGATCTCGATCGGCATGCTGGCAGCGCCCGAGCTCGATGAAGGCCAACGGAAAATGATCGAGAAGAAGCGTGCGGAGTACGAAGAGTCGAAAAAGCAGCGCGATGCGTTTGCCAAAAGCGACTACCCGGAGGGAGCGCAGCTGTGCACCAAGTGCAGTACGGCCGCCGTGATCACGATGGAAGGGTGCAGGACCTGTTTGTCCTGTGGCGACTCCAAATGCGGCTGAGACGGGACCCAAAAGCGCTCAGTCGGCGCGATACGACGTTGATAATGGGCTCAAAATGCTCGTGTACTGGCGTGTACACTGTGCTTGTTCGCCCATTCTCGCCTTGTCTCGCGCGCAACTGAGCGCTTTTCGATAAAGCGCCACGCGTTTCGGCATAGCCCGGCTTTCGCCGCACGATACGGCTGCCCGGACTGCCACATCGTGATAGATTGCGCCGGTGACAATAACGATCCCTGATTTCTCGACGTCCCACGTCGTCGTTGCCGGCGATGTCATGCTCGATCAGTACCTGTTTGGCGCGACCAGCCGGATATCGCCGGAGGCGCCCGTGCCGGTCGTGCACATCCAGAGAACCGATGATCGACCGGGTGGCGCCGCAAATGTGGCGGTCAACCTCGCATCATTGGGTACGTCGACCTGTCTGATCGGCGTGGTGGGAAAAGATGCTGCGGCTGACACGCTGGAGAAAATACTTCGCGAGCAGGGTATCCGTTGCGAATTCAGCCGAGTCGCTGACAGGCCGACGACGACCAAGACGCGCGTACAGAGTCGTGGCCAGCAACTCATTCGCCTTGATCAGGAGCACGTGGCCGCATTGGGCGACGGCGCACTGCTCGGGGCATTGGGCAAGGCGATTGGAAAGGCCGGCGCCGTCGTGTTATCGGACTATGGCAAGGGCGCCCTGACCGACGTCGGGAACATGATCGCGCTGTGCCGCAAAGCGGGTGTTCCTGCACTGGTCGACCCGAAAGGAACGGACTTCGGCAAGTATCGCGGTGCATCACTGATCACGCCGAACCAGACGGAGTTCGAGGCCGTGGCGGGTGCGAGTAGCTCGGACGAAGATTTCGTTGAGCGAGGCCGGCGTTTGATCGAGGAACTGGACCTCGATGCGCTGCTGGTTACCCGCAGCGAAAAAGGCATGTTGCTGATCGAGGCCGGTGCCGATCCATTATTTTTGTCGACGCAGGCGCACGAGGTCTACGATGTCACGGGTGCGGGCGACACGGTTATTGCAACCATCGCCGGGGCGATGGCCAGCGGCCAGGATCTGTCATCGGCTGCGGCGCTGGCAAATGTTGCGGCGAGTCTCGTCGTGCGCAAGATCGGTGTCGCGACAGTGACACCATCGGAAATCCGAGTCGCGCTGCACCGGCGCGGGCAAGGTGGGCGCGGTCTTGTCGAGCGTCAGGAGCTGCTCGACATGGTCAGTGAAGCGCGCAGCCGGGATGAACGGATCGTCATGACAAACGGTTGTTTCGACCTGCTGCATGCCGGTCATGTGGCTTACCTCGAGGAGGCCAAGAGTCACGGCGATCGATTGGTTGTGGCCGTCAATGACGACGATTCGGTACGTCGCCTGAAAGGTGAGCCGCGCCCGATCAATCCTTTGGAAGATCGCATGCTGGTTCTCGCAGGGCTTGCTGCCGTGGATTGGGTCGTACCGTTTGCCGAGGACACACCGGCTGCCCTGATCGCAGACGTGCTGCCCGATGTACTGGTGAAGGGCGGAGATTACCGCCCGGAGGAAATCGCCGGCGGCAAGGAGGTTCTGAAGAACGGTGGCGAGGTTCACGTGCTTGCATATCGCGGTGGCCGCTCAACGACACAAATCATCGACAAGCTGCGTGGCTGAATCCTGCGAACCCGGCACTTGCAGCATGCTGCGAGGTCTGCTGTCACGGCCCGGTGAGACCTGATTGCCCTGTGCGCATCCTTTACAACATTCTGGCCTACCTGTTGTTGATTCCGTATGCCTGCTACTGGCTCGTCCGTGGCGTGACGGACCGTACTTACTTCGAAAACATCGGGCAGCGCTTCGGTTTCGGGCATCCGCAATTGGAGCATTGCATCTGGATTCATGCCGTTTCGGTTGGTGAGGTGCTGGCAGCCGTACCGCTGATCAAGGCACTGGGCCGGCAATACCCGGACCGCCCGCTGCTCGTCACGACCGTGACAGCCACGGGTGCCGCAAGAGTCAGGGCAGTATTCGGAGCTTCCGTATTTCACAGTTACATCCCGTTCGAAACGCCGACTGCCATCAACCGCTTCTTTGCGGCGGTGAATCCGAAGCTCGCGCTGATTCTGGAGACCGAGATCTGGCCCAATCTCTACCGTGGCTGCGGCGTGCGCCGCATACCGCTGGTTCTCGTCAGCGCACGTATCTCGCCGAAATCCGTGACCAGCTATCGTCGCTTGTTGCCGTTGTTTCGCGAAACGCTGTCCCACGGCATCATCATCGCTGCCCAAAGCGAAGCCGATGCGGAACGTTTTCTCTCGCTCGGCGCCAGTCCGGATCGAACCCGCATAACCGGCAATATCAAGTTCGATATCGAGATCCCGCCCGAGCTGCCGGAGCGTGGTCGAGAGCTGCGCGCCGAGTTATTCGGCGACCGACCGGTCTGGATTGCGGCAAGCACGCACGATGGGGAGGAACAACAGGTGCTCGCAGCGCAGCGTCAGCTCGCCGAACGCCACCCGAATCTTCTGCTGATTCTCGTACCACGCCATCCGCAACGGTTCGCTGCCGTACGCGAGTTGATCGAAAACGAGCACTTCAATTTTGTGTCACGCACTGACGGTCGCGCCTGCGACGCCGCTACCGACGTCTTCCTGGTCGATACGATGGGCGAGGTGCCGCTGTTCTATGCGGCCAGCGACATTGCATTTGTGGGAGGCAGCCTGGTGCCGATCGGTGGTCACAACCTGCTCGAGCCGGCTGCCGTGGGTCTGCCAATCATCAGTGGCCCGCATGTCTTCAATGCGCAGGAGATCGCTGATATGTTCCTGCGGCTCGGCGCATGTCGCGTTGTCGCCGATGCAGAAGAGCTGGCCGGCGTTATTCACGACCTGCTGACTCACCCGGAACGCGCTCATCAGCTGGGCAGCGACGGGCATGAGGTCCTGCGAAGCAATCGCGGCGCCTTGCAAAGACTGCTCGAGCTGCTCGAGCCGCTTCTTACGCAACCGACAGGACACTAGCGGTCTATTCAGACGCCGCTGCCGCCTCCTCGGCGAACTGCTGTTCAGGCGTCTTGCGCGGCCGCAACCATCGGTCGAGGTCTTCGACGTCCTGCACCACCAGATTGCCGGCGGCCTGCTTCAGTCGCAAGACGTTGACTATGTAGTCGTAGCGGCTTTGATAATAATTCGTGATCGACTGATACAACGCGAATTGTGAGTTGAGGACGTCGACGATCGTCCGTGTGCCCACATCGAAGCCGGCCTGAGTCGCTTCGAGTGCCGTTGTGCTCGACGCGACAGCTTGCCCAAGTGCCTTGACGCGACTTATCTCAGACAAGACGCCGAGATAGGCATCGCGTGCCTGGCGTTCAGTTTCTCGTGTTACTCGTTGCAGTTGTTCGCGCGCGGCGCGATGCAGATAAACAGCCTCGCGCACCCGGGATGACGTGCCGCCGCCGGCGAACAGGGGCAGGTTGAACTGAATCCCGATGCTGTCGCTGCGGCCATCGCTGTCGGCCGGGAAAAAGGAACCGCCATTGACGCTGCGATCCGTTATGGAGTCTGATTCACCGGTACTCGCAACGAGGTCGATCGTCGGATAATGACCATTGCGGCGGAACGAAATCTCGTCCCTCGCGAGCCGTTCGTCGAGACGGCTCGCGACCAGCGCCAGATTCTGGCTCATCGACAGGTCGATCCAGCTCTGCTCGTCGCTGGGGTCGGGATTTCGTAGCGGGAAATCTTCACCCGGAGCCGACAATTCCGGCACGTATTGGCCGGTGATCTCACGCAGAAATTCGCGCGCGGTTGCGAGCGAGCGCTTTGCTCCGATTTCGTCGGCGACCGCCGTGTCGTAGGCTGCCTGTGATTCCTGTACGGCCGTGATGGCGATCAGCCCGACTTCGAAGCGCTGCTTGGCCTGCTCGAGCTGACGGGATATCGCGGTTCGGTTCGCGTGTATTGACGTCAATCGATCTTCGGCGGCAAGTACGTCGACGTAGCGCAGCGTGACGCGGACGATCAGGTCCTGCTGTGCCGCCTCGCGGTCCGCTTCCGCTTTCGCGACGATCTTGTCGGCTTGCCGGAGGCCGACGATCTGGTCCCAGCGGAACAATGTCTGACGCAGGGTGAATTGCCAGCGCAAGGTCTCATCCTCGATGTCGCTTGTAAACGTGCCGAAATTTCCGCTTGGATCAATTCCGATACTGGTGCCGGAGGATTCGGATTTCGTCCAGTCGCTGCCAAACGAGACCTGCGGCAGCAGCAGACTGCGTGCCTGCGGCGCGGCTTCAAATGCCGCCAGGCGACGGGCCTCGGCCTCATGAATGCGTGGATCGCTCTGCAGTGCCTGCTGGTAAATTTCGAGCAGCGATGTGGCCTGTCCCGCAGCCGGTACGGCGCAGGCCGTGATGACAAGAAGTAAGAGCTTGATGTTTATTATTTTTTTCATGCTTCTGCGTTCCAGGTTTGGATGGCCATGCGGCGGAAAATACCGAGGTGTTATAGTCTACTATAACACTAAATCAGTACAGGGAAAACTCATGCTGTCAAGCGTGTCGTCAGTGATCGCGATATCGATCTCCCACGGCGGTCGGACGTCCGGCAGCTGCCAAAGTTCGCCCGCATGGCCGCGCCATCGGTCCGGGTTTCGCCGCCGTCGTATCGTCCGGCGGCCATTGTATAGATGCTGCAAGTGTCAAAGTGGTTTCCGTCACCGACGAGTTGTTTCCAGACTAGAAGGAAAATTGCGGTGGCAGCGCACCGTGCAAAATTGGGGTCAGATTCGTTTCGAAAAGGGTTTCGCTGCGCCAGTCATTGTCACCGGTGCGACAAATCAGGCGCGCGTCCATGGCGGGCGCGTCCCCGACGATAACGAACAGCCGCCCACCCGGACGCAGTGCCTCAACATAGCGCGGATCGAATGTCTGGATCGAACCTGTCACCGCGATTGCATCGTAATGATCTTTTGGCAGCTCCTGCGTCGCGTCCATCGCGGCAAGATCGACATTTTCGATGCCGATATCCTCGAGGTGCCGCGCAGCCGTGCGCAAAAATTCGTCATGGATGTCCACACTCGTGACAGACGCGGCGAGGCTGGCGAGACAGGCGGTCAGGAAGCCGGTGCCGGTGCCGATTTCCAGGACATTGTCACTCCGCCTGAGTCCGAGCGCCTGCAGCAAACGACCCTCCACCGTCGGTGTCATCATTGACTGCCCATGCCCGATCGGTATCTGGGTATCGGCGAATGCCAGCGCCTCGAAGCCGGCCGGAACAAAACGCTCGCGAGGCACCGTCGAGATCACCTGCAGTACGGTGGCATCGAGGACATTCCAGGCACGTACCTGCTGATTGACCATCTGTTGACGCGCAAACTCAGTATTCATTGTCGGGTTTTCTCGTAAATGATTCAAAATACTAAAAAAACAGGCAATTGCAGATGCCGTACCATATTGTCCTGTCGCAATTTTCGACAACGACACCGGAATTATGGTGAATCGCAGCAGCGTGCCATAGTCGCTGGGATATGCTTACCGTTGCGTGGTCGCAAGGCTCTTTCACCTAAAGTCTCCGGCAATGGAGATGACCATCGGGCGACCAATAATAACAAATGATCATTGTGCGGCAGCATTTGCGAGACAGCCGGGACATGCGTAACAGACAGTCATCAATAAACTCGACGCGCCAGGTGACTGACGCAATTGCGCTCGGGCGCTCAATGCTGGAAATTGGCCGCTGAATGTCGTCTTTTCACATCATCATCGCGCTGTCGTTGTTGTCGCTGCTGGCCAGCGTGCTCTTGTTCGTGCTTTGGGTCGGCAAGAGGCGCCTGCTGCGCCAAGTGACATCCCTGAACACAGACATGCTTCAAACGTCACGCGATGCATCTGTCGGCCGCCGCATAACGGTCCCTGAGAACCCCGAGACCGCGGCGCTGGCGCACACGGTCAACCGGCTTTTCGACGCGATCTCCGAGCGTGACGATCAAATTCAGGGTCGTGACCAGCTGTTCAAGGACTTCACTCGCACGCTGCCCGAGATAGTCATGGTGCACAAAGAGAAAATCTTGCTGGCCAATGAGGCGGCGGCTGCATTGATTGGTCTCGAGGCGGCACAGCTGGTCGGCCGCGATATTGCCGATCTTGTCAAACCGGCGTATCGCGCGCTGTTTCGCAAGACCACGGTGAAGCGACTGGCGGGTGAAAAAGTGCCGCGAAGTCTTGAGATTCAACTGATCAATGGCGACCAGTCCGGATTGTGGGTGGAGGCGCAGAGCTCCGCTATCCAGTTTCACGGGCGCACCGCAATTCTCACCGTGGCGCGCGATATCAGTCACCGCAAGAGTCTCGAAGTATCCCTGACGCGCAGTAAACGCCAGGCGCAATACACGCTGGAGTCGATATCCGAAGGTGTCATAACGACCGACAGCACCGGTCGTGTCGATTACATGAATCGTGCCGCGGAGTCCCTGGTCGGTACGAGTCGTGACGATGCGTCAGGACGCAAGACCGGCGAGCTGTTTGTACTGGTCGATGACATTGACCGGCGCCCACTTGGTGACCCGGTCGATCGTTGCCTGGAAATGCGCCGCCGCGTCAACATGGGACGCCGGGCCCTCATGATCAATCGGGAAGGCCGGCAGGAACATTCCGTCGAAATCACGGCGTCACCGATACGAGGACCTGGCAACAGTATTATCGGTACCGTCGTCGTTATTCATGATGTCAGCGAGTTACGCGGACTGACGCGCAAGATGAGCTATCAGGCGACGCACGACCCGCTCACCGGGTTGATCAATCGCCGCGAATTCGAGCGACGGCTTGTCGAGGCCATGGAGTCGGCGCAGGCCGAGGAGGCCGTGCACATGCTCTTTTACATGGACCTCGATCGCTTCAAGGCAGTCAACGACAGTTGTGGGCATCTCGCCGGTGACGATATGCTGCGCGAGATCGCCGCGCTGATCAGAGAGCAGGTGCGTGATTCGGATTTTGTCGGACGCCTGGGCGGCGATGAATTCGGCGCCCTGCTGGTGGGATGCCCGATCGAAAAGGCGCGACAGATCGCCACCGATGTCTGCAACGCTATCGCCGATTATCGCTTCGTCTGGAAGGACAAGATTTTCAATATCGGCATATCGATCGGCCTCGTCGAAATCAGCCACGTCAGCGGCAAGGTGCAGGACGTGATGGGTGCCGCCGATTCGGCTTGCTACGTTGCCAAACAAGAGGGCAGGGGGCAGGTGCATGTTTACTCGGCACGCGATGAGGCGCTGGCGCGGGAACGCGGTGACATCGAGTGGCTGCGTGAATTGCAGGCAGCGCTGCACGAAAACGGATTCGCGCTCGCTGTGCAACCCATCATAGCAATGGCCAGCGGCGCCGACCGTGGCCCTGCCGTGGAAGTCTTGATTCGCCTGCCGGGTGTCCGCCGCTCAAATGAGGATACCGCCGAGTTCCTGCAACCGGCGGAACGCTATCAACTTATGCCGCAAATCGACCGCTGGGTCGTGAATGCCACGTTGGCCGCAATATCCGGCGGTGAGATCAGACTACCGGGAGGTCGCAGTTGTGCGATCAACATCTCCGGTCAAACGCTCGCCGATGAGGGCTTCCTGGGGTTTGTCGTCGATGCGCTCGATCGCAGTGCCGTCAAACCGGCGTCGATTTGTTTTGAAGTGACCGAGGGAGCAATCCTCTCAAACATTCAGCAAGCACAGCGATTCATCGAAGTCCTGCACGGCATTGGCTGCGAATTCTCACTGGACGATTTCGGCAGTGGTCTCGGTTCCTTCTCCAGTCTCAAGCATCTGCCGATCGACTATCTGAAGATCGACGGCACTTACACACGTAACCTGCAGTCCGACCGGGTCAACCAGGAAATGGTCGCGGCGATGATCAAGCTGGCGCGGACGATGCACTTTCGTGTCGTCGCCGAGCAAGTCGAGCATCAGGAGGATTTCGACTGGCTGCGCGAAATCGGCGTCGATTTCATGCAGGGTCATTTCGTCGAGTCACCGATGTCGCTCGGCACTCCCACGACCGGCAACTACCGCATACTAAGTCCGACAAAATCCTAGCTGAAATCATGTGAACTTACGGGACAGGACACTAAATCAGTGGAACCATCAGCAGGGCCACGATGTTGATGATCTTGATCAACGGGTTGATCGCCGGGCCGGCTGTATCCTTGTACGGATCGCCAACGGTGTCGCCCGTGACAGCGGCTTTGTGAGCGTCCGAGCCTTTGCCGCCACAGTTACCGTCTTCGATGAATTTCTTGGCATTGTCCCAGGCGCCACCGCCGGTCGTCATCGAGATGGCGAGGAACAGGCCTGTGACGATCGTGCCGAGCAACAGGCCGCCGAGGGCCTGCGGACCGAGCAGCAAGCCGACGGCCAGCGGCACGAGAATCGGTAGCAGCGACGGCACGATCATTTCCTTGATCGCTGCCTTCGTCAGCAGGTCTACGGCTCGGTTGTAGTCAGGCTTGGCCGTGCCTTCCATGATGCCGGGGATTTCCCTGAACTGACGCCGCACCTCGGTGACCACCGAACCGGCCGCCCGGCCGACAGCTTCCATCGCCATCGCGCTGAACAGGAACGGCACGAGGCCGCCGATGAAGAGACCGATGATGACCATGTGATCGTTGAGCAGAAACACGGCGGCCTTGTTTGCCGCCTCGAGTGCGTGCGTGTAGTCGGCGAAGAGCACCAGCGCGGCCAGCCCGGCCGAGCCGATCGCATAGCCCTTGGTGACGGCTTTGGTGGTGTTGCCGACCGCGTCGAGCTGGTCGGTAATCTTGCGAACATCTGCCGGCAAGTCCGCCATTTCGGCGATGCCGCCGGCGTTGTCGGTGATCGGTCCGAACGCATCAAGCGCAACAATCACACCGGTCATCGACAGCATTGTCGTCGCGGCAATGGCGATATTGTAAAGGCCGGCCAGTGAATCACCGGCGGGCGCCAGTTCGAACGCGCCCCAGATACTCAGGCAAACCGCGAGAACCGGCAGTGCCGTCGCTTTCATCGAGATGCCGAGGCCCGCGATGATATTGGTCGCAGCGCCGGTCAGCGATGCGTTGGCGATCGTCCTGACGGGCTTGTAGTCCGTTCCCGTGTAGTACTCGGTGATGACGACCATTGCCGCTGTCAGGCCCAGGCCGATCAGGGCGGAGCCGAAAATCGCGCTGGCCTGGCCACTGTCCGCCAGCATCGAGTTGGTCACGAAATAGAATGCGATCGCGGCCAGACCACCGGCCACAAACAGGCCCTTGTACAGTGCCCCCATGATCTTGCCGCCGTCGGACGTCTTGACGAAAAACGTGCCGATGATCGATGCAACGATCGATACGGCGCCCAGCATCAGCGGATAGACAATGGCGGCAGATCCGTATTGAGCCGCCACGAGGGTACCAAGCAGCATCGTCGCGATGATCGTGACCGCGTAGGTCTCGAAAAGGTCGGCGGCCATACCGGCACAATCCCCGACGTTGTCCCCGACGTTGTCGGCGATGACGGCCGGGTTACGTGGATCGTCCTCGGGAATTCCGGCCTCGACTTTGCCGACGAGGTCGGCGCCGACGTCGGCGCCCTTCGTAAAGATACCGCCGCCAAGCCGGGCAAAGATCGATATCAGCGACCCGCCGAAGGCAAGGCCGACGAGTGCGTGAATTGCATCGTCCGTCGCGACGCCGATTCGGATCAACACCAGGAAGTAGCCCGCTACGCCGAGCAGACCCAGGCCGACAACCAGCAGACCCGTGATCGCGCCGCCGCGGAATGCGACGTTCAGCGCGGCATTGATGCCCTTGGTGGCGGCTTCGGCCGTGCGAACGTTAGCGCGCACCGATACGAACATGCCGATGTAGCCGGCCAGCGCCGAAAGTGTGGCGCCGATCGCAAAACCGATCGCAGTGTGCCAGCCCAGAGCCCAGAGAAGGATCACGAACAGCACGGCGCCGACAATGCCAATCGTAAAATACTGGCGGTTCATGTAAGCGCCAGCGCCTTCCTGAATCGCCTTGGCAATTTGCTGCATCCGCTCGTTGCCGGCCGGTTGCTTGAGAATCCACTGTGTCGAAATCGCTCCAAACAGCAAGGCGACTGCGCCCGCACCGATGGAGATCCACAGGGTCAACTCATTGATCATCAGATTGTCTCCCGACATATAAACGAACAGATCGAACGATGCGGGCTACACGGCAAAACACGCTGCCGATGGGCAGGCAAAGCTCGGAATTCAAGTTGAACCATGGTGGCGAACTGCCACGACAACCCGTGCTGTTGTTGCGACCGTACGTGCGCTTCACCGAAAGTCGGATGGCCGCGGCGCTATTGTTGGTTCCTTGCGGTTGGTTGTGGGTTCCTCCCTGGCTGATTACCCGGGTCGATTCGAAATTGTCCCCTCGCAACCGGCGCGCATCATACCACAAATTTTTTCTTCAAAAGGGGCGCAACCGAAGCGCCCCTGAGCGATACATAATCTGGTAAGCCATTGATGTATGGCGGATAATCCTCACCGCGCATCAGCGGTTGCAGATACCGACGCGCGGCTTCGGTGATCCCGAAGCCGTCTTTCGAGATGTAGCGACGTGGCAGCATTTTTTCCCTGTTGGCGATTCGGGACAGGGGTGCCTCGCCGATTCGCCAGCGGTAAGGTTTGTCGGAGACGCGCGTGATGATCGGCATGATCGCGGTCTTGCCCTGCAGCGCAAATCGCACCGCTGCTCGTCCGACGGCATAGGCCTGCTCGACGTCGACCGCAGAGGCAATATGCCGCGCCGAGCGCTGCAGATAGTCGGCGATAGCGTAGTGGTATTTGTAACCGAGGTTATCGCTCACGATATTTGCAACGACGGGCGCAACGCCACCGAGTTGCACATGACCGAACGCATCGCGTGTTCCGACCTCGGCGAGGAACTGATTGTTCGCATATCGTGCGCCTTCGCTGACCACGATGACGCAGTAGCCGTATTGTTCCACGCAATGGCGAACACGCTTGAGGAAGGCTCGCTTGTTGAAGGGTATTTCCGGAAACAAGATGATGTGCGGTGCATCCCCGGGCGCACTCCCGGCCACCCCGCCCGCCGCGGCGATCCATCCGGCATGTCGTCCCATGACTTCGAGGATGAAGACCTTGGTGGACGTCTTTGCCATTGACAATACATCCAGCGCCGCTTCACGCGTCGATACCGCGACGTACTTCGCGACCGAGCCGAACCCCGGACAATTATCCGTGATGGGCAGATCGTTATCGACGGTTTTCGGAATGCCGAGACAGGCGACCGGAAATCCCATCCGCTTGCTGACTTGCGACACCTTGTGGGCTGTATCCATCGAATCGTTGCCGCCGTTATAAAAGAAATAGCCGATATTGTGCGCTTTGAATACTTCTATCAGGCGCTCGTATTCGGCGAGATTTCTTTCGATGCTCCCCAATTTATAACGGGCCGAGCCAAAAGCGCCGCCGGGCGTATGCTTTAGTGCAGCGATGTTGCGCGCCGACTCTTTGTTCGTGTCGATCATGTCCTCGGTTAACGCGCCGATGATGCCGTTGCGGCCGGCGTATACGTTTTTTATTTGCTTGCGATGTTTCCGGGCGGTTTCAATGACGCCGCAGGCGCTGGCATTGATGACGGCGGTTACGCCTCCCGACTGGGCATAAAACGCATTCATTGCTGGCATGTTCAGAAATCCCTGAGCGTTGACTGAAGGCGCCTGAGCATAACGGAATCCGATAGGAGGATCATCGCCGAATTGCAGGCACTGGTTTGACGCCGCAGGCCATTGCCGGTAGCGTACCTCGCCGCGGTTCGGGCGATCAGCATCGGGCCGGGTCATTGGGTTAAGCAGTGAGAGCGAACTGATGCGAATTGTGTTGCTGGGGGCACCGGGCTCGGGCAAGGGCACACAAGCAAAAATGCTGATGGCCGAGCGGAACGTTCCGCACATCTCGACAGGCGACATGTTGCGAGAGGCCGTTGCCGCAGGCACTCGATTCGGTCATAAAGCCAGGACGATCATGGATGCCGGCGATCTCGTGTCCGATGACGTCATGCTCGGCATCATCAGCGAGCGACTGGCGCAGGCTGATGCGGGTGATGGCTTCATACTCGACGGTTTTCCGCGCACCAGGCAGCAGGCCGAGGATTTCGAGGAATTGCTGGACCAGCTCAGCGCACCGCTGGATGCGGCAATACTCATGGACGTCGATTTCGACATCCTGATGAAGCGTCTGACCGGACGTCGAACGTGCTCAGTGACCGGGAAGTTGCTGAATATCTTTTTCTCGGCGCCCGAAGAAATCGACGAATGTACTGCGGCCGGCGGCGAACTGATTCAGCGTGACGACGACAACGAAGAAATAATCGGCAACCGGCTCGACGTTTATCGACGGCAGACCGAGCCTGTCATCGAGTTCTACCGCAAGCGCGATCGTCTGAAAACCGTGGACGCCGAAGGATCGATCGACGAAGTCCACGCACGGCTGCAGTCGGCGATTGGCTGATAATCAGGGGTCGAACCGAACTTTTCTTGAGCGTTGTCGGCGTTGCCCCGCATCGCCGTAAGAAAAGTTCGGTTCGACCCCTAATCGAAGCCGTCCTACAACAATTGCAGCAACCGCTCCCCGATCTGCTCTTTACGCCAGCCCGAGAACACGCGCGAATCGCGCGTACCCGATACGATAGCGGCCGATAATTCCTTCCTCGATGCGATGATTTCAGGGACAACGCCCAGATCATCCGCACATTCTGCGACCGTGGACTGCATCGACTTCAGTAGCATCTTGTGTTGCTCGTTGGAAGGCGCCGGTGGTCGGAAATTGGCGTGCTCGCCGGCTGAATCCGCAATGAGAGCGAGCAATTCGTCGCCGGCCCGTCTAATCAGCCGCGGTGGCAACTGCTCGATCCGCGCCAGATCGCCGGTCGACGACGGCAGGCTTTTAGCGAGTTCCAGAAGTGCGTTGTCGCGGAGTACCCATTGCCGTGGCCGGTTCGTCCGCACCGCTTCGGACTCGCGCCATCCTGCGAGATTCGCGGCAGCCGTACGCGACCGGCCGCGAAGATTCCTGGCCCCCTTGAGCCTCTCGATCGCGCGCAGGGGATCGACTTGATAGAGGGCCGGATCGAGCAACAAAGACGAATCCTGTTGCGCCCAGCTCAATCGGCCTTTGTGATCAAGCGACTCTGCGAGTGCATCGTATGCGGGCAGCAGATACTCGACATCCTCGGCCGCGTACTGCAGCAGCGCTTCGGACAGGGGCCTTCGTGTCCAGTCGGCGCGCGTGTGTGACTTGGCGATCTCGACACCAAAAAGTTCGCTCACCAGTCCGGCATAACCGAGCTGCGGCGCGTAGCCGAGCAAACCGGCTGCGATTTGTGTGTCGAACAGTGTGCGTGGCATGCATCCGGCTGATTGATGCACGACCTCAATGTCCTGCCGGGCCGAGTGCACAACCCAGGTCTTGTCGCTGATTTTCCTCCAGAACGACGACATTTCGAAATCAGCCAGAGGGTCAACGCAGAAAATGTCTTCAGGTGTTGCCAGCTGCACGAGGCAAAGTTGCGCAAAAAAAGTTTTTTCACGCATGAATTCGGTATCGACACCGAGAACGTCGCACGCGTCGAGATCTGCGATTGTCGCGTCGCGTTCGGAAACAAGCGTGTATTCGGGCATCAGCAGGACAGGCAGCGATTTTCGGATCGGAAGGTTAACATGCGATCATCGGCATATCGCAAGTAATCATGATCGTGCCGTGCTGCCATTTATAAGAACATTGTTCGACATCGCATTGTTGCGCAAAGGGCCGGAGGATATTCCCCGCTCCTGGTTGCTATTGTACTTGAGCGCTGCGCTGTGGTTGTTCACAATACTTACAGCAGCAGTACTGATCGAAAGCTTTGATGTTCGGGACGTCTGGATCGCCGTCGTCAGTCTTCTGATTGGAGTCTCCTGCTACATGGGCGTACTCCTCGTAGCCGGACACAGCAGCCGCTCATTGCAAACGGCTTCGGCAATAGTCGGCTGTGGTGCAGTGATCTCATTCGCGCAGGTTCTGGACCTCGTGATGATTACGCCGATTCTGGGTGCTTCCCTTACGGATCTCGTCGCCTGGCTGCTGTTGTTCTGGTCGGTGCCCGTCAATGGACATATCATTGCGCGCGCCATCAATGGCCATTGGTATGCTGGCATTATTGTCGCAATGGCAATTTTCCTATTAGAGTTCACATTTACGTCAGCAGTGACTCCGGAGCCCTGAAAGCCGCATGCACATACACATACTCGGAATCTGCGGCACGTTCATGGGCGGCATCGCTGCACTGGCCAGGGCAGCGGGATATCGTGTCACAGGATGCGATGGCAACGTCTATCCGCCCATGAGTACGCAACTCAAAAAACTCGGCGTTGAAATACATGAAGGCTTTGATGCCGCACAACTGGATGTAGAGCCGGATTGCATTGTGGTCGGCAACGTAATGAGCCGCGGCGTCGAGGTGGTCGAGGCCATGCTCGATCGGGATATTCCATACCAGTCCGGACCGCAGTGGCTCGCCGAAAACGTATTACGAGGCCGACACGTGTTCGCCGTCGCCGGCACGCACGGAAAAACGACGACGGCAAGTATTCTCGCTTGGATACTGCAGGAAGCCGGGTATTCGACAGGCTTTCTGATCGGCGGCGTGCCCGCCAATTTCGGCGTGTCGGCGCGCGCCGGTGAATCTGAATTCTTCGTCGTCGAAGCCGATGAGTACGACACGGCATTTTTTGATAAGCGAGCAAAATTCGTTCACTACCGTCCGCGTACGCTGATTCTGAACAACCTCGAATTCGACCATGCGGATATTTACAAAGACCTCGACGCGATTCTCTGGCAATTTCATCAGCTCATGAGGATGTTGCCGCAGCGGGGCCGTGTCATCGTCAACGCGGCCGATAAGAACCTGCGCACGCTCATCGACATGGGCTGCTGGACGCCTGTGGAAACGTTCGCAACGCAGGGCAAGGCGGACTTCAAGGCGAGCTTTCTCGGAGCCGCTGAACGGCGTATCCGCATACGTGGGCCAAAGGGGCAGGCTGCCGAAGGTCGCTGGCAGCTGGGTGGCTTGCACAATCTTGAAAACGCCGTGGCGGCCATTGTGGCGGCGCAGTCCGCCGGAGTATCCGTGGAACGCGCCGTCAACGCGCTGGCGAGCTTCGAGGGCGTCAGACGCCGCATGGAAAGGACAGCGACCGTCGCTGACATCGCTATCTACGACGATTTTGCGCATCATCCAACGGCCATTCGCCGCACGATAGAAGCGCTCCGCAAGCGCTACCCGGGGCAAAGAGTCGTGGTCGCTGTCGAACCGCGTTCCAACACAATGAAGCTGGGCGTTCACAACAAGCAGTTGGCGGAGTCTCTGCAGGACGCGGACCTGATATGGATGTACCGGCCCGCGGACATGGATGACGACTTTGAGGAGGCGCTCGCTCCGCTGAGCAGCAAGCTGCGTTTGTTCGATGACCGCGACAAGCTCGTCAACGACATGTCAACTCGTGTGTTGTCCGGTGACCAGGTCGTATTCATGAGCAATGGTGGATTCGGCGGTGCCCGGCAGACCTTGACAGCGGTGCTGCAGAGAACGCGCGTGAAGTGACACGGCAGTCTGCCAGGAGCAGGCATGACGGGTCCGCGTCACGGCCGGCGAAATAATCGATTACAACGCCCAAGATGGCATTCCGGTCCTATACTTGGATAAGGATTTTGAGCAAAGGCCGAGGCGTTGCACGTACCCCTGTTTCCATTGAGCACCGTGTTGTTTCCGGGCGGCCCGCTGCCGCTGAGAATATTCGAGGCACGTTATCTGGACATGATCGGCGAGCGAGTCAAGAACGATGCCCCATTCGGCGTGCTGCTTATCCGCGAAGGCCGTGAGACGGGCTCGGCGACGACTTTCGATGTGGGCACGTTGGCGCGAGTCACGGATTGGTACCAGGGAAGCGACGGCCTGTTGGGCGTCACCGCGGTCGGCGGGCAGCGCTTTCGGCTGTTATCGTCGGAGCGGCAATCAAACGGGCTCAATATCGGCGAAATCGAGGCGCTGGCAGATGAGGCGCGATTGGCGCTTCCCGAGGAATATCAGTCGATGGCGCGCATACTGGCTGGCGTGTTGGACGACCTGGGCCGCCTGTATGAAAATCTCGAGCGTCATTTTGATGATGCTGGCTGGGTGAGCAATCGCTTTGTCGAAATTCTGCCCATTGATATCGAGCAAAAGCAGCGCTGCCTCGAGGAAAATGATCCTGCCGCCCGTTTGCGGCTCGTGCACGGCGTGCTTGACACCGTGCGTGGCCCGCTGAGCGTCGAATAGTCTTCGTCAGGCGATTGCCCGGAGTACTTTACGCGCGGCGGCAAGCGTCTTCCCGATTTCGTCGTCCCCGTGGGCTGCGGATACGAAGCCAGCCTCATAGGCGGACGGCGCGAGATAGATACCTTCCTTCAGCATGCCGTGAAAAAACGCCTTGAAGCGCTCGATATCGGCTCCTGCCACTTGTTCAAAGCGTCGCACCGGACCGTCATCAGTAAAAACGAAACCGAACATCCCGCCTACGAACTCGACGGACAGCGGGACACCCGCGTCGCTTGCACACGCGGCCAGTCCGTTGACCAGTTGGCTGGTTCGCTCACTCAAGGCCTCGTAGAATCCCGGCTTGTCGAGCAGTTCGAGGGTTGCGAGGCCCGCTGCCATCGCAAGCGGATTGCCGGACAATGTGCCGGCCTGATAGACCGGGCCGTCAGGCGCGATATCGGCCATGATGTCGGCGCGACCGCCGAATGCCGCGGCCGGCATGCCGCCGCCGACGATCTTGCCCAGTGTCGTCAGATCGGGTTGTATGTTGAACAGGGCCTGTGCGCCGCCCTTTGCGACGCGAAATCCCGTCATAACCTCATCCAGGATCAGCACGGATCCCGCTTTTGTACATTCACTGCGCAGTGTCTCGAGAAAGCCGGGCACGGGCTGGATCATGTTCATGTTGCCGGCGATCGGCTCAACGATCAGACAGGCGATTTCGTCACCAAGTTCGGCAAATGCGCTTTCCACGGCACTCAGATCGTTATACGGCAACGTAATCGTGTGTGCGGCGAGCGCCCTGGGCACGCCGGGCGAGCTCGGCACGCCCAAAGTAAGCGCCCCCGAGCCGGCTTTGATCAGCAACGAATCTGAATGCCCGTGATAGCAGCCCTCGAACTTGATGATGGTCTCGCGCCCCGTGTGGCCCCGTGCCAGTCGAATTGCGCTCATGGTCGCCTCAGTGCCCGAGCTGACCATGCGCAACCGCTCGATCGACGGCATCAGCCCCGATATTTTTTCGGCGATACGAGTTTCCAGCACGCACGGTGCGCCAAAGCTCAGTCCGCGTTTGGCGGTTTCGATGACGGCATCGATAACGGCAGGGTGTGCATGGCCAAGGATCAGGGGCCCCCAGGAACCCACGTAATCGATAAAGCGGCGACCGTCTTCCGCTTCGAACCAGGCGCCGCTGCCACTTTTGAAAAATATCGGCTCGCCGCCAACGCCAGCAAACGCACGCACCGGCGAATTGACTCCGCCCGCAATATATTGCCGTGCTTCAGAATACAGGCTCATGGATTTTCTACCGGCGAGCCGCCGGGTTCCCGCATCTGGCTGACCCGGATGCCGCGTTTTGCCAGTAGTTCAGGAATGCCATCGTCACCGACAAGGTGCAGCGCGCCGACGACGACAAGGTAGTCATCGCGGTCGTCGAGCAACGCGGCGATCCGATCGGTCCAGCGATGATTTCGGTCGGCGATAAGCGTCTGATAGAGATCCGGATCCTGTGCAATTTCGGCTAGCAAGACGTCATTGAGATAGGTCACATCACCCTGACGCCAGGCCGATATCACTGCGTCCATGCTTGATTCAATGCTGCTTGCAGTCACCAGTACCTGCATGAGCAGCGTACTTTGCGCGTCAATTGACAGCTCGTCGAGTAAGCGTAACTGCTCATCAACGGACTCGAAGCCATGGATGGTCTTACCGTCTTGAGCGGCCTTGGCGGACATGTACATCTCGATGCCGTGCAGCGGCGAAAAACCGACGCGCGCCAGCGCCAGCTGTTCGATCGTGATGGCTGCAAGCCACGGCTCGCTCTTCGCCAACATGTCGAACGGTATATCGATCGCCGCCGCCATTTCGGCGGCCTGTGCATAGACGTCCTCGCCCAGCAAATCGCGCAAGGTCCTGTCATCGTCGATGACGCCGAGCATATTGATCATCGCTTGTGCCGCAACCGGATCGAGATCATCCATGTCGAGTTCCATGAACAGGATTTCCGCGTCTCGGTAGGCGTCGTCGATCACGGACGGCAGTGGGTGGTCCTGTTCGCGCAACAGATGTATCGAGCCGAGCAAGTAAACGCGATTGCTCAAACCCTCGGCCATCCACAGCGTCACCGGGTGGCCCAGGTCGGCGGCGACTGCGGCGCAGGAGCAAAGCGCGAGCAACAGTGAGGCGATTGGTTTAGTCATGCTGCACCCAAACCAGCTCGGTTTGCACCCGGCCGTCGGCATGCAGGCTGATGCGGCGATACGCCGGCGGATGGTCATCGACCGCAAACTCATCGCTGCCTTGCATGAACTGCCGGCAGGTCGAAGGCGTGCAGATGATATGAACGCCATCGTGAAGCTCATCGTAGGGTTGATGAACATGGCCGAATACTGCCAGCCGGACTTTACCGGTCGACCGCAGCCTGGCGAGAAATTCTTCGCCGTTGTCGAGGCCTACAGCATCGAGCCAGGCACTGCCCATGGAAATCGGCGGATGATGCAGGCATACCATGACGTGTTGTGCCTGGCTGGCAGCGATGACGGCACTGAGTCGAGATTGCTCATCGTCGGTAACGTACCCGCTGGCACGGCCCTCGGCGCAGCTATCGATGCCGACAATCAGCCAGTTGCCGGAGACCGTCGATGCACAATAATGAAAAGGCGGCTCGGCGAGCGCCTCACGCATCAGGGATCGAATGTCGTGATTGCCTGGCACACAATAGATTGGCAGCTCGAGCTGTGCGAACAGCTTGCGACATTCCGCGTAGGCTGCCTTCGCGTCGTCCTGAATCACGTCACCGGTGAGTACTGCGACATGTGCGCGCCAGCCGCCAGCCCTGTAGTGCTCGATAACGCTCGACAACGATGCATGGGTCACGATGCCGCGCAGAACGCCGGCTGTGTGGCCAAACAGATGCGGGTCCGTCAGATGCAGGACCCGGACAGGGTCATCGGTGTCGTGAATTTGCCCAGACCTCAAGCCAGATCAATGACTTGCATCATAACGGCGGACGATTCAAGGGGCAATCCGCAAGTGGCGGCCGCGACGCCGCCAACGGATGGTCAGTATCGATAGTTCTCGGGCTTGTAAGGGCCCTGCTTTGAAACGCCGATGTACTTGGCCTGTTCGCCCGATAATTCGGTAATCTTCGCGCCAATTCGATCGAGATGCAGGCGCGCGACTTTCTCATCGAGGTGCTTTGGCAATACGTAGACTTCGTTCTTGTACTTGCCGCGGCTTTGCCAGAGTTCGAGCTGCGCAAGCACCTGGTTCGTGAACGAATTGGACATGACGAAGCTCGGGTGGCCCGTCCCGCAGCCCAGGTTCACGAGGCGGCCTTCGGCGAGCAATATGATGCGCTTGCCGTCTGGGAAGATGATGTGGTCGACCTGCGGCTTGATGTTGTCCCACTCGTATTTGCGCAGGTATGCAACATCGATTTCGTTGTCGAAGTGACCGATGTTGCAAATGATGGTCTGGTTCCGCATGCGTGCCATCTGCGGACCTGTTACGACATGGTAATTGCCGGTTGCGGTAACGACTATATCGACCTGATCGCAAATCTCGTCGAATATGACGACGCGGTAGCCTTCCATTGCTGCCTGCAACGCGCAGATCGGATCGATCTCGGTGACCCAGACGGTTGCGCCAAGGCCGCGCAATGATTGCGCACATCCTTTGCCGACGTCACCGTAGCCGCAGACAACTGCGACCTTGCCGGCAATCATGACGTCAGTGGCACGCTTGATGCCGTCAACGAGGGACTCCCGGCAGCCGTAAAGATTGTCGAATTTCGATTTTGTGACGGAGTCGTTGACGTTAAATGCCGGGCACTTGAGGCTGCCATCTTTCATCATGTCATAGAGGCGCTTGACGCCCGTCGTCGTTTCTTCGGACAAGCCACGAACGTTCTTCATGTCCCCGGCATACTTTTCGTGCATGAGGAGCGTCAGGTCACCGCCATCGTCGAGTAGCATATTCGGCCGCCAGCCGTTGGGGCCATTGATGGTCTGTTCCACGCACCACCAATATTCTTCCTCGGTTTCGCCTTTCCAGGCGAACACGGGCACTCCCGAGGCCGCAATGGCTGCGGCAGCGTGATCCTGCGTCGAGAAAATGTTGCAAGACGACCAGCGAATTTCAGCGCCGATCGCCGTGAGTGTCTCGATGAGTACCGCCGTCTGGATCGTCATGTGCAGGCAGCCGGTGATACGGGCGCCAGCCAGCGGCTGCTGCTGCGCAAATTCTTCGCGCACGGCCATAAGCCCCGGCATTTCGGTCTCCGCAATAGCGATTTCCTTGCGGCCCCAGTCAGCGAGAGTGATGTCGGCGACTTTGTAATCGGGCGATTGAATGGCAACGGCCTCGCTGCTCATGGTGTTCTCCTGGTCGTATCGGTTCACGCGGCGACGGCGCCGCGAAGCGCTTCTGCCTTATCAGTTTCTTCCCAAGTGAAATCGATGTCTTCACGGCCGAAGTGACCGTATGCCGCAGTTGGAAGGTAGATCGGCCGCAGCAGGTCGAGCATTTGCAGGATGCCATAGGGCGTCAGGTCGAAGTTTTCGCGAATCAACGCGGTCAGGCGTTCGTCCGGGACGTTGCCCGTTCCAAACGTGTGCACACTGATGGACGTCGGCTCAGCCACGCCGATGGCGTACGCGACCTGTATCTCGCAGCGGTCCGCGAGGCCTGCGGCAACGATGTTTTTCGCGACATAACGGCACGCGTACGCGGCAGAGCGATCGACCTTCGATGGATCCTTGCCGGAAAATGCACCGCCTCCGTGTCGCGCGGAACCGCCATAGGTATCGACGATAATCTTGCGTCCGGTCAGACCACAGTCGCCCATCGGCCCGCCAATTTCGAATCGACCGGTTGGGTTGATGTGAAACTTGGTGTCCTTGCTGATCCATTCCGCCGGAATTGTCGGCTTGATAATCTCCTCCATCACGGCATCGCGGAGATCGTCTATTTTGACGTCCGCGCGGTGCTGCGACGAAAGAACGACGGTGTCAACCGAGACGGGTTTGTTGTCTTCATAGACGAACGTCACCTGACTCTTGGCATCGGGTCGCAACCATGGCAGCGTCCCGTTTTTGCGCACCTCCGCCTGGCGGCGCATGAGACGGTGCGCATAGGTAATGGGCGCCGGCATCAGAACATCGGTTTCGTTGCTTGCATAGCCGAACATCATGCCCTGGTCGCCGGCACCCTGTTGCTTCGCGGAATCACGATCGACGCCTTGCTTAATGTTGACCGATTGCTTGCCGATGGCGTTAATGACGGCGCAGGAAGCGCCGTCAAACCCCATGCTCGATTCCGTGTAGCCGATGTCGAGCACGGTCTTGCGAACGATTTCCTCTATATCGACCCACGCCGAAGTCGTAATCTCCCCGGCAACAATCACCATGCCGGTCTTGATCAGCGTCTCGCAAGCAACACGTGCCTTGATGTCTGCATCGAGGATTGCGTCGAGAATCGCGTCCGAGATCTGATCGGCAATCTTGTCCGGGTGTCCCTCGGATACGGATTCCGAGGTGAACACGAAAGAGTCATTCATGGCTTTCGACTATCGAATTCTGGGGTCGCGCATTGTACCGCAATGCCGGGCAGTCAGACCATCAACGATGGCAGGCCGTGGATAATGTCACAATCGGATCGTTCGTCCTGCGCGGCGGCGGACCGGCCGGGAAACTGTCTCTTGCGGCTGCCGCCAAAAACCACGAAAATGCGCCGCGCGCGAAGACGATTTTTCGCTGACTCACCATAACAAAGGCTACCAGGCCGGAGAGTTACAAATATCCGATGTCACAACAATCAAAGCGTGCCGGCCCGCCCGCCCGGCAAGATCTCGCTAACGCCATCAGGGCGCTGAGCATGGACGCTGTTCAGGCGGCCAAATCCGGGCATCCCGGGGCGCCGATGGGCATGGCCGACATTGCCGAAGTCCTTTGGAACGATTACCTGAAGCACAACCCGGCCAATCCATGCTGGGCGAATCGCGATCGCTTCGTTTTGTCGAACGGGCATGCCTCGATGCTGCTTTACAGTCTCTTGCACCTGACTGGATACGATTTGTCCATCGATGAAATTCGCAATTTCCGGCAGCTTGGTTCACGCACAGCCGGACACCCCGAGTATGAACCGGAGTTGGGCATCGAAACGACCACCGGGCCGCTGGGGCAGGGCATCAGTAATGCTGTGGGTATGGCACTGGCCGAGAAGATGCTCGCGGCCGAATTCAACAGGGACGGATTCGAGGTCGTCGATCACAGGACCTGGGTGTTTCTCGGCGATGGCTGCATGATGGAAGGTATCTCGCACGAGGCATGTTCGCTGGCCGGTACCCTGAAACTCGGCAAGCTCGTCGCGTTCTACGATGACAACAACATTTCCATCGACGGTGAAGTGGATGGCTGGTTTACGGATGATACTGTCAAACGTTTCGAGTCCTACGGTTGGCAGGTGATTGCCAACGTTGACGGACACGATAGTGCATCGATTGCCGCCGCGATTGACGCTGCATCGGCGGACGATGCAAGACCGTCGCTCATATGCTGCAAAACGGTCATTGGGTTCGGTGCGCCAAATAAACAAGGTACGGCGTCGACACATGGCGCGCCGCTGGGCGACGATGAGATTGCCGCTGCACGTGCCGAGCTCGGCTGGGATGCGCCGGCTTTTGAGATACCGTCCGACATTGCGAGCGCCTGGGACGGGCGCGCACGTGGCGCGGCGGCGGAGCAAGCCTGGAGCCAGCTGTTTGTCCGGTACAGCGATGCGCATCCTGATCTTGCGGCCGAATTCGAGCGCCGAACGCGTGGCGAGTTACCGGACAACTGGGACAAGTTTGCCGATAAGGCGATTGCGAAAATCGATGCAGCCGCACAAGACATGGCCACGCGCAAGGCTTCGCTGCTTGCGCTGAATGCGTTTGCCCCGGTGTTACCTGAACTTGCGGGTGGGTCGGCCGACCTTACCGGGTCGAACCTGACCAGGCACCAGGGATCGAGCGTCATCACCGGTGCCGGCGCGGCCGGAAATTACATCTACTTCGGTGTTCGCGAATTTGGAATGACGGCCATATGCAATGGTTTGGCTTTGCACAAGGGCATTATTCCGTATGCCGGAACGTTCTTGACGTTTTCCGACTATGCGCGCAACGCATTGCGTATGGCCGCGCTGATGAAACTTCAAAATATTCTTGTGTACACGCATGACTCGATCGGCCTTGGCGAGGACGGCCCGACACATCAACCGGTCGAACATGTGGCATCGCTCAGAATCATTCCGAACATGCGTGTCTGGCGTCCTTGCGATGCGGTCGAAACGGCCGTTGCATGGCGCGACGCTATCGAGCGTCGCGATGGCCCGACGAGTCTTGTGCTGACACGTCAGGGCCTGCCGCATCAGCCGCGCAACGCCGGGCAAATCAAGGCTATTGCTCGCGGCGGATATAGTCTGATCGATGTCGACGGCACCCCCGATCTTATCCTGATTGCGACCGGCTCCGAGGTCGCGCTGGTGGTCTCGGCGGCGGAACAACTGGCAGGCGACGGCATCAAGACCCGCGTCGTGTCGATGCCGTGCACCAGTTTGTTCGATGCACAAAGCGACAAATACCGGCAGCAAGTGCTACCCGATGAAGTGACCGCGCGCGTTGTCGTCGAAGCCGGAGTGACGGCAATGTGGTGGCGGTATGCCGGGCCTCGTGGCAGGATCATCGGCATTGATTGTTTCGGCGCGTCGGCCCCCGCCGACGAACTCTTTGAGCACTTCGGATTCTCAAGCGGTAACGTCGTCGCCGTCGCAAGGGACGTGCTCGCCTGAAAAAACACTTGACCAGGAGAAAGACATGACGATCAAGGTCGGCATTAACGGTTATGGCCGCATCGGTCGAAACATACTGCGTGCGCTGTACGAGAGCGACAAGGGTTCCGAGATCGCAATTGTTGCCGTTAACGATCTTGGGGACGCACACACGAACGCGCACCTGACGCGCCGCGACACGGTTCACGGCCGGTTTCCCGGCACGATCGAGGTCGAGGGCGACCACATGATTGTCAACGGCGATCGTATTCGCGTGCTCGCAGAGCGCGATCCCGCGACATTGCCCTGGGGTGAGCTCGGCGTTGACATCGTGCTCGAGTGCAGCGGATTTTTCCGCACCCGTGAGCTCGCCGGCAAACACATTGAAGCGGGTGCGTCGAAAGTCATTATTTCGGCGCCTGGCGGCAAGGACATTGACGCGACGATCGTATACGGGGTCAATCACGATATTCTGAAGGCGAGCGACACGATCATCTCGAATGCGTCCTGCACGACGAATTGCCTGGCACCGCTCATCAAGCCGCTGCACGATAAAATTGGCGTGAAGCACGGCATCATGACGACCATCCACGCGTACACGAACGATCAGGTATTGACCGATGTATTCCACTCGGACCTGCGCCGCGCACGATCGGCAACCATGTCGCAAATTCCGACGAAAACGGGCGCGGCAGCGGCCGTCGGTCTCGTGCTGCCGGAGCTGAATGGACGTATCGATGGCTTTTCGATGCGCGTGCCGACCATCAACGTATCCACTGTCGACCTGACCTTCGTCGCCGAGCGCGAGACGAGCATCGAGGAAATCAACGACGTGATGCGGGCCGCCAGCGAAGGCGATCTCAAGGGCGTACTGGCCTATAACGACGAACCACTGGTCTCCATCGACTTCAACCACGATCCGGCATCGTCCACTTATGATGCGACTCTGACCAAGGTCATGCAGGGGACCCTCGTCAAGGTCTGCGCGTGGTATGACAACGAGTGGGGTTTCTCGAATCGCATGCTGGACACGACGATAGCCTTTCACAACGCGCAGTAGGCGACAGAAAAACCGGGGTCGAACCGAAGATTTTCGTAGGAACTGGCGAATAGATGACTCCACCAAGCAAAAACTTCGGTTCGACCCCAGTTTTTAACATGGTCGATATCGCCCTGTCGGGTAAGCGCGTGCTGATCCGCGAGGATCTGAACGTTCCCATTGCTGACGGCAAGGTTAGTGGCGATGCGCGTATTCGTGCCGCGCTGCCGACCATCAGGGCGGCACTCGACGAGGGTGCGGCAGTCATGCTGATGTCACACTTGGGCCGGCCCACCGAGGGCGAGCCAGACGACAAGTTCTCGCTGACGCCAGTGGCCGAACACCTTGCGACACTTCTCGATCGCGACGTGCCATTGCGGCGCGACTGGATCGGCGGTGTCGACATACAACCTGGTGGCATCGTGTTGCTGGAAAACGTCCGCTTTCTGAAAGGCGAGAAGGCCTGCGACGAGGCGCTGTCGCGTAAAATGGCGGCGCTTTGCGATGTGTATGTCATGGACGCGTTCGGCACTGCCCATCGCGTCCATGCGAGCACATACGGCGTCACCGAGTACGCGCCGGTCGCGTGCGCCGGGCCGCTGCTTGTGGCTGAGCTCGATGCATTGGGCAAGGCGCTCGACAGTCCCGCGCGCCCGATGGTTGCGATAGTCGGTGGTTCGAAAGTATCGACGAAACTGACTGTGCTCGACACGTTGACGAACATCGTCGACTGCCTGATCGTCGGTGGCGGCATTGCCAACACGTTCATTGCCGCGGCCGGTCACGGCGTCGGTTGCTCTCTTTACGAGCCCGACATGCTCGATATGGCCCGCAAACTGATGTCCGGTGCCGATAATCGCGCGCACATCCCGATACCGAGCGACGTGGTCGTCGCGGATCAGTTCACGGCCGGCGCGGCCGCGACAATCAAGGTGGTCGAAGCCGTGTCCGCGGATGAAATGATTCTCGACATCGGCCCTGAGACCAGCGAACGTGTCGCTGACATACTTGCAGGTGCGGGCACGATCATCTGGAACGGGCCTGTGGGCGTATTCGAATTCGATAATTTCGGCAACGGCACGAGATTGCTGGCCGAAGCGATTGCCGCGAGCGACGCGTTTTCTGTCGCGGGAGGCGGTGATACGCTGGCTGCCATCGACAAGTACGGCATCGCGGATCGGATTTCCTACATCTCGACCGGCGGCGGCGCATTTCTTGAGTTCGTCGAGGGCAAGAAACTGCCAGCCGTCGCCATGCTCGAAAAACGCGCGACGGCAGCTAATCGGGCCAGTGGCCCATGATCGCGAGGGTCGTCCCGGGATACTGGATATTGACGAACATCGTCTGGCCGTCCGGCGAGAAACAAATGCCGGCGAGTTCGGAATTCGAATAGGCATTGTCGGCCAGATGGTACTGGCTGCCGTCAGCGCGTATCCCAATGATGCCGCAGTGGCTTCCTCCGGTGTCTTCGCACACGAGGAGATCGCCCCACGGCGCCATCGTGATGTTGTCGGCATGCCGAAGAAGTGATCGCGCGCTCGACTCGGCAATTAACGTGAGCCGTCCTGGTTCCTCGCTCTCCGCTCGCTGGCCCTCGTGTGGACTTGGCCGATAGGAAAATACCTGTCCGAGACGGGCGCGCCCGCCGATCGTGCAGGTGAAAACAATATCGCCGTCGGCCACACACAAGTCCTCGCCACGCGCGAATGTTGCCGCACCTGCGGCGACGCCGCGCAAGCGAAGATCGTTGTCTTCACCGTCGACATTATCGAGATTGACCCAATGGGTGCGCAGCGCTTGTCCGGCCACGACCACCGACGTCTTCGACCAGTTGTGTGTTGAGAATGCGGGCCGGCCTTCGATTGCGAGTGCCTGCAAGCGACCGCCTGCGTGCAGTCGTCCGGGCTCGTCCGGCAAGTAGCGGTAAAAGAGTCCGTGGTGCCGGTCTTCGGTCAGGTAGACGATGCCAGTCGGTTCATGCACCGCCGCGGCCTCGTGTTCGAATTTCCCCATCGCCTTGATGGGACGGGGTTCGACCAGGCCGGTCTCAGAGGCGGGCACCTCGAACACATAGCCGTGCGATTTTTCCCGCGTGACCCAGCGTCCCCACTGCAACTCCGAACCCGGGGATTCGAAGCATTCTTCGCACGACAACCAGCTGCCCCACGGCGTGCTGCCGCCGGCGCAATTAATCTCCGTCCCGGCCAGGCTCAGGTGTTGCCGCTCGGTCTTGCCGGTCTCCGGGTCGTACACGGTTGTTGTGGTGCCGCCGGCGCCCGGCGTCCTGCCGCCGCCCAGATCGTAGATCTTGTCCCTGATCGATTGCGGCACGCTATCGAACGCTTTGCCGAATGCGCTGCGGCTCCGGAAAGCCGGGCCGAGTTCATGATTGCAGACAAGTATGACGCGTCCGTCCGGGCCTGCGAATGCAGCCATGCCGTCGTGAGCTTCGGGAATCACGAGGCCGTCGCTCATCGGATCGCCGGCGCGCGAGATGACGTGATAGGAAAACCCTTCCGGCAGGTCGAGCAATTCACCCGGGTCGCTGAGCAGTGCACCGATTCGCCCATCAGCGGCGTGGGCGGGCAGAGACAGCACGGGGTTCGTTGCTGCGATCATCAGGCCCTGCAAAAATCGACGTCGGTTCAACATATCAATCGCATGCGTTACGAAAAGCGGCAGCGTACAGCGTCCCAGTATCGCCGAGGGAAGATAATCGGGGCAATAGGTAACAACCATTACCAATAGCAGCCCGGTTAATCGCCATGGGTATTATTGAGACCGCTTCTACATGCCTGTGCAATAATCGCGGCCATGCAGAGACGAACAAAAATCGTCGCGACGCTGGGCCCCGCGACCGATGATCGTAAGACGCTGCGCAAGATGATCGAAGCAGGTCTTGATGTAGCCCGCCTGAATTTTTCACATGGCAGTGCTGAAGAGCATAAGCGTCGCGCTGCGGTGCTCCGTTCGACGGCCCAGGATTGCAGCCGCGACGTCGGCTTGATGGGCGACCTTCAGGGGCCGAAGGTTCGCGTCATGCGCTTTCGGGATCACAGTGTTGAACTGATCAATGGTGACGCTTTCTTCCTGGACAGTCAGCTGGGCGTTGAGGATGGTACCGAACAGGGCGTCGGCGTTGCATTCGATTCATTGCACGAGGATCTTTCGTCCGGCGACGTCCTGCTGTTGAATGACGGCATGATCGCGCTCGAGGTCAAGCGCATTCAGGGAACGCGCATCCACACGACCGTTGTCACGGGCGGCATCCTGTCCGATCACAAGGGTATTAACAAGAAAGGCGGTGGGCTGTCAGCTCCGGCACTGACCGATATCGATCGGCAAAATATCCGCCTTGCCGCCGAGCTCGAAATGGATTTCCTGGCTGTCTCTTTCGTACGCAGCGAAGACGACGTCGTCGAAGCGCGCAAGTTGTTTCGGGAGGCAGGCGGGCATGGCCTGATCGTTGCGAAGATCGAGCGGGCCGAAGCCGTCCAAAATATCGATTCGATCATCGATGCAGCAGACGTCATCATGGTTGCGCGCGGTGACCTCGGCGTCGAGATGGGTTATGCGGAGTTGACCGGCATACAGAAGCGACTGATCCGGCTGACACGCACCAAATTCAAAGTTGTCATTACGGCAACGCAAATGATGGAGTCGATGATCACAAACCCCATTCCGACGCGCGCAGAAGTGTCCGATGTTTCGAACGCCGTCATGGATGGCAGCGATGCCGTGATGCTGTCTGGGGAAACGGCCGTAGGAAAATATCCGGTCGAAGCAATCCGCGCGATGAGCGAAGTGTGCACAGGAGCCGAAAAGCATCCGCTTCCGGTCGGTCGTGCGAGCCACCGTCTCGACGATTACTTCAAGCTAGTCGATGAGGCTATCGCGATGGCCGTGATGTACACGGCCAACCATATGAAGGTCAAGGCAATCATTGCCTTGACCGAATCCGGCGCTACGACACTGTGGATGTCGCGAATCCGTTCCGACATTCCGATCTACGCATTTACGCCGCATGTGGCGACGAGCCGTCGCGTGTCGATGTACCGGGGCGTGTTTCCTGTGACGTTCGAAATAGTTGCGACCGACATGCGCACTTTGTACGTCGATGTTTTCGAGACGCTGTTGTCACGTGACCTGGTCGAAGTCGATGATCTCGTGATTTTCACGAAAGGAGATCTCGACGGTGTAAGCGGCAGCACCAACGCGATGAAAATCCTTAAAGTCCAGGCGCCCGAATGACCGTGATAAAACGGCTGTTGCTGAGCGTGCTTGCGGGTATTGCTGTTCTGACCGTCGTTTTGTTCTTGCTTGTGCGTGCAAGCCTGCCGCAATTGAGCGGGGACCTGCGGGTTCAAGGGCTGCATTCGCGAGTGACGATTGAGCGGGACGCTGCGGGCATACCGACGATTACGGGGAGCGATCGCGAGGACCTGGCGTTTGCGACCGGCTTCGCGCACGGTCAGGATCGATTCTTCCAGATGGACCTGATCCGTCGTCAGGCCGCTGGCGAGCTGGCCGAAATCTTCGGTGAGGTGGCGCTCGAAACTGACAAACGCAACCGCTTTCACCGCTTCCGGCAACGCGCGCATGTCGTGCTGGAACAATCTTCAGCCGCAGATCTGGCCATCCTCGAAAGCTACACGGCGGGCGTGAACGCGGGTGTCGACAGCCTCGTGCTGCGGCCTTTCGAATACCTGATGCTGCGCGTCAGCCCGGAAGCCTGGCAGGTTGAAGACAGCATCCTCGTGGTCTACGCGATGTTCATGCAGCTCAATGACGCGCGCGCCCGCCGCGACGTGCGCAGAGGCTTCGCACACAATGTGCTGCCCGGAGAAGTCTATGACTGGCTGTACCCTGAGGGTACGCCATGGGATGCGCCGTTGATGGGCGAACCGCGAGCGGTTGCACCGATTCCGTCAGCCGACAAATTCTCGATCCGCGATGTCGTGGACACGGCGCCACCGACGCAGGAACGGGGCAAGATACCGCTCAATGGCAGCAACAATTGGGCCGTCAGCGGTGCATTGACGGAGACCGGCCGAGCGATGGTATCGAACGACATGCATCTCGGGCTCTCGACGCCGAACATTTATTACCAGGCCAGGCTCGTCGTCACGGACGGCCGGCGGATCGACCTGAGCGGCGTCACGCTGCCCGGGACGCCGTTCGTCGTTGCAGGCAGCAACGGCAACATCGCGTGGGGATACACGAACAGCTACGGTGATTGGTCCGATGCCGTGGTCGTGCGGCCCGGATCGGCGCCCGGCACGTATCGCACAGCCGATGGCGATCGGCCTTTCGATGTGTATCGCGAAGTCATCGATATCAAGGGCGGCCGTTCGCAGGTCCTCGAGATTCGTGAGACAGTCTGGGGCCCCGTTGATGACGTTGACTATCCGCATGGCGAAATCGCGGTCAGTTGGATTGCGCACAAGCCCGAAGCGGTCAATCTAAGGCTCATCGCTCTGGAGACGGTGGAGAACGTTACTGCCGCGCTGGACGTAGCAAATACGATCGGCATGCCGCCGCAGAATTTTGTGACGGGCGATTCCGATGGCAACATCGGCTGGACGATCGCGGGCCGGATTCCGGTGAAAACCGAATTCAATGCGATGGTGCCGGCTGACTGGAGTCAGGTGCACGGCTGGACAGGCTGGCTCGATCCTGCCGACTATCCACGCATCGTTAACCCCGGGAGCGGGCGGATCTGGACGGCGAACGCACGGGTCGCCGACGGCGATGCGCTTTCGACGATCGGTGATGGTGGCTATGATCTGGGCGCGCGGGCGCGGCAGATTCGTGACAGCCTGGCGGAAAAAGACAGTTTCGATGCACGCGATATGCTGCGGATCCAGCTCGACGATCGGGCGCTGTTTCTCGCTCCGTGGCAGGAATTACTGCTGGCCGTACTCGACGACGATACGATTGCCGGTGATGCAGAACTTACCGAGTTTCGGCGCCTGGTCGACGAGTGGATCCCACGCGCCGCCACGGATTCCGCGGGCTATCGGCTGGTCCGGGCGTTTCGGCTCGAGGTTCGTTCTGTCGTCTTTCACGGCCTGATGGGTTCGGTGCGGGACGCCTATGGTGATGACGTCAAACCCTTGCTCAGCAATCAGTTCGAGGCGCCGCTGTGGTCGCTCGTGACCGAGCGCCCCATGCACATGTTGCCGGCAAGATACGCAAGCTGGCACGCGCTCCTGGTGGCGGCCGTTCGCGCGAACATCGCCTGGCTCGACCACAACTACGAGGGCCCGCTGGCGGAAAGAACCTGGGGTGAACTGAACGTGGCGTTGATACGGCATCCCTTGAGCCGCGCCGTACCGGCCTTGTCGAAATGGCTGGATATGCCGCACGAGCCGTTGAGCGGCGACCATGACATGCCAAAGGCACAAGGTCCGGGTTTTGGCGCTTCGGAGCGATTCTCGGTATCGCCCGGCGACGAAGCCAACGGGCTCATGCAAATGCCGACCGGGCAAAGCGGACATCCGTTGTCTGATTTCTACCGGCAGGGGCACGACGACTGGGTGCATGGCCGGCCGAGCCCGTATCTGCCGGGCGAGACCCTTCACACGCTGACACTCACGCCCGCATCTTGACATAAACGTCCGTCAACTCTTCGAATCCAGGCGTTGCTTCTTGTGCCGTATTCGTCAGGCGGTAAGATGACTGTTGTGGCACGACCACTACGGACCCGATCATGCGAAAAGACCGTTTTGAAGGCACTAGCACGTACATCGCCACCGATGACCTGAAGATGGCGGTGAACGCTGCCGTCACGCTGCAACGGCCGATACTCATCAAGGGAGAACCCGGCACGGGCAAGACGCAGCTTGCGATCGAAATTGCGAACTCCCTGCATAGGCCGCTCTTCGAGTGGCACATCAAATCGACGACCAAAGCGCAGCAGGGTCTGTATGAATACGACGCTGTCGCACGCCTGCGTGATTCGCAGTTGGGTGACGATCGCGTGCATGACATCGGCAACTACATTCAGCATGGCAAGATCTGGGAGGCGTTTGAATCCGAAGAGAAGCCCGTATTGCTGATCGATGAGATTGACAAGGCGGATATCGAGTTTCCGAATGACCTGCTGCGGGAACTTGATCGCATGGAATTCTATGTTTACGAGACGAGGCAACTGGTCAAGGCCACGCATCGCCCGATCATCGTCATCACGAGCAACAACGAGAAAGAATTACCGGACGCATTTCTGCGCCGCTGCTTCTTCCACTACATCAAGTTCCCGGATCAGGACACGATGGCAAAGATCGTCGATGTTCATTTTCCCGGTCTGAAGAAAACACTCTTGAGAGAGTCATTGAATGCTTTTTACAAGGTACGCGATGTTCCGGGGCTGAAGAAGAAGCCGTCAACGTCGGAACTTCTGGATTGGATAAAGTTGCTGCTGGCCGAGGATATTCCGCCTGAAGCCTTGCGGTCCGACGACAATCGAACGGCAATACCGCCGCTTTACGGCGCGTTGTTGAAGAACGAACAGGATGTGCATCTGTTCGAGCGGCTGGTTTTTCTGGACCGTCGGTCGGGACACTAATAAAGTCGTATGCTCATGAATATTCACAGTTGTTCAGCGGGGCAGCAGTAAGGGTCTATGCTGATCCCGTTTTTTTACATGCTTCGCAACGGCGGCATGAATACGTCGATTACCGAGCTTCTGACATTGCATGAAGCGATGAAGTGCGGGCTGGCGGATTACAGCGTCGATGATTTTTATTTTCTTTCCCGCACCTGCCTCGTCAAAGACGAATCCAAGCTCGACCGTTTCGATCGCATTTTTGCGGCCTACTTCAAAGGTGTCGAGGACTCGCTCGCCGACATGATGCAGGACGTTCCGGACGATTGGCTGAATCGCCAGGCGGAGCTGATATTGTCCGCCGAGGAGCGCGACATGATCGAGGCGCTCGGCGGTTTTGACGAGTTGATGAAGGCGCTGCGAGAGCGGCTCGAAGAACAGGACGAGCGGCACGAAGGAGGCAGTCGATGGATCGGCACGGCCGGAACGTCTCCGTTCGGCGCTTATGGTTACAACCCCGAGGGTGTGCGCATTGGCCAGCGGGGATCACGCAACCGCCGGGCTGTAAAGGTATGGGATCGCCGCGAGTACAAAAACCTGGACGATTCGGTGGAGCTTGGCACGCGCAATATCAAGGTAGCATTGCGTCGACTGCGCAAGTTCGCGCGCGAAGGCGCGGCAGATCAGCTCGACCTGGAAGATACGATCGACAAGACTGCGCGCAATGCCGGTTTTCTGGACATCCGCATGGTTCCGGAGCGGCACAACGCCGTCAAAGTTCTGCTTTGTCTCGATATCGGCGGTTCGATGGACGATCACATTCGAGTTTGCGAGGAATTGTTCTCCGCCGCGCGCAGTGAGTTCAAGCATCTGGAGTATTTCTATTTTCACAATTTCATCTATGAGTCATTGTGGAAGGACAATCGCCGACGTCTCTCGGAGCGAATTCCGATACTCGATATCACCCATAAATACGGCGCGGACTACAAGCTGATTTTTGTCGGAGACGCTACGATGAGTCCGTACGAAATAGTCTACGCCGGCGGTAGCGTCGAGCACTGGAACGAAGAGCCTGGCGCTGTCTGGATCAAGCGGCTGCTGAACACCTACAAAAAAGCGATCTGGATCAATCCGGAACCAGAAGACCGCTGGAATTTCACGCCGTCAATCAAACTGGCTCGCGAGATCATGGATGATCGCATGTACCCGCTGACGATCGCAGGCCTTGACGAGGGCATCAGGGCATTGCGCTGAAGCGAGGTCGTGGAGGAGCCGGTCGCGCGCCGACCGAAACGCCCGCTGAAGTTACGGGGATTGTTTTGAAGGCTCGCCAGCGCCAAGCGACTTCAGATCGGCGAGTACTTCGGCGAAATGTGTCGCGGGTTTCACCGTTTCGTAGTGCTTGGCGATATTGCCATCCGGATCGATCAGAAACGTCTGCCGCTTGGCGACTTTCATTCCAAACATCCGGGTCTTGACGCCATAGGCATCGGCCGTCGTGCCATCCGGGTCGGCGAGCAATGGAAACGGCAGTCCGTATTTGTCGGCGAATTTCTTATGCGATCCAACGTTGTCGAGGCTCACACCGAGTATCTGCGCGTTGAGATCGCGGAACGCAAATATGTTGTCACGAAATTGACAAGCTTCGGTCGTGCAACCCGGCGTCTGGTCTTTTGGATAGAAATACAGAACGACCCACCGTTCCCGGTAATCCTCGAGCGAGTGCAGCTGACCGCTCTGGTCCGGTAGCTCGAATTCGGGTGCGGGCCGGCCAACAGTGACGTTGGGCGCAGCAGCCGCGAATGATCCGGCCACCAACGCGGTGGCGAATGAAAGTACAGTGAGGAGTATGCGCTTCATCGGGTTAGATCCGGTCATGTGATGATTATGCCGCAGCGGTCGGTTGTATACCTTAGGGATACAGCGGGAGAAAATCGCCAACGGGATTGTCAACACTATAATACGATTCGACGTTGGGCGGCAAAACCCGGGACAGGTAACGTACAAGGCAAATCCATGGATCCGCAGCCAAAGCAGGTAAAAACGGCGCTGGTGCTCCCGGGCGGCGGCGCGCGTGGCGCATTTCAGGTCGGCGTGCTCAAGGCAATCGCCGAGCTTCTGCCGAAGGGCACCATCAATCCGTTCGGCATTATCAGCGGTACCTCGGCTGGCGCCCTCAATACAGTGGTTCTGGCGTCAAGGGCACGGCGTTTTCGCGTGGCCGTTGCGGAACTGGAGCGCGTATGGGGCAACTTTCATTGCAACCAGGTGTACCGAACCGACCACCTCACAATGCTCAGGAGCAGCCTGCATTGGTTCAGCGCCATCTTACTTGGCGGATTGTTCGTCGGTATGCCGAAGTCGTTATTGGATAACTCACCGTTGCGGGCGCTACTGAGTCGCAATGTGCGTTTTCCACGCATTCAGGACGCGATCAATCACGGTTGGCTCGAAGCGGTCACGGTGACCGCCGCAGGGTATGGATCGGCCCGCTCAACGTCATTTTACCAGGCATCGAGCCAGCACGCGGATTGGTCACGCACGCGACGTATCGGAAGGCGCAGCCAGCTCAATCTCGATCACCTCATGGCGAGCATTGCTGTGCCGATGATTTTTCCGCCAGTGCTCATCGATGGGGAATATTTCGGCGACGGGGCCATGCGCCAGGCGACGCCTCTTAGCCCGGCAGTTCATCTTGGCGCTGACCGCCTGCTCGTCATTGGCGTTCGCGACGAGACGGCCGACAAAGCACCCGACCCGGAGCGTCCGCAGGCGTATCCGAGTTATTCGCAGATCGCCGGATACATGCTCGATACACTCTTCATGGACGGCCTGTACTCTGATCTCGAACGAATAACTCGTATCAACCAGATCATCGATTCGGTGGCGCCTGAAAAGCGCACTGGTTCGATTGCCAGATTGCGGCCCATCGATACGATGCTGATTGTCCCAAGTGCAGACCTGCGTGTTATCGCACACAGACATCGACAGGAATTGCCGTTCGCCATCCGCGCCCTGTTGCGCGGTGTTGGCGGCAAGAATCCCAGCGAAAATCGCCTGCTCAGCTTTTTATTGTTTGAGCAAACGTATACACGCGAACTCATCGACCTCGGTTATCGCGACGCGATGAAAGTCGCGAGCCAGTTGATCGACTTTACAACGGGTGCGGACGTGCCTCGCCTGTTTGCGCCGAGCTGGATTCAACGGGATCTGAGCGCATTTCACCCGGCAGAATAGACGTCACAAAAAGGGCAGGAGGGCCTTCAGGCCCGAACGACCCCGAACGATTCGCGGCTGAAGCCGCGACAGGGTGCAGACTCATTCGGGCCTGAAGGCCCTCCTACGCACATCCCTGTGCTCCGCGACATAAGGTCGTCCTGGCCGTAAAGGCCGTCCTACATCAGCAGGGCCGCACCGAGGCCAAGGAATGTCATATAGCCAATGACGTCAGTCACTGTGGTCAGCACGACCCCGCCGGCCAACGCGGGATCAATGTTCATCCGCTTCAGAATCAGCGGTATGCTGAATCCGGCCAGTGCCGCGACGACCAGATTGATGGCCATCGCGATGGCAATCAGGCCGCCAATTTGCCAGTCGCCAAACCAGAGGTAGGTAAATGCCGCGACGACGATTGACCAGCCAGCGCCGTTGAGCAGTCCCACGGCCAATTCCTTGCGCAGAATTCCGCGCACATTCGTCCTGTCAATCTGCCCCAGGGCGATTGCGCGCGTGATAATCGTCAAAGATTGGTTTCCAGCAACGCCGCCCATGCTGGGTACGATTGGCATCAATACGGCGAGTAGCACAATTTTGTCGAGCGTCGTCTGAAAAAGTTCGACGACGGAGGCCGCAAGAAATGCCGTGCACAGGTTTACGCCCAGCCACAGTGCACGGCGGCCCGCGCTCTTTACGACCGGGGCAAACATGTCATCTTCTTCATCGAGACCGGCGGCGCTCATCAATGAGTGCTCGGCCTCGTCGCGGATCACGTCGACAACGTCGTCAACTGTTATTCGCCCGACTACCCTGTTGTCGTCGTCAACGACAGGCGCAGACAGGAGATCGCGATTCTCGAATTCCCAGACTACCTGTGCTGATGGCGTGTTTGCCGGAATCGGCATGACGTCCGTCGACATGATGCTTGAGATGATCGTATCGACATCGTTCGTCAGGAGCCGTGACAGAAACAGTGAGCCAACGTATCTGTTGTCGCGATCAACAACGAACATCAGATCAGTGCCATCCGGTATTTCGCCTACAGCGCGCAAGTATCGAGCAACGACTTCAAGCGTGACATCGGGACGCACAGTCACGATGTCGACGTTCATCAGGCCGCCCGCGCTGTCCTCGTCGTACGCCAGGACCCGTCGCAAGCGTTCCTGATCGAGCTTGTCCAGCGATTGTAGAACTTGTTGCGCAACCGTTTCCGGCAGATCGGCAAACAAGTCCGCCAGGTCGTCGAGTTCCATGCCTTCCATTGCGGCGATGAGTTCCTCGGCCTGCATGCCCTCGATCAGGCCATCGCGGACTTCCTCGGCCACCTCGACAAGGACATCTCCCTCGTCTTCGGAATCGATCATTTCCCAAAGAACGGCGCGTTCGCGTAACGGCAACGATTCGAGCAGTCGCGCGATCTCGGCCGGGTGCAGGCTGTTGATCATGAGCCGGGCAGAACGCATTCGACCACTGTCGAGTTGCTCGCGCAGCAGTCGCAAACTGGCCTGGGTGTGCTCTCTCGTTTGCATGGATTCGGCCCCGGCTGGCCCGGATACGGCATCTATTGCGCGTCAGTTGATGCGATATCCCGGCGGGTAATGCATGCCCGCTGTACGATGCGGGTGCGTCAGATTACGCGAGTGTAACTGTCTTGCGCGCAACGCGCACGGCTCGCTCTACGACTTGCTGACGCGCCTGTTGCCGAGTTCGTTGTGGCGCGCCAGTACAAGTTCGTGTTGGGCGCGCAAAGAAGTCGCGAGTTTTTCAGTCATATAAACTGACCGATGCTGGCCACCCGTGCAACCGATAGCGACGGTTAGAAAGCTGCGATGTGCGGTCCGGTATTCTGGAATCCAGCGTTCGAGAAACGCCAGAATATCAGCATGCATTGCGACGAAACTTTCCTGATTGTCAAGAAAGGTCGTGACTTCGGTGTCCAGTCCTGTGAGGCCTCGGAGCTCGACCGTCCAATACGGGTTCGGAAGACAACGCATGTCGAACACGAAGTCCGCGTCTGCGGGAATTCCGTTCTTGAATCCGAACGACTCGATCAGAACAGACAATGTGTCGCTGCTCCGACGGTCGACACGCTCGCGAATGGCGTCGGCCAATTCGTAAATACTGGTTCGTGAGGTGTCGATAATCAGGTCGGCCGAATTGATCACCTCCGAGAGTATTTCCCGCTCCTTGGCGATCGCGGCCCGCAATGCGGTGCCATGTTCTGCCAACGGGTGGCGCCTTCGCGTCTCGGCGTAGCGCTGTAACAATATATTGTCGCTAGCTTGAAGAAATAGTACGTCAGTGTGTATTTTCTGTTCGCGGAATTCCTGAATAAGGCGTGGCAGCGCCTGAAGATCTCTTTGACGATTGCGCGCATCGATGGCGACGGCGAGCAATTTGCCGTGCGGCCCGGCGTCCGAAGTGATCTCATCGACGGCAGACTTGAGAAGGGCGGCGGGCAGATTGTCGACGCAGTAATAGCCAAGGTCTTCGAGAACGTGCAGCGCGATTGACTTGCCCGATCCGGACAGGCCGCTGACTATGATTAGGCGCATCTCCTCGGACACCAGTCACCTCCTGGCCGCATCAGGATCGGTGTCAGGATCCCTGGGCGGTTTTCAGATCATCGTCCGCGGCCGTCACGCTGCCCCGCAGGAGTGCATCGAAAAGATCGCTACTCGTGGTCGCGTCACGCAGACGCACGCGCAGCGCATGATCGCTCAACAGGGTCGTGATCATACAGATATCGGCATGATGACTCGCATCGAGAACCTTGGGCACCATTAGCCCGAATATCAAATCAACCGGTTCACCGTCCGGTGAATCAAAATCCACAACCTCGGACAGCTTGATCAGAGCGGCAGTGCTTTTGTCGAGACCCTTGACGCGGCAATGGGGAAAAGCGACGCCATTATCGAGGCTGGTGCAGCCGAGGCGCTCGCGCCCAATCAGGCTCTCGAAAATATCTTCACTGGCGATCGCGGGCGTGGGCCGTACGAGCAATTCACTGAGGATTTCCAGACAGTGTTTCTTGCTGCGCGCATGCGCGTTGCACAAGACTGTGTCGGATTTTATGATTTCTTCGAGCAACATCGTGATTCAGCTGTTTGCCGTGTAATGACCTGCGCGGTCGACCTGCTGTACTGGCAGAAGACCGGATTAGACGAAATTTCTCTTGCATGTGTCTCTTGCGTGATGGTCGGCAAGCTTTTCCTTGAGCTTCTTTACTCGTCGATCCAACTTGTCCACCAGGCCATCGATTGCTGCATACATGTCTTCTTCAGTGGCGTCGGCGTAAATCGTATCACCGTTTACATTCACTGTTGCTTCCGCTTTATGTCTGAGTTTCTCAACAGTCAGGATACAGTGCACGTCGGATACGATTTCAAAATGACGCTCCAGTCGCTCTATTTTGGTGGTGACATAACCTCTGAGGGACTCAGTTACTTCGACGTGATGGCCCGAAACATTCAACTGCATAATTGCCTCCCATTCTTGTCAGTTTGTGCGTACCCGGCCTGATCGCCCCCCGCCGAATCAGGACTGAGTTCGCGTCTTGGTACTCTCACTACAACCGTCGCCGACTCCCCCCTTGTGTTGCGAACACCACCTAATTGTCTGTGCATTGTCGCCGTTCACTCGACGAAACAATGTTCATGGCCTCACGGTACTTCGCAACCGTCCGTCTCGCAACCTTGATTCCATCGTCCGCAAGCAGGCTGGCGATGCTGCTGTCACTCAGCGGCTTCGCAGGGTCTTCGGTGCCGATTAGCTTGCGGATCTTTGCGCGTACCGATGTTGATGACTGTTCTTCGCCGTCTGCCGATGACAAATGGCTCGAAAAAAAATACTTGAATTCGAAGACACCACGGGGTGTATGCATGTACTTGTTGGTCGTCACGCGAGAAATCGTCGATTCGTGCATTCCGATTTCCTCGGCGATATCCCTGAGAACCATCGGTTTCATGGCCTCGTCACCATGCTCGAGAAACGCGGTCTGCCTCGACACAATAGATGTGGCGACTTTCGTCAGCGTTTCGTTGCGTATTTCCAGGCTCCGGATCAACCAGCGAGCTTCCTGTAACTGCGCTCGCAATGCCGAGTGATCGCCGCTGCCGCGCAGAATTTTAGCGTATTGCTGATTAACCGACAGTCGCGGCACGCCCGTTGGACTGATCTCGACCTGCCAGCGCTCATCGACTTTGCGCACGAATACGTCTGGTATCACGTATTCCGGCGCAGCCGGACTGACGGCCTGGCCCGGTTTCGGATGGCAACTCTTTATGAGCGCGAGTGCAGCATGCAGCTCGTCCTCCGACGTTCGCAGGCAGCGACGTAACTCGCCGTATTCACGGTCTGCGACCAGGTCGAGGTGTGCGCATGCGACGTCGATCGCAGACTGCAGCCCAGCCGTTGCCGGGTCGAGCTGCCGCAGTTGCAAGATGATGCATTCGGATAATGAGCGTGCACCGATGCCGATAGGATCCAGCCGCTGCACCTTGCGCAGCGTCTCGTCGATTTCCGCACTTGTGACTACGGTTTCCGGCTCGATGATGGCGGCGATTTCGTCGAGTTCGACGGTCAGGTAACCATCGTCGTTGATCGCATCGATGAGTGCTTCGCCGATCAAAAACTGCCGCGGAGTGAAATTCTCCATCTCGAGTTGCCACAGGAGATGCTCGCGCAGCGATTGTCCGGACTCGTCGGCGAATTCGCTGCTTGGGCGGCCTTCACCGTTCCAGCCGCCATCCTGGATACGCTGGCTCGAACGCTCATACCAGCTGTCTTCGGCCTTGATGGTTTCGATTTCGGCCGTCGTCTCGGGACTGGTCTGCGGGACGTCCGGCAGATCCTCCATCTCGAGCATGATGTTTTCTTCGAGCGCGTCCTGTATCTTCGCGTTCAAATCAAGAATCGGCAGTTGCAGAAGCTGGATGGCTTGCTGCAATTGCGGCGTCATCGTCAGCGTTTGCCCGAGTTTTAGCTGCAGCGAAGGTTTCAACATGAACGGATGGTTCCGGTGCCTCTCAATCTGCGTTCGATTCTGCGCGGTGCAATCAAACTTCGCAGAATCGTTACAGCCCTCCGTTGAGTTTGCCTCAGAGTTTGAACTCCTGTCCGAGATACACCTCTCGTACGTGCTGATTTTCCAGTATCTCGGCCGGCGAGCCTGATGCGATCAGGCTTCCGTCACTCAGTATATAGGCTCTGGCGCAAATTCCGAGCGTTTCCCGGACATTATGGTCAGTAATCAGCACGCCGATGTCGCGTTCACATAAGTGTCTGATTATGCGTTGTATGTCGAGAACGGATATCGGGTCGACGCCAGCGAAGGGTTCATCGAGCAGGACGAACAGCGGGTTCGCGGCCAGTGCGCGGGCAATCTCCACACGCCGCCGCTCGCCGCCGGACAGGCTGATGCCCAGGCTCGTGCGCACTTGACCGACGTGAAGCTCGGCCAGCAGTTTTTCGAGTTCCTCTTCACGGCCGGCGCGGTCGAGATCATTGCGGTTCTCCAGGATTGCGAGGATATTCTGCTCGACCGTCAGTTTGCGGAATATCGATGCCTCCTGAGGGAGGTAACCAAGCCCGATTTTTGCGCGACGATGCATCGGCAGGACCGTGAGGTCCTGCCCGTCGAGCAGGATTTTGCCTTTGTCGGCGACGATCAGACCGACGATCATATAAAATGCGGTGGTCTTGCCGGCTCCATTCGGCCCCAGCAGCCCGACGACTTCACCGCTTTTTATTTCCAGAGACAGGCTCTTGACGACTTTGCGGAGTTTGTAGCTCTTTGAGATATCCTGAACACTGAGGATGCTCATGGATTTCCTTCTCCGGCTTTCTGCTCGTCGTCGCTAACAGCCTGTTCTTTGCCGATCGCGGCCGCATTCGGCGGCGTGTAGGTGATTTTCACTCTACCATCGCCGTCGCCGGTCGATCGTGCACTGATACGTTGCTCTTTGATGTTGTAAACGAGAAAGCTCGAAGATATCTGGTTGCCGCCTTCGGTGATCGTCGCGTCGCCGGAAAACTCGATTACGCCCGCCTCGAGATCGTAGCGAAGAGTACCTGCTTCGGCGTAGGTGACTTCGTCGCTGCCGGGCCGCTTCATCTCGAACGTCGCCGGCGTTCCTGCGATCGTCGCAAATTTGAGCTCGTGATTTATGAATTGCAGGTCTGCAGAGTCGCATTCGATGTGTCCGTTCTCGACGTCAATGATGACGTTGCCTGAGAAATGCCATACGCTGTCTTGAAAATCGAGTTTGCTGGCGCGACCCTCGTCCGCCTCAATGCCGATATTGCCCTGGGTCAGCCGGAGACCACGAAACATCAGCATCGAATTCTTGCCGTCGTAGTCGGTAGAATCGGCGTCGAGCGATATGGGCAGGCGCAGGGTGGTGAGTTGCGCCGCCGCGACGCCGGGCAACAGGAGGAGAAGCAGCAAAAGGCCAGAAAAATTCATGAATGCATCATATCAGTTGCGTTACGGCATAAATTTGCCACTGACATTGGACTTCAATTCGATATGGTTGTCCTGCAGCGATGCTAGCATGCCGGTCGCCGTGATACTTCGGGCGCCGATACGGATCTGCACACGTGCGTCAGTTTCAGCGCGGTAATTTTCTGGATCCAGCTCAAGGAATTCGGTGCGAATCTCGGTGTCTCTGCCGCCGTTTGAACTGATAGCCACGACATGGCCTCGCAAGAGGATGCGCTGGTCATTCGGCAAGATCGTCGCGGTGTCGGCCTTGATGCTCCAGGGTACATTGCTGTCCGGCGAGTAACGGACCTGCACGACCGTGAATTCGATACTCTCGTCCTCTTTCTGCTCTGCATATTCGGCCCGGATTTCGTAGAGTGCATGGCCGTCGGATCCGGTGCCGAGGATGCGCGCTGATTTCAGATAATAGCCACGATAGACGGGATTGAGCGGCAACTCACGATCACTGTCGTGGCTGTCGAATCGCGACAGATACCAGCTGCCTAGCGTAGCGGCGGCCAGGACGATGAACACGACAATGCTGCGCGGGCTCACGACGGGTCGCCTCGCCGCGCATTCAATACCAGTTCGCAGACTTCTCGCACGGCGCCGTTGCCCCCGCTGGCCGAAGTCGTGTAATCGCACGCGGCGCGTACTGCGCCAACGGCGTTAGCCACAGCGATCGAGTAGCCGACTTTTTGCAAGATATCCAGGTCCGGGATGTCGTCGCCCACGTAAGCGCACTCTGACTCGCGAATGCGGAGCCCGGTGATCAGATCATCAAATGCGCTGACCTTGTCGCTGCAGGCAAGGATGACGTGAGTGACGCCGAGTTCGGCCATGCGCTGCTCAACGGCCCCCGAGCGCCGGCCACTGACGACCGCAACCTCGATGCCACCGGCAAGAAGTTGCCGAATTCCGTAACCGTCCTGCGTGCAGAAAGCCTTGGATTCGATGCCGTCGCTGGACAAATAAAATCGACCGTCAGTCAAGACGCCGTCGACGTCGAATGCGACCAGCCGAATATTCCGCAGTCGTTCTTGAATCGCCGCGGTACTCACACGATTCCCGCCCGGAACAGATCGTGAATGTTTAGTGCTCCAATCAGGCGCTTGTCCTCATCGACAACCAGCAGCGACGTGATCTTGTTTTCGTCGAGAACGTGCACAGCTTCAGCGGCCAGTACGTTGGCCGTCGTTGTCTTGCATTCTGTGTGCATTACGTTGCTCATCTTCATCGTATGAACATCGACTCCGTCGTCGAGTGCGCGACGCAGATCGCCGTCGGTGAAAATGCCAAGAATCCGCTGGTTCTCATCGACGACAGCCGTCATGCCCAGTCCCTTTTGCGTCATTTCCATGAGGCCGTCGCGAAGCCGGACATCCGGCCGGACCATCGGTATTTCATCGTCGCTGCGCATGACGTCGCTGACACGTAACAACAATCGCTTGCCGAGACTGCCGCTTGGATGTGAACGCGCGAAGTCCTCGGCCGTGAATCCGCGGTGCTTCAAAAGAGCAACGGCCAGGGCATCACCCATCGCCAATGTTGCTGTCGTGCTGGCTGTCGGCGCGAGGTTCAACGGGCACGCTTCTTCGGTCACTGCAACATTGAGGTGTGCGTCGGCCGCCTTGGCCAGAGTCGAATCGCTATTTCCGGTGATTGACACCAACCTGGCGCCCATGCGCTTGACGAGTGGCAGGATGGTCACAATTTCCTCGGTCTCTCCCGAATAAGAAACCGCAAGCAGCAAATCCTGGTTCGTGATCATGCCGAGGTCACCATGGCTGGCCTCAGCCGGGTGCATGAAAAATGCCGGGGTGCCGGTACTCGCCAGCGTTGCAGCGATCTTGCCGGAGATGTGGCCGGACTTTCCCATCCCGGTGACAACCACGCGGCCCGGCGTAGCAATGCACAGGCGGCATGCGGCAGCGAATTCGCTATCGAGCCGCGATCGCAGCTGATCCACGGCGCGTGACTCGATCCCGAGTACTTCGCGCGCGAGGTCAAGCAGCTCCTCATCTGTCAGGTTTTCGGGCACGTGCAGGCCTCAGAATGTGCTATGCAGGTATTTTAAACGTTTTGTACGATAACGTAGGAAATGAATGCCACATAGGCGATAAGCAAAGCGCCGCCTTCGACCCTGGACAGCTCGCTTTTGCCGTCGTAGTCGTAGGTCATCGCAAACAGCACCAGCGTGAATGCGACCATGACGAAAATATGCAGGGACAAAACCGACGGTGCGAGCGGTGCGGGAGCGATCGTTGCGGCAACACCGATGACGGCGAGCAAATTGAAAATGTTCGACCCGACAATATTGCCGATTGCAAGTCCGTACTCGCCCTTCAAGGCGCTGACGAGCGATACCGCAAGCTCCGGCACGCTGGTACCGAGAGCGACGAGAGTGATGCCGATCACGACGTCGCTGACGCCGAGCGTGCGCGCAATATCGATAGCGCCGTCCACCAGCAGTGCGGCGCCGCCAAGCAGCGTGGCGAGACCCAGCACGAACCAGATCAGGGCCATTTTCATCGGGACATGCTGCGGAATTTCAGCCTCGAAATCGCGCTTGATCGGGTCATTCACCGCTGAGTGCATGCCGAGTCGCGCCAGCCAGATCATCACGATGACGAGTCCCGTCAGCATGACCAGCCCGTCAATGCGAGACAGATACGAATCAAGGAATAACGACACCGTGAGCAGCGTCACGGCCAGCAACGCTGGCATCTCACGGCGCAAGGTTGCCGAGCGCAGCTTGATCGGGCGAATGACAGAGACACAGCCCAGTACCAGGCCGATATTGCAAATATTAGAGCCGATTGCATTACCGATCGCGAGGCCTGGTTCCCCGCGACTGGCGGCCACGACCGACACAAGAATCTCTGGCGCGGATGTGGCAAACGCAACGATCGTCAAACCAATCAACAGCGGAGCTATGCCCAGGTTGCGGGCCGCCGCTGCAGCGCCATGCACAAACCGGTCTGCACCCCAGACCAGGAGTACGAAGCCGCCAATTACTTCGAGGATATCGCCACGCATAAAGCAGTCGTTCTGATGATTATCGGCTCAAACCGGAACCCGATCGACGGGCCCTCAGGGCCCGCGGGCCGGCTATCATACACAATCGGCGTCCCGCATTGGGAAGCCTCATGATTTATGGTTAAATTGCGTGCCCGGAAAAGATGCTGGCAATACTGCAATGGAGCCATCCGAGATCGCCCGCCTTATCGAGGCCAATTTCGATAACGCGAATGTCACGGTCACAAGTGACGACAATACCCATTTCGAAGCACTGGTAATTGCCGCCGAATTTGAGGGCGTACGGCCACTCGCCCGGCATCAGCTCGTGTACAAGAGCCTTGGTGCTCTGGTTGGCAATGAAATTCACGCGCTTTCTATCCGGGCCTTCACGCCCGCGGAATTGCGGCAACAAGATCGCGAGGATTAGTGCTTCGTGGACAAACTGCTGATCGAGGGTGGCACGGCGCTGGCGGGTGAGGTTCGCATCTCGGGCGCAAAAAATGCGGCGTTGCCGATATTAGCCGGGACGCTGCTAGCCACCGAACCAGTGACCGTGAGCAACGTTCCACACCTCAATGATGTGACAACGACGATTTCGCTGTTACAGACAATGGGTGTCCAGGTAACGGTAGACGAAAACCTGCGCGTTGAAGTCGATGCCAGCGATGTCCGGAATCGCACAGCGCCGTACGAACTCGTCAAGACGATGCGTGCATCGATACTTGTGCTCGGTCCGTTGGTCGCGCGTTTCGGCGAGGCTGACGTATCTCTGCCTGGCGGCTGCGCGATCGGTGCGCGTCCGGTCGATTTACATATAGCGGGCTTGCAGGCCATGGGCGCCGATGTGTCCGTCGAGAACGGCATTATCAAGGCGCGAGCGGATCGTCTAAAGGGTGCACATATCGTTTTCGATACCGTGACCGTGACCGGAACCGAAAACCTGCTCATGGCGGCGGTCCTCGCCGACGGGGAGACCGTGCTTGAAAACGCCGCTCGCGAGCCGGAAGTCATCGATGTCGCGAATTTTCTGATTTGTCTCGGCGCTCGCGTGCAGGGTGTCGGCAGCAGCACTATTACCGTACAGGGCGTCGAGCGACTCGCTGGCGGGGAGTTCGAGGTGTTGCCGGACAGGATTGAAACCGGTACCTATCTTGTCGCGGCGGCGATGACAGGTGGATGTATCAAGGTTCTCGATGCGGCGCCGAAAACACTCGAGGCGGTGCTCATCAAGCTCGCGGAAGCCGGTGCTGCCATCGAGACGGGTGATGACTGGATCGAGCTGGACATGCGCGGGCAGCGGCCGAGGTCCGTCGATATTCGCACGGCGCCATACCCTGCTTTTCCGACTGACATGCAGGCGCAGTTTTGTGCACTCAATGCAGTGGCTGAAGGTGTTGGGACGATAACGGAAACAGTGTTCGAGAACCGCTTCGCGCATGTGCTTGAGTTGCAGCGCATGGGCGCGGATATTCAACTTGAGGGAAACACGGCAATTTGCACGGGTGTCGACACGCTGATGGCGGCTCCGGTCATGGCCACGGATCTCAGGGCGTCGGCCAGCCTGGTCCTCGCAGGGCTGGCGGCAAAAGGGGAAACCCTCGTCGATCGCATCTATCACATCGATCGTGGCTATGAACGAATCGAGGAAAAACTGCAGGTGCTCGGCGCGAAAATTCGCCGCGTACCGGGCTAGCAGGAAAGTGGGGTCGAACCGCAGTTTTTTCACAGGAAACAGCGATCGAGCCAAGCTTGTCAGGAAAATCTGCGGTTCGACCCCACTTTCAGGAAAATCTGCGGTTCGACCCCACTTTCCTCAGGGACGCTCGCCGGCCACAACGGTCGTGCGAAACTGTTGGCCGTCGCGCCACGCAACGACGTCGACCGAGTCGCCGGGATTTGTGCCTGCGACCAGCAATCGCGCCTGTCGTTGCGACAAAATAGGTTCTCCGTTGACCGAAAGAATCACGTCGCCACTTTTAAGATTGGCCATCGCGGCCGGACTGCCTGGATAGACACCGATAAGCAGGATGCCGACGTTGGCGTCGAGACCCAGGGCGGTTCGCTCGGCATTGGTCAAATCGTCGGGCTCCAGCCCCAGGTAGCCGCGAATGACACGGCCATTTTTCTTGATTTCCTCGACCACGCCGCGAACGAGGTCGATCGGAATTGCAAAGCCGATGCCCTCGGTACCGGGGTCTTGTGCCAGAATGGCCGTGTTGATGCCAACAAGTTCGCCTTTACTGTTGATCAGTGCGCCGCCCGAATTGCCGGCGTTGATTGCTGCGTCGGTCTGGATGAAGTTCTCGAAAGTGGCGAGCGTCAGAAGTCCGCGCCCGGTTGCACTGACAATACCCTGCGTAACCGACTTGGTTAGGCCGTACGGATTGCCGATGGCGAGCACGACATCTCCGCTACGCAGTTGCGACGATCGCCCGAGACGAATAGCGGGCAGCACGCCGAGATCGACTTTCAGCAATGCCACGTCTGTCTCGGCGTCGACACCCACAAGCTCGGGTTCGGCGATGCGCCCGTCGCTCAGTTGAATGCGGATTTCGGCAGCGTCGGCTATGACGTGGTAGTTCGTCACGAGGTAGCCGGCCGGATCGATAATGACAGCGGAGGCATAACTCGTGGTAACCCGGAAGCGAGTGGGATCGGTCCCTGCGGCACTGTCCTCCACCAGCCTCTTCGTGTAGACATTAGCAACGGCAGGAGCGCTGATATCCACAGCGTCGGCATAACTTACCGGGCCGTCGTTCTGTCCCGTGCCGGCCGTTGGCAGCAGCTCCGGACGGATGAGTACTACGACAAAGGCGACCGCCAGACCGACGACGATCGACTGCAAAAGAAACACGAGCGCTGATCTCAAACCGGCCACGATGGGTCTCTGCTTGCCTTGACTGTTCACACCTGGTTGCTGGCCAATTTGAATGACGCCCGTGTATAATGCGCCATTGGTTCCGCACCAAGTCCCGAAAAACCGCCATCCTGACGGCAAAGCGGGTCTGCTGCAAATCTACCGGTACCGAAACTAAGCAAAAGCGCGCTGATAATACAGGCCGTGACCAGAACGCAACGAGCTAATACCAAGGCATGGGCATCCTGACAAGACCACCCCCCAGAACATGTGAGTGATGCAACAGGTTGCCGCGGCCAGAGTAGCGAGTGCCGTTCACCCGACCTTGACCAGCTAACGTATGGGAGTGCCCGATGACCGAAAACGACGTTGACCACAAAAGACGTCATTTTCTTACTGTTGCAACCGTTGTGACCGGCGTGGTCGGCATAGGCTTCGCGTCGATTCCGTTTCTGTCCTCGTTGAAGCCGAGCGCCAGGGCGCAGGCGCTCGGAGCGCCCGTTGAGGTGCCGATTGGTTCACTGCAGCCCGGCGAATTGATTCGGGTTCTGTGGCGCGGCAGGCTGGTATTCGTGCTCAGGCGGACCGAGGAAATGCTGGCGAGCTTGTCGGACAATACCGGCGATCTCAAGGACCCGAACTCCGAGGAGAAGGACCAGCAGCCCATTTATGCGACCAACGAGTATCGTTCCGTCAAGCCCGAGTTCCTTGTTGTTGAAGGCTCATGCACGCATCTCGGCTGCGCGCCACTTGAGGATTTCGAAATTCGGCCGGCCGAAAACTGGAACGGTGGGTTCTTCTGTCCCTGTCACGGGTCGAAATTCGATCTGGCGGGGCGCGTCTATAATGGCGTTCCAGCGCCGACGAACCTGCGGATTCCGCCGCACCGGTTTGTCCGGGACGATTTGATTCTGATTGGGCAGGATACGGGAGCAGCTTGATGGCGAGGATTGAGGCTGAAGTCGGCACGCCAAAGGGCGGATTGTTGCGTTGGATCGACGATCGTTTTCCGTTATCGGAAACCATGCGCTATCACATAACGGAATACTACGCGTCCAAAAATTTCAATTTCTGGTACGTGTTTGGCGTGCTCGCAATGGTGGTGCTGGTGATTCAGGTCGTATCCGGCATTTTTCTGACGATGAATTACAAGCCATCCGCGGCAGAAGCCTTTGCATCGGTCGAGTACATCATGCGCGATGTCGAAATGGGCTGGTTGATCCGTTACATGCATTCGACGGGTGCGTCGTTCTTTTTTATCGTCGTCTATCTGCATATGTTTCGTGCGATGCTTTACGGGTCGTACAAAAAACCTCGTGAACTCATCTGGATAATCGGCATGTTGATTTTCTTCGTGCTAATGGCCGAGGGGTTTGCCGGTTACCTGTTGCCCTGGGGTCAAATGTCCTACTGGGGAGCGCAAGTCATCATCTCGCTGTTTGGCGCAATACCCGTCATCGGCGACGCACTGGTGGAATATATTCGCGGCGACTACTCGATTTCCGACATCACCCTCAATCGCTTTTTTGCGCTGCATATCATCGTCCTGCCGCTTGCACTGATTGGCCTCGTGTTTGTGCATATTGTCGCGTTGCACGAAGTCGGATCGAATAATCCCGACGGGGTCGAAATCAAGGAACACAAAGGACCCAACGGCATCCCGCTGGACGGCGTGGCGTTCCATCCGTACCACACCAGCAAAGATCTTGTGGCGATCATAATATTTCTAATGTTTTTTTCGGCGGTGATTTTCTTTGCGCCGGAAATGGGCGGCTATTTTCTGGAACACGCAAATTTCGAGCCCGCCAATATGCTGGCCACGCCCGAGCATATCGCGCCGGTCTGGTACTTCACGCCGTTTTATGCGGTCTTGCGCGCGGTGCCGGACAAGCTCTGGGGCGCTATTTTGATGGGTGGGGCCGTACTGCTGCCGATGTTCCTGCCGTGGCTGGATCGCTCGAGAGTCAATTCCATTCGCTACCGCGGCTGGCTGTACAAGGTGGCGCTGACTTTGTTTACAGTCAGCTTTGTCGCTCTGGGGTGGCTCGGAATGCAGCCCGCCGACCGCGTTTTCGTGCTGGCCGCAAGAATTTTCTCGGTGATCTATTTCGCATTTTTCCTGCTGATGCCGTATTACACCAGCATCGACAAAACCAAGCCTGTCCCGGAGAGGGTGGTCTACCGTGCTTAAACTTAACACGGTCGCCAGATTCATCGTTGTTGCGGCGTGCCTCGTTGCCACACAAAGTGTTGCGATCGGCGCCAGCGAAATTCAATTGCAAGAAGCGAACATCGATCCCGAAAATATTGCGTCACTTCAGCGCGGCGCCCGCAATTTCATGAACTATTGTTCCGGCTGTCACTCCGCTCAATACGTGCGCTACAAGACGATTGGCAAGTACCTCGAATTGTCGGAAGATCAGCTGATCGACAACCTCATGTTCAACGCTGCGAATACATTTGAGACAATTAATGTAGCGATGCCGGCGGACTCCGCAGAGCGTTGGTTCGGTAAGACGCCACCGGATTTGTCGTTACGGGCTCGAGCGAAGGGTGCGGATTACATTTACAGCTTTCTCAAGGGATTTTACGTGGATCCCAACAGCCCGACCGGCGTCGACAACATCGTTCTCAGTGGCACAAGCATGCCGCATATTCTTTGGGAGTTGCAGGGTTTTCAGGCGGCAATTTATTCAGAAAACATTGTCGATAGTGTGACATCCCTCGAGTTTGAGGGTTTTGAACAGGTAACGGCGGGATCGATGAACGCCGAGGAGTACGATGACTTCGTACGCGACACTGTGAACTTTCTTGCGTACATCACGGAGCCGATCCGATCGGAACGCCGCAGACTTGGAGTCTGGGTGCTGATGTTCCTCTTGTTTTTCCTGATCATCGCGACGATGCTAAAAAAACAAATTTGGAAGGACGTCAGCTGACTACAACCACGGGGTGTATTCCGCAATTCGGGAGTGCTTCTCGGGAACCGGATGCGGAGTTCAATTAACACGCGTCGAAGTGACAAGTTTTCAATTGCAATATTTTTGAGGGATCGAAGCATGGCAGTAATAGTCAATAGGCGGTCCGTGATGACGTTGTTTTCACGACCTACGGACATACACAGTCATCGCACACGGCTGGTCCTTGCCGAAAAGAACATCAACATTGAGATCAATAACATATCGGGCTCGGAGTTGCCGGAAGACCTCATGGATCTCAATCCATATCACTCGGTTCCGACTCTGGTCGACCGCGACCTGACCTTGTACGATTCGCGCGTCATTGTTGAATATCTCGACGAGCGCTTCCCGCATCCGCCGCTGATGCCGGTGGATCCGGTCACCCGCGCACAATTTCGCCTGGCGTTATTTCGCATCGAGACGGACTGGTACTCATTGGCCGAGGAAGCTGATACGGGCGATGGCAAGCTCAGCAGCAAGTCGAGAAAGTTGCTTCGCGAGAGCATTCTGCAAAGCGCCGAATTATTTGATGCAAAACCGTATTTCCTGAGTGATGAGTTTTCACTGGTGGACTGCACCATCGCGCCGATCCTCTGGCGCCTCGGCGTATACGGCATCGAGATTGGCGGCCGGGGTGAAGCGATCGAAGGCTACATGCAGCGCGTGTTCGCGCGTCGCTCGTTCCAGCAAAGCCTGACTGAGCTTGAGCAGGAGATGCGTCTGTAGCAGCGGCCTCAATAATACCCGCAGTCGCGAGACCGCCCGGCGGGGCTTATGTCATGTCCCAGGAAGATCTCGCGATCGGTGTTAAGCTATGGCACACAGCGACGCTATTGCTCAGGATTGAAGCCGTTGTCGAATTCAAGTCGATCGAAGAGACCTTACCTCATACGTGCGATGCACGAATGGATGGTCGACAATGGCCATACGCCGCACATCGTCATCGACGCTTCGGTCGACGGTGTCCGCGTGCCGCGGGAGCACGTCAAAGACGGCAAAATAATCCTTAATATCAGCGACACTGCGGCTCACAATCTCAAGCTCACCAATAACGCCGCAAGTTTTCGCGCGAGATTCAGCGGTACACCCTTCGACGTCTGGGTGCCGATGCGCTCGGTACTCGGTATTTATGCCCGCGAGACAGGGCGGGGCATGATCTTCTCCCATGACTCGGGTAGCCCTGATCATCGCGTCTCGGTTGATGGTGATACTACGCGATCGCGGCCACACTTGAAGATCGTCAAGTGAGAGCTGCTTGCAACAGTGGGTCTGCACGCCGTATCGCACCAACAGAGCACCCCTCAACAAGCTGTTAGTCCGTCGCCGCTTCGGCCGGCAATGCTGTGTCGATGAGATCGCACAGGCAGTGAATGACCACCAGGTGTACTTCCTGAATGCGTGCCGTTCGTGTGGCCGGGACTCGAATCTCAACGTCATTCTCCGAGTACATACCGGCCATGCTCCCGCCGTCACGTCCGGTGAGTGCCACGACCTTCATGCCGAGTTCGTGTGCCGCCGTGATTGCGCGGCACACATTTTGCGAATTACCCGATGTGGAAATCGCGAGTAGCACGTCCTGAGCCTTGCCCAGTGCACGTACTTGCTTGCTGAAAATTTCTTCGTAGGCGTAGTCGTTGCTGATTGACGTCAATGTCGAACTGTCGGTCGTCAGCGCCATCGCCGCGAGTCCCGGACGCTCCATTTCAAAGCGATTCAGCAGCTCGGAAGAAAAATGCTGTGCGTCGGCCGCCGAGCCACCGTTACCGCAGCTTAATATTTTGCCCCCTTCGAGCAATGAAGTACTCATGATGGCGCCAGCCGCTGCGATGCTTTCGCCAAGTTCAGCAGCCGATTTTTCCTTGAGCGCAATGCTTTCAGCGAAGTGCTCGCGAACTCGAGTCACGGGGTCCATGTTTGCTCCAGCAGGTTATCCGGTCGTGCGATTCTATCAGCCGGCCGCGCCGGTACTCCGTCAATATTACCTTCACCGGCTACCAGGACGGAATGCATCGACGAGCCATTCGATCGAAATACGGTTATTCGCATCCCGATCGACGCCGACAACGTCGAAACGCGTGCTGTGGCGCTGATAAAAAGGGGAGGAGGCCAGAAATACTGCTGCCGCTTTGGCGAGCTTTCTCTGCTTGTGCGGACCGACCGTGAACGCTGCACGCTCGAATCGATTTGGTGCACGGTAGCGAACTTCGACAAATACGAGACATTCGCCCGCGAGCATGATCAGATCGATTTCACCGAGACGGCAGCGAAAATTTCGACGGACCGGCTTCAGGCCGCGACGTCGCAGGAACCGAAATGCGAGTTGTTCCGCTTCGTTTCCTAGAGTTCGCGTGTTGGCTCGTACCACGGCTGCGAATCTTCATCTTCGGTCGGCAGCAAGTGGCCATCCACGCCGATATCCTCTATCGGTACGCTGACCTGACCGGAATCCGGAAGCGCTACCGGCTCGCCACGCTGGAATTCGGCCCACGCCAGGCGTCGGTGTACGCGTCCGTCACCGTCCAGGTAGAGCTGCCCGGTAGCACCGTCGATTTCCGGCATCGGACCGCTGCGAACCGCGAACAATGGCGCAACCAGATGAAAGGCGTCATAGCCCATGGCGTGCAAGCGCCCGAGCCGCCGCTCTTCAGGCCAATACCTGCGATATAACTCGGGCAAATATTTAATCCAGCTTTGCGGCGCGATGACCCATGGTGTATCGGCAAACATGACGCCGTTCAAGTCCGTATTCGAGCGGCCGTCCATCGAATTAATGGATGATGTCGAGTACACGGGCAGGTCGCCGGAATAATGAAATTTGAGTTGTGCCTTGAGCAAGCGGCCAGCCGGCGCGTCGGCGGCGAGAAACACGAACTCCGCATCCTGGCGGCGGCGTGGATCGAATTGCAACGGTCCTCCAATATTGGCTCGCATGCGCTGATAACGGCGCACGCTGCCCGATAGCGCCATCAAGCCTTCGATGGCCGTGGAGAAATCCTGGTCGCCGGGTGTGTAGTAGCGGGCATCGAGCAGTGTTCCGCCATTCGATTCGAAGCGTTGCGAGAAGCTCGACAATACGCGCCGTCCCCAACGGTTGTTCGGTACCAGCGCCACGGCTCTCGCGTGGCCATCGGCCAGCGCGCGTTCGGCCGCGGAGGCTGCTTCATCCTCGGGCGCGAGCGCAAATTGATACAAGCCCGGCGGCGCAAGGGTTTCATCCGGCAGGTAATTGAGGGTCAACACCGGGACCGGCACGAGTATGTCGTTTGCCAGAGTTGAAACGTTGTTTCTCAGCAGTGGACCAACAACGAATTCTGCGCCGCCGTCAACCGCCGCCGAATACGCAGCGCTCGCACCGCCCTCGGCGTTGACGTCGTAGATGTTGACAGTCTGCCGGTCGTCCAGGCCACCAGCGGCCGCAAAGTAGGCGCCGAGAAAACCGTTCTGAATGGCCTTGCCCGCGCTCGCGGTAGGTCCCGACAATGGCAGCAACAGTGCAATCCGTCGCGGATACTCAAGCAGCTCGCCTTGCGGCAAATCCATTTCATCAATGATTTTCATCGCCGGATGTCCGCGATGCTCATCACGCCAGCGCCTGACACCGTTGCTCCAGCCGATGCCCTGCTGACCCGTGGTTGCGGCCAGCGATCCCAGTGTCAGCCATCCACTGAGTAACGGATTCACGGCTGTCTCAACCGCTTCGCGAAGCAACTTCGGGTTACTGTCAGTGAGCCCCTGCCACAGATGCTCGCGATTTCTTGCGATACTTTGCCTGCTCCCGAGCCACGTCTCCCGATGCATCAACAGTTGAATGGCTCGAGTGGGATCACCAATTTGAAACCATGCGTCAGCCCGCAAAGATTCAATGCGCAGCCTGCGTTCCAGTGTCAGCAACTCACGGCTCAGCGCTTCCAGGATTTCCAGCGCATCGTCCGGATTGCCCGCATGGATCGACAGCGCCGCAGAGTTGGCGCTCCACAGCCACAGAAGGTCGCCGCCCGCCGGTCGTGACACGGTTCGAAATGCGTTGCGGGCACGTAGCGCATCACTGGCGTCCAGCCACTGTTCGACCGCAAGCAAGGTCAGGCGATCGCGTTCGGCGGAGCTGGCATTCGTGGCAAGGCTGATGTAAATGTCGGCAGCCTCTGCATGCCCGCCATTGCGCGCGAATCGCTCGGCGCGAGCTTCTGACGGTCGTCCGCTCCAACCTCCACCGCCTGTTGTCCCACATGCGGATAGCGCTAATGACGTTAGTATCATTACTGCAATGCTTGCCAGCAAGCGCTGATGACGGGCAGGATGTCTTCGATATCTCATGATTTTGAAAGTTGATGCGGGCTGGAGTCCGGAGCCATATGAGCGGCACACTTTTTATCGTGGCAACACCGATCGGCAATCTCGACGATCTGTCTCAGCGGGCGCGCCAGACGCTCGCCGAAGTGGATCTCATTGCCGCCGAGGATACCCGCCACACCGGGCGATTGCTATCGCATTTCGGGATCAAAACGCCGCAATATGCTCTGCATGACCACAACGAAAAACAGGCCGTATCGAGGCTTATGGAAAAGCTGGGGCAGGGCATTTCCGTTGCACTGGTCAGCGATGCGGGCACGCCGCTGGTCAGCGATCCCGGTTATCGTCTGGTTCGCGCTGCACATGCCCAAGGTATTGACGTGTCGCCGGTGCCAGGGGCATGTGCCGTAACGGCCGCGCTATCAGCGGCGGGCTTGCCGACGGATCGATTCTGCTTCGAAGGATTCCTGCCGTCGAAAAGAGCTGCGCGCCGGGAGTTATTGACACGGCTTGCGACTGAACAACGCACGCTCGTGTTTTACGAGTCCGTGCATCGCATCGTTGACGGCCTCGCGGACCTCGCTGATATTTTTGGCCGGGAACGGCCCGCATTTGTTGGCAGGGAGCTCACCAAACTGCATGAGCAATGCGTGCACGCGAGCCTGGGTGAGTTGTGCGATTCGCTGCACGACGGCAGCATCGCAATGAAGGGCGAATTCGTCATCGTTGTCGCCGCTGCGCAAGCCGATGACCCGTCGTCTGTTGATATCGACCGACTGCTGGTTGAACTCGTCGAGGTACTGCCTGGCAGAAAGGCGGCGGCGATTGTGGCGAAGGTCACGAACGGCAAGCGTAACGCGCTGTACCAGCGCATGCTGGAGTTGACGAAATCGCGCTGAAGCCACAAATTTCGTGCCTGCCGGGGGTCTGCGAAGCCGGAATTCTTTTACTGTCGTGCAGACTCCCAAGGCGAAAATGGCGTAGAATCCGCGTCCGGGAAAACCGGAGTTGGCCAGACAACCGCTGTAGCGCTGGACGTTGCAGAGGAAAGTCCGGGCTCCTTCGGACAGGGCGCCAGGTAACTCCTGGAGGGCGCGAGCCCATGGAAAGTGCCACAGAAAACAGACCGCCGGCTCATGCCGGTAAGGGTGAAAAGGTGCGGTAAGAGCGCACCGCGCGACTGGTAACAGGCCGCGGCACGGCAAACCCCGCCCGGAGCAAGACCAAATAGGGGAGTAGGCGGCTCGTCCGCACCGCCGGTTCCGAGCGGACTCCCGGGTAGGTTGCTAGAGGCGACCGGTGACGGCCGTCCCAGATGAATGGTTGTCGAGTACAGAACCCGGCTTATTGCTGGCTCCGGTTTTCCCACCTCGACGCTGTCGCAACAATTGCTATGAGAATTGCTGCGACCGCTTGCAAATAAAAGCGTCCGAATCAGCAATTTACGATTTGTCCTGAGGCATGGCAAACGCGTTGCGCACGCGCCCCGCGGCGCGCGCAGCAGTTGTCGGCATCACGGTCTGTCGGCGTTTACCGACCTATTCTTAAGTGTTCCTCGAAGAACAAGCGCTAACTACCTGATTTTTCTGGCGCGACCGATGCCACAATTCGCCCGAATTGAGCCATCAAATTGCCCCTAAGTCCCTGTACAACAACAACTAATCGTCGACACTGGTTGACGCTTCGGAATGTCGCACCTATAGTGTTGAAAAGTGGAAAAAAGTGGGAGGAAATGGGCTTCATTTCCGGAATTCGCGCCAGAAGAGCGAAACCGGGGTCGTCCGATTATCCGTGTTTCGAGGAGCCACCAACATCACGCTGGACGCCAAAGGGCGTATGGCAATGCCGACCCGGTATCGGGAGCAGATTGCTGCGCGTTGCGATGGCCAGATCGTGGTGACCGTGGACAAGGATTACTGCCTCCTGATTTATCCGTTTCCCGATTGGGAAGAACTGGAGCGCAAGCTCGTTCGACTGCCCAGCATGAACAAGATCGCGCGCCGCATATTGCGCATTATGGTCGGTTATGCGACCGAGGTCGACATGGACACGAACGGGCGGATCTTGTTGTCACATGAACTCCGGGACTTCGCGGGGCTGGACAAGCAGGCGATTTTGCTGGGGCAGGGCAACAAGTTCGAACTTTGGGATGAAAAACGCTGGATCGAAAAACGGGATGCCTGGTTGAGTGAGGACGAAGACATGAATCTTCCACCCGAACTCGAATCGCTCTCGTTCTGAGCAGCAGGCGTGCTGATGAGCAGCAACGAGCATGTGCCGGTGCTGCTGGGGCCGGTCCTTGATGGGCTGAGCATAAAAGCCGGTGGCATATACATTGACGGAACGTTTGGTCGCGGGGGGCACAGCAAGGCAATTCTCGAGCGATTGAATGCAAACGGCCGGTTAGTAGCGATCGACCGTGATCCGCAGGCGATCACATCGGTACCCGAGGTGCTGCGGGATGATCCGCGGCTCGAATTGATAAGGGGCGAATTTGCGCAACTTGAGACAATCGTTGGTGAGATGCAGCTCGCCGGAAAAGTCGACGGATTTCTCCTTGACCTCGGAGTCTCCTCACCACAGCTGGATGAAGCCGGGCGAGGCTTCAGCTTTCTTCGCGACGGACCGCTGGACATGCGAATGGACCCGGATTCGGGCGTCAGCGCAGCAAAGTGGCTGGCGACCGTGGGTGAAAAGGAATTGAAACGCGTCCTCAAAACACTGGGTGAGGAACGATCGGCCGCGCGCATCGCGCGCGCCATCATCGCTGCACGCGATGAGACGGCAATTACGACGACCCGGCAACTTGCCGGCATCGTCAGCGCCGCGGCGCCCGCGCGCTGGCAGAGGAAGCACCCGGCAACCAAGACATTCCAGGCCATCCGCATGGCGATCAATGCCGAACTCGAACAACTCGAGGCGGCACTTGCACAGTCGGTCGATGTGTTGCGGGAAGGTGGTCGGCTGTGTGTGATTAGTTTTCATTCGCTGGAGGACCGCATGGTCAAGCGCTTCATCCGTGATGCGTCGCGCGAGCCGGAACAATATCGAGGCATGCCGTCGATACCCGAGGCGATGCGGCCGAAATTACGGCCCATCGGCAAAACGATTTCCGCGAGCGCCGAAGAGATCGCGCTGAACGTTCGTGCGAGGAGCGCGCATCTGCGCGTCGCAGAGCGGCTGGGATGAACTTCATGCCAAAACGACAGCCTGTCGTATTCGTGTTCGTTATGGCCGTTGTCTGTGTGTTGAGTGCGATGGCGCTCGTCTTCACGAAGCATGAATCCAGAAAACTGTTCGTCGAGCTCGAAGGCCTGACGCACCTGCGCGACGAACTGAATATCGAATGGGGCCAGTTACAGATCGAACAGAGCACATGGGCAACACATGCTCGCATCGAGCGGGTCGCAACCGATGAGCTGTCGCTGGTCCGTCCAGAGGCATCGGAAATTTACATAATTAACCGACAATGACACGCGGAGCCGAGACGAAACAACAAACTGCACGGCGATTCGCCGGCAGGTCCGCATTGGTACTGGCGTTTTTTGCCCTTGCCGCGACGTCATTGCTCGCGCGTGCGGTTCACCTGCAGGTACTCAATAAAGACTTTCTGAACCGTCAGGCGGACTCGCGCCACCTGCGCACGGAAAAAATATCGGCGCATCGGGGCACGATCACGGACCGCAATGGTGAGCCGCTCGCCATCAGCACGCCCGTCGACAGCATTTGGGCGAACCCGAAGGAGCTGGCGTCCGCGATCGACAAGGTGCCAAAACTCGCAAAAATTCTGGGCCTCGATTCGCAGACCCTGATGCGGCGCATTACCCGCAGCATGGAAAGGGAGTTCCTGTACCTGAAGCGCCACCTAAGTCCGAAAACAGCGCAGGCAGTGCTGGCGCTCAAGTTGCCCGGTGTCAATGTGCAGCGAGAATACCGGCGCTATTACCCGGCGGGAGAAGTCACGGGCCACCTGATCGGATTTACGAATATCGATGACGCCGGTCAGGAAGGGCTTGAGCTGGCATTCAACCACTGGCTTGCTGGTGAGTCCGGTTTGAAGCGCGTCCTGAAGGACAGGCTCGGCCGTTCGGTCGAGAATGTCGAAAGCATCCAGCCAGCGCGTCACGGCAAGGAGTTGCGCGCGAGTATTGATTTGCGGATTCAATACGTCGCGTATCGCACCCTCAAAGCGGCGGTACAGGCGCACAATGCCGAATCCGGATCCATCGTCGTGCTCGATGTCCGTACCGGTGAAGTGCTGGCGATTGTCAACCAGCCGACTTATAACCCGAACGATCGTTCGCAGTACTCTGCCGAGCGATACCGAAATCGCGCCATCACGGATATTTTTGAACCCGGATCGAGCATGAAGCCGTTGATTGTTGCTGCGGCGCTCGAAAGCGGTGATTACCGTCCGAGCAGCATCGTCGACACGGCGCCCGGTTACGTCGTGGTCGACGCCAAGCGGATCGAAGACCCTCGCAATCTCGGGCGCATCAGCCTGACGACAATACTGGCGCGCTCCAGTAATGTCGGTGTGACGAAACTCGCGATGTCGCTGCAACCCGAACAGTTGTGGCAAACGATGACAAAATTCGGACTCGGGTCGCTCACGGCTAGCGGCTTTCCCGGCGAATCGGCCGGCTTGCTGACTCATTACAGTCACTGGCAGCCGATCAGCCAGGCAACCCTGGCGTACGGGTATGGCGTCTCGGTTACGCCGTTGCAACTGGCGCAGGCCTTTGCTGCACTCGGCAGCGACGGCCGCATGCACCCCATTTCGCTCATCGCCGTTGAGCAAGCCGGCGACGGCGAACAGGTTCTCGCCGCCACGACGGCGATCGCCGTGCGCCGCATGCTCGAAGAAGTCGTGCGACCTGGCGGGACGGGCACGAAGGCTGCCGTGGCGGGTTACCGCGTTGCCGGAAAGACCGGCACAGCATGGAAATTCGCGGCGGGAGGATACTCCGAACACAAGTACATTTCGATTTTCGCGGGTCTGGCGCCGGCGAGCAGCCCACGACTCGCCGTGATCGTCGTTATTGATGAGCCCAGTGGTGAACTGTATTACGGCAGTGACGTCGCAGCGCCCGTGTTCGCCGACGTCATGGCGGAATCACTACGCCTGCTCGCGGTTCCACCTGATGCGCTACCGGCGCGAGATCCGGGTGGCATCTTGCAGGCAATGAGTCGATGAGCATGCCCGCCGAACAATTGACGACACAGCCGACTCTCGCAGTACTGCTGAGTGGACTGGCGGATGCGCCGGCGTGTCCACTGCTCGGCATTGCGAGCGATAGCCGGGCCCTGGCCGAAGGCTTCCTGTTTCTCGCCTGTGCGGGCCTGGACAGCCACGGGCTTGACTACGTCGAAGACGCGATCGGTGCGGGCATCGCTGCACTCGCGTTTGATTCGACAACTGCGACATCCATACCGCGTGACGTCGGCGTGCCGGTGATTGCCGTCGCCGGCCTCAAGCGGAAGCTCGGCGAGATAGCGAATCGATTCTATGGTCGTCCATCGGATCAAATACGCGTCATCGGCGTAACGGGGACGAATGGCAAGACGACAGTTGCCTGGCTTATTGCGCAGTGCCAACACCTCCTCGGGCAGAGATGCGGCTACGCAGGCACCCTGGGCTTCGGCATCGACGAACTCGAGGGTGTCGGTGGCATGACGACGCCCGACGCCGTCGAATTGCATCGTCGCCTTGCCAAATTTCGCGACGATGATGCAACGCAGGCGGCTGTCGAAATATCGTCGCATGCACTTGCGCAAAACCGCGTCGATGGTGTGCACTTCGATACGGCGATGTTTACGAACCTGAGCCGCGACCACCTTGATTACCACGGCGATATGCGCGCCTACGGTGAGGCCAAGGCGTCCTTGTTTTTGCAGTGCAGTCCGCGCCACCGAATCATCAATCTCGATTCCGAGTTCGGCACGCAGCTGGCGTCGCGTTGCGGCTCGGATGTCGTGACCGTGTCGACGAATTTCGATCGGGTGGCGAATGGTCGAACCTATGTGTTCGTGCGCTCAGTCGTTGCGAAAGAAGCCGGATCGGAAATTTCAATTCGTAGTTCCTGGGGCGACGGCCATCTGTCATTGCCGCTGCCCGGCGATTTCAATGTCGCCAATGCCGTTATCGTTCTGGCGTTGCTGCTGAACCAGGGCGTGGCGATGCAGGAGGCCTGTGAAGTCCTGTCGCACGTGGATGCGCCACCGGGCCGCATGCAGCGTGTGCCGGCGCCGTCCGCAGGGCCATCGGTGTATGTGGACTACGCACATACGCCGGGCGCGCTCGAAGCTGCGATACGGGCACTGCGACCTCATTGCCGCGGCAGACTCTGGAGCGTCTTCGGCTGTGGTGGCGATCGCGACCGTGGTAAGCGCCCTCTGATGGCGAAAATTGCAGAGCGGCGTGCCGACGAGGTCGTAATCACGAATGACAATCCGCGCAGCGAAGAACCGGAAAGCATCATCGCGGATATCGTCAGCGGCCTCTCAAATGCAGACCGGGCTACAGTCATCGAGGACCGCGCCGCTGCAATTGCCTGGACGATCAGCAACGCGGACTCCGCGGACGTCATCCTGATCGCCGGCAAGGGACACGAAAACTATCAGCTGATTGGCGACGAACGCCGCAACTTTTCCGATTTTGACGCAGCGTCCGCCAACCTGGCCGCTCGCGCAAAACGTGAGGAGGCCGGCGCATGATGACGACGCTTGCCGCCGCTGCCGAATCGATGCACGGTACCCTGCATGGTCGCGATCGCGACTTTGAAGGTGTGAGCATCGACAGCCGGACGTTGAAAAACGGCGAGTTATTCGTGGCACTGCAGGGCCCGAATTTCGATGGTCGTGACTACGTCGGACAGGTCCACGACAAGGGTGCGGCTGCTGCGGTTGTTGCGACGCTCTCCGACGACGATATCGCGCAAATTACCGTGGCGGACACGCGACTTGCCCTCGGCGAGTTAGGGGCTGCGTGGCGCCGCCGCCTGTCCACGGTCGTCGTTGGCATTACGGGGAGCAACGGCAAGACGACGCTCAAGGAATTGACGGCCGCGTGCCTGGCACAGACGGCGTCGACGTTCGCGACGCAGGGCAATCTGAACAATGACATCGGCATGCCCTTGATGTTGACGCGTATCGATGCAACGCATCGATACGCCGTTCTCGAAATGGGCGCGAATCATGCCGGCGAAATCGCCTACCTGACATCACTCGCGAGACCGGATGTCGTCGCCATCACCAATGCCGCGGCGTCACACCTCGAGGGGTTCGGCACGGTCGAAGGAGTAGCGCAGGCGAAAGGCGAGATTCTAAGCGACGACCAACGGCCCGATGTGGCAATCCTCAATGTGGACGACGATTACTTCGAGTACTGGTCGTCACTGGCCGCGGACATCAATGTCGTCAGCTTCGGCCTCGACGATGCGGCTGATGTGCGGGCTGAGAGGATTATCGACGATGCGGCGCCGACGCGATTTAAGCTGCAACTGCCCGATGATGCCGTTGAAATCACGTTGGCGCTCATTGGCACACACAATGTCAGAAACGCCTGTGCAGCGGCAGCAATCGCCCACTCGCTCGGTGTGAACGCCGTGCAGATCAAGGCGGCCCTCGAGTCCGTGCAGCCCGTCGCCGGCAGACTGCAGCCGCTTGCCGGCGTCAATGGGGCAACTCTTTACGACGACAGCTACAACGCCAATCCGTCCAGTGTTGCGGCGGCAGCCGAATTTCTTGCGGGGCTGGCGGGCGATAACTGGCTGGTACTCGGCGACATGGGCGAACTTGGTGACGCAGCGGCTCAGTTGCATTGCGAGGTTGGAGACTTTGCGAGACGTGCGGGGGTGGCGCGATTGTTTGCCGTTGGCGAACTATCGCGCAATACCGTCGATGGATTCGGTGACGGCGCCGTCTGGTTGCCGTCGATCGAGGTGCTTGTCGATACCCTGCGCGCCGAGATATCCGATGACGTCAATGTGCTGGTCAAAGGTTCGCGGTTCATGCGTATGGAGCGTGTCGTGACTGCGCTGGCGGCATCGCAGACGATGCGACGAGAGGCCTGATCGTGCTGCTGTATCTGACTAATTATCTGGCGCAGTTCGAATCGGGCTTCAATGTGTTCAACTACCTGACGATGCGCGCAATTCTTGGTGCGCTGACGGCGCTGTTGCTGTCCTTCATGCTTGGGCCGCGCATGATCGAAAGGCTGAGCCTGAACCAGGTGGGTCAGCCCGTGCGCCACGACGGTCCGGTGACGCATCTGCCGAAGGCGGGCACACCGACCATGGGTGGCGCGCTGATCCTGACCGCGATCTCCGTCAGTACCGTGCTTTGGGCCGACCTCGAAAATCGCTTCATCTGGTTCGTGTTGTTCGTCACCTTGTCCTTCGGCGTCATCGGCTACGTCGATGACTACAAGAAATTGATTCTTAAGGATCCGGCCGGCATATCGGTCGGGCAAAAGCTCTTCTGGCAGTCCGCGGCGGCGATAGTCGCTGCAGTTGCTTTGTACGTCACGGCGGCAGACGAGGCGTCGACCTCGTTATTGATTCCGTACTTCAAGAATCTCGCGATACCGTTGGGCATGTTCCAGGTCGTCGTGACGTACTTTTTTATTGTTGGCTTCAGCAATGCCGTCAATTTGACGGATGGCCTTGACGGTCTCGCCATCATGCCGACGGTACTCGTCGGCGGGGCGCTCGGCGTATTCGCGTACGTCACGGGCAACGTCAACTTCTCGGCATACCTCGATATTCCATACATCGCCGGTGCGGGCGAGATCCTCGTATTTTGCGCGGCACTGGCAGGTGCGGGGTTGGGCTTCTTGTGGTTCAACACCTACCCGGCACAGGTCTTCATGGGAGACATCGGCGCGCTCTCGCTCGGTGCGGCGCTTGGCGCTGTCGCGGTCGTCGTCCGTCAGGAAATCGTACTCGCCATCATGGGTGGTGTGTTCGTCGTGGAAACGCTGTCAGTCATAATCCAGGTTGCTTCGTACAAATTGACCGGACGGCGCGTTTTTCGCATGGCGCCTTTGCACCATCACTTCGAACTCAAGGGTTGGGCGGAACCCAAGGTCATCGTGCGATTCTGGATAATTACGGTCATCCTCGTATTGATTGGGCTGGCGAGTTTGAAAATCCGATGAACGCCGTAAAAAAGATGGCACTGGAGGACAGGAATCTCGTGCTCGGGCTCGGTGTGACCGGACTGTCGATAGCACGCTATCTGCGCCGCAACGGGCTCGACGCCACCTTTTACGACAGCCGCGAAAATCCGCCCGGCGCAGACGACCTGGCCGACGTATGGCCCGATGCGGACGTCATTACCGGGGACGCGAAGTTTCCGAAAAAAATCGGTCGCATCGTTGTATCACCGGGTATCGCCGACAGTCATCCGATGCTGGTCGCTGCACGAAAGGCGAAGCGCGAGATCGTGTCGGACATCGAACTGTTTGCACGCGACGCGCAAGCGCCGTTCGTCGCCGTAACGGGCTCCAACGGCAAGAGCACGGTGACGACGTTGTTGTATCACATGTGTCGAGCGGCCGGCCAGAACGTGCTGGCTGGCGGCAATCTTGGGGAGCCGGCACTCGATCTGCTCGACCAGGACACGCCGGACCGGTACGTCCTGGAGCTGTCCAGTTTTCAGCTGCAGCGGACTCAATCGTTGCCGGCCGATGTGGCTGTCTTGCTCAACGTGGCTCCTGATCACCTCGATTGGCATGCCGACGAAAACGAATATCGGCAGTCGAAATATCGCGTCTACCGCGAGGCGACAGCTGCCGTTGTGAATCGCGCCGACGCTGTGGCCGGCGAACATGTCAGCGACATCGAATCGGTCGTGAGTTTCGGCCTTGACGAGCCTGACGATGGCCAGTACGGCATCCGTCTCGAAGATGACGCCGCCTATCTCGCCCGCGGCTCGACATTGCTGCTCGCCGTCGACGACATGGCAATGTACGGCGTGCACAACCAGGCGAATGCGCTGGCCGCACTCGCCGCGGGTGAACTGATTGGGCTTGAGCTGTCACAAATGCTGCAGGTGCTGTGTGAATTTCCCGGGCTTCCACACCGCATGCAGTTCGTCGCCCGCGTTGCTGCTGTCGACTATATCAACGACTCGAAGGCAACGAACGTCGCGGCGGCGGTTGCTTCGATCGAGTCCGTGCACGGAATGCTGGTATTGATTGCCGGTGGTGATGGTAAAGGCAGCGATTTCGGCGAGCTTGCGACAGCGCTGGAGAACAAGCTGCGCGCCGCCGTGCTGGTCGGCAAGGATGCCGAGAAAATTGCCTCGGCCATCGATACCGTCATGCCGGTTTACTTTGCTCAGGACATGGACGATGCCGTGCAGCAGGCAGCCCAATATGCCGACTCCGACGAGACGGTGCTGTTGGCGCCTGCGTGTGCGAGCCTGGATCAATACGACAATTATGCGGCTCGCGGAGACGCGTTTCGTACCGCGGTCGAGGCGCTAAGGCAATGACGACGCAAAGCGCGACAACGCCCTTTCCGGCGCAACTCAAGACGTCGCTGCAATTTGATCCGGTGCTGCTCACACTGGTGTTGGGCCTGTTGTTCGGTGGCCTCGTCATTCTCGCGTCAGCGTCCATCTCCATATCGGACAACGCGCTCGGCGAACCCTTTTACTACGTCGAGCGGCAGCTCATCGCGGCGGGAATCGGAGGGCTTGCAGGCATGGTATGCCTGTTTGTGCCGATGCAGGTGTGGAGGACCCTCGGGCCGCTATTACTGCTCGCAGGGCTGGGACTGCTACTCGTCGTCCTGATACCCGGAATTGGCGTTGAGGTGAACGGCAGCAAACGCTGGATTCGCCTGGGCATCATGAATCTGCAGGTGTCCGAACCGGCACGCCTGTGTTTCATTCTCTACCTTGCCGGCTATCTCGTACGGCACAACAAAGACGTTCGTGAGGCGTTCACGGGCTTTGTGCGTCCTATGATGTTGTTGAGTCTCGCGTGCACGGCGCTTCTCGTGGAGCCCGATTTCGGTGCCGCGATTGTATTGCTTGCGACCGCGCTGACGATGCTGTTTGTTGCAGGCGCCAGGTTCCGTGACTTCCTGTTGTTCTTCTGCGTGGCTGCGATCGCGACGATCGTCCTGACCGTTACGTCGCCGTACCGGTTGAAACGGCTGACCGGCTTTCTGGATCCCTGGGCCGACCCGTTTGACTCGGGATTTCAGTTGACGCAGTCGTTGATCGCGATCGGCCGCGGGGAGTGGTTCGGCGTCGGTCTCGGCAACAGCGTGCAAAAGCTGTTTTATTTGCCGGAGGCACACACCGATTTCGTGTTTGCCGTGTTTGCCGAGGAATTCGGGCTCGTGGGATCGATGCTCATGATTGTGCTGTTCCTGGCGTTGCTATGGCGCGTCTTCAAACTCGCGATGCGGGCCGTGCGGGCCGAACGGCATTTCGAGGGATACGTCGCGATCGGCATCGGTACCTGGCTCGGGCTGCAGGCCTTCATCAATATCGGCGTGAACATGGGCCTCTTGCCGACCAAGGGGCTGACACTGCCGCTCGTCAGTTACGGCCGCTCGAGCCTGATCGTCACGATGATCGCGGTGGCCATATTGCTGCGCATACACCATGAACTCGTCGTCGACACGAGACCCGTGAACAGCAGGCACCGCAGGCCTGGGGGTCATAAGTGAACGCCCGGCCGATATTGGTCATGGCGGGCGGGACCGGCGGCCACATATTCCCCGCGCTCGCGGTTGCACGCGCATTGCAACAGGAGTCGCGGGAAGTCATCTGGCTCGGCACCCATCGCGGGCTCGAATCGCGGCTGGTGCCGGCAGCTGGAATCGACGTCGAGTGGATCACAGCGCGGGGTCTGCGACGTAAGGGATTACTGGCACTGTTAATCGCTCCGCTGCAAATTGGCTGGGCGCTCCTGCAGTCGCTAGCCGTCATTCTTCGACGTCGCCCCGCCGCCGTGCTCGGCATGGGTGGCTTCGTCAGCGGGCCTGGCGGCGTCGCCGCCTGGCTTACCCGCCGGCCGCTCCTGATTCATGAACAGAATGCGACTGCCGGGCTTACAAACCGTCTTCTGGCGCGTCTTGCCCGGGTTGTGCTGCAAGCCTTCCCGGGCAGTTTTAGTCCCAGTGTCAACGCGGAAACCGTTGGCAATCCGGTGCGCGACGACATCGCCGCCGTCGCAGAACCTGCCGGGCGGTATGTCAATCGTCATGGCCCACTTCGCCTGCTTGTGCTGGGTGGCAGTCAGGGGGCCCTGGCCCTGAATAAAACGGTGCCTGCAGCACTCGCGCTATTGCCCGGCGATCTGCGACCTGTCGTGCGGCACCAATGCGGCACCAGGACGCAGGCTGTGGCCAGCGACGCCTATGCGGGGCACGACATCGATGTCGAGTTGCTGCCATTTATCGACGATATGGCGTCGGCTTACGCCTGGGCGGATCTCGTGGTGTGCCGCGCGGGTGCGCTGACGGTCGCGGAGCTCTGCGCCGTCGGCTTGCCGGCGCTGTTCGTACCGTATCCGGCTGCGGTCGACGACCACCAGACGGCCAACGCACGCCCGATGGTGGACGCGGGCGCAGCCGCGATTATCGATGAGCGTGATCTCGACGCTGAATCGCTGGCGCTGGAACTGAGGCGCTGGCTCACTACGCGCGAAGAACTGCAGCGACGAGCAGAGAAGGCGCGGCAACTTGCGATGCCGGCTGCGCTAAGCCGTATCACCGAGTTGTGCCTGCAACAGGCGGGGGTCGCGGCATGATCAGTCGGATGCGTCGAATTCACTGCGTTCACTTCGTCGGCATCGGCGGATCTGGCATGTCCGGCATCGCCGAAGTCATGCTGAGTCTCGGCTACCGTGTGCAGGGTTCGGACCTGCGCGCGAACAAACAAACGAAACGACTGCAGGCACAAGGTGCGAAAGTCTTCATCGGCCACGCTGCGGATAATATTCGTGATGCGGATGCCATCGTCGTGTCCAGCGCGGTCGACGAAACGAATCCCGAGGTGGTTGCAGCGCGAGAGCAGCTGATGCCTGTCGTGCAACGTGCCGAAATGCTGGCCGAGCTGATGCGCTTTCGTTATTCGATTGCGGTTGCCGGAACGCACGGCAAGACCACGACGACCAGCCTCATTGCCAGCGTGCTCGCCGAGGGCGGACTCGATCCCACGTTCGTCATTGGCGGGCGCTTGAAAAGCGCGGATGCCAATGCCCGGCTCGGGCAGGGCGAGTACCTGGTGGCTGAAGCCGACGAAAGCGATGCGTCATTCGTGCACCTGAAGCCGATGCTCGCGGTCGTGACGAACATCGACGCCGACCACATGTCGACCTATGGCGGCGACATCGAGCAATTGCGAACCGGTTTCGTCGAGTTTCTGCATAACCTGCCGTTCTACGGACTTGCCGTTGTGTGCGGCGACGATCCTGGTGTCGGCGCGATAATTGGCAGAATCGGCCGCAGCATCGTTACTTACGGGCTTGCCGATGACGTCGATGTGCGTGCGGAAAACATCGAGTTTGATGAGACGATCTCGCGTTTTGACGTGGTTCGCAGCGCCAGCAAAAAGCCTCTCAATATTTCGCTGCAACTACCCGGCCTGCATAACGTGCGTAACGCGTTGGCGGCGATCGCGGTCGCGGAGGAATTACAAATTAACGATGCCGCCGTCGTCAAGGCCTTGCAGGAATTCGAAGGCATCGATCGTCGCTTTCAGAATCTGGGGGAAATAAATACGAAGCGCGGCAAGGTGTTGATGATCGACGACTATGGCCACCATCCGACTGAGATCGCGGCGACGATTGCAGCCGCGCGGGCGGGCTGGCCCGATCGCCGTCTCGTCCTTGTATTTCAACCACACCGATACACGCGTACGCGCGATCTCCTGGATGATTTTGCGCAGGTCCTGTCGGACGCGGACGTGCTGATTCTTCTTGACGTGTATGCAGCAGGCGAAGCGCCGATCGCCGGTGCCGATGGTCGTGCGATCGCGCGCGCCGTTCGTTCACGCGGTTCACTCGAGCCCGTGTTCGTGGAATCGCTGGATGATCTGAATCCTGTTCTTGAAGACTTGCTCGTCGAGGATGATTTGCTATTGACGATGGGCGCCGGTGATATCGGCGCACACGCTGCCGGCATGCCCGAAGCACTCGGCACAAAGCCAACGCTCGTGGTGCACTCATGATGACGGCGCCGGACTGTGCAAGCGTGCAGGGGGAACTGCGCCACGACGAGCCGATGAGCCGCCACACTTCGTGGCGGGTTGGCGGTCCTGCCGAGCTGTTTTTTGTGCCGCAAAGCAGCGAAGACCTGCAGCGTTTTTTGCGCGAACTCGACATGCGCACGCCGGTGCTCTGGCTGGGTGTAGGCAGCAATTTACTGGTACGCGATGGTGGCTTGCCCGGTGTCGTCATCGCGGCGACGCGCATCCTGAAAGACCTCGAACGCGTCGACCATTACCTCGTCCGCGCTGGCGCGGGTTTGCCCTGCACGCAGTTGGCGAGGCAATGCATACGCTGGGGTCTCGGCCCGTCGGAATTCTTTGCTGGCATTCCGGGTACGGTCGGCGGCGCACTGGCGATGAACGCGGGTGCACACGGCGGCGAGACTTGGGAGCGAGTTGACTCGGTTCGCACGATCGATCGCGCCGGCGAGATTCACGATCGCTCTCCGGCCGAATACACGGTCGGTTACCGTAGTGTTGAGGGCCCGGCGAACGAATGGTTTCTGGAAGCGATCTTTCGCTTCGATCCCGAAGCCAGTGCGAGCATGGACACGCTCAAGGAGATGCTCGAGCGACGCAAGAAGTCTCAACCCCTCGGGCTGCCGAGCTGCGGGTCGGTGTTTCGCAATCCGCCTGGCGACCATGCCGCGCGCCTGATCGAGACTGCCGGCCTCAAGGGACACCGTATCGGTGGCGCCGAAGTGTCTCCGAAACATGCCAATTTCATCATCAACCGCGACCATGCGACCGCGACAGACGTTGAGGAGTTGATTGAGCACGTGCGACAAACCGTCCTGGAAGTGCATGGCGTCGAGCTCGTCCATGAGGTCCACATCGTCGGCGAGGCGCCAGAGTGATTCGCCCGGCATGCATCGACGAACGCCGTGAAGTCGTCGTCGACGCACACGATTTCGGCCGCGTTGCGGTCCTGTACGGTGGATTCTCAAGCGAGCGCGAAGTGTCGCTGGACTCCGGCATGGCCGTGTACGAAGCCTTGCGATCGAGGGGCGTTGATGCCCATTGCTGGGATCCGGCTAAAAAAGGCATCAGTCAATTCGTGGCCGCCGGTTTCGACCGTGCCTGGATCGCACTCCATGGGACCGGGGGCGAAGACGGCGCAATACAAGGCGCGTTGCAATGGATCGACGTGCCTTATACGGGCAGCGGAGTGAAAGCGTCGGCGCTGGCGATGGACAAGGTGCGGAGCAAGCACCTGTTCGACGCTGCGGACATTCCGACACCTGAATACGCGGTGATACGGAACAAGTCCGATGCCGTGCTGGCGGCCGACGAACTCGGGTACCCCCTGGTCATGAAACCTGCCGGGCAGGGTTCAAGCGTCGGCATGACAAAAGTATTTGAAGCCGCTGAGCTTGGTGAAGCTGCCGAACTGGCGTTGCGCTTCGACGACGTGGCAATCATGGAGCGCTGCATTGTCGGTGAAGAGTTGACGATTGGAATATTACAAGGCGAAGCGCTGCCCTCGATTCGAATAGAAACACCGCGCGTGTTCTATGACTACCGCGCCAAGTACGAATCAGATCGTACCGAATACCACTGTCCCGGCGCCCGGGACGCCGACATCGAAAAACAGTATGCGGATATGGCGATCGCCGCGTTCGACGAACTCGGGTGCTCGGGTTGGGGGCGCGTCGACTTCATGAGCGGCAAGGATGGGCGACCGCTGGTACTGGAGGTCAACACGGTTCCGGGGATGACCAGTCACAGCCTCGTGCCAATAGCGGCGAAGCGGGCCGGCATCGACTTCGAAGAATTGTGCTGGCGGATACTTGAGACGAGTGTCGCCGCAGGCGCAGTCGTTACCGACGTAAAGGGAGTGGCACATGGCGCGTAAGCAGGCCAGGCGTCGCAAGCCGGGTAAGCCCAGGCGCATGCAGGTACCGAAGCTGCGTGTCGGACGCATCATTGCACCATGCATCGCGGCTGCGATTATTTTCGCCGCCTATGACGTGAGCAGCCGGCTACTCGATCGACCCATACAGTCAATCGAGATCAATGGACCCCTTCAGCGCGTTACCGCATTGCAAATCGAAGCAGCGATCAGTGACGAACTTGATGCAGGCTTTCTCGGTACCGACTTGAGTCGCATGCAGGCTTTGGTTCAGGGGTTGCCGTGGATCGATCAGGCATCGGTTGCACGCCGCTGGCCCAACCGCATTGCAGTCACCGTCTCCGAGCAGGAGCCGGCCGCGGTCTGGGGCGAACGCGGCTTGCTCAACGTTCGCGGCGAGCTGTTCGTCAGGAGCGCCCGCCATGTTCCGGCCGAATTGCCGCAACTCAGCGGACCTGATGCTCGTTCAGCCGAGGTCGCGAAACGCTATCTCGAGGTGCGTGAAAAACTGATTCCTATTGGGCTCGATCTGCGGCGGGTGCATCTGAATGCTCGCGGTGCCTGGCAAATGACGCTGCAAAATGGCCTGGAGATTCGTCTCGGGCGCCGCGAGATTGAAAAACGAACCAGCCTGTTCCTGGACGTGGTCGCAAGCATCATCACGGGTCGCGCTGCGGACATCGAGTACGTCGATATGCGCTACAGCAATGGCTTCGCAATTGGCTGGAAAAACGGCGCGCGGACGCCGGGGCGCAATCCGCAGCACGTGAAAGTGGAAAAGGAAATGCTTGCGTCGAGAGGTTCTCCTTAGAATGTCCAATCGCGATGACACAAATCTGATTGTCGGACTCGACATTGGAACGTCAAAGGTGGTCGCGCTCGTTGGCGAAGTCACCGAGGACGGCAGCATCGAGGTCATCGGTATCGGCTCGCGTCCATCGCGCGGCCTCAAGAAGGGAGTGGTTGTCAATATCGAATCGACGGTGCACTCAATTCAGCGCGCGGTGGAGGAGGCCGAGCTGATGGCCGGGTGCGACATTCACTCCGTCTACACCGGTATTGCAGGCAGTCACGTTCGCAGCCTGAATTCACACGGTATCGTCGCGATTCGTGACAAGGAGGTTTCGCCGGGTGATGTCGATCGCGTTATCGACGCGGCGCGGGCTGTCGCCATTCCAGCGGACCAGAAGATTCTGCACATACTTCCGCAAGAATTCATCATCGATAACCAGGGAGGTATTCGCGAACCGATAGGCATGTCGGGTGTACGCCTCGAAGCCAAGGTGCACATGGTGACGGGTGCGGAAAGCGCAGCCCAGAACATCGTCAAATGCGTGCAGCGCTGCGGGCTGGAAGTCGAGGACATCGTGCTCGAGCAGCTCGCATCGAGTTACTCGGTGCTGACCGACGATGAAAGGGAACTCGGCTCGTGCATCGTCGATATCGGTGGCGGCACAACGGATATCGCAGTATTTCTCGGCGGCGCGATTCAGCACACGGCCGTTATTCCGATCGCCGGCGACCAGGTGACGAACGATATTGCAGTATCCATGCGCACACCGACGCAGTACGCCGAGGAAATCAAGATCAAGTACGCGTGTGCCCTGTCGCAGCTTGCCAATCCCGATGAAACGATTGAAGTGCCGAGCGTCGGCGACAGGCCGCCGCGGCGGCTCGCGCGACAGACCCTGGCGGAGATCGTCGAGCCGCGCTACGAGGAACTCTATGGCCTCATCCGCGATGAGCTGAGGCGTAGTGGATTCGAGGAACTCATCGCGGCCGGCGTCGTGATCACGGGTGGCAGCGCCAAGATGGAAGGCGCCGTTGAACTGGCCGAAGAAGTATTTCACATGCCGGTGAGACTCGGCGTGCCGCAGTACGTCAACGGGCTCATGGACGTTGTGCGAAACCCCATCCACGCGACCGGTGCCGGATTGCTGCTGTACGGATATCAGAGCCTCACTCGGCGCCGTCGCCGCAGTACGCCCGTCAGCGGCAGTCTCGGCGCCGTCTGGGAACGAATGAGGTCCTGGTTTTCAGGACAGTTTTGATGTTGTGGCAACGACATTGCCAAAGGGAGATCCGGTAAACGTGTGCCGGATCAGGTAACGGGGGAGTGAGTACCCCTTGAGGACAAAGCGGAGGACGTAACAATGTTTGAATTATTGGATGGACGTAGCCAGAACGCCATCATCAAGGTCATCGGAGTCGGTGGCGGTGGTGGCAATGCGGTAGCGCACATGGTGGAGGCCGGTATTGAAGGTGTCGATTTTGTCTGCGCCAATACCGATGCGCAGGCGTTGCAAGCGGTACGCGCAAGAACCGCGCTGCAAATCGGATGCAATATTACGAAAGGTCTCGGTGCCGGTTCTGACCCGGATATCGGTCGCCAGGCGGCGATGGAAGACCGGGATCGACTTCAAGAGGTCATCGAAGGCGCCGACATGCTGTTCATTACGGCCGGCATGGGTGGTGGCACCGGTACAGGCGCGACGCCAATCGTCGCTCAGGTTGCCAAAGCGCTCGGTATTCTCACCGTCGCCGTGGTTACCAAGCCTTTCAGCATGGAGGGTAGCAAGCGCATGATGATCGCGGAACAGGGTATTGCCGAACTCGGCAAATACGTTGATTCGCTGATTACGATACCCAACGAGAAATTACTGAGCGTACTCGGCGGCGAAACGACGCTGCTCGATGCATTTCGCTCGGCTAACGAGGTGTTGCAGGGTGCCGTACAGGGCATCGCCGAACTGATTACGCGCCCGGGGCTGATCAACGTCGATTTTGCCGATGTTCGAACGGTTATGGCCGAGATGGGCATGGCCATGATGGGGTCCGGCTCTGCGTCGGGCGAGGATCGTGCACGCGAAGCGGCCGAGGCAGCGGTTTCGAGCCCGCTTCTCGAGGACATCAACCTCGCCGGGGCCAAGGGTGTACTCGTCAACGTGACAGCGGGCCCGGACCTGTCGATCGGCGAATTCCAGGAGGTTGGCAACACGGTCAGGGAATTCGCGTCGGAGGATGCGACGGTCGTTGTCGGTACCGTAATCGATCCGGAAATGACCGATCGGATTCGTGTCACTGTCGTGGCGACCGGGCTTGGCCGGATAGCGGCGAATGCCGATTCGCCAATGCGCATCGTGCGGCGTTCGGCGGCGACAGCCGAGCCCAATTATCATGGTCTCGACAAGCCGACCGTGCAAAGAAAACGTGCCGTGGGTGACGGTCTCGAGGTCGGGGGATTGCAGGAAGAGATGCTGGATATTCCCGCGTTTCTGCGTCGTCAGGCTGACTGATGTCAAAGAACTTTCGCCCGCGGCGATGCTCACTCGCTGCAGTACGACTCCTCCGTCTGCCGGCCCGGATGATTCCGGGCCGGTTTGTCCCTTCCCACGCATCCCCAGCCATCCATCGTGACCAGGTCGCCACCTTGCGTTGCGAGCCGGCAGCGACCTGACAATAACCCGCTAACAGTTTGAAAATCTTGAAGAGTTTTTGGAGCGTGTGGTACTCTTGCGCGTGACGCCGTTAATATCAAGAGTGACAAAACCGCTGCTTTGCGTGGTGAGCTTGCAACAGATTCGACGCGGCCTGGCAGACAAACGTTGCCGGCCGTCGGGTCAGGTACACCCGGTGTGTCAGCGAAAACGCGTCAATTAAGAATTTCTGAACACGCCGGGGCGTCGAACCTGGACGCAGCCAAGGGATGAACCAGTAGTGGCAATGTTGCAACAACGCACCTTAAAAACGACTATTCGTGCGACCGGCGTCGGCCTGCACACGGGCGAAAAGGTCTATATGACGTTGCGTCCGGCTGCGGTAAACGCGGGCATTACATTCCGTCGCGTCGATCTCGACGAGCCAGTGGACATCAAAGCGGATCCGCGAATGGTCGGTGAGACGATGCTCGGCACGACGCTGGTCAAGGACGGCGTCAAAATTGCAACCGTCGAGCACCTCATGGCGGCGCTGGCGGGTCTTGGTATCGATAACATCACCGTGGACTTGTCGGCACCCGAAGTGCCGATTATGGATGGCAGCGCCGGACCGTTTGTTTTCCTGCTGCAGTCGGCCGGTATCGAAGAACAGAATGCGGCAAAGCGTTTCATACGCATCAGGAAAAAAGTTCGTGTGGAAGATGGCGACAAGTGGGCGGAGCTCCTTCCGTTCGACGGTTTCAAGGTCAGTTTCGAGGTTTATTTCAACCATCCTGTCTTCAATAAAATCAATCAGAAGGCGACCATTGATTTTTCGTCCACGTCTTTTCTCAAGGAAGTCAGCCGCGCGCGAACATTCTGCTTCTTACGTGACGTCGAAGCGCTCCGGGAGCGTAACCTGACGCTCGGCGGCAGTATGGACAACGCAATCGTTCTTGATGACTACCGCATTTTGAACGAGGATGGGCTGCGCTACTCAAACGAATTTGTCATTCACAAGATTCTCGACGCGATTGGCGATGTGTATCTGCTCGGCCACAGCGTGATCGGCGAATTTCGTGCCTACAAATCGGGCCATGATCTCAACAACCAGTTGCTGCGGGCATTGCTCGATCAGAAATCGGCGTGGGAGGAAGTTACGTTTGCCGACTCGCGCAGCGCACCTATTTCCTACGCGACGCCCTCGTACGCCTGATTCTCTGTCATCGAAGAATTGCCGGAGCGGCGCCACTACAGGGTGCGTACCCATTCGGGCCTGACGGCCCTCCTACGCGCTGGCCGAGATTCAAGGTGTGTCCTGTCGTGCGACGCGGATCGTGCAATGCTCGACTTTGGCGCCATGGGCGCGCGCGGCAGCAAGCAGGGTATCCGTCTCGAAACGCAGTCGCGCGGCCCAGGCGGAGCTTTGGCATATCACGATGAGTTCGCCGTCATCCCTGATATTGGCGGCGATGAGGCAGGAACGCTCGTCCGGCGGCAAAACCCTGCCCAGCGCCTGGGTGAGGGCGCCCATCTCCTGAGCGCGCGCGACAATCCTGCCTAAATCCCCGTCGGCGCTGGAATTCAGTAGATTTTTGAGGCGCTGATTAGACATAAAAATGTGACGCAGTTGGCGTTTTTGTGGCCTTCGAGGTGATAAAAGTCACCGTTCGACACCGCTGATCTTGTAATAAATTCCGACATTATGCATATTGTCCCTCACGATAAGGGCATACCTGCCGAAAGGTGGGGGCGCAAAACCACCGGTCTACGGGACAGAATCCTAAGACAGCGGGGCTACCGAAGAGATGATTGACTGTAGGCCAGACCATGCGAGCGGATGTCGTCCTCGGCATCAAGTCTGCGGCACAGCGGCTTGCAGTGCAAACAAGAATAAGTCGACGAGAGCGAATCCGGGGCGTACTCAATGAACGTTGTTATATTTGGTAAGGGGCTGGGCAAGCCCCGGCAGATGACACTATCGGGCCTGACGGCCGGCGCAATTGCCTTTGTCGTTACCGGCATTCTGGGCGCGATCGGTTTCGGCGGCGGCTATTGGTACTCTTCGATCACAGGTTCCGGCGTCAGCGTGGCCGAACTGAATACTCTCAGCGACGAGCTCCGATATCAACGCGATAATATCGAAACCATCCGGCAGGGGAACGAAGATACGCTTGATGCGATGGCGATTCGCATTGCACAGATGAACGCAAGAATGATTCGCCTGGATGCGCTGGGACGGCGGCTGACCAGCATGGCGGATCTCGATGACGGTGAGTTCGATTTTGACTCGGCACCGGCACTCGGTGGTCCCGAGGAACCGGTTGCAAGCGGCTCGAACATTGCCGTGCCGGAAGTCGTTGAGGCAATGCGATCGCTGGACGACCAGCTGGCCAATCGAGAAGCACAACTCAGCGTGCTCGAAAGTGTTTTGATGAACGAGAACCTGAAGCAGCGTGTATACCCGCAGGGCCGCCCGGTGAATTCCGGCTGGATATCCTCTTACTTCGGTAAGCGCACGGATCCATTCACCGGCAAGCCCGCAAATCATACCGGCATCGATTTTGCCGGCAGAATCGGTGCCGACGTGGTTGCCGTGGCGGCTGGCGTTGTCACCTGGTCTGCGAAGCGCTTCGGTTATGGGCTCATGGTCGAAATCAACCACGGCAACGGCTATTCGACGCGGTATGCGCACAATTCCGAAAACCTCGTGTCAGTCGGCGACGAGATCAAGAAAGGCCAGACGGTCGCGCACATGGGCGAAACGGGCCGAGCCACGGGTCCGAACCTGCATTTCGAGGTGCTGCAAAATGGCCGCCGTGTAAATCCGGTCAATTTCATCCGCGAATCGTCCGACTAAGCACCAACCCGCAGTTTTTCCAGTCCTTGTGATCAGGGAATTCGCCCACAAATCGCGGGTCTGGTACTAAATACGCTCTCAAGACCTTAGAATAGCCGGCTTTGCGAATCTGCGGCTCTGTCGCGCGCCGGTCCCCAATGTTCTGCAGGAGTTCTAAGTGGCCAAGTTCCTGACCCGTATCTTCGGCAGTCGTAATCAGCGGCTTCTGCGCCAATACTCGAAGGTCGTCGCCACAATCAATGCGCTCGAGGACGGTGTTCAGGCCCTCGAAGACACTGCCCTGCGTGCGAAGACTGACGAATTCCGGCGGCGGTTCGCGGCTGGAGAGACGCTCGAGCAGTTATTGCCGGAAGCCTTCGCAGCCGCTCGAGAGGCGGCACGGCGCACAGTCGGCATGCGGCCCTTCGACGTGCAGCTCATCGGCGGCATGGTACTCCACGACGGCAACATCGCCGAGATGCGAACGGGTGAGGGCAAAACCCTTGTCGCGACGCTGCCGGCTTACCTGAACGCTCTTAGCGGTCGGGGCGTGCACATCATTACCGTGAATGAGTATCTGGCGCAGCGTGACGCCGACTGGATGCGGCCCGTTTACGAATTCCTGGGCCTGACCGTCGGCGTATCGAAGAGCGGTCAGACGCAGGATGAAAAGCGCGCCGCATATGCAAGCGACATCACCTACGCGACAAATAATGAACTCGGTTTCGACTACCTGCGCGATAATCTGGCTTTTTCACTCGACGACAGGGCACTGGGAGAACTCAATTTCGCCATCGTTGACGAGGTTGACTCAATTCTGATCGATGAGGCTCGCACGCCATTGATCATTTCCGGCCCTGCGGAGGCGAGCACGGATTTATACGGGCAGATCAACAAGCTGATTCCGAAACTGGTCGAGCACACCGAGCCCGAGGACGCCGCGAACTACGACATCCTGGCGCGCAAGATCACGCTTGTCGATGAAAACGGCAAGACTGTCATGGCCGAGACCGATGATGGCGAATCGACTGAGGTCATGAGCCTCGACGAGGGGATCGCTATCGGGGAATCGCGCCAGGCGGACGTCGTGCTCGTTGATGACAGCGGCAAGACGCCAGCCTGCCGGCTGGCGCCGCGCGGTGATTTTGTGACGGACCTCAAGGCGAAGCAGGCGTACATGACCGAGGACGGCCACCAGAAGGTCGAAGCGCTCATGGCTCAGGCGGGTTTGCTCGAAGGGGGCGAGAGCCTCTACGATGCGGGCAACATTCGCCTGCTGCACCACCTGAATGCCGCACTGCGTGCGCATGTCATCTTTCAGCGCGATGTCGACTACATCGTCAAAGATGGTGAGATTGTGATCGTCGACGAGTTCACCGGCCGCACGATGGCGGGGCGTCGCTGGTCGGACGGGCTGCACCAGGCGATCGAGGCGAAGGAGGGTGTCGCGATCAAGCACGAAAATCAGACGATCGCGTCGATCACATTCCAGAATTACTTTCGACTGTACGAGAACCTGTCGGGAATGACCGGTACAGCAGACACAGAGGCGTTCGAGTTCCAGCAAATCTATGGGCTTGAGGTCGTCGTCATTCCGACCCACATGGAAATGATTCGTGACGACCATGCGGATCTCGTGTACCTGACGCAAAAGGACAAGTTCGAAGCAATCATTGACGATATCGCAGACTGCCGTGAGCGACGCCAGCCTGTGTTGGTCGGTACAACGTCAATCGAGACGTCCGAGTTTCTGTCAGGACTGCTCGACAAGCGTGGCATAAAACACCAGGTGCTCAACGCGAAGCAACATGAGCGAGAGGCCCATATTGTGCAGCATGCAGGACGCCCCGGCGCAATCACGATCGCGACGAACATGGCCGGCCGCGGCACGGACATCGTGCTCGGCGGTAATTTTGACGCGGCGGTTGCGGCATCCGGTGACGGGGACACGGCGAAGGTTCGCGAAGAGTGGGAGGCCCTGCACGCCGAAGTAATCGAGTCCGGTGGCCTGCACATCATTGGCACGGAGCGGCATGAATCCCGGCGCATCGACAACCAGCTTCGCGGACGATCCGGCCGCCAGGGCGATCCGGGATCGAGCCGTTTCTATCTGTCGATGGAAGACAGCTTGATGCGGATTTTCGGCGATCCTGAGCGTACCAAGAGCTGGTTGTCAATGGCTGGAATGACCGAAGGGGAGGCGATTGAGAGCAAGTTGCTGTCGCGGCAGATCGAACGCGCACAGCGCAAGGTGGAGGCGCATAACTTCGATATTCGCAAGAACCTCCTTGAATACGACGACGTTGCCAATGACCAGCGCAAGGTGGTCTATCACCAGCGAACTGAATTGATGGCCGCCGACGAAATCAAGGATTCCGTCGCCGCGATTCGCGACGAGGTGATCGAAATAACGGTCGAAGCGCATATTCCTCCCGGCAGTCTCGAGGAACAGTGGGACTGTGATGGCCTGACGCAGGCGTTCGAATCAGAATTCGGCTTGCACCTCGACATTGCGCGATTGGCCCGCGAGGACAAAACCATCAATGATGAAGGCATCAGGAATCGCTGCATCGAAGAGGCCGCCAAAGCATACGGCGAGAAAGAACAGGCGGTTGGCAGCGAGCTGATGCGCAATGTAGAGAAACAAATCATGCTGCGGCAGCTTGACCACCACTGGAAAGAGCACCTCGGGGCGATGGATCATTTGCGTCAGGGCATTGGACTGCGCTCGTATGCTCAGAAAAATCCGAAGCAGGAATACAAACGCGAGGCTTTCGAAATGTTCGGCGCGATGCTCGAGCTGGTCAAACATGACGCGATCAGCATCCTGGCGCGTATTCGAATTCAGAGTGAGCAGGATCTGGGCGAGGCGGCGCGGCAAAAACGTGCCGCCGAGGCTATGGAATTTCGCCATGCACAGGCGTCCGCGCTCGGCGGTGCCCAAGCGTCTCAGGCGGGGCAACAAGCGACGCCGCAAACGGCCGCTGCGGCTGTTCCATTTGTTCGCGATGGCCGCAAAGTCGGTCGAAACGAACCCTGCCCATGCGGCTCAGGAAAGAAATTCAAGCGCTGCCATGGCGCGCTCAGCTGACATCGAGCGGGTGCGAGTTGCGGCCGGGATATTGCGCGATGCTGACGGCTGCATACTCATCACCGAGCGTTTGTGCGACGGACCTTTCAGCGGCCTGTGGGAGTTTCCCGGGGGCAAGATCGGGCGCGGCGAAAGCGCCAGGCAGGCGCTCGCGCGCGAACTCGCCGAGGAACTGGGAATCGAACTGCAGGCGGCGCAACACCTCATGAACGTGTGCCATGACTACCCCGACCGATCCGTGTCGATCGAATTCTTCCTGGTTACCGACTGGCGCAACGACCCGGCTGGCCGTGAGGGTCAACGCCTGCGGTGGGTGGATGTGTCGTCGCTCGACGCGACAGAGTTGCTGCCTGCGGACTTGCCGGTCGTTGAAGCTTTGCGGAGTTTGTAGGCGCCACTCGCGGCCGCGCCGCTCTCGCACGTCCCTGTGCTCCGCGGCATTAGGTCGTCCTGACCGTCGTCGCTCTCGAACATCCCTGTGCTCCGCGAATGGTTGGCTCAGCAGACAGTCAATTGAAAGGGCACGGCGCAACTGGTCTGCACAGAGCGGCAATCGGTCGTCGACCACTCGAGAAAGCGCACCGTGAAGCGATGCTGGCTGCCGCTGATCTCGGGAAACAACATGCTGTCATTGATAAGGCAGACTCGCAACAGTCGGCAGTTCACATCTTTTCGCATCGTGTGCTGATACATGCCGTTTGTGGCCACCTTGTCGACCGATTGCGCGCTTTCACGGATGACCCAAAGAACTTGAGTCGCGGCATCACAGAGAGGCCGGATTTCATCTATCCATCGAACGAGGTCCTGCTGTCGTCGCGGCAACGGTTGGCGCAGCCAATGACTGTATTCGGGTAAATCGAATTCGCATGTGCCGCCCGGAATGGCGCTTCGTTGCTTGATCGCATTGAGAAATACGCTGTCTTTCAAGGGCCGCAGGAATTGTGTGCCGATTGCCGCGACTGCATTGCGGCTTTCGACAAGGCTGCGCAGCACGGTGTCAAGGCGTCCCGAGTCGACCTCGGGCTGGCTTTGAAACTTTCGCAAGACGCTTATCTGATGGTCGAGCTCTTTATGCACCTCACTGCGAACATCCCCCCGCGACAGGATCGCCAGGACTTCGAGCAGAGTCGCTATCGTCGTGCGTGTGGCCCAGTTTGCTTCGCGCTCACTGTTGTAAAGCATCTGCTGGTAGAGAAACTCGAGTCGCAGAAAGGTACGCATGCGCTCGTTGAGCGGCTGCTCGTAGAATGCGTGGCTCACAGTGGCATGGGCGTCAACTTTTCCCGCGGGTTTCGCCATTCTCGTATTCTGCGCTACCCCGGCAATCAGGGCAAATTGCTCATCATTGGCGCTGGCGGGCCGAATCCGTATAGACGCCGTGCAATGTTCGCACCTGGTCGCGTGCGTGCTCGAGGTCTCCATCGTTGAGGATAACGTCATCGGCGATTGCCAGGCGTTGCTCGCGACTGGCCTGTGCCGCAAGTATGCGCCGTGCCTGCTTCTCTGTTCCGGCATCACGAGCCAGCAGGCGTTGAATCTGCATTTCTTCCTGACAGTCGATCACAAGAATCCGATCGACGAAATCCCTGATGGGTGATTCAGCGAGCAGCGGCACGACGATCAACTGATACTCGCCACCAGCTGCCTCTGCTTGCTGAACGGTGGACTCCCGAATCCGTGGGTGCAGGATTGCCTCGAGTTTGCCTCTTGCGGGCGCGTCGGCAAATACCAGATCACGCATCGCGGCGCGGTCAAGCTCACCGCTGGCGAGGATCAGCCGATCACCGAATTCCGCGCGAATCTCATCAATAGCCGGTTCACCGGGCTGCACGACCTCGCGCGCAATGACGTCGGTGTCGATAACCACGACACCCAACTCGGCGAACATATCGGCGACTGTCGATTTACCGCTCGCGATCCCGCCGGTCAGACCGATCCGCATCGGCGCGCTCGCGGTGTTGTCCGCTGTCGTAGTCACTTAAAAGAAGTGGTCGAAATAGGCGGTTTTGATCGATTCGCCGAAGAGCATCGAAATCCAGCCGGCAGCGGCCAGATATGGACCAAACGGGATCGGGATCTGTCGGTCGCGGCCACGAAACACGATCATTGCAATACCGATGACGGCACCGACGACAGCGGACATCAGAATTATCATCGGCAATTGTTGCCAGCCGAGCCACGCGCCGAGGGCGGCGAGCAATTTAAAGTCGCCGTAGCCCATGCCTTCTTTGCCGGTTATCAGCCGGAAAAGCTGATAAACGCTCCAAAGGCTCAGGTAGCCCGCAATCGCGCCGACGATGGCATCGCTGGGCGAGATGAACAATACGTCTGCGCCGGGCAGCGGATGAACCAGGCTCAATGCCAGGCCGACCCACAGTAACGGCAATACGATAGAGTCGGGAATGAGCTGGTGATCGAAATCGATCATCGTGATCGGCACCAGCGCGACCGTCAGGGTGATGCCCATGAGCGCCTCCCAGCCGAAACCGAAACGCCACGCAACGGCCGCGACGAGCACGGCAGTTGCGAGTTCAACAATCGGGTACCGGGACGAGATCGCCTGCTTGCAATATGCGCACCGCCCGCCAAGCATCAGGTAGCTCAACACGGGAATATTCTGCCACGCCGTGATGTCTTTGCCACAAGACGGACACCGCGAGCGAGGCGTGATCAGATCGAAGCGGCCTTGCGGCAAGTCCGTCACCGCTGTAGTCGCGAGTTCCTCACAATGCTCACGCCACTCGCGTTCCATCATGACCGGCAACCTGAAAATCACGACATTCAGAAAGCTGCCGATCAGTAACGCGAACGCAAAAGTCATCGCGACAAACAATATCGGTGTTGCGCTGAAAAGTTCACCCATGTTTCAATTCCGGATAATTTACGGGCAACGTTAACGAAAACGGCGTCCGGAGTGTCCTCCGAACGCCGTCGCAGTGCAAACGTGTGCGATTTCTTGCAGATGACCGCGCCCATCTTGAAGACGGGCAGTCGGATCGTGACTTCTTCTAGATCACTGCACCCATCTTGAAGATCGGCAAATACATCGCGACCACCAGACCGCCGACGAGCACACCCAGTATGGACATGATCATCGGTTCCAGCAAACTGCTGAGATTGTCGACCGCATTGTCAACGTCGTCTTCATAAAAGTCGGCGACCTTGCCTGACATCTCATCGAGTGAACCGGATTCCTCACCGACAGCGATCATCTGAATAACCATGTTCGGAAACAGGCCGGTGTTTTCCATCGCCTGTTGCAGACGCTGTCCAGTCGCAACTTCGTCGCGCATCTTAAGGACACCGATCTCGTAGACGATGTTGCCGGTCGCGCCGGCAACCGATTCCAGTGCTTCGACGAGCGGCACCCCGGCCGCAAACATCGTGGAAAGTGTACGCGCATAGCGTGCGATGGACGCCTTTTGAATGATGGATCCTATGATGGGGGCATTCAAAGTCATCCGGTCCAAAAAGTGTCGCATCGGGCGCGAGCGTTTCTTGAAATAGAGGAACGTAGCGATGGTGCCGCCGATCACGAGTGCGACATACACGCCCTTGGAGCGCACAAACAGCGATAAGTCGATGATCATTCGCGTGAACGTCGGCAGGTCAGCGCCAAAACCCTTGAACAGGTCCTCGAACGCAGGAATTACAAAAATCAGAAGAATCGTCGTAACCACAAGCGCCACGACAAGAACTGCGGCCGGATAAGTCAGCGCCTTCTTGATCTTTTTCTTGATTTCCTCTGTTTTTTCCTTGTAAGTCGCAATTTTCTCGAGGAGGGATTCGAGTGCGCCTGCCTGCTCGCCTGCTTCGACAAGATTGACGAACAGGTCATCGAAGTACAGCGGATGCTTTGCAAGAGCCTCGGCAAGCGAGCAGCCGCCCTCGACCTCCGTCTTGACCGCCATGATGAGCCTCTGCATCCCGGGATTCTCATGTCCGGAGCCAACGATCTCAAATGACTGCACCAGTGGAATGCCGGCCTTGAGCATCGTTGCCAACTGGCGGCTGAATAATGCGATGTCGCCTGTCGTTATCTTGCTCGAACCGGCAAACAGGCTCTTGCGCTGTTTCCGGATGCGCGTCGGCACAACGCCCTGGCGACGCAGATCGGCGCGCACTGCGGCCTCGCTGGCCGCCGTACTCTTGCCCTTGATCTTGTTGCCTTTTCTATCGGTTCCTTCCCAGAGGAAGGGGGCGCTGATTGCTTCAGTGTGAGCCATGTTTCCTGTCCGTTTGCGGAGCTAAAACCCTAATCGATTGTAACCCGATTGACCTCTTCGAGGCTGGTAATCCCTTCCTTGACTTTGTTCAGTCCGGCCCGTCGCAAATCGATAACACCCTCGATTACAGCCTGGTCGGCAAGTTGAATCGCGTTGCCGCCTTCCATGATTATGCGCCCCATCGTTTCCGACACTTCCATGACCTGGAAGATACCGATGCGGCCCTTGTATCCATCATTGCATTGCTTGCATCCCTTCGGCCTGAAGATCGTCAGTCCGCGTTCGAGATCCGCCGGCTCGAAACCTTCCTTTTCCAGCGCCTCGCGCGGAACGTCCGTAACTTCTTTACAGTTGTCGCAAAGGCGCCGGGCAAGACGTTGCGCGATGATCAGGCTGACCGACGTGGCAATTGCATAGGGTTTGACGCCCATGTCAACGAGGCGCGATAACGTGCGCGGCGCATCGTTCGTATGCAGTGTCGACAACACGAGGTGGCCCGTTTGCGCCGCTTTGATCGCAATATCCGCGGTCTCGAGATCACGTATCTCGCCAACCATGATGACGTCCGGATCCTGGCGCAGGAATGCCTTGAGCGCCGTCGCAAATGTCAGGCCGACTTTGGGATTGACGTTGACCTGGTTGACGCCGGGCAGGTTGATTTCCGCCGGATCCTCAGCCGTTGAAATATTGCGGTATTCAGTGTTGAGAATACCCAGTCCAGTATAAAGTGATACCGTCTTGCCGGAACCTGTCGGACCGGTGACGAGAATCATGCCGTATGGTTTCGCGAGGTGCTTCAGATACAGACTCTTCTGTTCATCTTCGTAACCCAGCGCTTCGATACCAATTTTTGCGGTCGCCGGATCCAGGATACGCAATACGACTTTCTCGCCATACAGGGTCGGGCAGGTATTCACACGAAAGTCGATCGCCCGATTCTTCGACAGGCGCATCTTGATGCGACCGTCCTGAGGAACTCGCCGCTCAGCAATATCCATGCGCGACATGACCTTGAGGCGAGCGCAAACCTTCGGGGCCAAAATGACAGGCGGTTGTGCGACCTCGGACAGAACGCCATCGAGTCGCGTGCGGACACGGAAATATTTTTCGTAAGGTTCGAAGTGGACATCCGACGCCCCGCGCTTGATTGCGTCAAGAAGAATCTTGTTGACGAATCGAACCACCGGCGCATCTTCGATTTCGTCGCGCTGGACTTCTTCGGCATCGTCGTCGTCCCCTGCGATATCGAGATTCTCGAGGTCGAAGTCGTCGTCTTCGAGGCTCGACATACTGGTGTCGATGGCCTCGATTGCCTTCGTGATGCGGTCCTCGAGCTTGTCCTGTTCAACGACGACAGGATCGATGCGCAAGCTGGTCTGAAACTTGATGTCATCGATCGCCTGCAAATTCGTCGGGTCTGAGATGCCGAGAAATATCCGATGGCCGCGCTTGACCAATGGCAGCACGCGATGTTTGTTTATCAGCTTCTGATCGACAGCGCGAATGACGTCAATATCGATCTCGATTGCGTCCAGGTCCAACAGCGGTACGCCGAATTCGTGAGATGCGGCCACGGCGATGGCACGCGAATCGGCGAGGTCCTCGTTGACGATGTAGGCAACGAGTGGCACCTTCTGTTTGCGGGCCGCGGCGCTCGCTTTGTGCAGCTGTTCCTCGGAGATAATGCCATCCTGAACCAGCCGCCTGGGCAAGCCTGCGAGATTGGTCTGAGATGCGGTTGCTGCCATAAGTCGAATTTCGCCGTCGCGTTATACCGAACGATACAGTCTTACTGATCTAAGTTCCCGTATCAACTGGATTTTGTGCGCCCTATCACAAATGTGGAATTTCATTAAGTCAAACATGAAATAAACAGCATTTCGCCGAAATTCGCATGCGCGGCGTCAGCCGCGATCGGGCCTGGTCGCTCGCGCACATCCATGTGCTGCGCGACATAAGGTCGTCCTGACCACAAAGGCCTTCCTCCTACCGGCAGGTGGTCGGCAAGTAGCGCGCATCGATCGTCGGATCCATGTGTGCGGCGCCGCCTTGCAGCAGGACGCCGGTTGGTGCCGCGTCGTAGCCACAACGCCAGATTATCGTGTTGCCTGGTGTGATGTATGGGGTCAACGACAGCGTCCCGCCAAAAATAGCGGCGTGTGCTCTCGTTCCGCCGAACGTGACATCGATCCGGCCACCGACGATGTTGACCTGGCTGGTGTAGGTGCCGCGCGTATCCGTTGGTGGCGTAGTCATGCCGGCAGACGGGCGATCTGCCGGAGCGAGGCCGCTATTGTTGTAGGCGTCGACGACAGGGACCTTGGCGCCCGCCGCGAAATTGAGTCCTTCGGTAACCTGTGCCCTGACCGTGTAGGTCTGGTAGGCCGAAATCGCAATCGATGCCAAAATGCCGATGATCGCAACCACGATCATCAGTTCGATCAATGTGAAGCCACGAACCTGTCGACCCATACCCTGTTGCCCGATGGTCTTCTGCGATACGCGGTAGTAGCGCTCGCATTGCTGAGCGTAGTTTACCTCTGAGCGGCCAACTCTGCCCGTCGTGATTCCCGAAGTCGAGTGTGATGCAGCGCACATTATCGTTTCTCCGGCAAAAAAAACCCCGGACACGCCGGGGTTTTTTGATCGGGCAAAAAACCTGCTAGCCGTGCATTACTACGGCGCGGCTGTGCGGCAAGCAGCCGGAAGCCACTTGTTGACCAGAATGAGGCCGGCGGTGCAAGCCCAGCTGACGCTACCCAGGTTGTCGGTTGGCGTCAGGATCAGGGTGGCGCCAGTGATGTTGGCGTTTGCAGAGTTACCATAGGTAACAGTGATGACACCGGTCGCAACAGTAACCAGGGTGACATATTTACCCATGATGTTGCCGGGAGCCTCGAGACCCGCCGTTACGTTGTCTAACGGGAAAACGCCCGTGTCCTGATAGTACTCGGTGACAGCCGTCTTGCCGCCGCCGCCGAGGTTCAGACCTTCAGAGACCTGCGCGCGGATCGTGTAATCCTGGTATGCCGGGATGGCGATCGCCGCGAGTATGCCGATAATCGCGACAACGATCATCAGTTCGATCAGTGTAAAACCTTGTTGCTTCTTCATCTGTCTGTCTCCATGACTGAGAGTGGTAGTTCAAAACGGCGAAATCGCCTGTACCCGGTAATAAAGCAATCCCCGTGCCAAGTTTCTTGATCAACGTGTAAGCCATTGTTTTTAATGCCAAGTACATAATTCTGGCGGCGAAATGTTGACGATTTCAAGGCCGAATTCGATGACCAGATGTGTCCAAATTGTTACATGCTGACAAATTTCGTCACTGCTGCCGGCAGTTTGTGGGTTACTCGATGCCGAGCTTTTTGATGCGATAGCGGAGCTGCCGAAACGACAGGCCCAGGAGCCTGGCCGCGGCCGTCTTGTTGTAGCGGGTTTTTTGCAGCGCGCCGATGATCGCCTGCCGCTGTATGTTTTCGACCTGGCTGCCAAGATTTTCGGTGGTGGAAGAGCTGACCGCTTCCGCTTGCGGAGCCGCTGGACGCAGGCGCAAATCAGCCTCGCTGATCGTATTGCTTCCGCACAATGTGACCGCGCGCTCGAGCATGTTTTCGAGCTCGCGCACATTGCCGGGAAACGAGTAGCCTAGCAGGGCATTGCGGGCGCTGTCATCGAGAGAAACATCGGGGCGCAGCTTCTTCAATATATGCTCGGACAAAATTGTCACGTCGTCGCCGCGGTCACGCAAGGCCGGCACGCTCAGCTCAATGACATTGATTCGGTAGTAAAGGTCCTCGCGAAACTCGCCCGCGGCGACCATTTGTGCCAGGTTCTTATGCGTCGCTGAGAGTATGCGGGCGTTGATCAGTTCTTCAGTAGAGGATCCAACCGGTCGAACCGTCTTTTCCTGGATTACCCGTAACAATTTAACCTGCATGGCGAACGGCAAATCGGCGATCTCGTCGAGAAACAAAGTGCCGCCGTCGGCGCTCTGCATGAGGCCAATCTTGTTGCTGATCGCACCCGTAAAGCTGCCCTTGCGGTGGCCGAAGAACTCGCTTTCCATGAGCTCGGCTGGAATTGCACCGCAGTTGACCGGGACGAAAGCGCCGTCCGAACGTGGTCCGCTGCTGTGAATCAGGCGCGCGACGAGTTCCTTGCCGGTGCCGGACTCGCCGGAAATGTGTATGGGTGCCTGAGATCGTGCTACGCGGTCCACCATCTCGCGAAGTTCGTGCATTGGCGGTGAATCACCGAGCAACGTCGACTTGTGTTCTTCTGCGGTGCGGTCGATTTTCAGGGCGCTTTCAACGACGTTTCGCAGATGGTTAAGGTCCAGCGGCTTGGAAAGGAAATCGAATGCGCCGAGCTTGAGTGCCTGTACGGCCGTTTCGACGTTGCCGTGCGCGGTGATTACTGCAACCGGAACGTCAGGCGCGTGCTTCTGCATCCATGCGACGAGTTCGAGGCCATCGCCGTCAGGCAATTGCATGTCGGTCAGACACAGGTCGAATTTCATGCTGTCGAGCAGGGCCTTGGCGCCGCTGACGTCCGCGGCGGACTCCGTCTCGATATCCATGCGTCCCAGCGTCAACGACAACAATTCGCAGATATCGGGCTCGTCATCAATGACCAGGGCAAGCGGCTGGCGCATTATCAATCCAGTCTGTCCCATCGATCGGGATCGGAAAAAACGATTCGAAAGATACTGCCTCCACCGGGCCTGTCAAGATACAGTAGCGTCGCGCGATTCAATTCGCACAGTTCCCGGGATATGTACAGACCGAGCCCTGTGCCGCCGGAATGTTCGGTGAAAAACGGCTCGAATATCTTGTCGGCGGTGGCCGCGTCGACACCCAGACCGTGATCCTGCACCTGCAAATAGTCGCGATCACGCCCCTTCAGGCTACCGACCTCCAGCTCGACAAGTATGCCACCGGTTTTGCTAGCATATTTGACGGCGTTGTCACACAGGTTCCAAAGTACCTGGCGCAGATGGCTGCGGTCCATGCGAACCTCGAGTTCGTCCGGAATGCTGGCAACGGCGAGCTCGCCCTCCTGGAGTTCGAGCGTGCGCGTGAACTCGCTCGCAAATTCGTCGAGCCAGGGCTTGAGTCGGAGCCGCTCCGGCCGACTTATTTCACGTCGCGACAATTGCAGTACATTGTCGATAATGTGGCTGACGCGGTTCGAGTGCGACTGCATGATGTCGGTAAGCCGTCTGTCGTCGTCAGTCAGTCCGGCTGACTCGGCAAGCAACTGCGCCGCATGGCTCATGGCGCCAACCGGATTGCGTATTTCATGTGCGATGCTCGCACTGAGGCGCCCCAGCGAAGCCAGCTTCGACTGTTGCACACGGGCGTTCATGAGGCTGGCGTCTTCAAGGAAAATAAGGATCGGCGCGTCACGCTCTCCATCTCTTCCAAGTGGCGCAAGGTGCGCGGTGATGCGTGCATTGCTGCCGGCCGTGATCAATGTGAATTCAGGGTGCGACGACAAGCTGCCGTCCCGGCGCCACAGACTGATATAGTCCGCCAATTGCCCGGAGACCTTGCGGATCGGGCGTCCGCGCGCCGAGCCGCTTGCGCCGAGCAATTGCATTGCCGAGGCATTGCTCAGGCGAACATTGTCACGCGAATCAACGACGACGATGCTCTCGCGAAGATGCTGCACGATATACTCGTTGAGCTCCGACAGGTTCTTGAGATCGACGCCGCGCTGCCGGGCCAGGGCCTCGCTCATCTGAATTCGCCGCGACAGCGGGCGCACGGCCAGGGACATTGAAAAGATGACGGCGCTTAGCAGACCGGCGGCCGGATAATTCGTGAGTGCTGCGGCACTACTCAGTTGTGTAAAGACCTGCTCGCCAAGAATCGCAAATGTCGCAAACGCGCCGAGAACCGCCGGAAAGCGCATCGGCAGCACCAGACTGCCGACACCCACGAATACGATGAGCAGGCCGCCGAGACCGCTGGAGATACCTCCGCTGGTATGAAGCAGGACGATGATCGCGGTGATATCGACAATGGTCTGCGTGACGGCCTGTACGTTGACCGGGGCCCAGCGCTGACGCAGCGATATGCTCGATACGATGGCGAAAACAAGATAGCCCGATGCCGTGGCGGAAAAAATAGTGGGGAATCGGTCACCGAATATACGCGGGTCGCCGCTGGCAAAAAACAGCACGAGCAGTACAGCGGCGATCAGCAGGCGGAACGCGTTCAGTGTGTTCAGGATCCGCCAGCTCAGATCCGGTTCCTCGATCGCTTTCTGCAACAATGCGTCGGCGCTGGGGCGCGACGTTTGTCTCGAAGATATGTCGGTGAGTGCCTGATTCATGGATTTGTCGTTGTGCTTTGTCGGTCTGCGCCAATTGTAATGGAAGGCCAGCGTCATTGTGGCGACGGTGTCACCTTTTCGACGCGCGACATCCCGCCCTGGCGACCCCGGGCGAAAAGCGTCCTGCTTTGCGTCCACAGCGGCTTTGCTCCAAAATACGCCGGATTTTTGACGGCCCTCGCGAAGCCGCCCGTGCCCCTGAAACCAGCTGGACAAATCGATGAATCTGCACGAATACCAATCGAAGCGATTGTTCGCCGACTACGGCATTCCGGTACCGCGCGGGATTCCGGCGGACTCACCGGATGCTGCGATCAGGGCTGCAGAAGATCTCGGCGGCAAGTTATGGGTGGTCAAGGCGCAGGTGCATGCCGGCGGCCGTGGCAAGGCGGGCGGTGTCAAACTGGCGCGAAGTCCTGAGGAAGTCGGGCAACATGCTGACGGCATGCTTGGCATCCGGCTGGTGACACACCAGTCCGGCCCGGAAGGGCTGCCAGTCAACATCGTCTATGTCGAAGAAGGATCCGAGATCGATCGCGAGCTATATCTGTCGATGCTGGTCGATCGCGACGTGAGTCGCGTGGCGTTCATTGCATCGGCGGCCGGCGGTATGGATATCGAGCAGGTGGCGGCCGATACTCCGGAGCAAATTTTTACGGTGGCAATTGCCCCGGACGCCGGAGTGCAGGACTACCAGGCCAGACGACTCGCCTTCGGCCTCGGGCTCGACAAGCAACAGATGCGGCAGTTCGCCGGCCTGATTCGCAACCTCTATCGGCTGTACCGGGAATGCGACGCGAGCCTTGTCGAGATTAATCCGCTGATCATTACCCCGGATGGAAGTATTGTTGCACTCGACGCGAAGATCAATATTGAAGACAACGCACTGTTTCGCCAGCCCAAACTTTTGGAGTTGCGCGACCCGACGCAGGAAGATGACAGGGAACGCGACGCTGCTGAACATGATCTGAATTACGTGTCACTCGACGGTGATATCGCTTGCATGGTCAATGGTGCGGGCCTCGCGATGGCGACAATGGACCTGATCAAATTACACGGCGGGGAGCCGGCCAATTTTCTCGACGTTGGTGGCGGTGCGACGAGCGAACGGGTCGCGGCCGCATTCAAGTTGATTCTGTCGAATGAAAATGTGTCAGCCATTCTTGTGAACATATTCGGAGGCATCGTTCGATGCGATCTGATCGCACAGGGAATTATCAGTGCGGTCAAGGAGGTTGGCGTGATGATTCCTGTCGTCGCTCGCCTCGAAGGTACAAATGTACGTAAGGGACGTGAGATTCTGGCCGAGAGCGGGCTGGATATTATCGCAGCAAGCGATCTTACGGATGCCGCGCAAAAGGTCGTCGCCGCGGTGGCCCGCTGAGAAATTTATGAGCATTCTGGTCGACAAGAACAGCAAGATCGTTTGTCAGGGGATTACCGGCAATCAGGGCTCGTTTCATACCAAGCAGTGCATCGAGTACGGTAGCCGAGTGGTGGCAGGCGTCACGCCGGGCCGCGGTGGCGACGAGCACCTCGGCGTGCCGGTCTTTGACACGATGCGTGACGCGGTAGCCGAGACGGGCGCTGACGTCAGCATGATTTACGTGCCGGCGCCATTTGCCGCCGACGCGATTCTCGAGGCAGCCGATTCAGGTGTCAGACTCGTCGTTTGCATCACCGAGGGAATTCCGGTTCTGGACATGGTGCGGGTGAAGTCGGCCCTGCGTGACCATGAGTGCCGCCTGATCGGGCCGAACTGTCCCGGTATCATCACGCCGGGCGAGTGCAAAATCGGCATAATGCCGGGGTTTATTCACATGAGAGGCCGCATCGGGGTCGTGTCGCGATCGGGTACGTTGACCTACGAGGCTGTCTATCAGACGACGCAAAATGAACTCGGGCAGAGCACCTGCATCGGTATCGGCGGAGATCCCGTGCGCGGCATGAACTTTATCGAGTGTCTCGAATTATTCGAGGCCGACCCGGACACCGACGGAATCATCATGGTCGGAGAAATCGGCGGCACGGACGAAGAAGCCGCGGCTGAGTACATACAATCGCATGTATCGAAACCCGTGGTTGCCTATATCGCCGGCGTGACGGCGCCCCCTGGCAAACGCATGGGTCATGCTGGTGCGATTGTTGCGGGTGGCAAGGGCACGGCAACGGCCAAATTCGAGGCGCTCGATGCCGCTGGCGTAGCAACTGTTCGGTCGCCGGCCGAACTCGGTAGCAGGATGCGGGAGATTCTCACCGATTGATGCAATGGTCGGGTCGAGGGCGGTGAAGTAATGAAAAGCAGCGTTACCCTGGCAATCGCCCAGCTCGACCTGACGGTCGGCGACGTCGCCGGGAATACGGCGAAAATCCTGGAATACTCGAATCGTGCGCGTGATGAGATGCAGGCTGACCTGGTTATTTTTCCGGAACTCAGCATCTGCGGTTATCCGCCCGAGGACTTGCTGTTTCACTCGGGGCTGCGCAGGCGTGTCGAAAAAGCGCTGCTTGAAATCCGGGATTCGACAAAGGGCATCGCGGTACTCATAGGATTTCCCGAGTACGTTGACGACGATATCCATAACAGTTGCGCCGTGTTCTCGGATGGCAAACTACTTTGTCATTACCGCAAGCAGAAATTGCCTAATTACAGTGTATTTGACGAGAAACGTTACTTCAGGCCGGGTAAGGATGCCGCCGTGTTCAGCATCAATGGCATTCGCATTGGACTTCAAATCTGCGAAGACGTCTGGGATCCGCAGCCGATCGCCGCCAGCCGCGCGGCGGGTGCTGAGTGCATCATCGCGATCAATGGATCGCCGTATGAAACCGACGCCCAGGCGAAGCGTGAAGAGGTCGTAAGATCCCGGGTGGCTGAAACGAGAATGCCCCTGGTCTATGTCAATATGGTTGGCGGTCAGGACGAACTCGTTTTCGACGGCGGTTCTTTCGTGGTTGATGCTGGTGGCAATACCCGGTTTCGCGCGCCGCCCTTCGACGAGGGTTTGCATCGCGTTGTGTTACATGGTGCAGCTGGCGGTGTGGAGCCGGAAGCGGCCGAAGTCGTCGAATTGCTGCCGCGCGAATCCAGCGTCTACCGGGCGCTCGTGACCGGCACCAGGGACTACGTCGGCAAGCATCAATTTCCGGGTGTCGTGATTGGACTGTCCGGCGGCATCGATTCAGCGTTGGTATTGGCTATCGCTTGCGATGCGATCGGAACCGAACGCGTGCGCGCGGTCATGATGCCGTTTCGATATACGTCGACGATGAGTCAGGAAGACGCGGCAAAGCAAGCAAAGACGCTCGGCATACAATACGACGTCATTCCGATAGCAAAACTTTTCGACGCAGCGCTTGCGCAGCTTACCCCGATTTTTGCTGATCAGCAGGAAGGCGTGACCGAAGAAAACATTCAGGCACGTTGCCGGGGACTGCTGTTGATGGCTATCTCGAACAAGACCGGATACATGCTGCTGACGACCGGTAACAAGAGCGAAATGGCCGTCGGCTACGCGACGCTTTATGGTGATATGGCCGGTGGCTTCGCACCGATCAAGGATTGCAGCAAGTCGCTTGTATATCAGCTTGCCCGCTATCGCAATACGATCTCAGACCTGATACCCGAGCGTGTCATTATGCGCGAGCCGTCGGCGGAGCTGCGAGCCGGACAAAAGGACAGTGACTCTCTGCCTGATTATGCAGTGCTTGATCCCATTCTCGCGGCCTTTATTGAAGAAGACCTGTCAGTGGAGGAAATCTCCGCTCGGGGATTTGAGCGAGATACGGTCATTCGTGTGCTGGAGCTGGTCAAACGGAACGAATACAAACGCCGCCAGGCGCCACCGGGCATTCGGATCAGTGGCCGCGCTTTTGGCCGCGACTGGCGTTATCCCATCACCTCAGGATATCGATTTCCCGGCTGAGCCGGTAACCGGCGGAAACCCGCCTTGCGCGCTTCAGTTCTCGTCCGGGAAATTCAAGGCGTGTACGCGGCGCGCATCCGCGGCGAGATCCATCATTCCAAGCTGTTCGTAGGCACTTGCCATGATGACCAGCGATTCGGCATTACTGTCAGCGCCATTGAATTCCTCGAGCGCGTTCTTGGCTCGGCTCAGAGCTGCCACGTATGCTCCGCGACGCAAATAGTAGTCGGCCACTTCATTTTCGTATGCTGCAAGGCGATTCTTCAGAAACACCATGCGTTGCTCGGCGTCAGCCGCGTAAGTACTGGCCGGATAGCGTTCGACCAATCGACGCAGTGTCGCGTAGGACAACCCTGCATCCTTGGGCGGGCGCTTGTCGATGTCTTTTTTGAACCAACGCTCGAGAATTCCGGGGTCCTGTTCAAAATACGTCAGTGCCTTGATATACAGGGCGTAATCGACGCGCGCGTGGATCGGATTTTCGCGCATGAATGTATCGGCCGTCTCGACAGCCAGCTCTTTTTGGCCACTCTTGTAATACGCGTACATCAGTTCGAGTTGAATCTGCCGGCTCAGGTCGCTGAACGGGTAACGTGCCTGAATCGCTTCGAAGATCTGGACGCCACGCCTGTAATTGCCGCCGGCCACGGCCTTCTTGGCGGTATCGTACGCGTCCTGCAGATCCTGAATCACAGTCTGTTGCTCATCGTTGCCGGCGCAAGCAGCGAACAACGTCAGCATCACAACGAGCAATAGCTGTCGGCCCTGTCGCAAGAGATGCCGGCCTGAATGCCGCAGCTTTGTAGAGTCGTTCATAGGGCTAAATTCCCGTCCGCTAACGGACGAATAGGCTCGATCGGGCCTGTGATTGTCGGCGCACCGGCCGAATCGAGAAGTATACCGTAAACTTGACCGACGACAGACGTGGCTGAGATTGTGTGACCAATAGCAGATTCAACAGACACTCATGACTATCCGGGCAGAGATTAAAACGGTTCCTGATGAGCTTGCCGGCCAGAGATTGGACCAGGCGCTCGCGCAGATGTTTCCCGCGTACTCGCGCAGTCGGCTGAAATCCTGGTTGCTGGCGGGGGCGATTGAAGTTGATGGGGCATTGAAGCGGCCGCGGGACCGGGTCGATGGTGGCGAGCAGGTCGAATTGCGTGTGGAGCACGCGGTAAGCGAGCGCTCCATGCCGGAGCCGATGTCGCTCGAGGTCGTGTTCGAAGACGAATCCTTGCTGGTCGTCAACAAGCCGGCCGGACTGGTGGTGCATCCGGGCGCGGGCAATGCGTCCGGGACATTGATGAATGGTCTGCTGCACCTTGTTCCGACACTGGCGGAGTTGCCTCGCGCAGGAATCATCCATCGTCTCGACAAGGATACGAGTGGACTCCTGCTGGTCGGGAAGACACTGCCCGCGCACACAGCATTGGTGCGCCTCCTTGCCGGGCGAGAGGTGTCGCGCCGCTATCTCGCGGTCTGTAACGGCGCACTGACCGGTGGCGGGAAGATCGACGCGCCGATAGGCCGGCATCCGGTCGACCGCACTCGGATGTGCGTGCGCGATAACGGCAAGCCCGCTGTGACCCATTACACGGTTCGCGAGCGCTTCGGCGCGCACACCTATATCAACGTGCTCCTCGAGACCGGGCGGACGCACCAGATCAGGGTGCATTTCGCTCACCGGCGACATGCATTGGTGGGCGACCCGGTCTACGGTGGTCGCCTCGCCTTGCCGGCCGGGGCATCCGACCGCTTGATTGCGGCGCTGCGCCGGTTTCGCCGCCAGGCGCTGCATGCTGCCGGGCTCGAGCTGGCCCATCCGATCAGCGCCGAACCGCTCGCCTTCGAGGTGCCGCCCCCAGACGACTTTCAGGACCTTCTCAGCGTGTTTCGCGAGGAAATCCCGTGAGCAGCGATTGGATCACGGCTGACTGGCCCGCGCCCGCGAATATCGTTGCGGGCACCACGACGCGTCGTGGCGGCGTCAGCAGCGGTCGTTACTCGTCACTGAATCTGGGTGCATGCGTTGGTGACCAGCCCGAGCACGTTGTCGAAAATCGGCGACGCTTTGTCGCGATGTGCGATCTTCCCGAGGAGCCGTGCTGGCTCAGGCAGGTGCACGGCATTCAGGTCGTATGCGCGGGTGCCACGGATGTGGATGGCGGGCCGCCGCAGGCGGATGCCGCGATTGGACGGGGCATCGGTGACAGTTGCGCGATCATGACCGCCGACTGTGTGCCGATTTTGCTGTGCTCGATCGACGGGCACGAGATTGCGGCAGCGCATGGCGGTTGGCGCGGTCTGGCGGGCGGGGTTGTCGCGGCGACGGTCAAGGAGATGTCTGCCGCGCCGGGCAGTCTGATCGCATGGCTCGGGCCGGCAATTTCGCAGGACTCATTCGAAGTCGGTGATGATGTGCGAGACGCGTTCACCGCACTTGACGCGGAATCGGCCGCTTGTTTTCGAGCCAACGATCGCGGCCGATGGCAGGCTGACCTGTACGGGCTCGCGCGGATGCGGCTGGCGTCCGCGGGTGTTACCGCGGTCCATGGCGGTGAATATTGCACCGCAGCGGACCCGCAGCGGTTCTTCTCCCATCGCCGCGACGGTTCCTGCGGCCGCATGGCAACGTTCATCCACCGGCGCAGCTAGGAAAAGTGGGGTCGAACCGCACTTTTCTTGAACCCCGGTATTGTCACCTTGACCACGCAGAAAAGTGCGGTTCGACCCCACTTTTCCGCCCGAATGCCTTGAATTATGGGGTTCCGGCGCAATTTATGGGTGAGTTGCAAAACATGCCCGGAGCAAGGCAGGTGCTCACATGCGATTGGATAAATTAACCAGCAAATTGCAGATCGTGCTAGCCGATGCGCAGTCATTGGCGGTCGGTCAGGACCATCAGTTTATCGAACCGGTCCATGTCATGGTTGCACTGCTCGACCAGGAGGGCGGCAGCGTGCGTGGGTTGCTGACGAAAGCCGGCGTCAACGTCAACCTGCTGCGCTCTCAACTCGGCGATGCGGTCGACAGACTGCCGAGCGTCGAAGGTGTTGGCGGTGACGTTCACATCGGTAACGACCTGTCCAGGCTTTTCAACCTCACCGACAAGCTCGCACAGCAGCGAGGCGATCAGTACATCTCCAGCGAGCTGTTTGCGCTTGCGGCTATGGACAACAAATCGCCGCTCAAGGCCGTTCTTGAACAGGCGGGGGCGATTCGCGATGCGATCGAAAAGGCGATTGACGACTTGCGCGACGGCCAAAAGGTCACCGACCCGAATGCAGAGGATGCACGGCAGGCACTAGCCAAGTTTACGATTGATCTGACGGAGCGTGCCGAACAGGGCAAGCTCGATCCAATTATTGGCCGCGACGACGAGATTCGCCGTACGATCCAGATCTTGCAGCGACGCACTAAGAACAACCCGGTGTTGATCGGGGAACCCGGTGTCGGCAAGACGGCAATCATCGAGGGACTGGCGCAGCGTATCGTCAATCACGAAGTGCCGGACGGCCTGCGCGGCAAGCGCATCCTGTCGCTCGACATGGGCGCATTGATTGCGGGCGCGAAATTCCGCGGGGAATTTGAAGAGCGTTTGAAGGCCGTGCTCAACGATCTTGCCAAGCAGGAGGGACAGATCATCCTGTTTATCGACGAGCTGCACACCGTAGTCGGCGCCGGAAAGGCCGAAGGCTCGATGGACGCTGGCAATATGCTGAAGCCCGCACTCTCGCGCGGCGAGCTGCATTGTGTGGGCGCGACAACGCTCGACGAATATCGCAAATATCTCGAGAAGGACGCCGCGCTCGAGCGCCGGTTCCAGAAGGTGCTTGTCAACGAACCGACTGTCGAGGACACGATCGCAATTTTGCGTGGCCTCAAGGGGCGCTACGAAGTTCACCACGGTGTCGAGATCACAGACCCGGCGATAGTTGCTGCTGCGACCCTGTCGCAACGCTATATCAGTGACCGGCAGCTGCCCGACAAGGCGATCGACCTCATCGACGAGGCGGCGTCGCGAATTCGCATCGAGATCGACTCCAAGCCCGAGTCGATGGATCGCCTGGAGCGTCGCATCATCCAGTTGAAGATTGAGCGCGAGGCGCTTAACAAGGAGACGGACGAGGGCTCCAAAAAACGACTCGATGACCTGGAGAGTCAGCTTGCCGGGCTCGAACGTGAATTCGCCGATCTCGAGGAAATCTGGAAGTCCGAAAAAGCGGCAATGCAAGGCACCGCGCATCTCAAGGAAGAACTGGAACGTGCGCGCCTCGAGCTCGAGACTGCGCATCGTGCGAGCGACCTCACGCGAATGTCGGAGTTACAGTACGGGCGTATCCCTGAGCTCGAAAAACAGCTTGAAACCGCGATGCAGGCTGAAGGCCGGGAGAAGACTCTGTTGCGCAACAACGTAACCGACGCGGAAGTTGCCGAGATCGTGTCGCAATGGACCGGAATTCCAGTCGCGAAAATGCTCGAGGGCGAGAAAGAGAGGCTCCTGAAGATGGAGGCCGTCGTGCAGGAGCGGGTTGTCGGTCAGGACGAAGCCGTCACGGCCGTGGCGAATGCGATCCGGCGTTCGCGTGCGGGCCTTTCCGATCCGCGGCGCCCGATTGGTTCATTCCTGTTTCTCGGGCCGACGGGAGTTGGCAAGACCGAATTGACGAAGGCGTTGGCGAACTTTCTGTTCGATACGGACGAAGCGATGGTACGCATCGACATGTCCGAATTCATGGAGAAGCATTCCGTGGCTCGCCTGATTGGTGCGCCGCCGGGCTATGTCGGTTACGAAGAGGGCGGGTACCTGACTGAGGCTGTCCGGCGTCGACCCTATTCGGTCATTTTGCTGGACGAAGTCGAGAAGGCGCATCCGGACGTCTTCAATGTATTACTGCAGGTGCTCGATGATGGTCGCCTGACCGATGGACAGGGACGTACCGTCGATTTTCGCAATACGGTTATCGTGATGACATCGAACCTGGGCTCGCAGATGATCCAGGAGATGGCCGGCGAGGAAAACTACGATGCGATGAAGTCGACGGTAATGGAGATCGTCGGCCAGCACTTTCGTCCGGAATTCCTCAATCGCATCGACGATGTTGTCGTGTTTCATCCGCTGGGTCGCGATCACATCCGCAAGATCGTGGATATTCAGCTGGGCTATCTGCACGATCGCCTTGCCGAGCGTGATATGCGTATTCACCTGTCGGATGCAGCGCGCGACAGGCTGGCGGAGGCTGGCTTCGACCCGGTCTACGGTGCGCGGCCGCTGAAACGCGCAATCCAGCAGCAGGTCGAGAATCCGCTGGCACAAGAGATCCTGCAAGGCAGGTTCAAGTCCGGAGATGTCATCGAAGTCGGTGTCAGCGCAGATCGGCTCGAGTTTCAAAATGCGGCCTGAGTCGGATCATCGCGCGCCGGGCTGGGCAATGGCCGGCTTGGCTCTTATAATTCGGCGGCTGTTGGCCGGATCTGAATAGCAATCTGGGAGAGAACGCGTGCCAATCTACGGGTATGCCTGCAAAATTTGCGACCACACGCTCGATGAGCTGCAAAAGATGGTGGACGATCCGCTGGTCGATTGCCCGGCTTGCGGCGAGCCCGGTCTCAGGCGGCAGCTCTCGGCGCCGCGTTTCCGCCTGAAAGGGCAAGGCTGGTACGAGACGGATTTCAAGGGCGACAATCAGCGCAACCTGGCCGGTGAAAAGGAAGCAACCGGGACGGACGAAAAATCCGACGCCAAGCCCGGCGACAAGACCGGAGACAAATCCGTCGCAAAACCCGGCGACAAGATTGGAGACAAAGCCAGCGACAAGTCCGCGGCCAAGACCACCAGCCCGGTGGACAAGAAAAGCGACAAGACGAAGTCGTCCTCCGCTAACAAAGCCAGCGCGGCCTGAGACAGAGCCGTTGAAGCGTTTCCGTCGCTACCTGGTTGCCGGCATTCTCGTGTGGCTGCCGCTCGGCGTTACATTACTTCTGCTGCGCGTGATTGTCGGCATCATGGATAGGACCTTGCTGTGGTTGCCAAAGCAATACCAGCCGGAGGAATTGCTCGGTTTCGCAATTCCAGGGCTCGGTATCTTGCTGACAATCCTGCTACTGCTCGTGACAGGTCTGCTGGCCACAAACTTCGTTGGCAGTGCGTTCATTGGCGGGTGGGAATCGCTGATGGAGCGCATCCCCGTGGTTCGATCGATTTACTCCGCGGCCAAGAAGTTTTTAGAGATCATCTTCTCGGACTCCGGCAGCGCGTTCAAGAAAGTGCTGCTGATCGAATATCCGCGAAAAGGCACGTACAGCCTGGCGTTTCAGACGTCGGCCGAGCTTGGCGAAGTACAGAGTCGAACCGGCGAGGAAGTCGTGAGCTGTTTTGTGCCGACGACGCCGAACCCAACGTCGGGATTCATTATCATCGTGCCGAAGAAGGACATCACCGTTCTCGACATGGAAGTCGACGAAGCATTGAAGATGATCATCTCGCTGGGCGTCGTGGTACCGGAATGGCGCCACGATCGCATCGGCGAGTTGCCACTGGAGACACCCCCGGACAACGATCAGCCGCAATAATGTCGGGCGTGCCACCCACCTTGCGCACCCGGCCTGCAGGCCGTACCATTCCGCCACTTTTTTCGAGGCTCACGACAATTCAAGATGCGCAGCCACTATTGCGGACAAGTTGAGCAATCTCTGATCGGCCAGGACGTTTCCGTTTGTGGCTGGGTACACCGGCGGCGAGACCACGGCGGTGTGATTTTCATCGATTTGCGAGATCGTGAAGGGCTGTTGCAAGTCGTCTTCGACCCCGACCGCGCGGAGATTTTTGCACAGGCCGAGCGCATCCGCGGCGAGTATGTCCTCGCTGTCAAAGGGCTGGTGCGCGAGCGCCCCGAGGGCACCATTAACCCGAACATGCCGACAGGCCATGTCGAGGTTCTCGCTCATGAGCTCGAGGTCCTGAATCGCTCGGCAACGCCACCGTTTCATCACGATGAGCAAGCCAACGAAGAGCTGCGTCTGAAACATCGTTACCTCGATCTGCGCCGTGAGAGCATGCTCGGCAATTTGCGCTTGCGTCACAAAGTTACAATGGCGATGCGCAGTTTTCTCGATGACAACGGTTTCATCGATGTCGAGACGCCGATGCTGACGCGGGCGACGCCAGAGGGCGCACGCGACTACATTGTTCCGAGCCGCACTCACGCGGGAAAATTCTTCGCCCTGCCGCAGTCGCCGCAGATCTTCAAGCAGCTCCTGATGATTTCCGGGCTGGATCGCTACTACCAGATTGTGCGTTGTTTCCGTGACGAAGACCTGCGTGCGGACCGGCAACCCGAGTTTACGCAGCTCGACGTCGAGATGAGCTTCGTTGATGAAGCCGCCGTCACGGAATCCATGGAAGAGCTCGTAAGGCACATTTTCAAGGCGGTACTCGATGTCGACTTGCCGCAGCCATTTCCGCGCATGTCGTATGCGGAGGCGGTGCGACGTTTTGGTTCGGACAAGCCGGATCTGCGCATCGATCTCGAGCTCGTCGAAGTTGCCGACCTGATGGATGAGGTCGAATTCAAGGTATTTTCCGGACCCGCAAGCGATCCCGAGGGCCGCGTCGCGGCGTTACGATTGCCGGGCGGTGCTGCCTTGAGCCGCAAGGAAATCGACGACTACACGGCCTACGTCGGCCGTTACGGTGCCAAGGGTCTCGCCTATATCAAAGTCAACGACGTGGCCGCCGGACGTGACGGGCTGCAATCGCCGATACTGAAATTCCTGCCCGATGATGCCGTTTCCGGCATCGTCGAGCGCACCGGCGCTGAGTCCGGAGATGTGATCTTCTTCGGCGCGGACAAAGCGCGCGTTGTCAACGATGCACTGGGCGCATTACGCGTAAAATTGGGAGAGGACCGCGGTCTTGTCGCCGACGGCTGGGCGCCGCTTTGGGTTGTCGATTTTCCGATGTTCGAGAAAGACGCGCAGACCAGGCGCTGGACTGCCTTGCACCACCCGTTCACGGCGCCGGCGGTCAATGATGCCGATGCACTTCGTGCGGATCCGGGCAATGCGCTGTCACGTGCCTATGACATGGTGTTGAACGGTGCCGAGATCGGGGGTGGCTCGATCCGCATCCATGATCGGCGTATGCAGGCAGCCGTGTTCGAACTGCTCGGCATCAGCAAGGAGGAGGCTGAGGAAAAGTTCGGTTTTCTGTTGCGCGCACTTGAGTACGGAGCACCGCCACACGGCGGCATCGCATTTGGCCTCGACCGCATCGTCATGCTCATGGCCGGCGCCGACAGCATTCGCGATGTCATTGCCTTTCCCAAGACGCAGTCGGCGCATTGTCCGCTGACGAACGCACCTGGTGAGGTGTCTGCCGAGCAACTCAAGGAAGCCGGCATCCGGTTGCGGACGCCGCGCGCGACGTAGGAGCGGCATCGGCGATCCGGCCAGAAGGCCCTGCTGCCGTGCTAAATAGAACCTGTAGGAGCGGGCTTTAGCCGCTACAGGGTGCTGACTCTTTCGGGCCTGGTCGCTCCCGCACATCCCTGTGCTCCGCGACATAAGGTCGTCCTGACCGCAAAGGCCGTCCTACAAATCTTTGAGTTTGTACAGCGCACCAAGCGCTTCACGTGGCGACATCATGTCGGGGTCGAGATCGTCGACCGCATCGTGTAGCTCGTCGTACGAATCTTCGCTCGCGGGCACCAGCGGCAACTGCCCCTGCGGACTCTGCACCTGTGCGGCCTGTTGCGACTCGAGCGTACTCAGGTACAATTTGGCGCGCCGGATGACTTCACGCGGGATGCCGGCCAGCGCGGCTACCTGCAGACCATAGCTTTGATTTGCCGGCCCGGGTTTGACGGCATGCAGGAACACCAATTGTCCGTCGTGCTCGGTGGCATCGAGGTGCACGTTGCTGCAACTGGTGAGTTCCTGTGCGAGCGCCGTGAGTTCGAAATAGTGCGTGGCAAAAAGTGTGAACGCACGCGATGTTTCACCCATGTAATGTGCTGCGGCCCACGCCAGTGACAGGCCGTCGAACGTACTCGTCCCGCGGCCGATTTCGTCCATGAGCACGAGGCTCTGCTCTGTCGCATTGTTGAGTATCGTCGCGGTCTCGGTCATTTCGACCATGAACGTCGAGCGCCCGCCAGCAAGATCGTCCGATGCGCCGATGCGCGTGAAGATGCGATCGATCGGCCCGATACGCAGTCGATCCGCCGGCACGAAGCTCCCAATGTGCGCAAGAATTACAATCAACGCGGTTTGCCGCATGTAGGTCGACTTGCCACCCATGTTGGGTCCCGTGATGACCAACAGTCGTTTCGTCGTAGCCAGTGACAGGTCATTCGCAACAAAGGGTGTGTCGATGACCTGTTCGACGACGAGGTGTCGCCCGCCCTCGATTTCGATACACGGCGCGTCCGTGATCTCGGGCTTGGTCAATCGCAGGCTCACGGCGCGTTCGGCGAAACACGTCAGCACGTCGAGCTTGGCTAACGCGCGGGCGGATCGCTGTAGCTCGGAGAGAACCTCGTGCAGTCG
>Ga0209980_10000004_pt1 | contig 112446 bp, 103 predicted proteins | sample CR02metaG_FD_183611 | JGI IMG/M metagenome (GOLD analysis project Ga0209980, IMG submission 183611) | Deep subsurface microbial communities from Mariana Trench to uncover new lineages of life (NeLLi) - CR02 metaG (SPAdes) (version 2) | ecosystem: Environmental > Aquatic > Marine > Ocean...
GACTTGAAACCGGCATCGATAAGCATCTGCGAGATTGCTTTGGCGCGCTCGGACTCAGAGCCGTCGAGCTCGCCGATCGGAAAGCGGGTGCCTTCGATATGACGAATCACGCCGGGTTCGGCAATCTCTGCCGCCGGATAGGCGATAGAGCCTATGATTCGATCGGCCTCGATGTTGCTGGCGATGACGCCACCCGGATCCACTGCCTCGATGCGATGGTTATCGAATTCACCACCATGGCGCTGGAAATACCACCACGGGATTCCATTCTGTGTAGTGACGACCGTGGTGTCGGGCGTATACATCGCTTGCAAGTCGGCGGCAATCGGTGCGATTTGATGGGCCTTGACCGCTAGGATCACGACATCCTGTGGGCCGGCTTCGTGGATATGGCGGGTGGCCTTGAGATCGCGGGCCACATGCTCGCTACCGTCTTTCATCACGAGCTTGAGACCGTTTCTCTTGATCGCGTCAAGGTGAAGGCCGCGGGCAATCAGGGTCACATTATTACCGGTCAGGCCCAATTTGACCCCAAGCAGACCACCAATTGCGCCAGCGCCGACAATGCAAACTCTCATAACTACACGCCCCCATTTGCGTTCGGATTTGCTACAGTCGATCTTACTGGCCGCTAGCTATATTTCCCAAAGTAATTATTTCAATGATTAGTATTAAGCCAACTAATACTTGAGTGATGAAGGGTGGAGGTTCCAATCCGAGATCAGTATGAATCTGGTGTTCTCGGGTCGGCTGGATCCAGATGCCGGACGGATGTGGACCGCGAGTCAGTAACCCATGGCGCAGCCATCTTTACGCGGGTCGGAAGCCGCCTGCAATACCCGGTTATCCCAGTCAATGTAGATGCATTGACTGCCCCCCATCGGCGTTTCCGATTCAACCACCTGGTAGCCCTTGCGCCCCAACGCCTCTCGCGTGGCGCCGGGTATAGGGCGCTCGACCCCGAATACGTTGCCAGCCGGTAAAAATCGTGGGGCATCCACCGCTTGTTGTAAATCCATGCCGAAATCCAGCCAATTGGTCAGCACGTAACTTTGTCCCATGGCTTGATATTCACCGCCCATCACCCCGAAACAGAGTATTGGTCGGTCGTCGCGATAAACCATAGCCGGGATGATGGTATGCAGAGGTCGTTTTCGCGGGGCGACACAGTTGGCGTGCCCGTCGATCAAATTAAAACCAGCGCCACGGTTTTGCAGCATTATGCCGGTATCACCTGCGACCAACCCGCTTCCCCAAGGGTGATAGAGACTATTGATGAACGACACGACGTTACGTTGTTCGTCGACCACGCTCAAATACACGGTGTCGCGATGGTTGGGTAGTCCAGAGGTAACCGGGTGTTCGAGTGCATGCACCGGGTCGATACGCTGCCATTGCTTACGTGCGAATTCCTTTGACAGCAGCGCATTAATTGGAATGTCGCTAAACGCTGGGTCAGCCACGAATCGGTCCCGCTCCGCCACGGCCAATCGGTAGGCTTGTGTCAACGTGTGAATGTGCTCGGCGCTTAAGTGCTTAACCTCACTCAATTGGGTGTTCTCGAGGATATTGAGGATCATCAATACGGTGATGCCCTGACCATTTGGCGGCAGTTCGTAAACCTGCAAACCACGATAATAGGTATAGATCGGATCGACCCACTCCGACGTATGGGATTCAAAGTCCGTGCGGTCGAGCAGCCCATCGTTCGCCTGAACAAACTGTATGATTCGCTTTGTGATGTCACCCTTATAAAACGCGTCACGACCGTATCTCGCTATCTGGCGCAACGACGCAGCGAGATTCGGTTGTCTATGGCGCGTACCGGCAACAGGCGCACGACCATCGATCAGCAGGGTGGCGCAGGTGTCCGCGCAAGCTGTGAGCAACTCCTCACTTTGTCGCCACACTTTGGCCACTATCGGCGACACGGCGTAGCCTTCATCGGCAAAGTGAATTGCCGGCTCTAACACCTCACCAAAGCGCATGCTGCCGAACCGTTCTATCGCGGTTTGCCAGGCGTCGATCGCGCCTGGAACGGACACCGAGAGAATGCCGCGCTCTGGTATTTCCGAATAACCTCGACGGTCAAATTCGGCCGTCGTCGCTTTTGCTGCCGCACGACCGCTACCGTTTAATCCGTAGAGCTTGCCAGACCTTGCTTCGTGGTAAAGCAAAAAACAGTCCCCGCCAATGCCCGTCGATTGGGGCTCGGTCACGCAAAGGGTCGCTGCGGCTGCAACCACGGCGTCCATTGCATTGCCACCCTTGCTAAGTATTTCCAGACCCACTTGAGTAGCCACCGGCTGGCTGGTAGCAACCATGCCTCGGGTGCTCATTACCACGGAACGCCCCGGTTGTTGGATATCTCTCATAACTGGTCGGATCGGTCAGGGTCAGTGATGGTCTATGATCGGCCACCCGCGAACCTGCGCCTCGGCGCGTAAGGTGTCGTCGGGGTTCACCGCCACCGGGTTATCGACGGCGTTGAGTAATGGAAGATCGGTGTGTGAGTCACTATAAAACCAACTCCCAGTCATCGATTCCCCGTGCTCGTCCACCCATGTCTGCAATCGTTCGACTTTTCCGTGGCGATAGCAGGGTGTGCCGACGACGTTACCGGTAAAACGACCATTTAAGATCTCAGCTTGGCTTGCAATGAGGTGTTCAATGCCAAACTCCTGCGCAATCGGTTGGGCAATGAAATCCATAGTCGACGTAATGATGACCAAGGTATCTCCTGCCTGCCGGTGTTTGTCTACCAGGTTCTGAGCCCTCGGCTTGATCATGGGCAGGATTTTTGAATGCATGAAATCCCGCCGCCACTGCTCTAGAGTCGATAGATCCTGTTGGGCCAGCGGACTTAGAGCGAAAGCAAGGTACTGGTGAATATCGAGCGCACCATCCTGGTAGGACCTACAAAAACGCTCATTTTCACGTTCGTAGTATCGGCGGTCCACAAGGTTATGCGCTACCAGGAATTGGCCCCAAGCGTAATCACTGTCACCGGCGAGTAGCGTGTTATCTAGGTCGAAAATAGCGAGACTCAAAGTTTATCCCATGACCGGCGTGCCGATGGTTCGTTATGGCCACCCGCCGGCCCAATTTTACCCGCAGTGGCCTCGAACTGGGTTTATGTGGGCCATTTCAGGTGAGTTTTACACAAGCCGAATTTGCGCGAAATGGCAGCACATTGCCGTACAAGCGTGTTCGTGAAAAAATCCAAGGACTCCCAATTTATCTGCGATTATAGCCGTACATGGTGGACAAAGACGGTTACCGGCCTAATGTCGGGGTTATAGTGTGCAATCACGGTGGCGAAGTCCTCTGGGCACGACGCCGCGGGCATGATGCATGGCAGTTTCCCCAGGGCGGCATCAAGTCCTATGAGACCGTGGAGCAAGCGCTTTTCCGCGAATTGTGGGAGGAAGTCGGGCTGCGCGAAAAGGATGTCGAAATCATGGGGCGCACACGGCAATGGCTGCGCTACAAAATTCCGCAGCGTTATCTGCGCAACTCCCGCAACCGATCTTTCCGAGGACAGAAGCAAATCTGGTTCTTGTTACGTTTGGTGGCCAAAGACGACAGTGTCCAATTGAATGTCAGTAAAAAACCCGAGTTTGATGACTGGTGCTGGATCGAGTATTGGGCGCCAGTGGAACATATTATCGATTTCAAGCGCGATGTTTATCGTCGGGCGTTGTCGGAATTGGAACCATTGCTACGTCGCGAGAACGAGCAATGATTCTGCCACGCTGCTAGCAGCCTTACACTTCGAATCATGCGCCGAGTTTCCGGTGTCAATGGCCGAATTAGTTTTTAGTTGCCGTGTGTGTGACTTCCGCGAATGTGTTTCTAAACATGCCTGCTGCCAACAGGGCGCTACCATAGGCCGCAGCGCCGAAGCGTGCCTTCTTAATTTCTACCCCGAGAATGCGCTGGCGGATGCGCTGCCAGGCGGGGTTTTGACTGCCAGCACCGGTGGTTAACACTTGAGTCAGGGATGGCGCCCCCAATTGCGTAAGCCGCTGATAGCCGTTCGCCTCTATGCGGGCTATGCCCTCGAGCATACCCTGAAAGAACGTGATGCTGTCCGAAGGCAATGGTTCGAGTTTGGGTAGAAGTTTCGGGTCGTTAGTGGGAAAGCGCTCGCCGACTTGCGGTAATGGGTAGTAGTCGAGGCCAGTAAAGTTTTCCGGATCAAGGTGGGGTGTCATCTCCATCATCTGTGCGGTATCAAAGTACTGTAGCAAGGCCTTGCCGCCGCTGTTCGATGCGCCACCTGCCAACCAATGATTGCCAAGACGGTGGCTGTAGACGCCATGTTGTGGCGAGAATATGGGCTGCTCTGAAACCATCTTCAATACCAAGGTAGATCCCAGCGACGTTGCTCCTTGCCCCGGGGTAGTGCTGCCGACCGATAGAAACTCCGCCACACCATCCGTGGTACCAGCCACGATCTGGGTAGTCGGGGGTAGGCCCAGGGTGCGTGCCGAGTCGGCACTGACGGTGCCGATGGGCTCGCCGGGTGTGTGTACGCGTGGGAGCAGGCCTGTATTGATTTCGAGCTCGGCAAACCATGTCGGCCATTGACGGTGTTCTACATCGAAACCGAGTTTCAGGCAGTTGTGGTAGTCACTCTGACCCCACAGACCGGTCAGTCGGCCGGTCACCCAGTCGGCCTGGTGCAGGGCGTGCCGAGCCTTCTTGTCCATGTTTTTGTGCTGTAGCCATTTGAGTTTGGCTAGGCTGCTGGTTGGCCCTTGGGCACCACAACAACCGCTGGCTACATTGGCAATGGCTTGGGCCTCACTGACCGCACGGCTATCGTTGTACATGAGGGCGGGGGTTACCGGATATCCACGTTCGTCGCACAGCAGCAGTGTGCCCGAGGTGCCGGCAATGGCCAGCGCATGCACTCGCTCCGGGCCGATCTTGGCCAGCAAGGTGGTGATGCTCCCACCCAGGGCCTTCCACCATAGGGTCGGGTCTTGGGTCACTTGTTCGCCATGCTTGAGCGGGGCCGGGATCGGTGACTGCGTGCGCGCTAAGAGCTCGCCCCTATCATTGATGGCGACTGCCCGACAACCGGTGGTCCCCAAGTCGACACCTATGTAAACCGCATCCGGTCGGGTGGGCGTGGGCTTCGGTGGGGGGGTTGGGCTTGCGGAACGCCGCGGATTTCGGCCGACGCCGGGGTATCGAGCATCTGAGTGGCTGGCTGAGTGTCTGGTTTTGCCGCTTTTGTCGCCGGCGCGACGGTTGGCGGTTCAATGTCTTTAGCGGTCACGTTGGGTACCGAAGATTCTTGCCAGCCGGGGAGGTAGTCGGGTGGTGGTGGCGGTGGTGCCCAGCCGGGCTTTCTATGTTCAGCGATCACCGTCGTGGTGATGCCTCCCCTGACGTGGAATTTGGCGCGCAAGCGCATGTAACGGGGCTTGGTAGCCGCGACCAGATCGCTCAATATGGCGTTGGTCACAGCCTCGTGAAAGGCGCCTTCGTCGCGGTAGGACCAAATGTATAGCTTTAGTGATTTGAGTTCGACACAGTCTTTGTCGGGCACGTACTGCAGGTGGAGAGTCGCAAAATCAGGTTGTCCGGTTTTGGGGCAGAGACAAGTAAATTCCGGAATTTCGAGTGCGATTATATAATCACGCTCTGGGTGCGGATTCGCGAATGTCTCTAGCGCTCTGCCAGGCTTGTTAGTCATTTGGTATTCCGTATGATAGTTTAAATTGTAGCGTAATCGCCTCCAAATGAAGCACTGATCGAGAATCTTGAATGCGCCTCAAGAATATAAAGCTTGCTGGGTTCAAATCCTTCGTTGATCCAATAACCATTCCCATTACGGGAAACTTGATAGGTATCGTCGGGCCAAACGGCTGTGGCAAATCTAACATCATCGATGCCGTCCGCTGGGTCATGGGGGAGAGTTCGCCCAAGCTTTTGCGCGGAGACTCGATGGCGGATGTCATTTTCCACGGCTCGACGGTTCGAAAGCCGGTTGGCCGCGCTTCTGTAGAGCTCCACTTTGATAACAGTGATGGTAGCGTTTCGGGGCAGTACGCGGGTTTTGCCGAGATTTCCATTCGACGCGAAACTTCTCGCGACGGTGGCTCCGATTATTTTATCAATAAGACGCGATGTCGCCGTAAAGATATCACCGACTTTTTTTTAGGCACTGGCCTCGGTCCCCGGGCTTATTCGATTATTGAGCAAGATATGGTCTCACGCATCGTTGAGGCCAAGCCCGAGGAGCTGCGCGCTTTCTTCGAGGAGGCAGCCGGTATATCGAAATACAAGGAACGCCGGCGTGAGACCGAAAGCCGAATCCGGCACACACGCGAGAATCTTTCCCGTGTAGAAGATATCTGCAGTGAGCTAGCGACCCAATTGCGCCGCTTGCGCCGACAGTCCAATGCGGCTAACAGGTATAAAGAAGCGAAGCAGGAAGAACGTCTTGCGCGCGCACAGTGGCTTGCTTTGCGTTGGCGTGCGCTCGATGCACAAGTACAACAGGCGGACCGAGGTATCGCATCGCAGGAAAATGCTTTGGAAAGTGCGATCGCGGATCAACGCGGAATCGAAGCCAAGATCGAAAAGCTTCGAACGGAACAGACCGAAGCCTCTGATCATTTCAACACGGTCCAGGGAGAGTTCTATTCGGTAGGAGCAGAAATTGCCAGTCGCGAGCAGGGGATCCAGCACGTGCGCGATACGCACAACCAGCGGGTACGTGAACTCGAACAAGTAAGCCAATCTTGGAATGAATCCAGCCAGCATTTGCGTTCGGATGTGGAAAAACTAAAGAAACTAAATGAAGGCTCGGAGCAAATTGCCCCCAAGTTAGAGAAATATCAGCAGCAAAAAACCAAGGCCGATGAAGTGTTACAGGCGGCTGAGCAAGCCATGGGGGACTGGCAGGCGAACTGGGACACATTTGCCGAGGCAGCCGCGGAATCGGCGAAAGGGCGAGAGATTCAGCAAGCGCGTGGGCAACACCTCGAAGCACACATGAGCCGTCTGCAAGAGCGGCAAGCCCGTTTGACCCAAGAAGCTGGAGAACTGGCGACGACACTAAAACGCATCGATCTTGATACGCTGCAACGGAAGGCGGATGGGTTGGCCCATACGTTTGAGGGCCTGGAGAATCGCTTAGCGGCGACCGAGACCAGAATGAAGGAAGTCCAGACGCGTGACACCGGGCTGGCGGCGCAGCTTGAGGACCTACGGGGTGCGCAACACAAGTATGAGGCGCGACTGGCTTCGCTCAGGGAACTACAGGCTGCCGCCGAGGGCAAACATGACGCGACCCTGAATGAATGGCTTTCAGAACAAGGCCTAGAAAATGCCCCCCGTTTGGCTGCATCGCTGTCGGTGGAGCCCGGTTGGGAGCGTGCGGTGGAACGCGTATTGGGTGCCAAGCTTGCGGCGGTCTGTGTTGATGGGCTCGAAGACGTGATAGGTGAGCTGCAAGGTGATGTCCGCATGGGACTGTCGCTGGTCGATCTTAGCGTGAAACCCGATGGTGCCTCCGACCATGGTCGACCAACCCTGCTCGAGAAGACGAAGGCAGATGCCGATCTAGGACCTTTGTTGGCTAGCACCTATATCAGCGAAACTTTGAACGAGGCTCTGGAGTTTCGGGCATCGCTGGCGCCCCATGAGTCCATTATTACGCGGTCTGCGGTTTGGGTCGGCTCTAATTGGCTCAGCCTAGCCGGAGAAGAGGACGCCCGCGCGGGTATGCTTGCACGCGAACGTGAGATCGAGCAGTTAGTCGCAGAAGCTAACGTCCAGGCGGAGAGACTCGACGAGGTGGCTAGCGAACGGTCGCAATTACAACGCGAACACGAGAACCTTGAAAGCGAGCGTATGCAGTACCGACAACGATTCAATCAACATGTTCAGGAGCGTACTGCCTTTCAACAAGAACATGCGCACGAGCAGGCGCGGGCTACACAACAGCAGGGGCGTATCGAGCAAATTGCTCGTGAGCAAGAGGAGGTTAGCGAAGAGTTAGAACGTGGTAGTGCCGATCTAGATGCGTCGAAGGCACTCTTGCGCGAGGTGGAAGGAGAAAGCGGTACGCATGATCAACGTCGTCATGAGTTACTACAGACGCGCGACAGGCTGCGCGTACAGTTGGATGACGTGCGCAAAGGAGCAAGCGAGGCACAAGATGCATTGCACGTCCTAGAAGTAGAGCAGCAAGGTACGCGAGTTTCTTTGGACTCCACTTATCAAAGTGTTACGCGTCTAGAGGGTCAGCTCAGGCATCTGGCGACGCGACGCGAAGAACTAGAACAAATGGTCGCTAGCAACGAAGATCCGGAAGCTGAGTTGAAAAAGGAGCTTGATGGCTTCTTGGCCAAGAGGTTAGAGGAAGAAGGCCGGTTGCAAGAGGCGCGCAAGGCGGTAACCGATCTCGACGCTGTTTTACGCGAACAGGAACAGGCACGATCACAACAGGAACAACAAGTACAAGAGTTGCGACAGATCCACGAGGAAGCACGCGTAAGTCGCCAAGAGCTGCTGGCGCGACGCGATGGGTTAGGTGAGCAGGTGAGCGAAAGCGGTGTCGAGCTCGCCGAGACCTTGGAGGGCCTCCCCGAGGGGGCGACCGAAGACGCATGGCAGGTGCAAATCGACGAGCTGCGCGCAAAAATAGAGCGACTTGGACCTGTTAATCTGGTCGCAGCCGAGGAATATAAAGAACACTCGGAGCGCAAGCAATATCTCGATAAGCAATATAATGATCTGTTTGAGGCCCTGACGACGCTTGAAGATGCGATTCGAAAAATGGATCGTGAATCACGAGCGCGCTTCAAAGAAACTTTCGAGAAAGTTAATGCCGGTTTCCAGTCGTTCTTTCCACGTTTGTTCGGTGGTGGTAGTGCCAGCCTAGAACTTACTGATACTGATCTTTTGAACACCGGCGTAACCGTTATGGCGCGACCGCCAGGGAAACGTAACAGCACCATCCACCTTTTGTCGGGTGGTGAGAAGGCATTAACCGCAGTGGCGCTACTATTTTCTCTGTTCGAACTGAGCCCTGCACCGTTTTGCCTCTTGGATGAGGTAGACGCGCCGCTCGACGATACGAATGTTGAACGCTACTGTGAGACGGTCAGAGCACTATCAGAGAAAACCCAACTTCTCTACGTTACCCACAACAAGATTAGTATGGAGACGGCTAAGGTGCTGGTCGGCGTTACGATGACTGAGCCAGGAGTGTCACGCTTGGTTGCCGTTGATGTAGACGAGGCGCTTGAATTGGTCGCACAATAATGGATCTGCAGTATGCGTTATTGCTTATAGGGATAGTCATCGTCGTTACCATTGGTCTCAGTGGCTACGAGAGGTTTCGCTTGAACAGACGCCAATTCGAGCGACGGACACCCGGTCGTGAACCGGTATCGGTAGATACACAGGGAGCCGCTGCGGCCGAGGTTACGATTAGCGCCGCACAGCCACTGGATATCAACCCGGGACCGCCCACGGACTTGATCAAGCGATCACTGAAATTCGATGGGTTCGTGGCTAAGAGTTCGTTTATACAAGATTCCGAATTACAGCAAGAATTCGAAAGCGCCGAACGCGTGGTCTCAGTCCCCGTAAGTGTGGGCCCGCGCGCTGCCGCAACCCTGGCGTCGTTCTCGGGGATAGAGACGGGCGATCTAGAATATCTTTTTCCGCCTGGACAAAAACACGGGCCCAACCCCAAAATAGACTTTATCGTTCACCTGCCGGGAAGAGGTCCACTATTTCGCAATCAGGCGTTAGGTATCTACAAGCAGAATGAATACGTACTTGAGAAGCCACGACAATTATACGGATTGCGTTATCTTGCTGGTGATTGGTTTCCGCTGGAACGCGATGCTGAGGACTCTCAATACAGTGACTTGGCGTTAGCGATTCAGATGGTCGATCAGCGGGGACCTATAGAAGAATCCGAGCTCGAGACTTTCTTGCAGGTGGCTCTAAAGCTTGCCGATGCCCTCAAACGCCGTATCAGGCTTGTGATGACGGTTGAGCGTGCACTCACGTCTGCACGTGAACTACAGCAATTTGCAGACAAGTATGATGTCCTTGCGAGTGTAGTTGTGGCTGCTAACAATGCGCATTTTACCGGTCCCGCGATCAAGGAAGCAGCCGAACATTTTGGTATGCACTTCGGCGCGATGAATATTTTTCACATGAAAAACAACAACGCCGATGGTTGCCGACACCTCTTTAGTATGGCCAATCTTTACCAACCTGGCTCGTTCGACCCTGATTCCTTGGGCTCATTCGAGACACGAGGCCTGACTCTGTTTATGACCATTCCCTGCGTGCAAGATGCGGCCCGCGTTTTCCGTAAAATGGTTGAGACAGCGCAGGGCTTGTCTCAAATGTTGGGTGGGCGCATGATCGATCAGGATCAACGACCTCTCAACGAGAAGAACCTTGCTGCGATTCAGCGACAAATCGGACAAATTACGTCTGACATAAGCGCCCACGGTATTGTGCCCGGAAGCGAGACGGCAGTGCGCTTCTTTAATCCATGAGTAATGAATCGTCTCGCGCGCGCGTAAAGGAACTACGCAAGCTTATCGATCATCACAATTACCAATACAATGTCCTAGATAGCTCCGAGATCCCGGATGCCGAGTACGATGGTCTTTTCAAGGAGCTGCTATCGATAGAGGATTCACATCCAGAGTTAATTACACCAGGTTCGCCGACGCAGCGGGTTGGCGCTGCACCACTCGAGGAATTCGCCAAAGTCAAGCACGATGTTCCGATGCTTTCTCTGGCGAATGCTTTTTCAGATCAAGAGATCCAAGATTTCGATCGGCGCGTGCGCGACCGTGTAGGCGGCGCGTCGATCGAATACGTGGTGGAACCCAAGATGGACGGTGTTGCCGTAAGCCTACTCTACGAAGATGGCGTTCTAATACGCGGCGCAACGCGTGGCGATGGGCTAACTGGCGAGGACGTTACGCACAATGTGCGTACGATCGGATCTGTGCCACTGAGATTATTGGGGGCAGGCTATCCACGTGTTCTCGAAGTGCGTGGAGAGGTGTACATGACCACCCAGGGGTTTGAAGCACTGAATGTCCGCCAGCGACAACATGACCGCAAGGTATTTGCGAATCCTCGGAATGCTGCTGCTGGAAGTCTGCGTCAGCTGGACCCACGTGTTACGGTTGAACGCCCGCTTGAAATATTCTTCCACAGTTTTGGTAAGGTCGATGATGGCGAGCTCCTGCAGACGCATTACGATACCTTGATGCGATTTCGCGATTGGGGTCTACGAGTCTGTGCCGAAACCCGCACGGCAATGGGGTGGCGACAATGCCTAGAATACTACCAAGACTTACTTAACCGCCGTGGGCATCTCGACTATGCGGTAGACGGCGTGGTTTATAAGGTCAATGCGATAGAACAACAACGCGAACTCGGGTTCATTTCACGCGCACCACGCTGGGCGATTGCACATAAGTTTCCGGCCGAGGAAGAGCTGACCAAACTGCTCGATATCTCGGTTCAGGTCGGTCGTACTGGTACATTGACACCAGTGGCGCGGCTCGAGCCCGTGTCGGTTGGCGGTGTAACGGTAACGAATGCGACGTTGCATAACCAGGATGAGATCGAGCGTAAGGATGTACGCGTTGGCGATACGGTCATTGTGCGTCGTGCTGGCGATGTCATTCCTGAGATCGTCGCGGTTGTGCGCTCGAGACGACCAAAACGTAGGCGACGGTTTAAGCTACCGACGAAATGCCCCGTTTGTGGGTCGGATGTGGTTCGTCGTGAAGGTGAAGCCGCAGCCCGCTGCACCGGTGGGCTCTTTTGCCCAGCCCAACGCCGGGAAGCCATTAGGCACTTTGCATCGCGGCGGGCGATGGATATCGAAGGCCTTGGTGACAAACTGGTTGAGCAACTTGACGAGCAGGGGTTGGTGCACGACCTTGCAGATCTGTACAAGCTTAAATTGGAGGACATTGCTGAGCTAGAGCGTATGGGACAAAAATCGGCGGCTAATTTGATCGAGGCCTTGGAGGCAAGCAAACACACTACCCTTGCGCGCTTTCTCTATGCGTTGGGTGTCCGTGACGTAGGTGAAACGACAGCACAGACTTTGGCAACTTACTATGGCAGTTTGGCAGGGCTAATGCGGGCCAACCGAGACGATCTCCAGCGAGTTCCGGATGTAGGTCCAGTCGTGGCCGATAATATCTACACGTTCTTCCGCGAGAAACACAACCAACGGGTTATTAAGAAACTCAAGCCGGTTATAGGCCGGCTCAAACAACCACGACCCAACCCGAATACTAAGCTCGGCCATATATTGCCGCTTAGCAACAAGACGTTTGTGTTGACAGGCACACTGACATTGATGTCTCGCGACAAAGCGAAGGTAGCATTGCAAGCGCTGGGCGCTAAGGTCGTGGGCAGCGTGTCAAAGAAGACCGATTACGTGGTGGTTGGCACAGACCCTGGGAGCAAAGCAACCAAGGCGATGAAGCTTGGCGTTACTACTTTGGACGAAGATCGATTTCTCGACTTGATCCAGGACCATTAACTATTGACTTATCAGTAGGTCTCAATGGTGGCTAGGGCCTTGAGAGGGCTGACTCTGGCCTCGACTTTGTGCCACCGCAATCTTTCGTAGGCTTGGGATTTAATACTCACGGGATGATGATCATCTAAGCCTCTTGCCCACTACCACCGTAGGCGGTCAGAGAGCTAATCTTGATACGATCTTGCAGTTGTGGAACTACCTTTAAGGTAAGACTTTACGGAATGGTTTAACGCTAATGTTGCTGTAGGCCCCTGCCCCTACGTAAGGGTCCGCTTGCGCCCAAGTCTGGGCTTCTTCCAGCGAGTCGAATTCAGCCACGATTAGACTACCCGAGTAACCGGCCTCGCCAGGATCTTCGGCATCGACGGTTGGGTAAGGGCCGGCCAAAAGCAACCTACCTTCATTCTTTAGTTCTTGCAGGCGCGCGATGTGTGCAGGCCGGGCGCCGAGGCGCTTATCGAGGCTGTCTTCGACATCTGTAGCGTTGATAGCATAATACATCAGCTTTGTCCCTCTTTGGTTTCATCGGCCATGTATTTGGCCATCACCATCGCTTGTACGAGAACGAATAACACGGTGATCCCGAGCAAACCAAAGACTTTGAAGTTTACCCAAAAAGCGAGACGAGTTTCGGCGTCCCGGTCGAGACCATAATAAAACGCGACGTACAGATTAAGTGCTCCGAGAAACAAGAAGAAAGTTCCCCAGCTGAGGTTGAGGCGACTCCATATATGTTGAGGGAACGTGACCTGTGTACCTAGCATTCTCTCAAGAACTGTCTTGTTTCCCATAAACTGGCTGGCGAAGACAATAGCAGCAAGGATTCCGTAGGCGATAGTTGGTTTCCAGCGTATGAAGGTGTCATCGCGCAGCCACAGGGTCATGCCGCCGAATACCACCAGCACTCCCAGGGTCGTCAGATGCATGGTTTCGAAACGGTGGGTCCGAAACCAGTGCCATCCTACTTGCAAAAATGTTCCGACGATGGCAGCCGCGGTAGCGATGTAAATATCGTAGAGCTGAAATGCTGCAAAAAATAGCAATAGCGGAAACAAGTCATATAAAAGTTTCATCGACGCCTGTCCTTATCCCATTAGACAAGTTGAATCTAACCCGTGCTGGCGAGGTCGCCCTACCCTCGGGTGAGGAGTATAGGGCAACGAACCGCTGTCGCATGCAGTGAAGAGATGCTTACCGCAGTTAACTATTGACTCCGGTGTGGCTGGCGCGCAAGAATTGTCACGATAACATATGACAACAGGAGAATGGCTATGAACCAAGTTACGCAAACTTTGGAGACCGGTCGGGGCTTTCTAGTCCAATTGGGCGAGTTTATGCCCAAGCTGTTGCTTGCCATTGTCATTTTGGTAGCGGGTTGGTTGCTTGCTAAATTCCTGCTTTTTGCCGTGGTTAAGGGCCTCAAGCTCATCAATTTTAATGTCGTGACGGAAAAGGCCGGCATTGACAAGTTCTTGAAACAGGGGGGAATCGGAAAGACCACGATCGACATCTTGGGAATACTGATCTACTGGCTGGCAATCCTATTCACGCTGTTGATCGCTTTTGAAACACTGGGCCTTACTGTTGTCTCCGACATGTTTACGCAAATCACCTTGTTTGTGCCCAACGTTATTGTCGCTGTGATTATACTTGCCATCGGACTCTATTTCGCACGATTCGTCGGCGACGCGATGGTCGCCTACTCGAAGAACATCGGCCTCGAGGACGCTGAGCTACTTGGGAGAGTGAGTCGATATGGCATCATGATTTTTGTTATTGTGATCGCGCTCGATCAAGTCGACGTAGCAGATGACATCATCCGCTGGACGTTTTTTATCGTAATTGCGGGGATAGTATTTGGTTTGGCGCTAGCGTTCGGTTTGGGCGGCCAGAAGTGGGCGGCGGGCCAGCTTGATAAATTCGTGAAAAAAGAGCGGCGAAAATAGCGGTATAAATCGCGTGGCTCAGTTCTTCCAAATCCATCCAGTAAGCCCCCAGCCGCATCTGGTCAAGCGCGCGGTCGACATTGTTCGTGGCGGCGGTGTGGTTGTCTACCCCACCGACTCTAGTCATGCGATCGGCTGTCATATCGGGGACCGCGAGGCGATGGAGCGTATCCGCCGTATTAGGGGGCTAGATCATCACCACGACTTTACACTGATGTGTCGCAACCTGTCCGAGGTGGCCATCTACGCTCGGGTAGGTAACGCAGACTACCGCGTACTACGGGCCAATACACCAGGCCCTTACACCTTTATTCTACCCGCCACGCGCGAGGTTCCCCGCCGGCTACTTAATCCAAGACGCAAGACCATCGGGGTTAGGATCCCACAGCATCCAATTACCCAGTCCTTACTGGCCCAGCTGGAGGAACCGCTCATGAGTGTGAGTCTCATCCTCCCAGACCAGGACCGCGCGCTGAATGATCCGCGAGAGATTCGCAGCCGGCTTGAACACGAGGTCGATCTTGTTATCGACGGGGGGTACTGTGGCTGGGAGCCGACGACGGTGGTCGCCCTGTCCAATGGCCTGGCCAGCATCGCACGGCATGGCAAGGGCGATATCGCAGCTTTCTCGCTTGCGGAGTCGGTGGGGTAGTGTCGATGATCGGATCAAAAGTTCGTTCAAACGCCAATTTATGCGCCATCGCCAGCCTGATATACTGGCCCTAATGCTGCATAAGATCTTGGGGATATTAGCCAACGTAGCCCAGCCCGAACTGATAATTGTCTCGATCTTGCCCGTTCTTCTTGCGATCACCGTCCATGAGGCTGCCCATGGGTGGATTGCGAAATATTTGGGTGATCCGACGGCGGAGCGCCTGGGTCGGGTGACCCTCAATCCTTTCAAACATGTCGATCTGATCGGCACGGTGTTGTTGCCGGGGGCATTGTTGCTGTTGAAGGCGCCCTTTCTATTTGGATGGGCCAAACCGGTGCCGGTCAATTGGGGTAACCTGCGGCGCCCCAAACGAGACATGATGTTGGTGGCTGCGGGTGGCCCGGTGGCCAATCTAATCATGGCCATCTTCTGGGCGGTGGTGGTCAAGGTTGGAAGCCTATTGTGGGGATCGACCATGGCGACACCGATCATCTATATGGGCCTGGTGGGCATGCTTATTAATGTTCTACTCATGGTGTTTAATCTGCTGCCGTTACCACCCTTGGATGGCGGGCGGGTAGCGGTTGGATTGTTGCCAGCTCGCTGGGCCTGGTGGTTGAATCGCTTGGAACCCGTTGGATTTGTAATTTTATTGGTGCTTCTATTTAGTGGGGTATTGTCACGCATTGTCACACCACCCATTGAATTGTCGCTCACGTTTCTGGCCCATATCGTAGGCTTGTCATGGCTGCTGTGAGCAACGTCCCGCCGGGTCAACCGACACGTGTACTTTCGGGCATGCGTCCGACGGGGCGTCTTCATCTTGGACACTACCACGGCGTACTCAAAAACTGGGTTAGGTTGCAGCATGAGTATGAGTGCTTCTACTTTGTTGCCGACTGGCACGCATTAACGACACACTATGAAGAACCGGATGTGGTAAGAGAAAACATCTGGGACATGGTGATCGATTGGTTGGCGGCTGATGTTGACCCACATCACGCCACTCTCTTTATCCAGTCTCATGTGCCCCAACACGCCGAACTTCACACGCTGCTATCAATGATTACGCCGTTATCGTGGTTGGAACGGGTTCCAAGTTACAAAGACCAGCAGCTGCAGCTCAAAGATCGGGATCTCTCGACTTTCGGATTTCTGGGCTACCCGCTCTTGCAGAGCGCTGATATCTTGATCTACCGGGCGGGGCTAGTCCCGGTGGGCGAGGATCAGGTCGCGCATGTGGAACTGACACGTGAAATAGCGCGCCGGTTTAATCACTTGTATGGGCGTAAGCCTGGCTACGAGGATCGAGCCAAAGAAGCGATCAAGAAGCTGGGTAAAAAGACCGGTACATTGTATCGAGAGTTGCGCACTGGCTATCTTGAAAAAGGTGACCGCACCGCGCTTGAAAAGGCGCGGGCCTTGCTCGAAAAGCAGAAAAACATCTCTATTGGCGACAAGGAACGGCTATATGGCTATCTCGAGGGCGGCGGTAAGATCATCTTGCCGGAGCCGCAGGCGTTGCTGACGCCGTCACCCAAGGTCCCCGGCCTGGACGGCCAGAAGATGTCTAAGTCTTACAACAACATCATTGCGCTGCGGGACGAGCCGGATGAGATTGAACAGAAAATGCGCACGATGCCTACCGACCCAGCCCGAGTTCGACGATCAGATCCGGGCGACCCTGAAAAGTGTCCTGTCTGGCCGTTTCACCAAGTCTATTCGGATGATGACACGCGACGCTGGGTTCAGGAGGGTTGCCGGACCGCAGGCATTGGTTGCATTGAGTGCAAGAAGAAGGTCATCGACGCTGTGATTGCGGAGCTTGAACCGATCCGCAAACGAGCGGCTGACTATTCAAGTGACCCCACGCTGGTGAAGAATATCATCGCCGAGGGTTGCGAACGGGCTCAAGACGCGGCTGAGGAGACCTTGACTGACGTACGTCAAGCAATGGGGTTGGCATACCACTGATGAACACACCGGGGCAAAAGGAAACAACGCTGGCAGTGGTTGAGGGAAGGGCCGTTACTGAACTACCTCGCGATCTGTATATTCCACCGGATGCCCTTGAGGTGTTTTTGGAGACCTTTGAAGGACCGTTGGATCTGTTGCTATATCTTATTCGCAAGCAGAACATCGATATCCTTGATATCCCTATAGCCGACGTCACGCGACAATACATGGCCTATATAGAGCTAATGCAGTCGGCTATATTAGAGCTCGCTGGTGAATATTTGCTGATGGCAGCGGTGCTGGCAGAGATCAAGTCGCGAATGTTGTTGCCGCGGCCCACTGAGGAGCAGTACGAGGAAGACCCAAGAGCTGAGCTCGTGCGACGGCTCCAAGAATATGAGCGTTATCGCAAAGTCGCGGAAGATTTAGACAGCCGCCCGAGAGTAGGGCGTGACATTCATGTGGTCGTTGTTGATTTCAATGCCAAGCCGGTTCAGCGAGTCGAGCCCAATGTAACCCTGTCGGAGCTGATGGATGCATTTAAACGGGTGATGCAACGGGCGGAGCACTATCGCCATCACCACGTCCTAAGGGAACGTTTATCGGTTCGGGAACGTATGAGTCAGATCTTGAGCCGCGTCAGTGGCGAGGAGTTTGTTGATTTTGACGATCTGTTTGATGTGAGCGAAGGAAAGATGGGACTTGTCGTGACCTTTCTTGCCATCCTGGAGTTGTTGAAGGAGGCTTTATTAGTTGTTGTACAAACCGAACTATTTGCCTCGATTCACGTTAAGGCGGCTGCTTGATGTCAGACGTGAATTCGGAACTGAAAAACATCATTGAGGCCGCCCTACTGGCGGCCGGTGAGCCCTTGACGCTCGACCGGATGGTATCGCTATTTCCAGCCGAGTCTCGACCCTCGAAACAAGAGATCGGTGACGCTCTCAAGATGCTTGAAAAGGACTACGAGGGCAGAGGGATAGAACTCAAGCGCGCAGAACGCAGTTATCGATTTCAAACCCGCGAAAAGTATGGCGAATGGATTTCGCGTCTTCACCAAGAGCGCCCCCCGCGATACTCGCGCGCGTTGTTGGAGACACTTGCGATCATCGCCTATCGACAACCGGTTACCCGTGGGGACATAGAAGAGATCCGTGGTGTATCTGTTAGCGCTGAACTTTTTCGTACCCTTTTAGTTCGTGAATGGATTCATCAGGTTGGACATAGGGATGTGCCCGGGCGACCCGGGCTATATGGCACCACATGCAAGTTTGCTGAGCACTTTAACCTAACCAGTCTCGATGAATTGCCGCCCCTGGCGGAAATGCGCAATCTAGAAGAGATTGGGAAAGAGCTCGGCTTTCAGCTTGGAACGCAATCAAAATTGCCCATGGCGGGCGGTGTGGCAGATCAGGCCGATCTAATCTCACCGGAAGTGGACGCCGTACAAGCCGACGACCAACAGGCACCAAGGGGCATTGAATCACCAGAGCCTGCGCATGATCACACTAGAGTCGGTGAATCGTGATTAAGAATGAGCGAGAAACTTCAGAAAGTATTGGCTCGTGCGGGGGTCGGTTCGCGCCGACAGATGGAGAAATGGATCGAGCAGGGGCGGGTCTCCGTAGATCAGAGGCGGGCCAAGCTCGGTGATAGAGTCGATCTGGGTCAGATCATCCGCGTAGACGGACGCGTAGTTGCCGATCTCAATAAGCTCGAGTCTTGCCGCGTATTGCGGTATTACAAACCGGCAGGGGAAATGTGTACCCGCTCCGATCCGGCTGGACGACCGACGGTCTTCGATCATCTACCGCGCTTGCGTAGGGGCCGTTGGGTAGCGGTCGGTCGCTTGGATGTAAATACGACCGGTCTATTGATGTTCACCACCGACGGTGAGCTTGCCAATCGGCTGATGCATCCTTCGCAGCAAATAGAACGTGAGTACGCGGTTCGTGTACTGGGGCAGGTGGGCGATACTATGCTGCGGCGGCTCGTGGCCGGTATTCGCCTTGATGATAGGCCAGCTTGTTTCGATTCTATACACGATGCCGGTGGCGATGGGGCTAATCATTGGTATCACGTGACGTTGACGGAGGGACGCAAGCGCGAAGTACGCAATCTTTGGCAGGCGGTTGGCATTAAGGTGAGCCGATTGATTCGCGTGCGCTACGGGCCGATACGGTTACCACGCAGTTTGCGGACGGGGAAATGGGACGAGCTGAGCCAGCCAGACATTGCTGTCTTACGTAGCGTGGCCGGTCTCGAGCCTATGGATAGCAGCCGTAGACGATCTGTAGGTAACGGTTCTACCGGATCTGACCGACAGCGCGCGCCCGCCACGGCACGTTAGAGACATTTCGGAGTCCAATGGCATCGCCGAACTGGCGTGACATCTATGATAGGTTGTTGGCGGCCTACGGACCTTCAGGTTGGTGGCCGGGCGACTCCGCATTTGAAATCATGGTCGGCGCTGTGTTAACCCAAAATACGGCGTGGGCCAATGTGGAGAAGGCAATTGCTAATTTAAGGAGCGCGAATCTGCTATCTCCGCAGGCTATCATCGATACCCGCTGCACCAGACTTGCCAAGTTAATTCGACCTTCAGGCTATTTCAACGTCAAGACTAAACGTTTGCGTGCGCTGTGTCATTGGGTGATCGACCAAGGCGGTATCGATAACATCGATAGATTATCGACCGGCGAGTTGCGAGCGGCGCTGCTTGAGGTGCACGGTGTAGGACCAGAGACTGCCGATGACATCTTACTCTATGCCTTTCGTCATCCGGTGTTCGTGATAGACACCTACACGAGAAGGATATTCTCACGCCTTGGTTCGATAACAGGAATGGAAGACTATGAAGCACTACGTAAGAGTTTCGAAGTGGCGTTGGGCGAGGACACATCACTTTACAGTGAATACCATGCGCTGATCGTTCGGCATGCGAAAGATGTCTGTCGCAAGAAACCACTATGCCAAGGGTGCTGTCTCGCCCCGGTTTGTTCGTATGGTGCTGGCACATCGCTCGGCACTGATATTGCCCAATCTGTAGAGCAATTATGACCGTTTCGGCTTGCGTGCGGACACCTAGCTAGCCGTAACGAATTGATTTCTAACGATTTGCAGAAGCCATTCATAGCGGATACTATGAGGTAATCGAAGTAGAAATGTTGCAACAGAAGTATTGATGCCTACCAAGAGTACTGATTCCCTTGCGATTTCCGCTCGCCCAGCCGTGGCCACCGTGCAACATCTGCAGTGGCTGGATGGCATCGTCAGGACGGTTATTGTCCTCAATCTGCTCGATATCCTTTTTACATTGGCGTGGGTCGGATTTGGGCATGTCGAGGAATCAAATTTACTTCTGATCGATTTGGTTCGCGATCACCCTATATTGTTCGTACTTACGAAGATCTCGCTGGTCTCTCTCGGTTCATTCTTTTTGTGGAAACACCGCGGCCATCCACTAGCGATAATAGGAATCTTTTTGGTCTTTGGGTTGTACTACTACGTCTTGCTATATCACTTGCGATTTACCAGCGTCGTTGTGAGCTACCTAATAGGTCTGTAGCAGCAAGTTCGATCACGATAATCCGCAGGCCAACCAAGCTATCCCCCCTCAAGTTAGGCCTGTCCAGGCCGTGTAGGCTTATGTACCATAGTGGAACCAACGGCAGGGAGATGCGACCATGAAACATTTGCCAATACTAGTTGCCATGCCCACTATCTGTGCGGCGCTGATTGTGGTGCTATCGATTGGTTTAAGCCCCATAGCGGTGGCGGAGCTAAATTGCAACGTCGGCATCGAATTCTATGCCAATGGGGGCGTCAAGAGTTGTAATCTTAATGGCAATCACCAGCTCTATACGGCTCAGGGTCAGCGGTTGGTTTGCTCTAACGGTTATGCTCGTTCGACATCCTAGCGGTGAATTGAAAAGCCGTACGATTCCGGTTGCACTTGCCAAGTAGAACTGACACCCGACGGTACCCTAATAAGATGCGAATGATTCCCGCTTGTCGACATTGGTGAAAGTGATCGACGATTTATGTCGGTGGTGCCGCGCCTCGGTGCCCTATGTGTTGGCGTCGATTATTACCATTGTGATAGCCACACAATCGATGGCGCAGGGTCTGTGGCACTATAAGTTGGGACAATTGAAGTCTAATCAGCAGGTGAACCTATGCGCCGAGAAGCGGGATGCCATCAGACTCGCCAAGATTTTTGGGAACGAAGGCGCGCGACCCGGGTATGCGGCGCTTACACAAACGATTGGCTGCAGCATGAGGATTGCGTCATTTACGCCGGTAAAGATAGTGAGACAAGTAATGATCGAACCGAACGGCGTCGCGAAATATGCGGTCAGTTTTGTGAAGGTACGAATGGTGCAAGGTGATGTGCAATCCCTCGTAACCACACGTCAAGTAAAGAAAGATTAACGAGACACTGTCGATACCATGAGAATCGGCGGTGTTGCCCCCCCCATCTCTCAGTCCTGGCTCGATTGAATGATACTACGTGCCACACGCTAACTGTGTTGCCTTAAAACAACGGCGCGGGTGCGAGCGTGATGAAGACAAGATGTGAATGGGCAAAGGGAAACGAGCTCTATCTGGCCTATCACGACACGGAATGGGGTGTTCCAGTCCACGATGATCAACAGTTGTTCGAGTTTCTAATCCTTGAAGGTGCCCAGGCCGGTCTGAGTTGGGCGACGATCCTTAATAAGCGACGGGGATACAGACTGGCCTATGGTAACTTTGATCCACAAAAAGTTGCACGTTACGGTGACAGAAAGATAGAGCAGCTGCGTTGCAATCCAGCGATAGTTAGGAACAAGATCAAGATTCTTGCTTCGATCGAGAACGCGAAGGCGTTCCTGGAAGTACAAACGGAGTTTGGCAGCTTTGATGCTTATATATGGCGTTTTGTGGGCGGTAAGCCAAAACAAAACGCTTGGCGTAGTGCGAGTAAGATCCCCGCATACACAAAAGAATCGGCATTGGTGAGCAGGGATCTGAAGAAACGCGGTTTCAAGTTTGTCGGTAGTACGATTTGCTACGCTTTTATGCAGGCGGTCGGCATGGTCAATGACCATCTCGTAAAATGTTACCGATATGATGAGCTGAAAAGAGAGTAGTCCGATGTCTATCTATTTGAAACGGATTTATGAGCAACCAAAAAAGGGCGAGGGTTATCGGGTACTTGTGGACGGACTGTGGCCGCGGGGTGTGAATAGAGAGACAGCTAAAATCGACTTGTGGTCAAGGAGATCGCGTCTAGCGGTGAGCTGCGAAAGTGGTTTGACCACGACCCAAAGAAGTGGAGCCAGTTTAAGACACGTTATTTCCGACAATTGAATAAAAATTCGGAGACAGTGGCTGGACTCGCGAAGAAAGCAGAAAATCGACGCGTAACATTATTGTTTGCGGCTCGGGACATCGAGCATAACAACGCTGTGGCCCTCAGGGTCTATCTGGAAAGATAATTCGGCCTCTAATAGCAATAAAACGGGAGGAAGGCGTCGTGGTTTACCGACCAGATTCGAATAAACGTGTCACCGCGCATTTTCTTATGGTCCTGTGCGCGGTGGTGCTCGCTGGCTGTGCCAGTACCAAGGGCGATAGACATAAGCCCGCGGCGTCTGCGGAAGCAGAAACGCAAGCGTCAGAGCCAAAGAGCAATGAACGCGATCCGTTCGAGAAGGTGAATCGTGTGATGTTCAAATTTAATGTAAAGGCGGACAAATATGTCGCTAAGCCGATAGCGAAGGGCTACCGCCGGGTCATCCCCAGGCCCGTGCGCAGAGGCATATCCAACTTCTTCAGTAATCTGCGCGAACCCATCGTTATTCTAAATGACTTGTTGCAGGCGAAGTTTAAGCAAGCTGGGTCTGATCTCGGGCGGTTTCTCATGAACTCAACCGTAGGCTTTTATGGGCTGCTCGATGTGGCGAGCAAGGCCGGACTAGAGAAACATGACGAAGATTTCGGCCAAACCCTTGGCAAATGGGGCGTCAAGGACGGGCCATATTTGGTGCTGCCCTTTCTTGGCCCAAGTGGATTACGCGATGGTTTCGGGTTGGCCGCAGATGCGCAGGTTGATCCCGTCTATCAGAACGACCACAAGGACACCCGCCGCGCGCTGGTCGCAACAAGATTTGTCAACACCCGTGCCAATCTCTTGGCCACCACCGATATTCTCGAGCAGGCTGGGGGCGACGACCTGTATTTGTTTGTCCGGGAGTTCTATCGCCAACGCCGCCGGAGCCTAATTTACGACGGTAATCCCCCCGAAGAAGATGAGCTTGATCCCTTCTTGTTCGAAGATGAAGATCCATCGGCCACATCACCGGCGCCCACCCAGCTGACCACATCTCAAACGGCGTCCGCCGAGCGCATTACGTTTCTGGATCGGCCGAATCCTTAAGGCCAGTTCTGGGTTATTTCGTGTGGCAGGTTCGTGGCCGGTCGGAAGGTCAGTTCGTAGGTTCTGTGGATTGCATCCCTTTCTTTGGGCACCGAATAAGGGGTAAAATCCGGCGCCTTCGAGCCGAATACTTGTTCGGCGATTATTGAGAGGAACGTGAGTATGGTGACTATAAGGCTCGCTCGTGGTGGGGCCAAAAAGCAACCTTTTTTTAGAGTTGTCGTTGCGGATTCTAGACGCGCAACCCGAGGGAGGTTTATCGAGCATGTAGGCTTCTTTAATCCCCGTGCGACTGAGAAAGAGCAAAAGCTGCGCATCGACATGGAACGGGTGCAATACTGGTTAAGCCAAGGGGCCAAACCCTCCGAGCGCGTGGCCCGTCTACTTAAATCGGCTGCCTCAAACCAGCAATAAGCGGCAATGGCGAAATCGTCGTCAGCGGACGACGTGGTAACCCTGGGGCGTATTGTTGGTGTTTTTGGGATTAAGGGGTGGGTCAAAGTCCGATCTTTCTCGCGACCCCCCGACGGTATTCTTGCATACAAGCAATGGCTGATAGGTACCGAGGGCGACTGGCAAAGTGTTCTTTTGCTCGACGGCCGATCGCACGGCAAAGGGATCGTTGCTAGTTTCGAGGGTTACGCTGACCGCGATCAAGCCACGGCTTTGGTTGGTACCGATATCGGAATAGCGATGGCCGAACTGCCATCGCTACCAGAGGGAGAATACTACTGGGCGCAATTGCAAGGGCTTCGTGTCCGAGACTTGGCGGGGATCGCTCTAGGGGTAGTGAGTCACCTGCTGGAGACGGGATCAAATGATGTGATGGTAGTTGTGCCCGAAGCAAGCAATGCCGAAAGCAAGGCACACCCGGATCGGCTCATTCCGTACACACCGGAGGTTGTTAACCGTGTAGACCTTGATGCCGGTGTGATCGTGGTGGATTGGGACCGAGATTTTTGACTCGGCGGGTAGTCGGCCATGAGGATCGATGTTGTCAGCATATTCCCCGATATGTTCAGCGCCATAACAGAATTTGGCGTTACCGGTAAAGCGGCCAGTCGCGGGCTGTTGCAAGTGTGCTTGTGGGATCCACGGGAATATGCGGGCGACAAACACCGCACGGTTGATGATCGGCCTTACGGCGGGGGGCCAGGTATGGTCATGTTGGCCGAGCCGGTGGCGCAAGCCATTCAAGCGGCGAGACGAGAACAGGCGGAGGACGCCAAGGTCATCTACCTATCACCCCAGGGGCGTCGTCTTGACCAAATGGGCGTAGAGGAATTAGCGGCAAGACCTGGTCTCATCATGCTGGCCGGGCGTTATGAAGGCGTGGACGAGCGACTGTTGGCTACGGAGATCGATGAGGAGTGGTCGATTGGGGACTATGTGCTGTCTGGGGGTGAGTTGGCGTCTATGGTGATGATCGATGCGATTGCCCGCCTGCTCCCAGGTGTATTGGGCGATGCCGACTCCGCGCGAGAGGATTCCTACGCCCAAGGTTTGCTAGACTATGAGCACTACACACGCCCGGAGGTATACGGCGGTCAGCGCGTCCCCGATGTGTTACTGTCTGGTAATCACGAACAAATTCGTCGATGGCGGTTAAAGAGATCGCTGGGCAGAACCTGGCTGCGGCGCCCGGATTTGCTGGACAAGCTTGTACTGGATGGAGAGTCGAAGCAATTACTCAAAGAATTTCAGCAAGAACATGCGCAAGAGTCGGGAGTTGGAGAATGAATAAGATAATTCAGGAGATCGAGACCCAGGAAATCGAAGCGTTGGGCAAACGGATTCCGGAATTTGGGCCCGGTGATACGGTGTCGGTCCACGTTACCGTGGTCGAAGGCGAGCGCAAGCGGTTACAGGCGTTTGAAGGCATGGTCATTGCGCGCCGCAACCGTGGTGCGAATTCTTCCTTTACTGTGCGCAAGATTTCCTACGGCGAGGGTGTAGAGCGAGTCTTCCCACTTTATAGCCCCACGATTGCCAAGATCGAGGTCAAACGACGCGGAGTTGTTCGCCGCGCCAAACTATATTACCTGCGTGACCGGACTGGTAAAGCGGCTCGTATTCGCGAAAAAGTTTGAAATAGGTGTGAGCTAAGTTACGCCGTTTCTCGCCATTGCGGCTGTGCGAGGGCCAATAGTGGATCATGGCTAGGCCCAAAGGCTCCAAAGTTCATCGCCACCGTCCGGTAGGCCTGTTTATCTTGGGTTTTCTATTGGCGCTGAGCCCACAGATTCAAGCCGATGAGCTTGAGCGCGTGGCTGCCGTGGCCCGAGGTGGCGCTACCGAGCTTGCACTCCGGCTTTTAGATAAATATCAACCTTCGACGGCTGATCAGCTTAATTGGGTTCGCTGGGAGAAGCTAAGATTCAAGCTTCTCGCTGACAAGCAACGATGGAGTGCGTTAGCGCCGCGGGTTGATGGGTTCCCACCCGAGTTACCCCCATCCTTTGTGCAATGGGCGCTGACAAAAGCGAGCCTTGCCCAACTAGAAATAAAGGACGGAGTCGCGGCACGCAAATATTTGCGTCGTCTGCTATGGACCACTGGGGTCGACACAAAGCAATTCGCCAAGTGGCGCCGCATGGTTATACGAAGCTACCTGGTCGACAACAACGTGGCGGATGCTCATACAGCGCTGGTGCGTTACAAACAAGACTACCGTGTGAACAATGATGTATGGCGTCTACTGCACGCAAAAGTTCTGCTGCGAGCGGATCGCTATGAGGGCGCGCTCGACGTATTGCAGGACATACAATCGGTCGAAGGTAAACTGCTCCAATTGTTAGCCGGCTTGCGTAGTGGAATCTACCAGGCCAGTGTGGTTAAGGATCGAGGTTCGCAGCTCGTCAAGTTAGCTGAGCGCAAGCCACCACTGCAACGTAATGTATGGGCTTTAATAGCGGAGTCGGCAGGTAAGGCAGGCGACGATGTTTACCGCGTAATCGCCCTCGAGCAAGCGCTTTCGCTATCCGACGGCTCGACCCAATCCGACAGCTTGTTTGAGTTAGAGGTGGATGATCTGTGGCAGGCTTATGAATGGCTGGCGGAAACGCTTGGCAATAGATTGCAATTGCTCGTGGGCAATGATGAAGCTTGGCTTGCGCAGGCAAAGGAATACGAGAACTCGGATCAAATATATGCTCGCGCGCTCTACGCTTTCCTCACGGGGCGTTCACCCAAGACCAGTGTGCGCGAGAGTGCACACACGCAGCTTGCGAACTCTCTATTTGCTGATGGGCAGGAAGAGACGGTGCGCTGGTTGTACACACAATCAAAACAGTTCGCTAATCTCGGTGCGGTTCCAAGCGCTATCCGTGACCGGCTATCGGAGGTGGCGCTCAAACGCCAAGACATTCACTTCGCAGCACGCCTGCTAAAAGGGCTCGACGTGCCACCGGCCGGTGTCGATGCTGACCAATGGTCGCTGCGGCGCGCGCGTGTGCTCACCTATGCCGGCGATTTTAAGGCGGCGGCGATTCGGTTAAGCCAGATTCTTGATGAAAAGAAAACGCTGACACCGGGTTTCGCCGATCGCTATTTGCAGGTGTTATTTGATTTGCAAGCGGTTGGTCAACATGCGCAGGCGTATATCTTGCTGGAATCGGTGTTCTCGTTGGTAGAAGATCCGCGACAACGGCGGGAGATCTTGTTCTGGATGGCCGACTCAAAGAAAGCGATGAGCCAACATCAAGAAGCCGGCGAACTCTATCTCCGCTCGGCTACTTTTGGCGCTCGGCAGGGTGGTGACCTATGGGGACAGAGCGCTAGATTCCATGCTGCCGAAGCCTTGGGTAAGGCAGGACTGGTGTCGGATGCGCGTGATGTGTATGGGAAACTCTTGGCCCACACGGCCGATCAGCGACGCCGAGCATTGATTCAGCGTAACATGCAACAATTGTGGCTGCGCGAAATTCAAACTACAGTGCCGTGATCACAGCGCCCTGTGGGCGCATAGGGATCAAGGTGACACGAGGCCGGTTGGTCGGCATTGACCTTGTTCCCGCTCAAACAAAGCTTTCTTCACCGACAGCTCCCTTGACACGCGACGTGTGTCGGCAACTGAACGCCTATTTTTCCAACCCTCGACACCTCTTTACTGTACCGCTAACACTCGAAGGGACGCCTTTCCGAACTTGTGTCTGGCAAGAGCTGCGTCGCATTAGGCCAGGCCTATCGTGGTGCCATGTCATCGGGTGGTTTCAAGCTCTGGCCTAGGCGGCTATATGGGCAAAGTGTCGGGCGCCGCACTCGGGATGAAACAATGGTTGTTGGCACATGAGCGAGCTGGATAACGTGGTGATCGAGCGTTTTCTCGATGCGCTATGGATGGAGCATGGCCTCAGCGCGAACACGCTGAATGCCTACCGCAGCGATTTAACGGGATGCGGTAACTGGTTGTCGAGCAAACACCAACGGTTACAGGATGCGCAACGCGCAGACCTACTAGGTTACATATCGTGTTGTGTCAAAAACGGTGCGCGCCCACGCACAACGGCTCGACTGCTATCCGCATTACGTCGTTTCTATCGTTACCTTGTGCGCGAGGGCGTACTTACAAAAGATCCCACGGCAGAGCTCGAATCGCCTAAACTAGGGCGCCCGCTGCCTAAATCATTGACTGAGGCGCAAGTCGAAAGGTTGCTCGATGCGCCGGACGTTAGCAAGTCGCTTGGGTTACGCGACCGTGCCATGCTTGAGACTCTTTATGCTACTGGACTCCGTGTTTCCGAGCTCGTAGCGCTGACACTTTCGCAGCTCAGACAGGAGGCTGGCGTAGTCCGTGTCATCGGTAAGGGCAACAAAGAGCGGTTGGTACCGATTGGGGAGCAGGCTGCCGACTGGTTGGCCAAATACCTTAGCGAAACTCGTCCGACGTTGGTAAGACAAAGACAGACCGACGCGTTGTTTCCGACAAACCGCGGAGCCGCAATGACGCGCCAGGCGTTCTGGCATAACGTCAAGCGCTATGCCAGCATTGCCGGCATAGATCGCGGGCAGTTGTCGCCACACACTTTGCGTCATGCATTTGCTACTCACTTGTTGAATCATGGTGCAGATTTGCGGGTGGTACAGATGCTATTGGGCCATACGGATCTATCTACGACCCAGATCTATACGCAGGTTGCACGCGAGCGACTCAAGACACTTCACGCTCAACATCATCCAAGAGGATAACTACAAGTGACAAGTGTGAATCGGCAAGTCCCAAGGCAAGGCAAATCCGATTCGAACTTCCTACTTCAAACTTGCTACTTGTAACTCGCTATTAGTCTTATGCGTGACTATCGATCGGGAAGACTTCGAGGCCAGGGATGCGTTTGTAGCCAAGAATCAAAGACAATTTATGGATGAGTCGCTTCCAGTTTAAAGACTCTACCCTGCTGCGTAACACTTCGTTGAGAGCTGGATTTAGCACCTCTGGCTCTTCGTCTATGTTAGGAAGCGAATGGAAACAGTCCCATGTCAAATAGGCCAAGATTAGGGTCAGCAACTGAATCGCCCAGCCTGGATCGTTGCTGGCAAGCCATGTCATCCCAGCAAAGATTGTTGCTAGCAGAGAGAGCAGACCATGGCGGACCAGTTTCGCTCGAGTGTCGCGAATATCCGCTAGCGCGTTACGCAGACTGATTTCAGCAATCCGTGATGCACGCAAATGTGCCACGTGCAAATTGCGTATCATGGCCAGAATCTTGATCAACCGTTCGTGATGATAAGTGTTCTTAATACCGAAGGAATCGATCGCGGCGGCCAGGGCTTTGTGAAACTGGCGTTCATCCGCCGTCGGTGCCGGTTCTACATAGGCATCGGCCGCATGGTTTAACAAATAGCGCAACTCGAGCACATGAGCGACATCGATGGGGAAGCGTAGTGCCAGGATAGTATGGTAGAAAGATGGTAGGCCGCGCGCGGTTAATTGCAGGTCAGTGACAGTGCGCATGGCAATCTCAGACCCCATAAACGACACCTCATCTATATTTTAATATTGAGGAACTTCCCTGCGTCGTCAACGCCATGCCGTCTATGGCGGTGCAGACCTGGACGCCCGAATACCTAAAATTATAGCTATGATCACGGGTAGGGCCAACTCGACCGGTGCTGGGATTCTGTCGGAGAATAGCGATATACGGCACGAGATGCCGTTGGATTGGGGTGGGAATTGAGAACATTTAAGCCTGATTTGCCGCGTCTACTGATGGTGCTTGTTTTGTTGAACCTTGGCCCCGGGTTTGCGGCAACTGCTGACGATACGGGTAGTGCTGCCAATCGCCTACCTGAGGCTATGGTGCAAGCATTACGGCGTTATCGCATTCCCATCGATAGTGTCAGTGTTTTCGCCCAGGAGATTGGCCATGAGCGACCGATCGTGTCTGTCGCTAGCGATGTGGCACGCAATCCGGCGTCGGTCATAAAGCTTCTTCCTACTCTTGTGGCGTTGGAAGAACTGGGTCCAGCGTACACATGGAAGACCGAAGCTTATGCGACGGCCGGCATCGAGGAGGGAAATCTAGCGGGGGATTTGTACCTCAAGGGTTACGGCGATCCTTATTTTTTGACTGAGCATTTCTGGCGCCTATTGCGGGGCCTGCGAATTGGGGGCATGACCGGGATCGATGGCGATCTGGTGCTAGATAGGAGCTTCTTCGAGCCCGATATCGTCGATCCCGCTAACTTCGACGGGCAGCCCTACCGCGTTTACAACACATCAGCAAGCGCTTTGTTGCTGAACTTTCATGCTGTCAACTTCCGAATCGAACCGGACACGGCCGCGAGCCGAGTGCGAATTGTTGCTGATCCGCAACCAGACCACATCAAAATCGTTAACCGGGTGAAACTGATCGATGGCCCGTGCCGACACTGGAACAGTCGACTGAAGATGCGCGTGATACATACCCCGCACAAAGACACGGTACACTTCAGCGGCCGCTACGCGGCCCGGTGTGGACAACGCAGTCTGTTCCGGTCTATCAGTGAACCGGCAACCTATGTCTACGGTGTATTCAAGAATCTGTGGCGCGAACAGGGCGGTCGCTTTGGTGGTCAATTGCAGGAGCGTTTGCTACCGGCAGAAGCTCGACTTCTATACACCGCCTATTCTCGGCCACTGGCGGAAGTAATTCGCAGCACAAACAAGTACAGCAACAATGTCATGTCGCGGCAACTGCTTTTGACCCTGGGAGCCGAGATATACGACCCGCCTGGAACCTTGGCCAAAGGGGTACAGGCGGTGCACGCGTGGCTGCAAAAAAAAGGCCTGCATTTTCCTGAACTCGTGCTCGACGACGGTACTGGCCTATCGCGCGAAGTACGAATCTCAGCCGGCCACCTGGGCAAGCTCCTGCTTGCCGCCTACCGTAGCCCAAGAATGCCGGAATTCGTGTCATCGCTGCCGATAGCCGGTGTCGACGGTACGCTCCACAAACGCTTTGCCGATAGTGATTTTGCCGGGCGTCTACACGTCAAGACAGGGACATTGGACAATGTTAGGGCCATGGCCGGTTACTTGCTGGATGCGCAGGGCCGCCGTCTGGTGGTTGTGTATTTGCACAATCATCGCAGCGCGCACCTACGTGACGGTGCTCGGGCAGAGGCCGAATTTCTTAGCTGGCTTTATAATCGCCCATAGATGCCAAAAACGCAGTCTTGCTGGCGCTTACATCAGTGATTTCCACCATTTTCAGCGTTTTTCCAGCGATCTCTTCCATCTGCGATGATGGTCCCGACCTACGTCTGGGGTAGACATGCTGGTTGGGATCGCCGATGCTAAAGGGTCAGTGGGAAATCACCGCTAAACGGAAGAGTCACGCGGGTTTTCGACTTGGGTCCTGTCGGGCCCGCGCCGGGCTTAATAGCGAGATCACTAAGCGCGCCACCGCCAGCGGTTGAATTATGGCCGGTTAAGCTGAACTGCCGCTAACCACTGGTGTGGTTTTCGGACTAATGGGAAGGGGAACGACATGGGAAAGCAGCACTACAAGGCGGTTATCTCCGGCGAGAACGGCGAGGTCAGCCTGCCCATACTTAAAGGTACGATGGGCCCACCCGCGGTCGATATCCAGCAACTCAATGCTGAACATGGACTACTAGCCTTCGATCCAGGCTTTCGTTCGACCGCGTCCTGCCAAAGCGCGATCACCTATATCGATGCCGATGAGGGCGTGTTGCTCTATCGCGGCTATCCGATCGAGGAACTCGCGGAACATAGTAACTTCATTGAGACCGCGTACTTGCTGATGTTCGGTGAGCTACCGAACAAAGCAGAATATGAGGATTTTTGGCACTCGATTTCGCGCCATAGCCTGTTGCATGAACAAGTGCTGCTTTTCTATCGCGGATTTCGACGGGATGCCCATCCCATGGCCATCATGATTGGCGTAGTGGGAGCGCTGTCGGCGTTTTACCATGAAGACATGAACATTCAGAATCGTGAGGATCGTATTAATGCTGGTATCCGCCTTATCGCTAAGATGCCGACGATAGCGGCGGGTAGTTACGCTTATAGTATAGGCCGGCCACTACGCTATCCGCGTAACGACCTAGACTACTCCGCTAACTTTTTGCAGATGTTGTTCGGTATACCGAGCGAGGATTTCGTCGTGGACCCGGTGTTGGTGCGGGCGATGGATATGATTCTATTGTTACACGCGGATCACGAGCAAAATGCGTCTACTTCAACCGTACGCCTGGCTGCATCGTCGGGCGCGAATCCCTTTGCCTGTATCGCAGCTGGAATGGCCAGCCTGTGGGGGCCGGCCCACGGCGGCGCTAATGAAGCGGTGCTGCGTATGTTGATGGAAATTGAAAAGCCGGAGAACATACCTAATGTCATCGCCCGTGCTAAAGACAAAGATGATCCATTCCGGTTAATGGGTTTCGGCCACCGTGTCTATAGAAACTTTGATCCACGTTCGCGGGTGATTCAAAAGATGACACGTGAGGCGCTCGATCGCCTAGGTATCAATGATCCGCTACTAGAGATCGCGATGAAGCTGGAAGAGATCGCCCTCAAAGATGAATACTTCGTCGAGCGTAAGTTGTATCCGAATGTAGACTTTTACTCTGGCATACTGTTACGTGCCATGGGATTGCCAATGACAATGTTCACCGCCATCTTCGCATTGGCGCGAACGGTAGGGTGGGTGAGCCATTGGCTAGAGCTGTCGGATGAGGGTCACGGGATTGATCGACCAAGACAGCTCTATATAGGCGAGAAACTTCGCCACTACCCCAACAAGAAATAGTCGCTACGCACCTGACAAGGTGCGCTGTGGTCCCAGCCGCTGTTGCGCGAACGATTGTGCCAATGATCGGCGCTTCTCATAGGCCTCGCGGGCAATTGCTATATCTTCAAGGAAGTACGGCAGCTCTTCTAGCAACAAAGCCTGAGGTCCATCGACCAGCGCTTTCTGGGGGGCCGGATGAAAATCGGCGAGCACCATGTTAGCCCCCACTAAGACCCCCTGGGCGGCGACATGTAGGACGTCCAGCATGCCATCTGGATCTTGGTCGCGCGACCCGACCGAATGTGATGGATCAATGCATATCGGCATGCGGGTGAGGCGTTTAACCACCGGCACATGAGCGAAGTCGACGAGGTTGCGGTGTGGATCACCCAAATTAGTTTTCATACCACGAAGGCCAAAGATGATCTTATGGTTACCTTCGCTGGCTAGATACTCGGCTGCGTTAAGCGACTCTTCCAAAGTAATCCCGAAGCCACGCTTGAGTAAAATCGGAAACTCCTGTTGTCGTCCAACCATCTTTAGCAGCTCGAAGTTTTGGGTATTACGCGTGCCAATCTGTAACATCACCCCGGTCGGGTGCCCGCACTGATCAAGCGCTTGCCGAATTTCGTCCACGTGCGAGTCGTGGGTGATCTCCATCGAGATGACTTTGATGCCGTATTTTCCCGCGAGCTCAAATACCCAAGGCAGGCATTTGGCGCCGTATCCCTGGAACGCGTATGGATTTGTGCGCGGCTTATAGGCGCCCATGCGTGTACATAGCTGACCATGCTCCTTGAGCGTTTGCATCATTTTTTCGACGTGCTCGCGTGTATCAACCGCACATAGGCCAGCGAATATGTTTAAGTTGCTCTGGTCGAAACGCACGCCGTTGTATTCGAAACCGGTGGAGCGGCCATCATCACGGTGACGACCGATGATCCGGTATTCCTCCGAAATCCTTACCACCCGTTCAACGCCGGCCAGGCTTTCGATCTCGATCTTGTCCAATCCCGAGGTATCGCCGATGAGGTAGATTTCGGTGAGGGTCTGGCTGGCACCCACCTCGCGGTGCACCCGCGTAGTTACATTTGGTTTGCCATTCAAGAAATCGACGATCTGTCGGTATTCCGGGCTCCCCTGAACGATATTGGACTGCAGAATGACTATCATTGAACGGATCTCGGTTTCACAAATTCAGCGCTATTGTAACAACTGAGCACAAATAAGTATGCGGGCCGGCGCAACATCGGCGTGTTTCGGGGTGGTCAGGATTTCGTGCCGGTGCCACTCGACGACAGCAGCAATCCGTCCACCCAGCTCGATGGGAGTAGGCGCTTTAGGATCGCGAACACGTGGGTGGGTATAGTAACGCGGTATCGAACTTTCGGGTGTCTGGCCCCGACTGGTCTATCTTTATTGATACTGCCTTGGTGTTGATCAGTCTGAGGCCGTGCTGTAGGGTGGCTACGGGCAGTGTGCCCAACCAGGTGCACCACTGATTATCACGTAAGCACACGTATTTGAGCTCTATGTCCGAGACACACACACGCTTGTTGGTAGTAGATAAAGCGGCGATTGAGCCCGAGATCTTGCAACGTCTTTCAGTCCGTAGCGACTATGAGCGCATCGCGGCTGGCGAGCCGATCCCGTCGCTAACGCCTGGAACACTTCTGGTGCTTACCCCCGAACAGGCACGGGTTCTGGTTACGCGCCAGGATTCGGACGCCGACTCTAACCCCGATGCGATCGCCATCGTGCTCTGGCGTGAAGCGTTAAACACTGATTTGGATGCTACGCTTGTCGACCACCCTATGGTCGTCGGGGTGTTGGATTCAAGCTGTCTGGCTGACACCACATATGCAACCCTGAATGTGGGTCTTAGGCGGCTGCAGCACATGGATGGTTCTCGGGCTGCAGATATGTTGGAGCGAGTGCTAGAGATAGGACGTGCCTTATCCTCCGAGAAAGACCTCGACACGCTACTAGATCTTATCCTGACTTATGCGCGCGACCTTACGAATGCCGATGGTGCATCGATCTATACACTAGACGCGAACGGAAAGTTGTACTTTCGGCTTTGGCAGAATTTTTCTACAACCGCAAGATCGAGCGCACAGAAAACACTAGTTGATGAATACAGCAGTATCGCTGGTTACGTAGCACGCACCGGTGAAGTCATTAACGTCGATGACGCCTATGAAATTCCCAAAACGGCCCCCTACCGATTTTCTCCCGCCGTCGACAGTAGTATTGGTTACCGCACGCGTTCAATGCTGACAGTACCACTGAAGAATAAAAGCGATGAAGTCGTTGGTATATTGCAACTCATCAATCGAAAAGATCAACTGAATGTGTTGTTGTCGACACCAAAAGACGTCGCTAGCCATGTATTCCCTTTCGACGAGCAAAGTCAGTCGGTTGCACTGGCACTAGCTGGTCAGGCGGGCGTCGCTTTGGAGAACAGTATTTTATATAAGGACATAGAACGTTTGTTTGAGGGTTTCATTACGGCATCGGTTAAGGCCATCGAAGCCCGCGATCCGACAACGGCAGGCCATTCTTTTCGTGTCGCAGGTTTCACTGAGGGGCTTGCCGTAGCGGTGGATCGGGCGGATGGAGACGGGCTGCGAGATATCGGGTTTACACGTGAGCAGATGACGGAGTTGCGCTATGCGGCATTGTTGCATGATTTCGGCAAGGTGGGCGTTCGCGAAGAGGTGCTGGTTAAGGCAAAGAAGCTTTATTCGCACCAGCTAGAAATCGTCGAACAGCGTTTTAAGTATGCACGTGTCAGTAAAGCGCGCGAAGCATATCGGCAGTTAATCGATCTGCAGCAGGAGCGACACCTTAGTCCGGAGGAATTTGCCGCACGCCGTCGCGAGATCGAAGAAATGTTGGCTTCCGAAGGTAAGCGGCTTGAAGATTTTCTGCGAATCGTGCTACGACTGAACGAGCCAACGGTGTCGCAAGAAATGGTCCCTGATGATTTGAATGCGGTGGCAGAGTATAAGTTTCCGGGGGAGGATGGTGAGGAACTGCCGCTTTTGCAACCTTTTGAATTAAAGGATCTTAGCCTAGCCAAGGGTAGCTTGAATGCTGAAGAATGGAAGGAGATTAAATCGCATGTGACCCACACTTGGGAGTTCCTCAGGCTTATTCCATGGACGAAAAATCTCAGGCGACTCCCCAAAATCGCTTACGCTCATCACGAGAAGCTCGACGGGAGCGGTTATCCGCGCGGCCTTACTAGTGCCGAGATCCCTATCCAATCCAAGATCATGACAATTGCCGATATCTATGATGCGCTAACGGCCCCTGATCGACCCTATAAAGCAAGCCTGCCGGTGGAAAAGGCACTGGACATCTTGCATGCCGAGGCGCGAGAGGGAAAAATCGATCCAAGTCTGCTAAAGGTGTTTGAGGAGTCAAACACGTATATGCGTACGGTTGAGAACAAATAGATAGTTCGTGTCTCCCCGGCGGTCGTTGTATAATCGCGCGAAATCATATTCGCGCTTAGCCCCGAAGTGCTCGAGCAGCGCTAACAACGATCCAGTAACCTCCAGATCTCCATGAGTTCCATTCGGCAAGTAACCAGTCCCTCCGCGGATGCAGCCCGCAAGATTCGCGTTGGTGTTGTCGGTGTGGGCTATCTTGGGCGATTTCATGCGCGAATCTATAACGATATGCCGGATGTCGAGCTTGTGGGTGTGGTCGACATTGATCCGAAGTCAGCACAATCGACGGCAGAGAAGCACAGCTGCAAGGCGTATACGGATTCCGTTGAGCTGCTCGACCAAGTCGAGGCAGTAAGTATCGTTGTACCTACCGCCGCTCACCTCCAAGTAGCACGACCCTTTCTAGAGCGTGGCGTACATATGTTGATGGAAAAACCCATCGCCCCAAGCTACGAAGAGTCGCTAGAGATCGTTGAGTTGGCCGAGCGCGACAATTTGATTCTACAAATCGGGCATCTTGAACGATTTAACGCGGGCGTCATGGCATTGGCTGAGCACGTCAGCAATGCCCAGTTTATAGAAGTGCACCGTTTAGGCACGTTCGTTGAACGGGCGACAGACGTTGATGTTGTCACGGATCTGATGATCCATGACATTGATATTGCTACCTCGCTGGTAAAAGCGAAGATCAAAAACGTAACGGCGGTTGGTATTCCAGTGTTGACAGAGCATGTAGATATCGCCAACGCACGGCTAGAGTTTGAAAACGGTGCCGTTGCAAACGTAACGGCGAGCCGTGTGTCGAACAAGAAACTACGCCGCATACGGGTGTTCGGACAAAATACCTACTACGGACTCAATTATATTGACCAGCAGCTGGAAATACTTCGCGCCAAACCCAGCGAAACAGACGGTGGCCGGCGTGAAATCGTAACCGAACGACTCAATATCGAACCACGACCTCCCCTAGATGCAGAGTTGCAGGACTTTATCGAGGCTGTCCGGGAAGGCCGCCGCCCGCTGGTCGATGGCCGTGTAGGGCTAGAGGCGGTGCGTGTAGCCCAGCTAGTGAAAGACAAGATTACGGCTTGCATGCGGTGAAACAATTTTCGGAGGCATGCGAACGTAACAAACATGGGATCCTTGAAGTACTGCGCGAAATACTGACAACGCCTGGTCTGGTCCTGGAGGTTGGTAGTGGAACCGGTCAACATGCAGCGTTCTTCTCGCGTAACTTGCCGCACCTCCAATGGCAACCCACCGATCTCGCCGAAAATCTTGCTAGCATCCGGGCTTGGGCCGCGGATGAGGGCCCGCAGAATCTATTAGAACCGCTTGTCTTGGATCTGTTATCCGGTGAATGGCCGGCTATTCAGGCACAGGCGATAGTGTGCATCAATACGATTCATATCGTGTCTTGGGCCGGGGTACAGCAATTGTTTCTCGGCGCCGGCCAGTTGCTTCCGGTTGGCGGCGTTTTCTACGCATATGGCGCCTACCGATACGCCGATCGACCGCTAGAACTCAGCAACCAGCAGTTTGATCGTTGGCTGAAGGTACGGGACCGCGTAAGTGGGATACGTGACTTTGAGGCGGTCAATGAACTTGCAAAAGAAAACGGGATGCGTTTGGTTAACGACCGCGCCATGCCGGCAAACAATCGATCCGTCTGGTGGGAAACACAGTAGCGGGTGGCGAGTTTCGAGTAGCGAGGGGCACAAGATCCAGTGAGAATCGCGAGAACGCAAAGTGCAACTGACAGTCCGTCATGTTTTTCCTAGCTACCAGCCACTAGCTACTTCCTACTTCATTTATCTCATAAGATGGATACCACTTCGTGCTTTGGCGACGGTCTCGGCTAAGGTGGCGCAACCCGACGTTTCTACTCGACGCGTAAGGCCGGACACAATGTCCCGAACCAGCCGCGGGCCTTGATAGATCAACGCCGTATAAACCTGAATCAAGTCCGCGCCGGCCACGAGCTTCTCCCAGGCATCCTCGGCATTTTCTACACCGCCGAGCCCAATAATAGCTACTCTACCTTGCAACTCGCTATACAGTTTTTTGATGACTGCAGTGGACAGGTCCTTCAATGGACGTCCGCTTAAGCCGCCTTGTTCACGGGCGTAGGGATGCTCCTCCAAGCCGGGGCGCGAGATGGTCGTATTGGTTGCAATGATTGCGTCTAGCCTATGTGTCAAAGCGAGTTGGGCGATGGTGGTGATGCGATCGTCATCGAGGTCGGGGGATATTTTGATTGCAATCGGTACGTAAACTCTACGGGTCTTCCCTAGTGCTACTTGTTCATGCTTGAGTTGGCCTAATAGTTTATCTAGTCTTTGCTGGTCCTGGAGGCCGCGCAGCCCCGGCGTGTTGGGGGAAGAGACGTTGATCACGACATAGTCGGCGTAGGTATAGACGGCGGTAAAGGTTTTCAGGTAATCCTCTATCGCCTGTTCGTTCGCAGTGTCTTTATTCTTCCCTATGTTGATACCGATAATACCAGGCCTGCCCTGCTTTCTTAGGTTGTAAATAAAGGCCTCTGCGCCGATACTGTTAAAGCCCATTCGATTAATGATGGCGTTGCTTTCAGGCAGGCGGAATAGTCGTTTCGACGGGTTACCAGTTTGCGGGAGCGGGGTGACGGTACCGAGCTCGAGGAAGCCAAACCCCAGATCTGATAATGCGTTTTGGTATCGCGCATTCTTATCCAGGCCGGCCGCGAGGCCCACCGGATTAGGAAACTGTAACCCCATTACCTCGACAGTCAGTGATGGCGTCCGATTCGCGAATAAGGCGCGAAGCAGACCACGCCCACCTGGGAAAAGGGCGATACAGCGTAAGGCGAACAACGTGAGGTTGTGGCTCTGCTCAGCATCGAGCAGAAACAGTAATGGGCGCAAGAATCGGTACAATGTTATTTTCGCCTCATTGCTCGTGGTTTCTTGGGCCTTTACTGATGCACGTATCAGAACCGTTCATTAGGTCGGAGGTAGCGCCACCTGCCGACGGGCAGGTTCCCCAGACGGATATTGCCGATGCGAACACGCTTGAGAGCCGTGGCTTGCAGTCCTACCTCCTCACACATACGCCGGATCTGTCGTTTCCTCCCTTCCGTGAGGATAAACTTTAGTTGATCCTCGTTTTGCCACGATACTCGTGCCGGTCTTAAAGGTTTGCCATCGAGACACAATCCATGGCGTAGCAGCTCAAGCCCCTTGTCACTTACGTTGCCGCGGATTCGCACGAGATACTCCTTTTCCATTTTCGAGTCCGCACCTATTAGTTGACGCGCCACGCGACCGTCCTGCGTTAATACCAATAGACCGCTTGAGTCGATGTCAAGCCTCCCTGCGGGCGCCATACCGGTGCGGCGTACTGGCGAATGGCGCAGCGAATCTTGGTCGGCATCGAACATCGTTTGATGGGCAATCAAAGACAATGCGGTGGGATAACCCTTCTCCGGTTGGCCTGACACGTAGCCGACGGGCTTATTGAGCAAGATCGTGACCCGGCGTGCCTGCTGCTCGAGGGCTTGCTTATTCAGTTTAATCGTTTGGTTGGGGTCGACCTTGGTGCCAAGGATGGTTATTTTTTCGCCGTCGACGTATACCCACCCACGTTCGATGAATGAATCGGCCTCCCGCCTCGAACAAAGTCCCTGACCAGCCATGAGTTTTGAGAGCCGAATTCGTTCTGTCATCAGGAGACTTGATGGTCGGTGCGATTGCCAGGGCAAACCATATCATGGCCACCGCGGTTGTCGAAGATTCGGGTTCTGTATCGCCGTTCGGGTGAGATCCACCGTTCATCAGGGGAATACATATGCGTGTTGACATCGGATCTCGAGATGAGAACAATACGCGACCCCCGAAAAAGGCATCCCCCGATTGCGGATGCAGACTCCACCAGGGAAACGGCGGATTACCTGGGGAGTAGTAAATGCCGATATACCGTACCGGAAATTTGGGTAGCGATACGCCGCCGAAAAACAATGATTCAGGGGCAGGGCAGCGAAAGCGCTTAACCAGTCATGTGCCGAGCATTAGTGTTGCCTCGGCCCTATCCTGCGGGCGTTTTGCACAGAAACTCCCTGCCGAATGCCCATCTCCGTGGCCAAACCCAGGTGCATTTTCTCCCCTGGTTCAGCCATTCCGTCAGGCCGAAGGCGGCACGGGTGGTACCGGTGCCCCAGCTCTGTTTGGGAATTTAATCCTAGATGTTGACAAACAGACCCATATGGGATTAATTGCCCAACCGAATCAAGCGATGCTTGGTGGCGTGTTGGATTCAGGGCTTGAGCGGCACCGTTTCGTGATAACTAAAACGGAAACTGTGTCGTGGGCTGTAACCGGGAAAGGGGTGACAGCTAACAAGAGACGAAAGAGGTCATTTAACATGAAATCTAAAGCGATTCTTTCGACGGTCGTTTTCTCATTGGTAACCGCTTTATTTGCCCTGCCTTCGGTCGCGGCCACCGTTAGTACTATCAAAGTCAGCGCCAACAAACAAATTAGTCTCAACCGGGCAATGAGTGATGAGGATCCCAATCGCGATCCCAATTGGGACTGGACCGACGACCGACCCTATGATCTTTACGTCAAGTCGGATATCGGCGTAACCAAACATCCAAACATACCACTTCCGTATTTTTCCAACGAAGGACCCGCTAGCGAGCTCAACATCCCCGGTGATTGGGATATCCGACGCGAAGAGGGCTGGGTATTACTCTATCGTGATTTCGGAGTGCCAGAACACGGTGCAACGATGCCGTTGTTTATTCTCTACAATCGCTTCCGCGGGATCGTGCGTTTTTTCTATTTCAATACTCTTGAGTCGGAAAGCCACACCTTCTCGATAGTACATCTGAGCCAGAAATTCCCTAGTGTGGCGGCGGCGCTTTTTACCTTCGATGGGCGGGACGCTTATCTTAACAACTTTGACAAAGAGCAAGCGCTTGTGGCGATCGGCAAGATCGGTCGCTTCCAGTGGTCGTATGCGGACTTCGTCATCCTCGGTTTCGATAATCAGACTAATAGGCTGACCAACTCCACCCTGATGTTCGAAGTTAAGGCAATCGACGAGTCGCAACTGAAACTCTCGGGCGAGATAACCCTCAATCAGATCTTGAAAGACGGCGGTATCACCGCTTCTGCCAAAAACGGCAAGGTCGATGTCGTTGGCGGTTTCATGAATGCCCGCAAGACGTACAAATCGATTAACGGTGTCAAAAATGATCTCTCAGAAAAGGTCAAAAATAACCCGAACGCGTGGTACGCGGACATTGTCACCGGTCTTTTAGACTCGCCGATCGGCAAGTTCGCGCCGGGCATCGGCGCGGTTGCGAGCTTGATCAAGTCCTTTATCGGTGGCGGTAAAGACAAGCGTGTGACCCCCATGAACTTCGAAGGTAGGATCGAAGTGACGGGTGAAATAACCACACCGGCCTTTCTATATAGTCTCGACTTACGTCTGCCCGGATCACCACATCCAGATCCCAACGACTCCGCCATAACACTTTATGACAAGCCGCTGGGTGTTTTTAATTTGCAGGCGGAACCTGTGGCGTGGGTGACCTTTCGTACGTGCGGCCTATACTGCGGGATTGTAGGTACAGATATTCACAGCCTCAAGGAACCGATTTTAGGTGTTGTTAATGATCTTAGCGACGTCGCTGACGTCAAGATCGAGGCGGGCTACGCATTTCGAAATAGGGAGACCGTCTACACGTCGCTGGCCGACTTCTCAACCGTGCGAGGTTCCATTTCTAGCGAACCCTTTCCCGAAATCGCTCTGAAGGTAACCATCGAACCGCACGCTGCCGATGAGCCGCCCATCGTCATCGTTAAAACGTATAGGGCTGGTCAGGCGGCTTTAAGAGTGCCGTTCGTCTCCAACGTGCATGTGCCGCCCATCATGAACAACGCGGTTGCAACGCTATTTCCGGCACCCTATGGCCCCGGCGTGGCACTGGGTTGGATCCCAACCATAATTCCGAAGAGCGCATATTACGAGATCCAGTTTTACGAGCACGATGGCACTACCTGGCCGCAATTCCAACTCTATACGGCGAGACGGGATATATCTCACGGTGGCTGGATCAACCACCACGGCAACCTCGCCTGTGGTGCCGCTTTTACGAGATGCCTTAAGAGTAACCAGCGATATACATACCGCCTCCGAGTTCTGGACAGCGCCGGGACACCCGTGAGCGAGTGGTCGAACATGATGTCGGCAACGTCGATGGACTGGGCGGGTCTCGCACCGCCGCAACAGCCGCCCACGATCACCGCCCCGGCCTTTGAGACTGTGTTCCCGAAAAACACGCTGACGTTTACCGTCAAGGCCAGCGACCTCAACGGGGGTTCACTGCAAATCCTGGTCGATGGCCTTCCGGGCGGGGCGAGCCTGGCACCGACCAGTGGTACGGGCTCGGTGATGGCGACATTTCGCTGGCACCCAGGGCCCGCAGACGTCGGGGATTACCGCATCACGTTCACTGCGAGAGATGGGCGCGGGGCGACCTCGGCGCCGAGGGTGACGACGATCATGGTGTGTGACAGCCTAAAAAATTGTCTGCTGTGAACTGAGCGATGGTCGTTCGCCGAGATCCTAAGGAGGCACAGTGATGATGTCTGCCGTTCGAATGATTGGGATTGGCCTAATGCTGGTCGCGGCATTACTGTGGGGCGAAGCCATGGCAAGGCCGCCCCTGTTTTCTATCAACCCGATTGCAGATCAGAGCGCAGCGGCGGCTTTTCAGTATCAGGTGCGCTTTACCGTTGAAGACGAGGCCTGTTGGATAGCAAGCATATCATTTGACCTGATGACTTCGCCTGCCGGGATGACGATCACCAATGGCGGAAAGATCACATGGACACCAAGCGCATCTCAAACAAGCGACTCGTATCAGGTTATGGTCCATGCCACTGCGCCCACACCGCCGGGGAATCCGTGCTACGGCAGTCCAGCCCAGGACTTTGAATCCTTCGTCATCACCGCCACAGATGCACCGTCGCGTGATGATTCCATTTCGTTAAACGTGTTGACCTACAACATCTTCATGCGACCGACAAGCTTGTTCAACGATGACCAAGACCTACGAGCCCTCCTGATTCCGACCCAAATGCGCGGCTACGACCTGATTGTGTTTCAAGAAGCGTTTAGCGATTCACACCGGGAATACATCGTGGCCGCACTTGCCGCGGAATATCCCTATCACACCCGCGTCCTGGGAAAAGACCGGTTCGTCGAGCAGGACGGCGGCGTGATGATCATCAGCAAGTGGCCTATCGCGCGCCAGTTCCAGACGCATTTCGAAGGTCTCTGTTCAGGTAGCGACTGTTTGTCGGACAAGGGCGTGCTGTACGCCAGGCTGAACGTGAAGGGCAAGCCTATTCATATCTTTGGTACCCATACCCAGGCTGATGACGACCAGCGACCAACCCGTGAAGCGCAGCTGCGGATTATTAGGTCACTGATTGACCGCATGGCCATTCCCGCCGATCAGCCGGTGCTCATTGCCGGCGATCTCAACGTCGACCTCTATACCGTGGACGAATACACCACCATGCTCAGCATTCTTTCGGCCACACACCCGGCGCCCCAATCTGGAGCGCGTGGGTTTACCAGCCACCCGGCCAACGACTATGTCGACGATAACAGCCGGGCGAAATACTTGGATTATTTCCTCTACTCCAGCGATCACCTCAAGCCCGATCCGACCTCCAACGATGTGCGTATTTTCAGGGTGAACGACTGGGACCTCTCCGATCATTATCCGGTCGAGGGCAGCTTCTCGTTTTCCGATATTGGCGGCGAGCCTTTGGGGACCTTTCCCTTTGCCGTATTTTTCGAAGGCAATAGTGCCCAACAGGATTATGTCTGTAACGTCTCGATGGAGCGGGAAAAGACACTGAACTTCAAACAGCACCGTGAGTGTGTCAATGACGAGGTGCGCTCCCTCATTCTCTACGACATTCCGACGGGGCGTGTGCTGCGCCTGTTTGATAGTCCCGACGGTAGCGACGGTGACGATTGGGTTGAGATCGTCGTCAAGCGTAAGGTTTCAAAAAAACAGATTGATACCTTCGAACGATCGTTCGAAGACGACGATGTGCGCGTGACCTATTACAGCGACAATGGGTTAGACGGCAAGGTCTCTCGTCTGGAGGTAGCGTGTGCAGGTGGTGATTGTGATCCGCCCGATTCGAACCGGCTGTCCATGATTGAGACCCGCAAATGAACCCGATGCGAGCTTCTGTGATATTTGTAACGAGATTAGTTTCATTACCGTAGTGGGGTTGATGACGATGAGGAAATACGTACGTTCGAGCATCCTTCTTGTGGTTATTGTTTCGACCGGGTCATTCGTGAAAGACGCGGCGGCAAGACCACCGCTTTTCACCATCAACCCGATTGCCGATCAGTCGGCACCGGCAACCGTTAATTTCCAATATCAAGCACGTTACAGCGTTGACGATGAAGACTGCTGGATGGGGAACATCGCGTTTGGCCTGATCAGTGGCCCGGCCAGCATGATGGTGACGAACAGTGGAAAGATCACCTGGACCCCAAGCACATCTCAAATTGGCGAGCCCTATGCGGTAACGATAAACGCCACTGCGTTTACGCCCTTTGGAAATCCCTGCTACGGCAATCCCGCTCAGGATTTCGAGTCGTTCACCGTCACAGTCACCGCGGCGCCACCGCCGACGCCAACCGCGCTGCCAAACGGTTCGATTTTCTTTAAGGAATATACCGGCCTGGGTGACAACGTTAACTTCAACACCGGCATCAGCGCGCTGACCCACGTTTGCGGCATTATCGGTATGGCCGCGCTCGACGGTGACATCAATGAAGATGACGATGGGGATATCTTGCAAGTGTATATGTATGCCAGCGGTTTGGAATGGTGGATACGCGCCGACTTCCGCACTCATCACGATGATGAGAACTGGGATATCGATATTCTATGCGCGAAGCGGGAAGTGGCCAACGTCGGCGGCGAGGCGCTCACAAAGCCACTTCTATTTAAGAACTATTATAATTTGGGCGACAACATCAACTATGACACTCGCATCCGCACCAGCGATTACGTTTGCGGTATCGTCGGGTTGGCCGCGATCGATGGTGACCTCAATGAAAATGACACCGGCACCATCATGCAAACCTATATGTTTCAGAGCGGCGGAACCTGGCGTATTCGGGCCGACTTCCGATCGCATCATGATAGTGAAAGCTGGGATATCTATACTTTTTGCGCCAGCACTAAGGTCGCCCAGTTCGGCAATCCGTCGCCGACTAAACCCATTTTCTTAAAAGCGTTTAACGGCCTGGCCAACAACGGCCATTACGATACTAGGATTAGTGCCACTGACTATGTATGCGGTGTGGTCGGTATGACCGCTTACGATGGCGATATCGAGGAACATGACGGCGGCAATATCTTAGAAGCGTATATGTATCCTGCCGGCAACACCTGGCGAATCCGTACCGACTTTCGCACCCACAAAGATCATGAGGGCTGGAATATTAACGCGCTTTGCGTCAAGCGGGGCGTGGCGACGGCAAACGTTGTCCTCCCTGCCCCGGAATCCTGTGTCGCTAATGTGCCGCTGCTGTTTGACAAGATCCCCGGCAAGGTACGGCCAAGCCCGCACTTTGGCAGTACCAAGAAATACCTGGGTGCTTGGAACACCCTGATTCCTTGGCCGCGCTACACGTCACAGGCCGCTAATAATTTTGGTCTGGGCGAGCATTTTCAGGGGATCCAGCGTTTGCACGGCAGCAATGGTCAATATTTCGTGATTTCTGGTGGTATCAAGAACGGTTCACCACGCCAGTCACAGTTGATCGTGTTCAAGATGGGTAGCCAATTGGCAAGCGGGCCCTGGGCGTTACCCTCATACGGACATAGTTACAAATTTCCGTCGCCGCTGGATCGTATGGTCAGTGTCATCGACATCGATATCGAACTTTGGCACGGCGGTGGCATCCAGGCACATCAGAACTTCTTAGCTATCCCGATTACCGGCGATGACCGTGAATCCGAAGTGCGATTCTTTGACTTCACCGGTGCACCCGAGAACGCCTTCGAGATCGGTGCCGCCCGACTGATCAGGCCGGACAAGAAATCCTATGCGGCCGGCCTTACGCGCTTATCGAACCAGCGCTATATGGCCCTCGTCTGGGATGATAACGATTTGGATTTCTATTATTCGCTGTCAACAGATTTCCGTCACGGCTTTGATACTAGTTTGCAGCGGGTTAATAAGAACGACGTAATCGGTGGTGTCAAAGAAGACTGTGGCGGCATCTCTCCTGGGGGCTGCGGTACCTATCAAAACGTCAATTTTATCCCGCAGTGCGACGGTGCGATATATGTCGTCGGTACGCGTAATACGAAAAAGGCATCACCAACGGTAACCGGAACTGACTATGCAGACGTGTATCGTGTCGATTGGCCCGATAATGACTATTCGGCTACACCGATCATTCACCATATCCTTCGCAAACAATTCTACTGCTACAACCAACAGTGCAATTTCGGCGCCGGTGCTGGTATTTATGTCCAGGACCGAAGCCACCTATGGCTTTACGGCGCGTCGCATTGGTTGCACAACGGCAACGCCCGATACAACTTTAATGAGTATTCTTATTAGAACGAACTGGACAAATGAACTGAGCGGGCGCCCCCACGCCACTTAGGAGGCATCATGAATGCCAGAGCCACAAAATCTCTGGCCGCTAATGGTTTTTCCTTTGCCCGCGCAATGATAGTCGCGGGAGATATCAATTCACGACCGGGACGAGCGCCAGGCAATGACGAGCCGCCGTCCGATGACGAGATACTAGCCCGATTGCTTAGCGGCGCTGGTCTGGTCGATGCTTGCAAAGTGGTTCAGGCGAATACGTGTGACAATCAGATCGATCACATGATGTATCGATCAGGTGACGGCGTTGTGCTACAGGCGATTGATTGGCATATCGATGAGGACTTCATAGACGAAGATGGAAGCCCACTCTCTGATCATGCCGCTATCGCCGTGAAGTTTGTCTGGTCGCAAACCCCCGTTCGTGTGGCCATAGATTTGCAGTAGGTTTCACAGAGGTATTCGTCAATGCTGTTCTCTAGTACGAAGCTAATCAGCGTCTCAGCGTTCCTGATCCTTGCTTGGACCACTCATGCGCTAGCGATGGCGCCACGCCCGAACTTGTTCGACATTTCATGTAATGGTGCCAAGGAGTTCATGATCGGCAGCGGCATCTATGACATCACTGGCCCCGCCGCCGAGCTGGGGATGATGGGCTATGCGCGGGTGGATCAAAAGACGGCTGGTATTCATACGCGACTTTGGTCTCGGGCATTCGTGGTTTCTTCTCCATGCAACAGCAAGCGCACGGTTCTGGTGACGGCTGATTTAGGAATTGTCACACAGGCTATCAAGCAAAAGGTGACGGAAAGGCTGCAGCAACGCTTTGGTGGAATTTACAACGACAAGAATGTGTTGATCAGCGCGACCCATACCCATTCAGGTCCTGGTGGATTCTCGCACTATGCGCTCTACAACCTCACCGTCATGGGGTACGACGAAACCAACTTCAATGCCATTGTAGAAGGTATCGTCCAGTCGATTGCGCGAGCCCATACCAATCTCGCGCCCGCTACCATAATGATTGCCCGTGGCGACTTGTTGGGGGCCAGTATCAATCGATCTTCCATTGCTTACGCTAAAAACCCGGCAAATGAACGCGGTCAGTATGAATTCGATACCGATAAGACCATGACGGTCCTAAAGATGGAGCGCCTTGACGGAAGTGAAATCGGCACTATTAACTGGTTCCCGGTGCACGCGACATCGATGGGAAACGACAATTTATTGATTAGCGGGGACAATAAGGGTTATGCCGCCTACTTATTCGAGAAACTTAAAGGTACGGGATATACGCGACCCGATACATTTGTCGCCGCATTTGCGCAAGGCAATGAAGGCGATATTTCACCAAATATCTTTGGCGGTACCGATGGAGGAGGAGCCGACGATTTCGAAAGCACCGAGATCTCTGGTCAAAAGCAGTTTGCAAAGGCTCTAGCCCTCTACGAGGCGGCGTCGGCGCCCCTCGTAGGTAGCGTCGATTATCGCCACACGTACGTTAAGCTCGATGCAGTGACGATCGCGCCCGATGCTTCGACGTGTGTGGCGGCTATCGGCGTCTCGATGTTAGCGGGGGCGGAGGACGGTCCTGGTTTCGGTGCCGAAGGCGCGACCTGTCAAGACGTCAACGACATCATCGGCGGCTTCATGTGTGAGCAGATGACCACCGCGTGCCAAGCAGAAAAGCCAATTGTGCTCGAAACAGGGGCGATGACACCGTTTCCTTGGACCCCTGAGGTGTTGCCACTTCAGATCATAACCATTGGCAACCTAGCCCTCGTTGCGGTGCCATTTGAACTAACGACAATGGCGGGGCGGCGTTTGCGCTATACAGTTGCCACCGAACTGAAATCGGTGAGCATCGACACCGTCGTAGTAGCCGGCCTGGCCAATGCCTATGCGGGTTATGTGGCGACACGTGAAGAGTATGCGGTCCAACACTATGAGGGCGCATCTACTCACTTCGGTCCGTGGACTCTAAGCGCCTTACGCCAGGAATTTGCGCGTTTAGGGTCTGCGCTGGTGAAGAACGAGCACGCTGATCCTGGGCCGCAACCAACGGATTTGAGCTGTTGCCAGAATAGTTTGATCACGGGCGTTGTGTTTGATGACAAACCGCTGTTTAAGAACTTTGGCAGCGTACATGTTGATGCAAAAACAAACTATATCCGTGGTCAAACGGTAACTGTCACGTATTGGGGTGCGCACCCAAGAAATGATCTCAAAGTGCAGGATACTTATCTTGAGGTCCAGCGGCGTACTAGCGGTGTCTGGATAACGGTTGCGCGTGACTGGGATTGGAGCACCAAGTACCGATGGCGACGCATCCTGTGTTTCCCTACTTTCGCTTGTTCTCACGTTACGGTGGAATGGACCATTCCTCACGATGCGACGCCCGGCAGCTATCGCATTCGACATCACGGGCATTGGAAATCGGGGTTTGACGGAAGCATTAATCCGTACACAGGTACGTCACGGGTTTTCACAATCCAGTAATCTCACCAAGATGGTATTATAGTGTCTGGCCAGCCCCTATCGGGCGGGGCAGGCTGACCGTTATGCTGGGCAAAAACTAGTGGAGAAAACAATGGCCCAAAAGCTAAATAAATATAGTGCGCGCATTACACAGGTCAAATCGCAGGGCGGCTCCCAAGCAATGCTCTACGGCACCGGCATGACTGATGAAGACATGAGTAAGGCCGAAGTAGGTATTGCGACAGTTTGGTGGGAGGGCAATACCTGCAACATGCATCTCAACGACTTGGCGGCCAAGGTCAAAGAAGGGGTTGTCGCCGCCGGTCTTGTCGGTATGCGCTTTAATACCATTGGGGTTAGTGATGGCATCACGATGGGGACGGCGGGAATGAGTTTCTCATTGCAGTCGCGCGACCTTATTGCCGATTCCATTGAAACTGTAATGTGTAGTCAATGGTATGACGCCAACATTTCGCTTCCTGGTTGTGACAAAAACATGCCGGGTTGCCTGATGGCTATGGGTCGGCTTAATCGCCCAACCCTCATGATTTACGGTGGCACGATTAAACCCGGCCACCTTCAGGAGAAAGTGCTCGATATAGTATCGGCATTTCAAAGCTATGGTGAATTTATTGCAGGCAAAATCGATGACAATACTCGTCAAGCCATAGTGCGAAACTCATGTCCGGGGCCGGGCGCATGCGGTGGTATGTATACGGCCAATACCATGGCCTCAGCCATCGAGGCGCTTGGCATGACACTGCCATACAGTTCTTCTACCCCGGCGGTAGATCCACAAAAGCTACAAGAATGTTATGCGGCCGGTGTCGCGATTCGCTTGCTTTTGGAAAAAGATATCAAACCCCGCGACATTATGACCCGCGAGGCGTTCGAAAATGCCATGGTAATCGTCATGGCATTAGGTGGTTCTACCAACGCGGTATTGCACCTGATCGCGATGGCGCGCGCGGTCGAAGTTGAGCTTACCATTGAAGACTTTCAGGCCGTCAGTGATCGGGTACCCTATTTGGCAGATCTTAAGCCAAGCGGCAAATATGTAATGGAAGATCTGCATAACGTCGGCGGCATTCCCGCCGTTATGAAATACTTGCTTGAACACAAACTATTGAACGGCGAGTGCCTCACCGTCACCGGTCGCACGGTTGCAGAGAATCTATCGGATCTGCCGGGACTAAAGGATGGACAGGATGTCATCCATTCACTGGACAACCCAACTAAGGAAACCGGGCACATTCAGATTCTCAAAGGCAATCTTGCACCGGGCGGCGCCGTCGCAAAAATCACCGGTAAAGAAGGCGAACGGTTCTCGGGACCAGCCAAAGTGTTCGATTCGGAGGAAGATATGCTTTCTTCGCTCGAGGGCAAGGGTATCAACAAAGGTGATGTGATCGTCATTCGTTACGAAGGACCCAAGGGTGGCCCTGGTATGCCAGAGATGCTTACGCCTACATCGGCACTTGTGGGGGCGGGTCTGGGCGGTGATGTCGCATTGATTACAGATGGGCGGTTTTCCGGTGGTTCGCATGGCTTTCTGATAGGCCATGTGGTGCCCGAAGCACAAGAGGGCGGCCCGATCGCGTTGATAAAAGATGGTGACCGGATCAATATCGATGCGGTCAATCACACGCTTGATGTCGATGTGTCCGAGGTAGAGATGGACAAGCGCCGCGCCGCTTGGGATATGCCGTCCTATAAAGCGAGAAGGGGAACGTTGTTCAAATATATTAAGAATGTCCGAAACGCGAGCGAAGGCTGTGTGACGGACGAGTGATCGAACCGAATGGAAAGGGGTGATAACAATGATCAGGATTACTGTTAAGCAGAACGGGCCCTACGTGGTTCAGGGCGACAACGTGGAAGTTATCGACTGGAACGGTAATGCGTATCAAGTTCCAAATCGACCGTTCGCACTTTGTCGCTGCGGCGGTTCAAGCAATAAGCCGTTTTGCGATGGGACGCATTCGAAGGTGGGGTTTCAGGCGGCCGAGGCGGCTATTCTCGGCAGCGAGGACAAACCTGCCTCGTAGTCTAAAGACGTTGAAACTAGGCCATCGGCGCCTGAATTATGCGGTTGGCCTCGGCGCCCGACAGCGTTCGGCATTCCAGTAGGACGGTGGCTAAGTTGGTAATGCTTTTCCAGATGAAATCTAAGTCTAGTAGATTGCAGGTTTGTATTTCTAGCAGTCGAAAGTAGGCTTCGAGTTCTTCGTGGGAAACAACGAAATAACTCAGAAGGTCTCCCGCTTGTTGCCAGTCGTCTTCGGCGTGGGCTCGGCGAAATCCCATGAGGCTAAATTTTCGCTGCGCCAGCGGCCCGGCTAGACAAACGCCAACAAGCTGTTCCATGCGAATGCGATCAGCCACGGTGGTACCCCAGGCGGTGTCGACGCCTTGCAATGGATTTACGTGTCGTGCGCGGCCCGTCTCGTCCTCAGGGACGCCAAGGGTAATCACTTCCAAGTTAATGTCGTTATACCAGGCAACGACGGCGTGCCCGGCTGCATGGTAGGCATTAGATTGCGCGTTTACAAAATATTTGGTGCCGGCATTTTCCGCACCACCGGCATGGACCGGCGGTTGCACGAACTGAGTCGTGTACTCGGGCCCAACCCGATCCGATTGTTTTTGCATAGTGTCCTCGACGCTTGTTTTTGCTGTCTTTCTTAAAGGTAACAGTTCCAAAGCGCCGATCGTCGGCAATCTGAACCACTTATCCAGTAAAGCCAGGTGGTGACCTGGGGCCGCTATGCTGCGTCGTGGCATACACCCTATCGTCCATAATGAGTCTAATTGCCTATGGATTGGGTACTTCTAAAGGCCACTTCGGACCCCGAAGCGCAAGCCCCAGAGAGCGGCCTTGCGGCTAGGCTTTGCCTAACGGCGCTCGACCCAACCCATAGGGTTGACCGAATAGCGTGAGGGCATTTCGTTGGATACCTTTGATAAAACCTGTCCAGAATGTGGGGTTACCAATTCAGCCACCGCCATTCACTGTGGTTGTGGCTACCTCTTTAATCCGCTGTTTCTCGAAGGCCCGCACTTGGCGTTGGAGTTAGCCATACGCGAGGAGCAGTTGATTGAAGAATATCTGACGGCCCGAGCTCCACAGGCAGAAGAGACCGCCAAGGAAGCCGCACAGACTGCTGCCATGTACCCCGAGAACGAACACATGGCACTAAAAGCGGTATATGCAGAGTGCAATGCGCGCAAGGCAAAGGTCGACTTCGCCCAACAACGGGCGTGCGCGGCACAAACGGATGCTGAGCTCAAGACGTATATGGCGGAATCGGGCGCCATCGCCAAGACCACTCGATCGTGGCAGAGTGTTATCGTAACCGAAGCCCTTAAGGCTAAGAGCGCACAAGAGCTTGCCCCGCCATCAAACGAAAGCGCGGTCGATGCCGGTGTCGAAACGCCGAGTCCCACCTTCAGCGCAGCGCAAGCGGCGAAGGCGGCAGAAGCAGTGAAAGTCGAGTCAAATGATATTGATCTTTCGCTAGCTCATCCTGACTAGTGTCGCCGTTTGTTTTTCTTTTTCTTTTTCTCTCTATTCAAAAGGCGCCTTTTCCTGCGTTTGATGTGGCGCTCAACCATAACTGCCGCCGTCCCGATGACGACGATAATAATGCCGTAGCCCCACACGGGGAATCCTCTTCTCGGAAGTTTCTTCTCAAGAAACTGACCGCCGGAAAAATTCGCGTAGTGCACGCGCTTAGTGCTCTTGTCGCCCGGTGTCAGCATTACACGAATGTCAGCCACTCCAGCCGCTGTCTTGATTTGCAGTTTCTTGCCACGATCCGAGTCGTGTAGATGTAACCGAATGCTATAGAAACCGTCAGCATCGGTGTTGCCAAAACCGAGCACCTGGTTATTCATAAGAATCGAAACGTCCGTGTCCGATAACGGCATTTGTTTTTCGTCGAGCACGTAACCCTTAATATGGTAACGGTGATCGGCCTCATGGGTCGCTAGGGCCGAACCACTCAATGCGAAAAAGACGAAGGTCACAACCAAGGATCGAGGCATGACTAGTTTCATAGATAAAAGGCCACGACTTTAGAAAGAGAGACTGTCGGTGTACCATACACGTCCTTATGTATTCTAGCCATTCCCGCACAACAGCAAAAATCCCAAGACGCCCGAAAAACTCAAAGACCTCAGCAAACTTGGGAGTGTGGGTCTCATCCTTGTAACCTATGGTCACGGCGATCACATCGGTGACACGGTCGAAATCGCAAAATCTACCGGCGTCAAAGTCGTACTAAACGCCGATATAGGTCACACTTTTGCTGCTGTCGGGTGGTTGCCCTACAAACAATTGATCCGGTTCAACAAAAGCGGGCCGATCGCGCCACTGGGGCCTGGTGTCACCATCACCATGGTGCGGGCTGAGTATAGTTCCGCAGTTGTGTATGCCGATCCCACTACAAAGGTAAAGACGGTTTACCCCGGTGGCGAGCCGTGTGGTTACATTATCGAACTCGAGGATGGTTTCAAAATCTACCACGCCGGCGACACGGGCGTCTTTGCCGACATGAAGTTTATCGGTAGTTACTGTGGGTCTGATCTCACTTTGCTGCCTATCGGTGGTCACTTCACCATGGATCCTGCTCACGCAGCCTACGCGGTACGCGAACTTCTTACGTCAAAAATGGTAATGCCCATGCACTACGGTACTTTTCCACCGCTAAAGGGGACGCCCGTACAGTTCAAGCAAGCACTTGCTAACTTTCCAACTAAGGTGATTGTGATGGAGCCGGGTGAGACGCGGAGTTTCGGAAAGTAACGATGACCCTGGACACCGGGGTTCTGCAGATTGCGAGGTTTGAAGTTTAGGGTTGTGCCGTAGGAGTCTCAGTCCTCGATTTCTACCTGATCCCAGCTCACCACGCTGCTTAATAACACACCCTGTGCCTTGACGAGACGCCCCGGGACAGTGCCGCTGGTCGGATCGAAGAATGCGGCGCGACCGATAGGCAGATCATTAAGCCCCTTGAATTGGTCATCGACAAAGCTGCTGCTATCCACCGTGGCCCCGAGAACGACCACGATGGGATCAGCGACGGCATTAACGGAACCCTGTAGAGTGACCGCGTCACTAGGCGAGCGCTTGCTCAGCCGGGTGGCGATAATCTCGTCGTTCGCAATAATACGCCCGCGAACAAGCAAATGATCGCCCGCCCTAATGTCATCGAAGCCGCCGACGCCTATGAATTCCGTGAGACTATTCGTGGCTACGGTAATCTCCGGGAGCCCCGCCAGCGCAATTTTTTTGGTAATCGCGTTTAGGGTATCAACATCGGACTCAAGCAGCACGTTGTTCGGGAAAGACACCTTAGTCGCTATCAGCACGCTATCGACGAGGACACCTTTGACTTCGAGCTCCGCGCCCTTGACAATATCGCCGGCGACGCCGCCCGCGAGAAGTGTTACTGGCGTTATCTGCACGGGTTGGTTGCCCAACTCAAACGCACTAAGTGCCATAATCTCGGAGACGAAGCCGTTAATTCTGACCTGGTTGGCCTCTGTGACACCAAGCCCCTCCAAGTCGATTTCATCGAGCGAGAGAGGTCCGATGACATCGGGGTTGCGCTCCTCGACTTCGACCAGTAAGCCGTCTACAGGATCTCCATTCAGGCCGCTGATATCGGCCTTGCGCCAATGTACTATGTGGTTACCGATCCTAAACGTGTCTTCGGTGGTCGCCTCGGTAAATCCTTCCACTCGGAATCTACCCAGCACGCCGCCTGCCAGTTCGATACGGGTGGCAGCAATCACACCGTTCCCTTTCACCAGCCCACTGACGCGAACGTGCTCGTTCGGTGTCAACGCAGACAAATCGAGTATGTCAGGCAGTAGAGTGGCCGCATCTACTTGGACAATCTGGCCCCGGACCTTGATGGAATAGGCGTCGATTACCTCCTGGACGGCACCGTTGATAACGTGTTCAGCTGCCACCGCAGTAGCGATGCCGGTATCTCCATCGATAGTGCCCTCCACCGTGACTACCATGCCTTCCTCTAACCTATCTTTGGCAGGAGCGAGTTTCGAATTGCTTAGACCTGACGCAAAGATACCGAGTTTCGATTGGCCTTGATCTTGTAGTCCAGGGTTCGACACGGACTTGCCATCGATAGTGATCTCAGCGGCACTGATATCCCACGTCACATCGTTAACAACGATGCTGCTGGAGGTAATCGTACTGACTGGTCCAAAGACGATACCAGACCCACCAATACCGCCTTGGGCCAACAGCTGGCCGGCCACCTCAACGCCGCTACCGCAAGACGCGCAGGCAACAACTATCGAGAAGACGAGGGCGAGTCTACGTGTAAGCTTGGCGATCACGGTAGGCCATCCTCTTCACATACCTCTCGAGGTCGTAAATGCCCACCCTGGCACGAGCACGACCGGATCCTTCGTTATTGGGATTCGTGTCACCATCGTGCATCGCCATCCATTGATAAACTCATTCTTCCAATCCAACTTCGTTCCAGCTTAAGAGTCGACGCATGACGCCAGTGCTCATCATTGGTCGTCCTCCTTATAGTCTTCTTCGAAGTAATAGATGCCGACACCGGCACGTTTGCGACCAGTGCCCTTGGCATCAGCATCACTATCTCGGTCGTGCTTCGCCATCCAGCGATCGATCTTCTCCAGTAAGGCCTGTGAGTGCTTTGCGTTCATTTCTCGCAGTTCTTTCAGTGCCTCAACCGGCAGGTTGTCGTATTCCACCTTACGCTGAAACCGAGGCTCAGCCCCTTGTTGGTGCACATTGTGATCGATGGTCTCTATCAAATGTTTCACATCGGTGCCCAGAATCCCGAGCTTATCGGCCTTGCTACCGCGGGGTATGTACGCGCGGGTAAGCAGACGGATACGGCCATCTTTCAGACGCTCGACACCGCCAACATTGACCAATTCATCTAGAATTGCGCGCGCGGGCACATCGCCGCTGAATTCTTTGACCAGCTCACTAAACGACGGACTAGCTCCCTCAATGGGTAATGGTCGTGGCTTCCCGCGTTTGTCGAGAAAACGGGCATCGCGAACCCAGCCACTAATGACCCGAGCGGCCCGGTTATACCGATCAGCGACTTCGGCCGCGTCGATGTTTGAGATTTCTTTGATCCGAGAAATCTCTTTGCGCGTTAGGCCGGTGATTACAGCCATGCGTGAAACGGTTTGCTTGCGGCCCGATATGTTGAATTCTTCGCTGGCAATTTTCACGTACGCTTGTTTAGCGATATCGGCAAACAGACCATAGGGAATGCCGCTACGTAGCAATATGCGTACTAGCGGTAGCAGCATTTTCTGTAGTGCTACGGACAGAATCTGCCGGTGGGTGAAGGCAGGGTGAGCGCGTTGGCGAGCCGGGTCAGCCATGGATTGGGAAATTAATCCCATGCGGTCCGTGTGTCAACCCCAAGCCCGGGGATTAAGCATCGTTCGGGGTCCCAGATTGGGGCAGCGCGGCTCCTGACAGACGAGAGCCGGAAAGGCATAGCAAATGTACGCCCTTGCGGCCAGGACTCCAACCGAAACGGAACGTATGGATTTTAAACTACTTTTTTGATTTCAACGTGTGCGGTCGCGTCCGCAGTTGGCCTCGGCCAGGCAAGGCCAAGCGCAAGAATAGCGGCTGCTAGCCCAATATGCAGCCATCGGTCGGCGACATTGATGCGCACCACTCCAAGTAGCGTATCGCCAGTAGTCAGGAAGCCAGGTATAGACACTAGTACGTAGAGCTACCCCAATAATCTGCACAGTTCGGCGCGCTGAGGTGATTTGAGCGCCAGCTGGGGCTCAGGAGGCCTTGCGCATCCCTAGGAAGATGAGGCTTATCGCTTCCTCAAGCTGCTGGTCTGCTTCGTGTTTGATGGATTGCAGGCGATCAGGTGAGAGGCCGGTGATCTGCAACGCTACCGGGTCTATGCGTAGCGCCTGCGGTTCAGGGGCTTCCCTGGCGGCGGCTGCCTCGGTGATAACGCTGGCAATGTGGATGATGGATGTCTCCAGCGCAAAATCCTGTGCTTTGCCGGGCTCCAGGTGAAACTCTAGAGATTCTTGCAGGCTGGCCGGGAGCTGCCAGGCTCGCATCAATTCTTCGCCTACTTGCGCGTGGTCGCAGCCGATGAGCTCGCGCTCAACCCGGTACAAAGGTTTGTGCTCCTTTCGCGCACGCAGTAATGCCTGTTGCGCCGGACCTGGTACTTTCAGATACATAATAAGGTGGCCGATGTCTCGTAGTAGACCGGCTACGAACAGGCGTTCACTATCGAGCACATTGCAATGGGAGGCGATCAGCCGTGATGTCACACTGCAGTACACGCTGTTGCGCCAAAAGACTTCCATATTAATCATGCCCGGCGGCATGGCAGAGAACGCACGGGCTACTGAGGTGGCGAGCGCGAGGTCATGTATCTGTTGGGTGCCGAGTAGGCCGACGGCGCGCGAGACGGTTTCAATCTTGGCGGCGAAATCAAAGAACGCGCTATTTACCATACGCAGCAGTCTTGCGGTAAGGCCGGGATCGTGCGCAATCAGGTTGGCGACATCCGCCATCGAGGCGTCTTCATCATCCAGTAGTGCCTGCAAGCGTATGTACACGTCGGGGAGGGTGACGAGTTTGACGGCGCTGCCGACTAAATCCTGAGGCGTAAACATCCTGTTAGTCCCAATTCTTCACTAGTCTGCTCAAGCCTGTATCGGCAGCGTCTTCAAAAACTTGAATAGTGTTTGCGCTAGCTCCCCGAGCAGCCACTGACGCTGATCTCCAGATTGTCAAAATACACTCGGTCAGTGCTGCCGAGATTCGGTGAGCCTAAGAAGCGAATTCGGGTATTGGGGCTGATATGCGCGCTGATAACTCGAATCATTTCCCGGGCCTTGGAAGCGATTGAGCTCTACCCAGGTGCCACCGCCACCGCTGGAAATGGCAAGCGTGACGTAGTCGCCGGAATTGTCCAAGCCAGCGCGCCGGTAGAAAGCTCAACGTGGCGGAGGTGTAAGCTGACAAGACTGTCACACGTTCAACCCCTTCACCACCATCGTCGTGGTCTGACTTGCAATTGATAGTTGCTGATGTCGTTCGTGACCCGTTCATCCCCGGGAGTAGCTGTGCGCGAGGCATCGGGCTGTCCTCGCGCCTGGTCGAGTCCATGATCGCAGCGTCAGCCGTCGTCACTGCACTAAACAATCTCTATCCCGTTAGCACCCGTCGATTGTGGATAGTTGTGTTTGCGTTCGGTCTGGTCCATGGTATGGGCTTCGCGAGCGTGCTGGTAGACCTGGGTCTGCGTAGAGACACTTTAGTAACCGCGCTGCTAGGATTTAACCTCGGGGTCGAGCTTGGGCGACTCGCTATCGATGGTATGTTTTTGCCGCTTGCCTTTGTGGTACCACATTCCTGGGGCTATCGGCGTGTCGCCATGGGGTTGGGTTCGCTACTAATCGCGGTGGTGGGCGCGACCTGGTTGCTGGACCGTAGCCCGGCGCTTGATTTGGGATTGTTTTAGAAAAAAGCAAACTAGATTGCAGGTGTGTTTGCTAGTTGCCACCCCATGGAAAATAAAGACCAGCCCCGACGGGTGCTCGTCATCGGTGGGACCGGCTATCTCGGTCGGTCGTTGATTCCTGTTCTGTTTCAAAAAGGACACGAAGTTCGTGCCTTGGTACGGGCGGGTTCAGAGTCCAAGCTTCCGTCGGGGTGTAGGCATACCCGCATCGGGAATCCGCTAGATTGCAAGTCCTATAGGCACCAACTTCGTGAAGGCGATACCCTCGTTCACTTGCTAGGAACCGCGCACCCGGCCCCTTGGAAGGCCAAATTATTTAAACAAATCGATCTTGTTTCTGTGCAGGTATCTATCGCAGCCGCGCAAGCGGCTAATGTTGGCCATGTCGTCTATGTCAGCGTGGCGCAGCCGGCCCCGGTGATGCGAGCCTACATCGCGGTGCGACAACAGTGCGAAGCGCTCATCCGCGAAAGCGGGATACCCGCAACGATAGTGCGACCCTGGTATGTGCTCGGGCCTGGCCATCATTGGCCACGTTTATTGCTTCCCGTCTACTGGCTCCTGGAGTGCACCCCGGCGACGACGACGATGGCGAAAAGACTTGGTCTTGTTATGCTGTCACAAATGACACAGGCACTTGTTTGGGCCATTGAGCACCCGTCGGTTGGCATCGAGATCATTGACGTCGATCGCATACGTCAGCTCGGCAAGCTATAAGCCAGGCGGGATTGTCGTTCTGACTACACAAAAAATATATTTTCTTGGAAACAGTAGCTTAGGGAAACGGCGAGCCAGCGACCGATGGTGACGGCGACCGTAGAGCGGTTTTTGCGGGGCCAGGTAAGAATTCCGGCGTCCATCCGGTCATATGTAGTCTAACTACAAGTATGTCCCAAGGAGGCATTAACTATGAAGAAAAAGCATTTCCTGGTTTTCGCCATCGCCGGAGTCCTGGTGGCCAGCACCGCATGGGCTGCACCCTTCGGCGGCTCCGACGATGTCAAATATTCGCAGGCGCTGTGGAAGGCGCTCGTTAAGGCCAAGCTGGCCGGATCGGGTTCGATCAAGGGTACACCGTATACGGGTCAGCATCCCCATGGCGCCATCCTGGATACCCTCGACAGCACCATAAAGGTAAAGCGGACGACCGGTGCCGTCATCGTCAAACGCAACTACGGCGGTCCCGGCGTCAGCAAGCAGGCAGTGGCCGACAACCCGGATAAGTTCCTCAAAGCGGTGACCGTCATGTTCAAGCGCAAGGGTTACGATCCGGAGGATAAGGATTGGTTTTGGGTTAAGTTCAAGCCCGATGGCAGCTTGCACGTGAATCCCAAAAACATGAAGCTCGCGGGGATGGTGGCCAAGGGTAAACCCAAAGGTTGTATCGCTTGCCATAAGGGGGCGCCCGGCGGCGATTTCGTATTCAATAACAATCGTTAGGTGAAGTAAGTAGCATGTCGGCTGTACCCGCCCTCTAGCACTTTGGCTGAGAGGGCGGGCTAAGCTTATTCGTCTTTGGCGGCCTTACAACCCCAGCCGCCCTTGGCCGGGAAACCTGCACAGCGAACGCCATTCTTGAATCTGGCACCGTCGAGTTGCACACCAATCAGTTCTACAAACTCGAAGGCGATGTCGATATCCAGGTGTCGAAGATCGGCCTCACGGAGATCGGCACCGATTAGCTGGGTTTCGGTAAGATCAACGCCCAAGAGCGTAGCGCGTCGCAGTTTTGCGCCGCGTAGGTCGGTATGGCTGAGGTTCGCGTCCGTCAGTGATGCACCCGTGAGATCCGCCCCTCGCAGATTCGCACCACGGAGATCAGCCCTGTTGAGATTGGCCCCCTTTAGTTGCGCGCCGGCCAGCTGTTCGTCGCGGAGAACGGCGCTCTCTAGGTCACATTCGTTGCAAATCTTGGTATCGAGCAGTGTCCTAAGGTGCTGCGAATCAAACGCAGATGCAGATAAGGCATACGCGAGAATCAGGATACTGGCTGCGATCGGCAACGCACGAACGAGAGGCATGTAGAGAGTATACGAGATCGATGTAACCTTTTCTTATCATCGAGCCTACGTCACTAATGAGACCTAACTGAGATAGACACCGATGAAATCCAGCATGCTCAGCATTGTGCTTATTCTTGCATCGATACTTGCCCAAGCGGCAGATAGCGATCCGGACAAGGGTAAAACACACTTCGCCATTTGCCAGGGTTGTCACGGGGCGGAGGGACAAGGAAACCAGGAATCGGGCGCTCCTAGTTTGGCCGGCCAGCATGGCTGGTATTTGATTCGTCAACTACAAAACTTTCGCGATGGTATTCGCGGCGTACACGATGACGATGCGTATGGTCAACTAATGGCTTCGATGGCGAAAACGCTACCTGATGAGCAGGCGGTGAAAGACGTTACCGCGTATATCGCTACCCTGGCGCCGGTGTCATCTTCGCCGACAGAAGCAACGGGCAACGTGGACAAGGGCCGCACAATCTTTTCATCGTGTCAGACTTGCCATGGGGAGAAGGGTGAGGGTAGCGAGGCGTTGGGCGGTCCCCGCTTAGCCGGGCAACATGATTGGTACCTGATTCGTCAGCTGAAGAATTTTAAGGCCAGGGTGCGTGGCGCCCATGAAAAAGATACATACGGCCAAACCATGAGTTCCATGGTGCACGCCTTGCTGCCTGATGACCAAGAGGTCAAAGATGTTGTTACTTTCATCAACACACTGCCGTAGGTCAGGCTAGAATTATCGTCGTTCGTGCCATTTGTCGCGGGGCGAGGAACTTCGCATTCCCCATGTCGATGACTAGATTTATCTCGTTTTCGGCTAAGCACACCTCTACCGACTCCTTCAATAGTTCCGTGGCGGTGGACATCGACAACGTGCCCTTAGGTGCCAGATAGGTCATCAGACCTATGCGTGTACGCAGCATCTGAGGACCGATGCTGTCGGTTCCAGATCTAGTCTCGGCCGGTTGAGCGGTGCTGACTTGCGATAATATGCGCTCCTATCCCAAATGCTGTTTAGGCAGTGCGCTTTGCCGGAGCCGGCTGAACCGCGAGGTTGTCGTTGGCACGGCGTTTCTTTAGGACTTCTTCTAGCGGTTGCGGCTTGTCGATGGCATATCCTTGCGCATAGTCGATACCCATCTTAAGTAGCTTCTCTCTGATTTCGTTACTCTCAACAAACTCCGTCACCGTTTTAATACCCATCAGATAGCCAATTTGGTTGATCGAATCAACCATCTCGGCCGCGATAGGGTCTTTGATGATTTCTTCAACAAACGTGCCGTCTATCTTCAGGTAATCGACCGGGAGAGTACGCAAATAGGCGTAGGAGCTAAGACCGGTTCCGCAGTCATCAAGGGCAAAAGAGCAACCCTGTGTTGTCAAGGTGTCGATGAAATGCCTTGCGCGGCTGAGGGCGGCGATAGCCGCAGTTTCAGTGATCTCAAAGCAGATCCACCATGGGTCTATGCCATGATTGTCCAGTTCTTCGAGTACGAAACTCAGGAAGCTTTCGTCACTAAGAGATTGCCCCGACAGATTGATCGCCCACACTGGCTGGCCTGGTAATAACCATAGAGCTTCAGTGTATATAGAGCTCAACCGCGGCCCCAGTGGTTGGCCTTGAGTGCTTACGCCACTGGTGCCAGAATGTGCCGAGTTGCCCCTAAAAAGCCGCAAACGGCTTCAGGGAGCGGCCAAATAGACCAAACCTGAAGGAGGAGACCCAGATGAGAAAACTCATAAGCTCAGCGGCGATCGCGGTATTGGGCGCTGTACTCAGCGGCTCGGCCCTCGCCGCGACCCTCAAGATGGCCTACGATGCCGACCCCGTATCCATGGACCCGCATGAGCAGCTATCCGGCGGCACCTTGCAACTGTCTCATATGATCTTCGACCCGCTCGTACGTTGGAACCAGGAGCTTGGTTTCGATGCGCGAGTGGCCGAGCGCTGGCAGCGCATCGATGACAAAACGGTGCGCTTTCACTTACGCAAGGGGGTCAGATTCCATACCGGCAACGAAATGACGGCGTTGGATGTCCGTTGGACATTCGATCGGTTAAAGAGAAGCCCTGACTTCAAGGGTATCTTCGCCCCGTTTGAGGCCTGCAACATTGTCGATAAGTACACGGTCGATCTAGTCACCAAGGAACCGTATCCGCTGGTACTGCATACCGCGACCTACATCTTCCCTATGGATCGCAAGTACTATGATGGTTACGATGCCAAGGGCCGACCCAAGGACGCCATTGTCAAGCATGGTGATGCTTTTGCTTCCGCCAATGCCTCGGGGACCGGGCCATTTATAGTTTCCAAGCGCGAGCAAGGTGTGCGCGTGGACTTTACGCGGTTCGGTGGCTACTGGGACAAGAACTCACCCGGCAATGTCGACAAGATCGTGTTCACGCCGATTAAAGAAGACCCAACCCGGGTTGCGGCACTGCTGTCGGGTGACGTGGACTTCATCGCCCCGGTGCCACCGGCAGATCTGGATCGGATCGACAAGGATTCCAAAGTTGATCTCGTGACCATGAGCGGCACGCGTATCATTACCTTCCAGCTCAATCAGAATCGACGCCCGGAGTTCAAAGACAAGCGCGTACGCCAGGCCATTGTATACGCCATCAATAACGAAGGTATCGTCAAAAAGATCATGCGTGGCTTCGGCACTGCGGCCGCCCAGCAAAGCCCCAAGGGTTATTTGGGTTACGACCCAAATCTGAAGCCCCGTTACGATCTCAAGAAGGCCAAGCAGCTTATGAAAGAGGCGGGCTACGAGAAGGGTTTTTCAGTGACCATGATGGCGCCCAACAACCGTTATGTTAACGACGACAAAATCGCCGTTGCGGTGGCGGGTATGTTGGCCAAGATCAATATTAAGGTCAACCTAAAGACCATGCCCAAGGCGCAGTACTGGCCCAAGTACGACGAGCGTGCGGCGGATATCATGATGATCGGCTGGCATTCGGACACCGAGGACTCTTCAAACTTCACCGAGTTCTTGGCGATGACCCCGGACACGGTGACGGGCTATGGCCAATACAATAGCGGCAACTATTCGAACCCCGAGGTCGATAAGCTGATCATCGACAGCCAGAAAGTCACTGACACGAAGAAGCGCGCGATGATGCTGAAAAAGGTCGAGCAGATCCTGCATGATGATGCCGCGTTTGTGCCCTTACACTGGCAGGATCGCGCGTGGGCGGCGAGAAAGGGTGTGGACATTGCGCCTATCGTTAATGTGATGAACTTCCCTTATTTGGGGGACTTGGTTATCAAATAACAAAATTTGCGCTGCCTAGCGCTGCAAACAGGAATCGGGCGGGAGTTTGGCGGTGTGTGGTAGCTCACCGCTAGGTTTCCGCCTCATTTTTTGGCACCTGTTTGATTAGTAGTGGCGCACCCAAAAAATAGACACGAACTACTCTAATGTTCGCGTTCCTGGTCAAGCGTGTGATTCAGGCGATCATCGTGATGCTTGTCATTAGCGTGATCGCGTTTTCCATCCAAGACAACCTCGGCGATCCGCTCCGCGAGCTGGTTGGTCAATCAGTGTCAGAAGCAGAGCGCCAGAAACTTCGCAACAAGCTCGGTCTTAACGATCCGTTTCTAGTGCAGTATTGGCGGTTCTTGAAGAAGGCGCTTCACGGTGACTTGGGCACGTCATATTTCTTCAAGCGGCCCGCGGTGGAGGTGATTCTTAACAAGTTACCGGCGACGCTCGAGCTAGTCTTTGGCGCCACCATCATAATTGTCGTCTTCTCTGTTCCCACCGGCGTGTTCACAGCCATCTATCCCAAGCACTGGCTTTCCCGGTTTGCGATGGCGGTTAGCATCGTTGGCATCTCCATACCCGTGTTCTTGACGGCCATCATGCTTATCTATGTGTTCGCGGTGCAGCTCGGCTGGCTGCCGTCCTTTGGTCGTGGCGACACGGTATCGGTGTATGGTTGGAGCACTGGGTTTCTTACTAAAGATGGCCTCGTTCACTTGATCCTTCCCTGTATCGCCCTTTCTTCGATTATACTGCCGTTGTTCATTCGCCTCATCCGCGCCGAGATGTTGGAGGTGCTGGAATCGGAATACGTCAAGTTTGCTTGGGCTAAGGGCCTGTCACGCCGTCGCATCTGGTTTCTGCACGCGCTTAAGAACACGTTACTACCGGTGATCACGGTCGGGGGCGTGCAAATCGGGACGCTGATCGCGTACACGATTCTTACCGAAACCGTGTTTCAGTGGCCGGGCATGGGGTTTTTATTTCTGGAAGCAGTTAACCGTGTTGATACACCTCTAATTATCGCCTATCTCATCGTGGTCGGGCTTATCTTTGTCATTACAAACACAGTCGTTGACCTGATCTATGGGCTTGTGAATCCAACCGTCAAGCTTGCGCGGCCACACGGCGGTGGAGAGTAAGCGATGACAACGACGACCTGGGAGCGGTTTAAGGACTCGAGCTTTTACTGGGGTTTCCGCCGTGACAAGGTTGCGGTTGCCAGCTTGGCGGTGCTTTGCGTATTCGTAGCTGCGAGCTTCTTGGCGCCCTTGATCGCACCCTATAACCCCTACGATCCCACCCAAATCGACCTTATGAACTCGGAGATACCACCCGTGTGGATAGCGGAGGGTGATGAACGTTTTCTACTTGGGACGGACGGGCAAGGTCGGGATCTACTGAGCACCATCCTTTACGGGACACGCATCTCGCTCACCATTGGTATTTGCGCGGTTATTCTGCAGGCAATACTTGGTGTCTCGATTGGCCTGGTTGCGGGCTATCGAGGTGGTCGGCTAGATAACTTCTTGATGCGCGTGGCAGACATACAGCTCTCTTTTTCCACATTGATGGTGGCGATCATCGTGCTTGCGGTATTCCAGGGACTCTTCGGCGCTGAGCTTTACGAACGTCTTGCCATTTTGATGCTTATCTTGGTTATCGGCATAGCCGAGTGGCCGCAGTATGCGCGTACGGTGCGGGCCTCGGTGTTGGCCGAAAAGAAAAAGGAATACGTCGATGCGGTGCGAGTCATCGGCCTTGGTCCCATGCGCATCATGTTTCGTCACATCCTGCCCAATACGCTCTCGCCGTTATTGGTCATTTCCACTCTACAAATCGCCAACGCCATAGTTACTGAGGCGGCATTGTCGTTCTTGGGGCTTGGCATGCCGATAACGAAACCTTCATTGGGCTCGCTAATCAACAGTGGTTTCGAGTTCATTCTCAGTGGGGTCTGGTGGATAACTATTATTCCCGGCGTCGTTCTCATCATCCTGGTTTTGGTTATGAACCTGTTGGGTGATTTCATGCGCGATGTGCTGAATCCCAAGCTCTATAAGGAGTAACTGACTTGCCGCTGCTCGAAGTCAAAAATCTGGAAGTAAAATTCGCGATGAGGCGGGGTGACCTTACCGCGCTTAGAGACGTAAGTTTTTCGATCGACAAGGGAGAACGTCTCGGCATTGTTGGTGAAAGTGGTGCCGGCAAATCGGTGGTAGCTTACTCTATTCTGAACCTCATCAGCAAACCCGGCTATATCTCCGGTGGTCAGATTCTGTTCCAGGGCAAGGATCTCAGTAAATTAAGTCCAGAGGAAATGCGTGCCATTCGGGGTGATGGCATCAGCATGATTTTTCAAGATCCAATGATGACGTTGAATCCAGTGCTCACCATAGGAACCCAAATGGTGGAAGCACTGCATGCGCATCGCGAGATATCGGATCAACGGGCGCGGGCAATTGCCATCGAGAAGTTGGTTCAAGTTCACATACCATCAGCCGCAACCCGGTTCGCGCAGTATCCACACGAGCTTTCCGGTGGAATGCGTCAGCGCATCGTCATCGCTACTGCCTTGCTCACCGATCCGTTACTTATTATTGCGGACGAGCCAACGACGGCGCTTGATGTCACGATTCAGGCGGAGATCATCGAGTTGCTGCTTGAGCTGTGCGAATCAAGCGATGTCGGCTTAATTTTAATAACCCACGATCTCAGCGTCGTGGGTCAAGTAACACAGCGGGTCCTCGTTATGTATGCCGGTCGTATCGTGGAGGAAGGATTAACCCACGGTATCATACGTAATCCGCGCCATCCCTATACGCAAGGACTAATCGGGGCCTTACCCCAGCAGACCGTGCCGGGAGGGCGATTGAATCAAATCAGGGGTGTGATGCCATCGCTGGCGAATACGCCAAGCGGCTGCGCGTTTCATCCCCGTTGTCCGCACGTCACTGATATCTGCGAATCAGTGATGCCCGAGTACAGTATTTTTGATCGTTCGCGGGTCGCTTGCCATTGGGTGAAAGATCAGCTCGGCGATGTTGGCGAACAAAAAATCAACGAAACACCTGCACCATGAGCGAACACTCGATCCTCGTCCGAGCGAAAAATGTCTACAAGGAGTTTCCAATTCACGCCGGATTGTTGGAGGAACTGCATTTCGAAAATGGGCGATTGACGCGAAAACGCGAGAGTGTAAAAGCCATCAATGGCGTGCAGCTTGAAGTGCGAAAGGGCGAGGCGCTATGTGTGGTTGGGGAAAGTGGTTGTGGAAAGTCTACCATGGCCAGAGTCATTATGGGTCTGATCAAACCGACGGCCGGCGAGATTTATTACGACGGCGAACGTATCGATAACTTGGACTCGACAAAACTTCTTCGCTTTCGTCGCAAGATGCAAATGATTTTCCAGAATCCTTATGCGTCCTTGAATCCACGCATGACAGTTCAGGATACGCTTGAGGAACCAATCCGATTTCATAATCCTGAAAATTCTAAGGCCGAAGTACAAGAAAAGGTCAGTGCGGTGATGGACTCGGTGGGGATCGACCCGATGTGGGGAGAACGCTATCCGCACGAGTTTTCCGGCGGTCAGCGTCAGCGTATCAGTATAGCCCGTGCACTGGCCGTAGATCCTGAGTTTATCGTGGCAGATGAACCTATCTCAGCCCTTGATGTTTCTATTCAGGCGCAAGTGCTGAATCTGTTGAAAGATGCGAGGGACGAGCGCGCTTTGACCTATATATTTATTACGCATGACCTTGCGGTTGTCGAGCACTTCGGCACGAGGGTAGCGGTGATGTATTTGGGTACCTTTTGTGAGATCGCCGAGACGCGGACGTTGTTCTCGTCGCCACGTCACCCCTATACACAGGCACTCTTGAGTGCGATCCCTAGGCTTAACCAAGAAAGACCGCACCACATCAAACTAAAGGGCGAGGTGCCAACACCAATAAATCTACCATCAGGTTGCGTGTTTCACGGTCGTTGTATTCATGCCAACGAGCGATGTCAGCATGAGGTGCCAAAATTACGCGAACTTAGAGACGGTACGACGGTGGCCTGCCACGCTGTGGAGGAGGGTAGGCTGTGATTGTCCGTGCCTGTACGTAATTATCGTGGCCACGAGCGGTTAGGAACAGCCAATGAAGTTATTCACCGAACACGCGCTTCTGGCCCAGGGTTGGGCGAATAACGTACTGTTCGAAATCGATGAACACGGCTGGATCACTAAAATCGATCGCGATGTAAAGCAGCCTTCTGGGGCTGTACAAACACTGACCGGCCCCACGGTGCCGGGTATGCCCAATCTTCACTCGCATGCATTTCAGCGTGCCCTAGCCGGCTTTGCTGAGCGCCGCGGATCCTCGCAGGACAGTTTTTGGGCCTGGCGCAAGCTTATGTATGGTCTCGTCGAGCGCATTACACCCGAGCAAATCCAACATATCGCAAGCCAACTGTATGTGGACATGCTCAAAGCAGGCTACACGGCGGTGGGTGAATTTCATTACCTACACCATGCCCCCGGTGGCAAGTTCTACGAGAGTCCCACTGAGTTATCGGACCGAGTAATCGCGGCGGCCCAAACCGCAGGAATCGCTATCACCCACTTGCCGGTACTTTATGCCCATGGCGGATTCGGCGGACAGGCGCCGGATGCGGCTCAAATGCGTTTTGTCAATGATATCGATCGATTCGGTGTTTTGTTGGAGGCGCTTCATAGCCGATATGCTGATTCGAAAGACATACGTATCGGTATTGCCCCGCATTCATTGCGAGCGGTCACCCTAGAGCTTACACAACAGGCCATCGCGATCATCACCCAGCTAGATAGATCGGCACCGATCCATATTCATATCGCCGAACAAGAGAAAGAAGTTGAGGACTGTATTGCATGGAGTAAGAAGCGCCCGGTTGAATGGTTGTTCGATAATTTGGATGTGGATGAGCGCTGGTGTTTAGTACATGCAACTCACTTGGTCGATGATGAGCTACAACGTTTGGCACAAAGCCGGGCGGTAGTAGGGTTATGCCCAACCACCGAAGCTAACCTCGGAGATGGTTTCTTTTCGGCGGTTCGGTATTTTGAGCTGGGAGGCGGCTATGGCATAGGCTCTGACAGTCACGTTTGCCTTAGCCCCAGTGAGGAGCTTCGTATTCTCGAGTATGGTCAGCGCCTTTTGTATAAACGACGTGCAATCCTGGCTGCCAACAAAAGCAGTTCCATTGGGGCGAGCCTGTACATAAACGCATCAAAGGGGGGCGCTCAAGCGCTCGGCTGGAATAGCGGCCACCTGCAAGTTGGCGCACGCGCCGATTTGGTTGTACTTGATCCAGAAGCGGCCATTTTGCTTGGTAAACGGGGTGACCTGCTGCTCGATGCCATGGTCTTTGCAAGTACTGACAACCCTGTTAAGGACGTTATGGTCGGGGGCCAATGGCGGGTGGTTGATCGACATCACCAGCACGAGGTGGAAATACTTCGAAACTACAAGAAGACGCAGCACGAGCTATGGGCCTAAGCGTTTGCTGGCTTCGTAGTCGCTATGCCAGAATTGACAAAAGGCTATCGGGGGCTTCGATCGTCACGATACTTAATCGTCGAGATTGCGCGGGATGGGGGTGAAGGGAGGAGACGATTGTGGACAAGATATGGCTAGAGCAGTACCCGAACGGTGTACCAGTTGAGGTTAATGTTGATCGATTTCCCTCGCTTCGAGACATTCTCAAGAGAAGCTGCACCAAATATAAGGATCTCCCCGCGTTCACCAATATGGGGGTTACTCTCAGCTACGGGGATATAGATGTACTTAGTCGAAATTTTGGAGCCTATCTTCAGAAGACTATAGGTTTAAAAAAAGGTGACCGCGTCGCAATTATGTTGCCGAACCTATTGCAATACCCCATCGCGCTATTTGGTATTCTCCGTGCTGGGATGGTGGTTGTAAACGTCAATCCACTTTACACGCCAAGGGAACTGGAGCATCAACTCAGCGATTCTGGTGCTCAGGCAATAGTAGTGCTGGAAAATTTTGCCAACACCCTAGAAAAAGTGCTGCATAACACGTCGGTCAGGACCGTTATTACTACCCAGATAGGCGAGTTATTCCCGTTTCCGAAGTCGGTGATCGTTAACTTTGTGGTCAAGCGCATCAAGAAGATGGTACCGCCGTGGAACATCCTGGGCACCACAAAATTCGAAGCCACGCTAACTAGCGGTAAGTCGCAACAATTGGACGAAGTAGAGCTCACACACGACGATGCTGCTTTTCTTCAGTATACGGGTGGCACGACTGGTGTTGCCAAGGGTGCGGAGCTTACCCATGGAAACATGGTAGCCAACGTGCAACAGGCATCTGCTTGGTTGGCACCGATTTCGGAAGAGGGCGCCGAAGTGGTTATTACTGCTTTGCCGCTCTATCATATCTTTTCCCTGACCGTAAATTGCCTAACCTTCATGAAGATTGGCGGTCAGAGTATATTGATAACGAACCCGCGAGATTTTGTCGGGTTTGTTAGTGAACTTAGGAAAGTTCGATTTAGCTGCTTCATTGGCGTTAATACGTTGTTTAATGCGCTACTCAGCACGCCAGGATTCAGCGAGTTGGATTTCAGTAGGCTCACACTGACCTTAGGTGGGGGTATGGCAGTACAGCGGGCAGTGGCGGAATCTTGGAAGGCTGTTACCGGCGTGCCAATCATTGAGGCATATGGGTTGACTGAGACATCACCCGGCATCTGCGTTAATCCACTTACCATCACCGATTACACCGGATCTATCGGTGTACCTATATCGTCTACCGAAGTAAGTATTCAAGACGACGATGGAAACGAGCTTGGTATCGGTGAAGTGGGCGAAATCTGCGCACGTGGCCCGCAAGTGATGCGAGGCTATTGGAATCGCCCCGAGGAGACCGCAAAGGCCATATCCAAAGACGGTTGGTTTCGCACTGGTGATATAGGGCGCATGGATGAAAAGGGCTATGTTTACATCGAGGACCGGAAGAAGGACATGATCCTGGTGTCCGGATTTAATGTCTATCCGAACGAGATCGAAAGCGTGGTGGTCGCGCATGATGGGATCCTGGAAGCTGCCGCGATCGGTATCCCCGATGCCCGCTCGGGAGAGGCAGTAAAGCTGTTCGTTGTGAAGCGCGACCCCGAACTTACGGCGGAACGCGTGCTTGAACACTGTCGAAATAATCTTGCGGGCTACAAGGTGCCGAAGCGCGTTGAGTTCCGCGACGAGTTGCCCAAGACCAATATGGGCAAGATCCTGCGCCGTGCCTTGCGCGATACAGAGACCCCTTCATAGACGGTTGAGGGCCAGTCTGCTAATACATCTCACAAAGACCACGTAGCACGAGATCGGTAAAGCTCACGAATCCGATCACCTTGCCGTTCTCCAGCACTGGCGCTCGAGATAGATCAAAACGCGTAAACAGGCGTGCGCAGTAGCGAATATCCATGGCCGGATCAACCGCAATAATCGGTTTTGCCATGATTTCGTAGACATTGACACGCTCAGGCGCGCGATCCTTAGCCAATACCTGACGGGCGATATCGGAAATAAGCAACAGACCGTGCTCGTCTTCGTCGTGGCGTTTGTCGACGATCAAAGATTCGGCATTGTTCTGTTTCATGATACGCAGCGCCTCATCGACCGTCGCCATACTGTCCACCGTGTAGAATTCAGACCTCATGACCTGAGATACTCGAATGAGTTGTTTGTGCTCGCTCATAGCTCTACCTCCACGGTATCGGAAAGTTTCCGGATTTGGTGAGCGACACCAATCGCATCGTCGACATCGATTTGAAAAGCAATGCCAGCGCCCGGACGGTCGTCAAACCTACCGGCCTCAGCGATGGTCTCCAAGATCTTGCGACTGAGGTGCTCTTCCACCAGAAACATGAGGACGTCGCGCTGGCTTTCTAGTTCGAGGCCAAGGAATGTCGGGCTTCGCTCTAGGCCCTCGCCACGTGCTTGATTTATGACCGTAGCCCCGGTCGCGCCGGAATCTCGTGCGGCGTTCAAGACCGTATCGGTTTTGTCGTCTTCGACCAGGGCGATAATTAGCTTGAAATGCATGATGAAAACCCCTCTATTCTAATCGAAATACGTTCACCCATCCTCGTCTTTATGATCCTTTGGTGTTGTTGCCTTGTGGGCAGACAACCGGCGTACCTGCACGAACAAATCCTCAGTGGATCCTGCCGGCCTCGTTCGTCGTGCCCACCATTCCGCCAGTTGGGCGTAGGTGATGACGGCCATGATTGAGAATAAGCTGGCGAATGCGATCAGACCGAAGCCATCGATGATCACGCTACGCCCCGGTATCGTACTCGCCAACCCGAGGCCGAGGGCAGCCACCAGCGGCACGGTTACTATGCCGGTGGTGACGCCACCCGAGTCATAGGCAAGCGCAATAATTAGACGTGGGGCAAACAGGGTTTGGATGATTACCATCACGTAGCCGGCCATGATGTAGTAGTGAAGTGGCGTGCCGGTGATGATGCGAAAACACCCCAGCGCAACGCCAACCGCTACCCCTGTCGCCACCGCCATCCGCAGCCCGCGCATGCTGATGGCACCACCCGATAGCTGATGTGCTTTTTTGGCTATCATAATCAGCGCCGGTTCCGCGATGGTGGTGGAAAAACCGATGGTAGCCGCGAATAGATAGACCCATTTGTAATCCGACCACTGTAGCTCCGCCACCACCGATCCATAGACACCATAGATAAAGGCGGGATCGGTAAGTTGTTTGGCCATGAGCTTGCCCAACGGAAACAAGGCGTGATGCAGGCCTAGCAGAAACAGGGTCATCCCCACCACCACATAGAGGAAACCCCGAAGCACCCGCGCCAGATTCGGAATTCGTCGGCGCAGCACAAGTACCTGAAAGCCAATGATAATGAGCGCGATGGGCAGCACGTCGCGCAGGGTTCCCTGGATGGCAGCCAGGAACTCGTGCAACCAGCCCATCAGATAATCATCCCGTAGGCCATGACAAATATCATCGGTGTCAGCGAGGCGAGGGCGATGAGGCCAAAACCATCGATCATCGGATTGCGACCCTTGATACTGGAAGCGAGGCCTATACCGACTGCAGTCACCAGCGGCACAGTGACGGCGGATGTCGTCACCCCGCCGGCGTCATAAGCAATGCCGATTATTTCCTCTGGCGCAAATGCGGTCATCGTGACGACACCGATATAGCCGCCAATAATCAGGTATTGAATTGGCCAGCCATGAATAATCCGCAAGACGCCAACGACAATCGCGACGCCGACAGCAAGCCCCACCGTAATGCGCAATCCAAGGGCGTAGGCTGCACGCGCCGAGTCAGTATTCTCGATCACGCCATCTTCGGCCACCACCACCGCCGCCTCAGTCGCGACTGCGACCAATGCGGGTTCTGCTATCGTGGTGCCGAAACCCAAGGCAAAAGCGAAGAATACTAGCCACCAGACGCTACCCTTACGCGCGAACCCATGCGCCAAGGATTCGCCGATGGGAAACAGGCCGAGATCGAGCCCGCGTAGAAACAGTGTCAATCCAAGCACGACCAATAACGCACCTGTAAGTACGCCGACGAGATCCGGCAGTGGTTGTCGCAATACTATGAGTTGGAAAAAAGTGACGACGACGATGATTGGCGTCAAGTGGCGAATGCTCTCGAAAACGGGTGCTAAAAAAGCCGAAATTTTTCGCATTATCGCAATCGGATGCTTAAATAGCGGTGCCAACGACACAGCGCTTGGCGAATGATTATTGCTCTTAGGTGCAGCGAACAGTTTAACCAAACTCGCAACCAACCCAAAGAAATTTTGAGGAACCAATCGTTAAGTCTTCGGACAGCGGCTTGCTTTACGGATATTGGAAATACTAGGAGGAGCTACTCAACCGGTAGGGTAAGGCATTTGTCATCACGCCAAGACGATTTAAGAGCACAGTCGCCACTACCGGAAGTACCATCAGTGGTGCGCAAGATTGCCGATAGGTTTCTAATTGACGGTCAGCTTGTCAAAACATCGACCCTAGTCGGTGGCCATATCCACGACAGCTGCCTAGCTAGCTATCTTGAAGACGGTCGAATCAACACATATGTTCATCAACGTATCAATCGTAACGTAGTTCAGTATCCGGTTCGACTTATGGATAATGTAAGCCGCGTAGTTGCACATGTGCGCGCTAAACTCGAGCGATCGAATTGCGTAGACATGAAACGGCGTGTATTAACGTTGATTCCGGGTCGAGAAAGCAAACCGTACTGTATCGATAAGGAGGGCGAGTATTGGCGTACCTACAGGTACATTGAAAACACGCTGACCCACGATGTCGTAACTCCGTCCTTGGCGCATGAAGCTGCGGCTGCCTTTGGAAACTTTGCAGGCCTGTTGCAGGACCTTTCTGGTCCGCGGCTTCATGAAACGATTCTGAATTTCCACAATACGCCAAAACGCTACCAAGACTTTTGCCGCGCGATCGACGATGATCCACACAACCGTACCGAAACTGCACGTTCTGAGGTCGCCTGTGCTGTGGTACGCCAGAAAATGGCATCCATTCTCACAGATGCACAGGCGAGTGGCGAACTTCCGGAGCGAATAGTTCACAACGATACCAAGATCAATAATGTGCTCTTCGATATTAGTAGCGGAGAGGCTTTATGTGTGATCGATCTTGATACGGTGATGCCGGGGCTGACGGCATATGATTTTGGTGATCTTATACGGACCATGATCAACCCCAGCCGTGAAGACGAGCGACCAAGTCCATGTGGACTTGCCGATATTCGAAGCGGTTACCGATGGTTACCTTGGATCCACGCGATCATTCTTAGACGAACGAGAACTGCCATTTATGGTGCCAGCTGCGATCATCATAACCTATGAGACGGGGATTCGATTTTTAACTGATTACCTTCAAAGGGATTCCTACTTTAAGGTCGATCGGCCTACGCATAATCGCGATCGCTGCCGCAATCAGTTTAAGCTGATTAGCAGCATGGAAGCGCAGCGAAATGCGATGGAGGCAATCGTCAAGCGTGCCATACGGCGTTCGCTTTAGCTCCTTAGACACTGTACGGCCGGACTCAGTTATTGGGAACTAAAACGAAACGGGGGTTGTGATGAATCACAACCCCCGTCGAGTATTTTGTTGATGTTAACCTATTTTCGAAGCATGGAACCGCCCATAGTCACTAAGCTTTTGTTTTAGCGTGGCTATGATTGACGCCGTACTATTACGTAAGGATCCAGACAAATACGCCGATCAGTAGAAACAAAACGACATACTTCTTTGGGTCTTTTTCTGCCTTTAACTTCATATCGGCCTCCGCCTCAATTAGGCTTGCCCACGCCGGGCGCTAAAAATCCATAATCAAAGTGTAGACGGTGATGGCTGTACTGTATGGAGTCGCCTAGACGTGGTGCAAATAAACTTCGTTTGTCCTGTGCACAGTCTACTTACAAACAATATCGGCCAATATGGGACCAGTAGCAAAACCGTTTGTCCTCTAGTCACTACCGTTTGTCGCTGAGGCGACTGACTATTAGTCTTGTCGACTAGAATTAGATAAAGTGCCGAACATATTAAGGACTTATGGGACAGTCGTATGTTTACTCTTTGATAAACAAAGGGTTATGGAGTAGCTAGTCCCGTGGAACAGGGCGCTTTTCAGTTGTGAACCGCAGATTGCGAACCTTAATTCGCGCCCCCAATCTCGCGTAGTTCCCTCACTTATGGAATGATGTTTGCAACGTTGCGATTGGCAACGTTGTTATTCATTTACATTGGGTTCAGTTATTGATGCGCATCGCAGGCTTAAATCTTGCCGAATTCTTTTCACGGGCTACCAGTTCGCCCCGTGCAGGAAACGCACAGCTGACGGCGGCCATCACCCGCACTGTGCACAGTAATGACCCAAAGTCGGTCGCCGGTAAAAGAGTAATAGACGCCGAGATACTTACAAAATCGGTAACATCACCGTCACCGTTAGATCAGCGAACCCCCATTAATCCCCAGCCTGAGTCACTGGTGCAACGACAGCTTCTTGATAAATCAAGCGATCAACGTGTTATGAAATATCTTGAGACTTTCCTCAGTACGGATCACAACAGTCTTCGTAATTCTTCTCTCGATACCTACGCCTGATATTCGCAAAGTTAGCCGTTAAATAGCGGTTACGCCACACTACCGGTGATTGCGAGCCGGTCAGTTGGCGGGTCATCGTCATCATCGTTGGCCACAACCGATCCATCGATTCGTCCCGCTGGTAATCCTGGGTCCCTGATCTGCGCCAGCATTTCTTGATTGATCTTCTGCTGGCCTTCCAAATTTTCCTTTGTACTTATTAGCTGATTAATGCGTCCATTCAGACTGTCTAAGTTCTTGTGGATCTTCTGCATATTGCTTACTCGTTGATCCATCATAACTTTGTGCTCGCGAATCTGGGCAAATACTGGCGCCATGATCGCCGTACTCCAGTTTGCCGCATCCTTGTTGGCTCGTTCGAAAAGCTGTCGTGCCCGGCTTACCAAGGTTATAAAGAACTTTTTGACCACGAAGTGTTGTTCAGTCATTACCATCGAGGGGCTATTGCGAAATACCTCAGCCTTTTTGTACAGCCGTTTGAGCTCGTCGTGATACGGCTGTAGCGCGAAACTGTCCAGTTTGATTTTCGCAAGACCATGTTCGACCTGGAATCGGTCGTAGATTGCCTCGGCCAAACCCTTTATGCGCTCAGTCTGTTTTGCCACCTTAGTCATGGTTTGCATGGCACCTTCGAAGAAGGTCTTCATGCCACCTTTTAGGCCATGTGTGGTCCAGCTGCCTTGCATGTCTTTACGGGTCTTATCGATAAGCTTGTCAAAGGCTTCTATGCTGAGGTGATTTAGTAGCATTTTGACCTGTCCATCCAGTACCTTGTGGGTGTTTTCTAAACTTGCAACTCGTTTCTTGTAGACCTCATGATCCTGGTGTTTTCTCTCCATCATGTCCTTTATGACATTTTTATTTTTCCCACTCATCCCCCTGAGTTCTTTGAGTTCAGCGTTAGTAGCGCTGAGCCGTGTTTCCACCACGGCCGCCGTGGTTTGCACGATGCTGCCGATTTCTTGTACTACCTTGTTCCGAATGAGGGCTTGTTTCGCGGGTACGATATCTTCCGTCAATTTGGCCTCAAGTAAGGGCAATCCACTTTTTTCTACCAGCTCGGGTTGCTGTTTGATTTTTCCGACCAACCCTTTTTGAGCCGAGACCGGGAATACATACTTCTTGGTGATCCCGAGGATGGCCGCTGTTTCCTGTCGTTGGCGCGATATGCTTGCATCGATGGCGCTTGCACCCCGGAGCTCGTCCCATAGGGTGTCGATCTTGTTAAGCACAACAAGCCGCCCTTCATTCTGGTCTCCCTTCGCCATGCACACGTGCTCTCGCCACACTTGTAGGTCGGATTTTGTCACGCCCGTGTCGGCCGCGAGTACAAATACCACTACATGAGCATTTGGCAACATGCTCATGGTTAGTTCGGGTTCAGTGCCTAGGGAATTCAACCCAGGAGTATCAAGTATGACGAGACCCTGCTTGAGGAGGGGATGCGCGTAATTTATGATGGCGTGTCGCCACAGCGGGATATCGATGGTGCTTCCAGTATTTGGCGAGTTGGCATCATAGAGGCCGAGTTCTTCGGCTTCTGAAATGCTGACTGTTTTGGATTTTACAATTTCATGAAAAGCCTCAGCCATCTGCTCTGGGGAATCGAGCTCAAGTGCAATATTTGTCCAGTATGTGCCGGACTGCTTGAATTCGGCTATGGTTTGTGGGCTTTTACGCGTGTCTATAGGGAGAAGCTTGATGCACGGTGGGGTGCCCTCGTCGAAGCGCAGCTCGGTCGGACACATGGTTGTGCGACCCGCCTCTGTGGGCAACAGCCGCTGCTTGTAGTCGGCGAAAAAGATGGCATTGATGAGCTCGGTTTTGCCGCGCGAAAATTCGCCCACCATGGCGATAGTGAGCTTATCAGTGGTCAGGGCTTCGACCAGCTCGTAGACGCGCAGGTCATCGGCGCCGTCCGACAGACCTTCCTGCTCTATCCACGATTGATAGGCTTGAATCTTGGCAACCAGTTGTTCGCGCCACTTCCGGTAGTTGCCAAGCTGCCTGCTTAGTGTTTGATTGACTTCAACCGCCATGTCCCCGTTCTCACTTCTCCCGGTGGGCCAAGGGTCGGGAGACTCGCATTAGTCCAAGTGACAGCCGGGGACCTAATCCGTGAACCGCAGGCTGTAGAATTAGTATAAGTTTAGACGCTCTAGCCGTCGCCGCTCGTCGGTTTCGCGGCCAGGGCCTATCACGTGTAGCCAAATACAAAAGCTATGCTGAGCTTGCCCATCCGTATATTTCATCGATTCTAAGGCCAAATTTGCCTGTTCTTCTCGAAAAAACGGCCTTTCTTGGGTCTAAGTTTGAATAAGCCGGGGTCTTGCCCTTTGATGGCAGCGAGCATGGCCAGTAGATCTCAGAGTGATGGGCGGCGAAGCCCAACAAAGCGCGGTTTTCGCCAATCTAGCCGCCAGCCACACGGGCAATCGGCTCGCCTGACTGGTGGTCGTTCGATGGCAGTGGTCTGTTGATCTTTGCAAGTACGTGGTCGGCCAGCTGTTGCTGGATTTCCAGTTTGTTGTTGTTGGCTTCTAGAAACGCAATTCGTTGTTTCAGATTGTCCAGGCTTTTGTGAATCTTTTTTAGATTGTCGAAGCGCTGATCGACCATCAATTTGTGCTCATTGATCTGAGCGAATACCGGGGCCATGATCGCTCTGCTCCACTGAGCGGCCGCTTTGTTGCAGTCATTGAATAGTTGGCGTGCACGACTCACGAGCGCGATGAAGAATTTCTTGGTGACGAAGTGCTGTTCGGTCATCATCATCATTGGGCTGTTGCGAAAGACTTCTGCCTCTTGGTGTAAGCGCTCGAGTTCGTGTACGAACGGCTGTAACACGAAGCTCTCTTGTTTGATCTTTGCTAACCCATGCTCTACCTGAAACTGTGTGTATATTGCCTCTACCAGCCTCTTTATCTTATCGGTTTGCTGGCGAACCTTGTCCATTGTCTGGGTGGCGCCGTCAAAGAACGTCTTCATACCGTGCTTCAATCCGTAAGTGGTCCGACTATCTTTGATATCTCTACGTGTTTTCTTTATCAACTTATCAAAAGCACGCATGCTTAGAAAGGTAAGTAAGATTTCTACTTGCCCGGTCAGTGCTTGACGCGTGGAGTCCACGTTTTCGAGCTTCTGGTTGTAGATCTCTTGATCGCGGGCGACCTTCTTGACCATTTCTTGAATAACGTCCTTATGCTTACCGCTCATACCCTTGAGTTCGCTCAGTTCCTGTTTGGCGGCTACCAAGCGTGCATCGATCGTGGCCCTCGTGGGTTCGATGATGCCGCCGATTTCTTGTACGATCGTATCGCGCAGCAGTGCTTGCTTAGCTGGGATAATCTCCTCTGACAATTTGTGCTCCAGTATAGGCAGGCCACTTTGTGCTACGAGTGCCTCGTCATACTTTATCTTGCCGATCAATCCTTGCTGTGCCGACACAGGGACAACTTGATCCTTGCTGACCCGCAGTGCGGCTGCCGTCTCCTGGGTTTGTCGGGAAATGCTGGCAGTAACCGCATCCTGGTGTCTTAGCTCATCCGACAAAGTATCGACCTTATTTAGCACCACCACACAGCCCTTGTTCTTTTTACCCCTGGCTACACAGACATGCTCGTGCCAGACTTGTAGATCCGACTTCGTTACCCCAGTATCGGCTGCGAGCACGAACAAAATAACAGGTGCGTTGGGCAACATGCTGATGGTTAGTTCGGGTTCGCTACCAAGGGAATTTAGACCGGGGGTGTCGAGTATTACCAACCCTTGCTTTAGAAGTGGGTGTGGGTAGTTGATGATGGCATGGCGCCACATAGGGACCCTCACAGTAGTACCGGCTCCCGGTGTCTCACCACCATAAAGCCCGAGCTCGCGCGCTTCTGCAGTGCTCACTTCTTTGGTGGCCACGATCTCGCTGAAGGCTCCGCCATTTTTTCAGGATCGTCGAGCTCCAACGATACCGTCGCCCAGTTTGTCGGCGACCGTCTGTATTCAGCAATCGTTTCAGCCGTCTTACGGGTTTCGATTGGTAGCAGCTTGATGCTGGGAGGATGGTTTTCGTCGTACTGCAACTCTGTTGGGTACATGGTCGTGCGCCCCGCCTCTGTGGGCAACAGCCGCTGCTTGTAGTCGGCGAAAAAGATGGCATTGATGAGCTCGGTTTTGCCGCGCGAGAACTCGCCCACCATGGCCACCGTTAACTTGTCGGACTCGAGTGCCTCGAAAATACGCAGATCGTCCTCGCCATCGATTAGCTTTTGGCCCTGCAGCCACACATGGTAGTTTTGCCGATGACCACAATGAGGTCGTCGCGCCACTTCTTGTAGTCGCTGAAGCGCTTCTTCAGGGTGTCGTCGAGATTAGATTTTGGCGCCATGGGTACCCTTACTTTCTTTCGTTACTGCTAAAGCGATATCAGCCTGCCATCGCCAGGACTTTAGCGACTACACGGCTCGGTCTGTTTTTAGGCCGTCTTTGATCACAGTTCTAGCCTTACGAGAGGCGTGCCAGATCGATAGCCAATCAAGTGATCAGCTCCTCTGGATATAGTTGCTGATGGCGGCGTTGTCGGTGCGATGCGCCGCATTGTCGCCCAGGAAGCGTGGTGGCTAGCGGTAGTGGCGTCTATTGAATATGTTATTGTTTAAGCACACATTTTTGGTAGATATCCTTTAGGCGGGCCTGTGGATCATACTTCGCCTTGAGCCTGTCATAAACCGGTCGGTTGTAGGCCTGCCAAAATTCGTCCTGCGTGAAGTAAGAGTCCGAATACAGGGACTTTATGCCGCCGAGTTCGATGATCTTGCGCTCAATCTCACGGTTGTAGTAGCCCTTGGGGAGCTTTTTTCGACCTTTCTTCACATCCCAAAAACCGAAATTCACATACACATGCTGAGAATCCATAGGGTAGAGATCGAATTGCACCGATCGATCATACGTCTGGATTGGGCAGATCCATATCGGGGTGATTCCAATCTCCTTATTGAAGAACTGCAAGAAGGCGGGCGCGTTTTCGATGGCGACGTCTACATCCTGGATTACCGACTCAGTGTGGATGCCCCTGAGCCGGTTAATACGATGCGCCAATTTCCACTTGCTGTTCCAGCGCATTATTCTGGCATACGTCACCGAGTTTAGTCTTGATTTCCCGACAAGTGCACGTACCAGTGTATGTTGCACCAGGAAGTGTTTGGAACACCAAAACCAATCCGTATCCCATCGCCACAGGTAGTCGAGCACGGTGAGATAATCTGTTTCCCGTCGGCGTATGGACTGGTAGTAAATGTTCTCGTAAGTGTAATCACTTGTATAGGGCGCTTCGTCGACAAACCTACCGATCGTCATATACATCTCATCGGGGCCAAAGACGGTGCCATCCAGGAAGTCGATGTCCCGTGCGCACACGTTTTCCATGTCTCTAAAGTACGTGTCTGCGTCTGTATAGCGCACATGCGTGAGCTGCACAAAATCTTTCACTGGTATGACTTTGAACTTCAGTTTCAGTGCATAGCCGAGCGTCCCGTACGAATTAGGAAACGCGAAGAATAGATCCTTATGCTCGCTAGTCGGACTGCAGACAATCACTCGGCCATCGGCAAGCAGGACATCCATTTCGGTAATGGTTTCGTGCACGAAACCGCACTTGAACGAAGACGATTCGATGCCAATCCCGGTCACAGCTCCACCTAGGGTTATCGATTTCAGCTCGGGCACAACCGCCGGCATTACGCCATGGGGGAGGGTGGCATCAACGATATCCTCGTAGGTCGCCATACCCTCGATTTCCGCCCAGCCTTCGTTTCCGTTTATGTTGAGGACTTGATTAAAGTCGGAGACATCAAGCTTATGTTGGTTTGTTCGACTGCGATCCCGAAACAGGTTAGAGGTTGTCTTCTGCAATCGGATACCGTTGCCTTTATGGGATCGCATTTGTTCAATCAGGCGCTGTTTCTTGTATTGGTAGTTGTTTGCCGACATTCTTCTACTCCGTCAACAGTTAGCCGGCACTTTTCGCCCGCTCTCGTCACGAGACCGTAAGTTGCCGCAGTGTCGGTGTGATGTAAAGGCCTGCTAGCGTGGCGGTGATAACAGGCTTAGGAAGTATGCCTGTTGGCCTGGCGCCGAGGGATCTTACGACTTGGCTGGGTGACTAACCGAGATGACTTATATCACTCGATTTGTTGCGTTTTTGGAGGGCCTCGACGTCCGAATCGCTCAGAGACAACGATGGCAGGACGTCGTCTTTATGCGGGAACGTAAACCCACAACCGCAGCCGTCGGCATCTATGGGTACCAATGCTGTGCAATTGGGGCATTCTTTCTCTGTACATCCTAGGCCGCTGTTCTGAGTCCAATCACCTAACGGTGCCTGGGTGTTGGGATCGAGTAATTCTCGGGGCACCGCATCCGCTTGATCGGCGCCATCGCCGCTTTCTGTCGGTGTGGGTATGGCTGGGTTGGTTGCCGGTGCTTTCGAATTTAACGCTTGCAGTGCGGCCTCAAGATTGGCCTTTGCCGTGGCAGTAGTGCTAGGTGTTCGGACCGCTTCCTTAGCGGCTGGCACCTCTATGGTATCGCTGGCCGGTGGTACGATATCACTACCATTGACCTTCTTGAGTTCGGGCGTCGTTGTCTTATCGACTGTCTGTGATTGATCGGGTTCAGTATCGAGTGCCACGCTAGTTGGTTTACTAGGTGAAGGCGCACTCATGTCGTCAGTTGTGGCTGCTGTCGGCGCTGTCAATGTCTGAGGTGTTGCTGGGTCCCTCACAGGTGCCGGGCTCTCGGCCGCAGGTGCTGCCGGTGGGCGCGGAGTTGCCGCTGTCGTTACACTCGTGGAGTCGGGCTTGGGTTTTGCCGCCGCCGGGTTTGTATCGATCTTGCTAGTCGCGTTCGCGCCTATAGCGGCGGCTTTGCTGTTCTGCCTGGCCTGCACTGCTCTAAGGCGTTGCTCGAGTTTCTTGGCGCGTTCTGCTGCCGACACCTTGGCCGTATCAACATTTGTGGCCGTGGGTGTCGGTCTCGCATTAGTAGCGGGCTTAGCCGGCGTTGTCGTTGCCGGTTTTACCGCCGGTGGCCGGGTGGGTGCATCAGATCGCGCATTCGACTCAGCCCTCGAGATCAACCAGGATTGCTTGGCTTCCCCGGTTGGCTTCGGCACCTGCGTTTGCGTCGTACCGGCGGGGACCGCAGTTTGAACAGGCGGTGTCGGCGCAGACGCCTTTGCTGTCGGCGGCGCAGATTCCCTATCGGCTGTTTGGGTAACGGCCGGCGGTGCGGGGGATTCTACTTTTGTGTGTTTTCTTTCGGTGGTGCTCTCGACGACCGGGGTGGTCTGCACCTCGAATTCTGTCTGGGCGCCCTCGGCCACGGCCTTTGCGTCCTCGGCGTCTTTGAGTTTTGCTTGATCCGCGGGTTGGGTGGCCACTAATCTGGCGGTATCATTGGCGGTACTGTTCGCTTGCTTGGCGCGCGCGGCCAGATACTCTTGATAGAGTTTTTCTTCTTCGAGGGCAATGTCCGCCCCGGTTTGGGCCTCGGCGTCGGCAGCATCCGCACTGAACACGAAGCCACATCTGCAGCGTACGGCGTAGGCAGCATTAGTCTCTGCGCATTGTGGACAGTCTTTGGTGAAAATGCTCAAGGCCCTATCTCACTCGGGGTCTAATTCAGATATACCGCTGGCCCCTGCAAAAAAGCAATTTACGTGCCAATGCCTGGACGGCCGATGAGGACTGCTGAAGGCTAGGGACCCCTAAAGGTATAGCTCATACAGACGGTTTCGGTACTTAATGATCCACGAACTGGCCGCAAAAGGGCAAGGCATCGTCGCCTAGGGTCCGTTCACGGGTTGGCGGCCGGCCTCGGGCGCGCCGGCACACCGACGGCGCTCAGTTGGCTTTATGTAATGCGCGCTTATCCACCGCCAATGAAGCTTCGTGCAAGGCCTCGGAGAGAGTAGGATGGGCGTGGATGGTGCGCGCCAGGTCTTCGGTGCTGGCGGAGTACTCTATCGCCAGCACTGCCTCGGCGATGAGCTCGGATGCAAACGGGCCGATGATGTGGACACCCAGCACGCGATCGGTGTCTTTGTGGGCGACAATCTTGACCATGCCGACCGCTTCTTCCATAGCCCGAGCTCGGCCGTTGGCCGCAAATGGAAAGGTGCCTGCCTTATAGGGCTCCCCGGCCTCCTTAAGCGCCTGTTCCGTCCTGCCGACCCAGGCGATCTCGGGGGCTGTGTAGATGACCCAAGGTACGGCCTCGTAGTTAACATGGCCGATGCCGCCGGCGATCACCTCGGCCACTGCAATGCCTTCTTCTGAACCCTTGTGGGCCAGCATCGGGCCACGCACCACATCTCCAATTGCGTAGACATCAGGCAGATTGGTTCTGCACTCTTCATTCACATTGATGAAGCCGCGCTCATCCAATAAAAGCCCTGATTCTGGGCTAACCAGGTTGTCGGTATTGGGCCGACGGCCTACTGCCACGATTAGGCGATCTAGCTTAAGCTCTTGTTCACCGTTTTTTCCATGATACCGAATAGACACTTGTTTTTGTTTCACAGTGGCGGATACGACACGTGTACCTAGTTGAATATCAAGCCCCTGACGCGTGAACTGTCGCATGGCTTCTTTAGCTATCTGTTGGTCTACCGCGGGTAAGAACGTGTCTAAGGCTTCCAAGAACACCACCTCTGATCCGAGTCGTCGCCACACGCTGCCGAGTTCCAAGCCGATTGTGCCGGCGCCAATTACCCCAAGCCGCTTTGGCACTTCGAGAAACTCCAAGGCACCCGTAGAGTTCACAATACGGCCGCCATCGGTGGGCGCTTCACCCATGTCTACCGCATCTGAGCCGCTGGCAATGATGATGCTCTGCGCTTGGATGGTCTCTTTGGGTTTGTTCGAGCCGGGATCAGAGATTTCCACGCGCTTGCCATCGAGCAGACGTCCATGACCATGTATTGCTGTGACTTTGTTTGCCTTGAAGAGAGTGGCGATCCCGGAGGTAAGATCATTCACGACCCGATCTTTGTGCGCGATCATGGTCGGAATGTCGATACTGACTTTCTCCGCCTGGATGCCGTAGGCGCCAAATTGGTGTTGTAACCGGTGGTAGTTTTCCGATGCCTGCAGTAAGTCCTTCGAGGGGATACAGCCGACGTTTAAGCACGTACCGCCGAGGGCCGGTTTGCCTTTCTTGTTCACCCACTCGTCAACGCACGCAGTTCGCAGCCCAAGTTGGGTACAACGAATAGCGGCCACATATCCGGCAGGCCCTGCTCCGATTACAACGACGTCGTAGGACTTAGCCATACGCTCCCCCTGCTAGTGAAGGTCGACGAGTGCTTGTTGTTGACGTTTGCTGTCTGCTTGTTACTTAATACCGGTACTAGCCGCGTTACCGCGATTTCTTAATATGGTTGTCTGGCGGCCGCTCAGATCTCGAGCAATAGCCTTGCGGGATCCTCCAACGAATCTTTGAGGGCGACTAAGAACTGCACTGCCTCGCGCCCGTCTATAATGCGGTGATCATAGGTCAGCGCCAAATACATCATGGGTCGGATGCGCACCTCGTTATCTTCGGCAACCGGACGTTGTTGTATCTTGTGCATCCCTAGGATGGCGCTTTGTGGCGGATTCACTAATGGTGTGGAGATGAGCGAACCAAAGACTCCGCCGTTTGTAATGGTGAAAGTACCGCCCATAAGTTCTTCCATGGTAAGCTTTCCATCGCCCGCCCTTTTTCCGAAATCGGCAATGCGCGTTTCGATTTCGGCGAAGCTCAACTGGCCGGTGTTGCGCAACACCGGCACCACAAGCCCGCGTGCCCCAGCTACCGCAATACCGATATCGTAGTTATCGTGATAGACGATGTCTTTGCCGTCGACTGAGGCATTGATTATCGGATACTGTTTTAGTGCTTGCGTACTAGCTTTGATAAAGAACGACATAAAGCCAAGCCGGGCACCGTGTTCCTTCTCAAAGCGGTCTCGGTACTGTCGCCGCAGATCCATAACCGCCTGCATGTTCACTTCGTTAAAGGTTGTTAGCAGCGCGGCTTCATGTTGTGCGTGTAGCAGGCGTTCCGCTATGGTCGCGCGCAGCCGGGTCATGGGAACGCGACGTTCCGAGGGCTCGCCGTCGGTGGGTCGAGGTTTGGGTGTAGTGGCGGGTAGCGGTGACGGTGTTGGCGCCGGGATGTCCGCCCTTACTTTCGTTTCGGGCGACTGTTCGCCTTGTTGGCGCATAAAGTTCAGTACATCTTCCTTGAGGAGTCTCCCGCCTTTGCCGGTGGCCGGGATTTGCGCCGGATTCAAATCGTGCTCGGCCAGCAAACGGCGCACGGCCGGGCTTAAGGGCGCTTCGTTGTCAATCGTTTCCGGCTTTGCTTCGTCGGCCGGCCGTTCCTTGGATGCGGTAGTCGAACTTTGTTGGCTTGCCGATGTGCTGGCGGCCTCAGTTTCGATAATTGCAATCGGCTCGTTGCTGCCGATTGTTTCGCCGTCGCGCTTTAGCACTTCTTGTAGCACACCATCTTGGGGAGCCGGCACTTCCAAGACAACTTTTTCGGTCTCGATGTCGACGAGGTTTTCGTCGCGGGTAACGCTTTCACCTGCTTGTTTGTGCCAACTCAGGAGTGTTGCTTCGGCCACCGATTCTGGAAGCGTGGGAGATTTCACTTCAACGCGCATTGTTCTGTTCTTCAGTGTTTGTGATTGTTGATATTGGTTACTTGGATTGACGTTTGCGTTTCGCAGCGATGGTTAGAGCGTCATCCACCAGCGCTTTCTGTTGCTCGAGGTGTAAGCCGAAATGACCGACGGCGGGAGAAGCAGAAGCGGCACGCCCCGCGTAACCCAGACTTTGATTCAACAGCATGCACGCGCGTAGGTGATGTTGGATTTGGTACCATGCTCCCTGGTTTTGTGGCTCCTCCTGACACCAAACAACGCTCTTTGCTTGTCGATATCGTTTAAGTTCACCCGCAAGCTGCTCACGTGGAAATGGATGCAGTTGCTCTATGCGAACAATGGCTATCTTGCCGACTTTGCGAGATCGGCGTTCTTCTAGCAAGTCATAATAAACCTTGCCGCTGCAAAGGATAACACGTTCAACTAGTTTGGCGGTTAGTGTGTCGATTTCAGGGATGATCGTCTGGAAACCGCCACTGGACAAGCTATCAAGCGTCGACATCGACAGCTTGTGTCGCAGCAGACTCTTGGGTGTCATGACAATCAGCGGGCGACGAAACGGCCGCAAGCATTGTCTTCGCAGCATATGAAACATCTGTGCCGGTGTTGTTGGCACGCATACTTGAATATTGTGGTCGGCGCATAGTTGCATAAAGCGTTCAAGACGAGCGGATGAGTGTTCCGGCCCTTGCCCTTCGAAGCCGTGTGGTAGAAACATCGTCAGGCCGCATCGACGTTCCCATTTGGTGCCACCGCTGCTGATGAATTGGTCAATGACAACTTGGGCACCGTTTACAAAGTCCCCAAATTGCGCCTCCCATATGACGAGTGTATTGGGTTCCGCCGTGCTAAAGCCGTACTCAAACGCCAACACGGCTTCCTCAGAGAGCAGCGAATCAATCACTTGGAAATAAGGCGGACCCTTTACGACATGTTGTAGGGGTACATAGGTCTCCCCGTCTTTCTGATTGTGAAGTACCGCATGCCGATGGAAGAATGTCCCTCGTCCCGAATCCTGACCGGTTAGCCTCAGCGAGTATCCATCACGCAGGAGGGTGCCGTAGGCCATGATTTCGGCAAAGCCCCAATCGATCGGATGGCCGCCCGCGGCCATCTTACGTCGGTCTTGGAGGATTCTGCTTACGCGCGGATGTAGCTCAAAATCCTTGGGGCCTTGATTTATCTGCTCCGAGATCTCTTGTAACGTTTCTGTGGGTACCGCGGTATCAGCGGGGTGGGCCCAGGTGACATCCTTGTAAGGCCTCCAATCCACCATATACTCGCTGCTGGCGCCAGTGAGGATTTGATGGGCGACCACTTCTCCGTGGTCAAGTGCAGCCCGGCAGTTGCTGACAAACTCTTCGGCTTGTTTCTTGGTGATCACGTTTTCTTCGATAAGCCGGTCGGCATGGCGTTTGCGTGTGGTTGGATGGGCCTTGATCTTCTGGTACATCATCGGTTGGGTTACCGCCGGCTCATCGGCTTCGTTGTGTCCGTGGCGTCGATAGCATACTAGATCCACCACCACGTCCTTCTTGAATTCCATCCGGAAATCCAATGCTAGCTTGGTAATGAGTACGACTGCCTCCGGGTCATCACCGTTAACGTGAAAAATCGGCGCCTGCACCATCTTCGCGACCTCAGTGCAGTACAACGTTGAACGCGAATCGAGTGGGTTGCTGGTGGTGAAGCCAATCTGGTTGTTGATAACAATATGAACAGTACCGCCGGTTGCGAAACCACGGGCCTGCGACATATTGAAGGTCTCCATGACCACGCCTTGCCCAGCGAAGGCCGCATCCCCGTGTATGAGTATGGGTAGCACTTGGTCCCCAGCATGGTCGCCGCGGCGTTCCTGGCGTGCTCTTACCGATCCCTCAACCATGGGATCAACGATTTCTAAGTGTGACGGGTTGAAGGCCATCGCCAGATGAACTGGTCCACCCGGCGTACCGATGTCGGACGAAAAACCCTGGTGGTACTTAACGTCGCCTGAGCCGGTGGTGTCACCGGGGGCGACTTTGCCTTCGAACTCGAGAAACAATTCCGCGGGCGATTTGCCTAGAATGTTGACCAGCACATTAAGGCGTCCACGATGGGCCATACCCAACACGACCTCTCCGATCTTGTGCGTGCCTGCCCGTTGGATCAACTCATCTAATAAAGGGATGAGGCTCTCGGCCCCTTCGAGTGAGAATCGTTTCTGACCGACGTATTTGGTATGCAGATATCTTTCCAGACCTTCCGCCGCGGTTACCCGTTGCAGGATCTGCCGGCGCTCTTCGGCTGTAAACTGTGGCTTGCCCAGTTGTTGCTCCAGACGTTCTTGAATCCACCTTTTCTGCGTGGTGTCTGTGATGTGCATGTACTCGCTACCAATGGATCCACAATAGATCTGTCGAGCGAGCTCGATGATTTTTCTCAACGGCAGCTGACCGGTGGCCGCTAGCGCACGTGAACCGGCCTTTTGACCGCGAAGTCCCAACTCTAGTGCGCCGGTATGGAAGACGGTGTCCATGTCTGCTTCGCTGAGGTTGTGAAACGCGGGGTCGAGATCTGGCACCGGTGGACGGGGACGTAGTCTCAGTGGGTCGACATCGGCCTGCTGATGGCCACGAACTCGATAAACTGTGATGAGCCGCAGTGCTGCCGTCTGTTTAAGTGCATCAACGACTGGGGAAGGTGCGGAGGTGCTCGGGAATGCCGCCGCCTCGCGCGCGTCCGGGATGCCGTCTTGAATGGTGGTGAAATAGTCTCGCCACGCCTCGGGAACCGCGTTCGGATCCTTCAGGTAGCGAGCGTAGAGGTCTTCGAGGTAGTAAGCGTTCTCACTAAATAGATACGAGGGGTCCTCTGATTCCTGTGAGAACGACAACGGCACTCCAATCATGCCATTAGGCTACGCGCTTTAATAAGCGCTTGCAACATTCTCAGGCGTTGAAGTGTTTGAATTGACTAACGCTTTTGACGACTTGCACTTGCAAGTAATTGTCGCTTTGGAAACGCTACTCGACTTTCATCATCACCCGATATTCATGCCCGGAATCATGAGCTCTGCCATCGAGGATGGCGCGAGTCACCTCATTGCTGGTACCCATCGCACTGCCCAGGTCTATCCATTCACCCAAGCCTACAATCACGGTTGTGCTTAGCTGATGGAAGCTTACTGGTTCTACCAAGTGGCCGCGGTGGAATGATAGTTTGGGGGTGATCTCGACTTCGACCTGGCTGCCACGCATCCGTGGTAGAACCTCAAAGCCAGTACTGACTTCCTGATATCCCACATTTGCGACTACGTGTGCATAGCGACGAGAAAACGTCAAGAATGGCTGTACGTAGGCTATCGCATGTCCAACTCGCAGGAACGCTCGGCGCCCGTCGAGCACACGTACAACTTGTGTCATACCTCGGTCTCGCGACTTGGTGCGATGTTCAATCTCATAACCGACTGAGGCCTGAGAATTGCCGGTACCTATGTTGACCGTCGCGCCGGCTGTGTTGCCGGTGATAATGATGCGCTTGCCCACCTTGGTTTGCACCGTGCCTTCGACGCGGCGCAGGCGCTCGTCGGTTTGGGCATTCGCAGATTGCCGTATGGTGATCTTAAAGTTTCGTCTGGGTACATCTATGGATGCGACGACCCGCTCGAGCTCACGAAACTGTCGGTCGGACGTGCGGGCGAAAAGTTGGAATCCGTGACCACCGATCATACTCCCGGCCTGCATCAGCGGGGTGACTATCGGCAGCACCTCCTCAGCCGTACGATGCTTGAGTTCAATAATCCGCAGCTCTGTGTTGGCGGCATGAACGAGCGTGACTGATAACGCAACCAGCAGAATCCAGGCGCTATGCGGCAGATTTCGACGTTTCATCAACGGTCGAGGTCAAACCGCCGGGCACCTACGAAGTGGCGCCGCCAATAGCGACTGGTCAGGCTGGCGACGTGCACGGTCTTGCCCGTCGACGGTGCATGGACGAATCGATTATCGCTAATGTAGAGGCCGACGTGGGACCAGCGTTTGCCACTTTGGTTAAAGAACAATAGATCGCCTATCTGTATATCTTTACGTGCAACCGGTCGTGAATATTTGCGTTGCTGACTGGTGGTGCGAGGGACGGTAACCCCGGCGCGTGCGTAGCTGTAGTGAATGAGACCGCTACAGTCGAATCCGCGTGGAGTATTGCCGCCATAGCGATACGGCGTACCAACCATCTGTAGGGCGTATTTGGTAGCGATTGAAATGACCTTGGCTGGTGGTTGGGCCGTCTGTGTAGGTTGGTACGAGCAGCCAGAGGCCAAGGTCCACGCCGAGACCAGGCAAAACGTTAACGTCAGGTTTCTGCCACTCACATCAATATGCTCTCAAAGCCCAAGGGTATGTAGGCCAGGCATACTTTGACTGCGTTCCCACATGCGCTCATATCGAATCACGAACTGCCCTGTCTCGTTACGGTCGTCAGTACTAGCACGGAATTCTGGTCGGTCGAGGTGTGGCTGATGAAGATATCCACAATCATCCACGATCACAAACTGTTCCTGAAGACCGGTGTTGTCCTCGTCTACTTGGTGCATTTTGATGAAGTCGCTAAATCGGCGGCTCAATCCAACGACCCGTGCATTGTGGTGCAACGACTGATCAGCGTCCTCAACAAGGAAGCGTACGAGGTTGCCGCGATGGGAAGCAGTGAAACTTGCGAGCACGTCGATGACCTGAGATGTGTTGAAGAGATCGCCATCGAGCGTTGGTGCGAATACTGAGATCTTGCGTCGTGCTTGTTGCAGGAGCGTTACCAAGAAGTGTCGCACCTCTTCCCCACTGTTTAGTTGCCGAGCTGTGGTTGGCTGACGGTTATGTTCACTATTGCCCATGCATATCTCCGTGGTGCGATATCTATGAGTGCAAGCGTTGCATATGTATACTTAACTCCGCTAAGTATAGCTAAACCTTGCCTCAACACGGAGACCAGGGAGATGAAGGTGCACATCCAATTGAACCTATTGATCGTAGCGGCGCTATATCTGGTATGGGCGCTGTTCTTGTTCATGGGTCAACAGCAAGCTCACCCATTGTTCAGCAATGGCCCATACGACGCGGCGACCACCTCGATGTTCGGTGCCTCACTATTTGGGTTCGTAGTGTTGTTTATCATAGCGTTGTTGAACCCGGTGAAGGAACTCATCTATGCGTCAGTCGCAGCGCTTGGATTTCTGGTGCTGGTGTCGCTGTATCAATTGTTTCTTGGTGGTGGTATGCCGCAGAATCCGGCGACATTTTTTGGCCTGCTTATCAGCGCTACGGTAGGGGCCATCCTATTCTTTTCGATGATGCAGACCCCGGAGGCGGCCGAGACCGGGCCCCGAGTGGCGGCTGATCGAGGTCGACGAACCGCGCGCAAAACCCGTTCTGCCAAGGCGACGCGACGCACTGCGGCGAGCAAGCGTCGGGCAACTAAGAGTCGTACGAAGGCACGAAAGACTAAGAAGAAGACCAGTGCCGCGCGGCGCAAACGTCGGTAGATTGGCCGCCAATGTCTAGTGAAACACCCGCCTAGTCGCGGTGTTATCCTCTGGATTGACGGATGTTGCCAGCCAAAGAAGCGGCATGGCCGATGTAGCTGTCTGGGCTCAATGCCAGTAGCGCCTGTTTGGCGTCGTCGGGAATGTCCAATGATTCGATAAAGCGGCGCATAGATTCCCGGTTGATCCCGGATTTTCCACGAGCATAGTGCTTGAGTTTTTCATAGGGTTGCTCAACACCGTGACGTCGCAACACGGTTTGGACCGCTTCTGTCAAGACTTCCCAGCTCTCGTCTAGATCCTGATTGAGACGATCTGGATTTGCTTCGATCTTAGCCAATCCGACCAGGCAAGATTCATACGCTGTGAATCCGTATCCCAGCGCCGTACCTATGTTGCGCAACACAGTGGAATCGGTTAAGTCGCGCTGCCAGCGGCTGATAGGAAGTTTGTCTGCTAGATGTCCAAGCAAGGCGTTGGCCAGACCAAGGTTGCCCTCGGAATTTTCGAAGTCGATCGGATTGACTTTATGGGGCATGGCTGAGGATCCAACTTCACCCGCGACCACTCTTTGCTTGAAGTACCCAACCGATATGTAGCCCCAGATATCTCGGTTGAGATCGATCAGCGCGGTATTGAAGCGGGCAATGGCGTCAAATAACTCGGCCATGTAGTCGTGCGGCTCGATCTGAGTCGTATACGGGTTCCACGAAAGGCCGAGCCGTTCCACGAAATTCTTCGTTGTCGTTGGCCAATCGATTTCCGGATAGGCAGCAGCATGAGCGTTATAGTTGCCGACAGCACCATTGAATTTGCCCATGATCTCCACGCGCGCAACCTGCTCATACTGCCGTTTTAGCCTAAAGGCAGCATTCGCCATCTCCTTTCCAAGCGTTGTCGGTGAGGCCGGTTGCCCATGGGTGCGGGCGAGCATGGGTCGATCGGCATAGCGTTCAGCGAGTGCTTCCACGGCGGAGATGAGTTGACTCATCTGTGGTAACAAGATTTCGCCGCGTCCCGCTTGTAGCATTAGGCCATAAGCGACGTTGTTAATATCCTCCGAGGTACAAGCAAAGTGAATGAACTCTTTAACGGCATCTAGCTCCGGGTTGTGCTGGATTTTTTCTTTTAGGAAATACTCGACTGCTTTCACATCATGCTTGATTTCATTCTCGATCTCCTTAACTCGAAGAGCATCTTCTTCCGACATCTCTGCCAACAGTGTGTCCAATTGCGCAAGCGTTGCTGACGAGAACGTAGCAACCTCTGGTATTTGTGAATGCTGCGAAAGCCACTTAAGCCATTCGACCTCGACCCTAACGCGATAGCGAATCAAACCAAATTCGCTGAATACGGCGCGCAATGAGTCGACTTTTTTGTGGTAGCGTCCGTCTAGGGGTGACAACGCTGTTAGCGCAAATCGCGCGTCAGCGCTGGTGCTCCCTGGTTGTTGGTCAATGTAGGCACGTAGTTTCTCGACCTTGCTCGCACCGGGATCATGGATCTGTCCGGCCACAAGTTTGCGTAACCATTCGAGTCCAAGCCCCGCTTCCCGGGCGATACGCGGTAAATGGCCTTTTTGGGCCTCCAGGAACGTGATGATTCGATTGACTGAGGACGTGGTCACAAGCGTATTCTAGTAAAATATTACCCGATTATGTAGCTTCGGATCGTGCTTCCCTTACCCATAGTGGCAGGAGCTATCCAGATGTTGCCATCAGGCGCTCACTCGCTACCTCCTGCCGATGATGGTGCCGCGGTACAGCGGCAATGACACCGCCGCCGAAACATATCTCGTTGTCGTAAAAGACCACGGATTGCCCGGGTGTGATTGCTCGTTGCGGCTCGGCAAAGCGAACGGTGATCGAATCGTCGTCGAGCTTTTCGATAACACACATTTGCTCAGCCTGTCGATAACGGATCTTGGCGTGACATCGTAATGCTAACTTCGGCGCATGGCCGGAGATCCAATTGATGTCGGATGCCTGTAGGGAAGTATCGAATAGAGCTGGGTGATTTCGGCCTTGGACGACATAGAGGATGTTTTGTGTGAGATCCTTTTGCGCCACGTACCAAGGTTCACCCGGCCCGCCGATCGAGAGACCATGGCGTTGGCCAATGGTGTAATACATCAGGCCATCATGTTGCCCCTTGGATTCTCCATCGAGCGTTCGAATATCCCCAGGGCAAGGTGGGAGATATCGGCCAAGGAAGGCCTTGAACGGCCGTTCGCCGATGAAGCAGATACCGGTGCTGTCCTTTCGGTCGTAGTTTGGCAGCCCAATTTCCTGCGCCAACGCACGCACCCTTGGCTTAATCATTTCACCCAGCGGAAACACGCTCTTGGCGAGCGCTGCCTGACCCAAGCTATACAAAAAGTAACTTTGGTCCTTGTTTTTATCCTGGCCTTTCAGTAGCTGGTAGCGGCCATCTGAATGTAAGACTCGGGCATAGTGACCTGTGGCGATGCAGTCAGCCCCGAGCGTTAACGCGTGTTCCAGAAACACCTTGAATTTGATTTCACGGTTGCAGAGTACATCTGGGTTGGGCGTGCGGCCGGCAGCGCTATCGGACAAGAAGCGAGTAAATACCTGATCCCAGTACTCGGTAGCGAAATTAACCGTCTTTAAGGGGATATCTAGTTGCTCGCAGACGGTTCGGGCGATGGCATGATCTTCGGCCGCGGCGCAATAATCCTGATCATCGTCCTCTTCCCAGTTCTTCATGAACAGCCCAGTGACCTGGTGGCCCTGCTCTTGCAAGAGCCAAGCTGCCACGGCTGAATCTACCCCACCGGAAAGTCCGATTACGATATGTCTACGGTCGGTATTAATGGTCAACCCCCTGATAATTTGAAGGCAGCGTAGGGCCAAGGTTCCATGAAGAAAAAACCCGGCGGCGCCGGGTTTTTAAGAAACGAACTGATCGGCGTTGGTCTATTCGGCGACCGCCCGAATTTTCGAGGCTTGTGGGCCCTTGGGGCCGTCTTGTACCTCGTACTCCACCTGCTGTCCTTGTTTGAGCGACTTATAACCTTCCATCTGAATGGCAGAGAAATGCGCGAACACTTCGGAGCCGCCATCGCTGGGTATAATAAACCCATACCCTTTGCTGGCGTTAAACCATTTTACGGTTCCTATTGCCATACCCATGATCCCCCTAGTACCGCGGCGCGGAACATTCTAGGTCCTCGCGCGCTATTACGATTGCGTAAAAGCCCGTGTCGTAGTGCTGTAAGCTTTTAAAATACAACGATCCCGGGCCCCCCATCATCCTTCTTTTTTTCGCTGCAAGTCAAGTAATATGGTTAATGGCGATGTCCGTGGACATTCCTTTACGGGCGTGGGCCGGGTGGATGGATCAAAATTCATGCCATAATATCGGGGTTGAAATTTTAGCCATGGACCGCAAAATGAGTGCCTCGGAAGGTAAGCGAAATCGAGTATTCTTACGGCTATGAGCGTGAAATACCCTGAATCTAGCGACGGGCTCGTCGTCCGCGAAGCTAAACCAAAGTTAAAAAGACCGGACCCGTATAAAGTTATCCTGCTCAATGACGACTATACTCCCATGGAGTTTGTTGTCATCGTACTGGAGAAGTTCTTCCGCAAGGACCGCGTAGAAGCGACGCGAATTATGTTGCATGTGCATCAGAAGGGCGTGGGGATATGCGGGGTGTACACCCGTGATATCGCAGAAACGAAGGTGAAACAGGTGATGGCATGCGCCCGTGACAACAAGCATCCATTGCAGTGCACAATGGAGCCTGATTGAGGTTAGAGTGGTTGTAGTCCGCGGAGGTTTTCGATGTTATCGCCGGAGCTAGAGGTCTCGCTGAATACCGCCTTCCAGAGCGCGCGAGAGAAACGGCACGAATACATTACGGTAGAGCACTTGCTCACCGCGTTGTTGGATAACCCAACCGCAGCGCAGGTGCTGCGTGCTTGTGGCGGTGATGTCGATGAACTACGTCGTAACCTCAATGAATTTCTGGAAGAGAATGTGCCGACGCTGCCGTCCGGTAGCGAGATAGATACGCACCCAACTTTGGGGTTTCAACGAGTGATTCAGCGTGCAGTGTTGCACGTGCAGGGCGCCGGCAAGAAAGAAGTGACCGGTGCCAATGTGTTAGTCGCGATCTTGGCGGAAAAAGAATCACACGCCGTGTATTTCCTTTATAAGCAAAACATCACGCGTTTCGATGTCGTAAACTACATCTCCCACGGCATCTCCAAGGTACCGCAGGAGAGTCAGGACGAACTGCCCTCGAGTGAAGAGCCTGATGACGGGACACCAGCTCCTGAACGCAGCCCGCTCGATGTATTCGCAGTGAACCTCAATGAACAGGCACAGCAGGGCAAGATCGATCCTTTGATTGGCCGCCACGAAGAAGTAGAGCGCACAATCCAGATTTTATGTCGACGGCGAAAGAACAACCCCTTATACGTGGGTGAGGCCGGTGTTGGTAAGACTGCCATTGCCGAAGGCTTGGCCAAGAAGATAGTCGACGCTGAGGTGCCCGAAGTTCTCGCTAGCAACACCATTTTCGCGCTAGACATGGGCGCGCTTCTCGCCGGCACTAAGTATCGCGGTGATTTCGAGAAACGCTTGAAGGCAGTTCTGCAGCAGTTGAAGAAGCAAAAGAACGCAATCCTCTTTATCGATGAGATCCATACCGTCATTGGGGCTGGTGCAGCGTCCGGTGGTGCCATGGATGCATCCAATATTCTCAAGCCGGTGTTGCAGTCGGGCGATGTCAAGTGCATCGGTTCGACCACCTATCAGGAATATCGCAACATCTTCGAGAAGGATCGTGCACTGGCTCGCCGTTTCCAGAAGATCGATGTAACTGAACCGTCGATGGATGAAGCAGTGCAGATCCTGCGCGGCCTAAAGAGTCGATACGAAGATCACCATCAGGTCAAATATACTAATCAGTCGCTACGCACCGCGGTTGAGTTGTCGCACCGCTACATCAACGACCGTCATCTGCCGGACAAGGCGATAGATGTGATCGACGAAGCCGGTGCCAGCTTGCAATTGTTGCCGCCGAAGAAGCGCAAGAAGACCATCGGTGTCCACGATATCGAAACCATCGTAGCCAAGATGGCGCGGATCCCGCCGAGGAGCGTTTCACGCACCGATCGGGATGCACTGCGTACGCTCGAGCGTGATCTGAAAATGGTCGTGTTCGGTCAGGACGAAGCTATCGATGCGCTTGCGACCTCGATTAAGCTCGCGCGATCAGGTCTAGGCCATCCTGAGAAACCAGTTGGTTGTTATCTGTTCTCGGGACCAACCGGTGTCGGCAAGACGGAAGTGGCTCGACAACTCGCAGCGGTCATGGGCGTCGAGTTGATCCGGTTCGACATGTCTGAATACATGGAGCGGCATACCGTTTCACGCCTGATTGGCGCACCGCCGGGGTATGTGGGTTTTGATCAAGGGGGCTTACTGACTGATGCTGTCAATAAACATCCTCATGCCGTCTTGCTGCTAGATGAAATAGAAAAGGCACACGCGGATGTGTTCAATTTATTGTTACAGGTGATGGATCACGGAACGCTCACGGACAACAACGGGAGAAAGTCTGATTTTCGCAATGTGAGTCTGGTGATGACGACCAATGCCGGCGCGGACAGGCTTGGACGTGCAAGCATGGGCTTTACCCACCAAGATCACAGTGGTGATGAACTGCAAGACATCAAGCGCATGTTCAATCCAGAATTTCGTAATCGACTCGATGCCATCATTCAGTTCAAAGCCTTGGATGACGATACAATTGGTCACGTGGTCGATAAGTTTATTCTCGAGCTGGAAGCACAACTAGCGGATAAAAATGTAACTATCGACTTGGACAACGCCGCCCGTAAGTGGATAGCCAAACACGGGCATGACCCGGCTATGGGTGCCCGCCCGATGGCGCGACTGATACAGGAAAAAGTGAAAAAACCACTCGCCGATGAGTTACTTTTCGGCAAGCTTGCCCATGGCGGGCAGGTAAAGGTTTCGGTCAAGAAGAGCGAACTGACCTTCAAGATTTCGGCGTCTGAATAGCCGTCCTATTCACACCTCGATGTCTATCGCCCGGTTCGCCTAGCGGGCGCGATATACGATTCGACCTTTGCTGAGATCGTACGGTGTTAGCTGTACCGTAACCCGATCACCGGTGAGGATGCGAATATAGTGCTTACGCATCTTTCCTGAAATGTGCGCGGTTACCACGTGATCATTGTCCAGCTTCACCCGGAACAGAGTATTGGGAAGGGTCTCTATAATCGTACCCTCCATTTCAATGTGTTCTTCTTTCGCCACTAAATGCCTCGAACTACGTTCCTTAACACCTTGCATATAAATTTGGCCGCGTATAATGCCGCATACGCCGCGGCTCGTAAAGTCATAAAAGAAGACCGCCGACAACGCCCAAGATTCGTTCGTCATCGATCGTCATTAAGCTGCGACCAGCGGCCGTTACGATAGGCTTGGATCGGTCGGAAGTTACACTTGTAGTTCATCTTTGGACTTTCTTTGATCCAATAACCCAGATAGAGCCACTGCAGATTAAGGCGTCGTGCCTGCTCAATCTCCAGCAGAATCGAGAAGATTCCAAGACCACGCTTGGGAACAGTTGGGTCATAAAACCCATAGACAGCTGAGAGTCCATCAGAGAGCCGATCCGCCACCGCAACCGCCAACAGTTTCTGATGTAATCGTAGCTCGTAGAAGTAGGTGTCTACGTGGCGTGTAAGCAAGAATTCGATGTAGCGCTGCGGGTCGCCCTGGTCCATGCTACTGCCACGATGGCGATGATGCTGATATTCCCTATACAGTTCGAAATGCTCCTCGTTGAATTCGGCCTTCGTATTGCGAATCGTTAGATCCTGATTCCTGAGCCAGTTGCGCTTTTGTGATCGATTAGGTGTGAAGGCATTGACAGGTACGCGCACCGGCACGCAAGCGGAACACTGCGGGCAATGCGGACGATAAACAAAATCACCACTACGTCGAAAACCATTGCCTGTTAGGCGAGTGAACCATGCCACATCAAGATGCTGCTGAGGGTCGATAAACATGGTAGCTGCCGTGCGCCCAGTGAGGTAACTGCAGACGTGCGGTACCGATGTGAAAAAAGTGGCCTGTCGTGGATTTGATGTCATGTGATGGTTAATTACTTGATGAGTGTAATCTCCGAGTCAAATTGCCACGCACCGAGTCGGTTGGGGAGCGCCAGGGTTTCGTCAAGCATACGCAAGAAATCCTGACGGCGAATTTCTTCTGCGCCTAGGCTAGAAAGATGGGGTGAGGGCAACTGACAATCAATGTGTGTATATCCCCATTCCTCAAGTTGTCTCACTAAATGGACGAACGCAACTTTAGATGCATTAGACTTACGACTGAACATCGATTCGCCGAAGAATATTCCTCCCAACGCTACGCCGTAGAGTCCACCGACCAGTGTGCCGTCGAACCATGTTTCAACGGAATGCGCATAGCCTTGTTCATGCAAATGGAAGTAGGCCTCGATCATCTCCGGTGTGATCCACGTTCCGTCCTCAAGGTTCTGTGCTCGCGGTTGGGCGCAGACATGCATAACGGACAAGAACTGCGTATCCAGCGTCACAATGTATTCGCCTCTGCGCAATATCTTTCGCAGGCTTCGTGAAATCTTGAGCCTGGGAGGTAGAAGTACTGCGCGCGGATCCGGAGACCACCATAGTATTGGTTGGCCCTTGTTGTACCAGGGAAAGATCCCGTGCCGATAGGCTTCGAGCAGGCGTTCGCTGCGTAGGTCGCCACCAATAGCAAGCAAACCCTCCGGCGATGCCAATTCAACTGGCGGAAAACGAAAATCTTTTGAATCAGCCGGGAGAATGAACATGCGATGTAATTATGACTTCTTTAAGAGTTACACACTTTTTTTAAAAGGTGAATGTTCCTGCAATTCGTCCATGTAGTATTTTACACTGTGTTGTTCGCGCTCCAAGAAATCCGCAACCGCCGGTCCGAATTCGGGATGGCTTAACCAGTGGGCCGAGTAGGTAGTCTCCGGCAGAAAGCCGCGCGCAATTTTATGTTCGCCCTGGGCTCCTGCCTCAAAACGCTTGAGGCGCTGTTCAATGCAGTATCCCATTGCCGCATAGTAACAGGCTTCGAAGTGCAATCCATTTACATATTTGCGATGACCCCAGTAGCGCCCGTAAAGTACGTCAGCGCCAAGCAAGTTAAGGGCGCCGGCGATGTATTCATCGTTCTGACGTGCAAATATCAGTAGCACGTCTTCGGCCATTAGGGCGCCAAGTTTGTGAAAGAAGCTCCGGTTGAGGTACGGAATGGCTCTATAATTGTGAAGGGTGGACAGATAAAATTGATAGAAGGTGTCCCAGTGATGAGTCTTGATATCCTCGCCGCGTAGTAGCTCAATACTCACGCCTGCTTCGCGGACATAGCGCCGCTCTTGCTTGATTTTCTTTCGTTTTGCGGATGCAAATTCAGCAAGAAACTGATCGAAACTATCATACCCTTGGTTGTGCCAGTGAAACTGGTACCCGGTGCGGTGCATGTGTCCGGCCTCCGCGAGCGGCGCCATATCCTCCGATGGTAAGAACAGCCAATGTAGGGAGGAAACCTGCGCTGCTTTGGCGCGGTCAAGTACTGCTCTAATCAAATGCCGCTTAATTGTTCCTTGTTCAGTGTCGGGGGCTATCAGCAATCGTGGCCCGGTAACCGGCGTGAAGGGTATGCCCACCACTAGTTTTGGGTAGTAGCGCAGGCCAGCGTGTTCATAGGCATTCGCCCATGCCCAATCGAACACATACTCACCGTAAGAATGGCTCTTGAGGTACATCGGCACCGCCCCGATCAAGCGACCGCGCCCTACTCCCTCGCTGTGCAGCAGCAAGTGCTGTGGAAACCACCCGGTCTTGGGCGTAACACAACCGGTTGTTTCCAGTGTGGATAGGAAGGCGTGGCGTAGAAACGGGTTTGTATTTCCTGCCAGTACGTCCCAATCGACCGCAGTTACGGAATCGATACTTTCGACAAAACTTGGATACATTTGGGAGTTTCAGAGTTGGCGCACGGCTGCTTATACGCCACAATAGCATAGCGGGAATGATGTGATCTTGTTAGATTAATTTATGGGCCAACCTCTGCGAATTGTCATGGGCCAACTGAATCTGTTGGTAGGCGATGTCGCGGGCAATACGGAGGCGCTCATCGCTGCTGCTACCCGTGCACGCGATGAATTCAGCGGCGACATCGTTGTCTTTCCGGAACTCGCTCTCACCGGCTATCCACCAGAAGACCTGTTGTTTCGTACGACCTTGTTAGATAGGGCGCAGGCAGGTCTCGTCAAGCTTGCGCGAACGGTTGAGGGCATAGACATGATTGTTGGTCATCCGCAACGGCAACGTGACCAGCTCTTCAATGCTGCCTCATTGATTCGAGGCGGTGCAGTGGAAGCAACCTACCTAAAGCAACACCTGCCGAACTATGGTGTATTTGATGAGAAACGCTATTTTTGGGCGGGGGATAGGCCGTGCGTTGTTGAGGTATGCGGTATACCAGTCGGTATCACCATATGCGAAGACATATGGGCCGATGGTCCGGTGGAGCAAGCAGCGCAGGCCGGCGCAAAGCTCGTTATTAATATCAACGGCTCGCCTTACCACGTTAACAAAGTGCACGAGCGTATCGATATCGTCGCCGAACGTGCGCGAGCAGCAAGTGTTCCCATTGTCTACGTAAATCTTATCGGTGGACAAGATGAGCTGGTTTTCGATGGCGAGTCTTTTGTTGTCGATGCCACCGGAAAAGTGACGCAGCGAGTACACGCGTTTGAAGAGGGATTATATACAGTAGATATCGATACAAGTCAGATGCCCATAACCCCGAAGCCCGGTGTAATGGTGCCATGGTTGGAGGAAGTGGAGAGCGTCTATCAGGCGTTGGTGCTGGGGACGCGTGACTATATTGATAAGAACCGCTTTAAAGGTGCGGTACTCGGACTGTCTGGGGGTATCGACTCCGGTATCACGCTTGCCATCGCTGTCGACGCGATTGGTGCCGAGCGGGTCGAGGCGGTAATGATGCCGTCGCGCTACACGGCCGACATGAGTTTAGAGGACGCGTGCGCTGAGGCCGCGGCACTGGGAGTTCGTTATCGAGTGATACCGATCGAGCCTATGTTCGACGCCTTTCTCGCGGCGTTGGCAGATGAATTCCGGGGACTACCCGCCGATACCACAGAGGAGAATATTCAGGCGCGGATACGCGGCGTACTACTGATGGCGATCTCGAATAAGACCGGTAAGATTGTCCTTACCACTGGCAACAAGAGTGAAATGGCGGTCGGGTATGCAACCCTCTATGGCGACATGGCGGGCGGCTTTTCGGCCATCAAAGACGTGCCTAAGACCCTGGTTTATCGCTTGGCTGAATACCGAAACCGAGCCGATCAAGTCATTCCACAACGAATGATCGAGCGTGAACCGTCGGCGGAACTTGCGCCCGACCAGCGAGATAGTGACACCCTTCCGTCATACGATGTCCTCGACGCGATTCTTGAGCGTTATGTCGAACAAGAACGAAGCCCCGAGCAGATTATTGCAGATGGTTTTGAGCCGGCTACCGTGAAGCGTGTGATTGCTAGTGTGGATAGTAACGAATACAAACGTCGCCAGGCCGCTCCAGGTGTGCGCATTACACCCCGCGCCTTCGGGCGTGATCGACGTTACCCCATTACCCTTGGATTTCGCCGTGACTGAGTAGGCTCGTTGGTGACGTAGTTTAGTAATTTATAATCGATCCTTCTTTTTTCTTTTTCTTCTTCTTTTTCTTCTTTTTCCGCTTCTTTTTCTTTCCCTCAGGTGCATTGATGTCCTCGAAATACTCACTATTGGGGAAGTTCAGTTCAAGCACTTGCACGGTACCCCGCATGAGTTCGGTTAATCCCATGCGCTGATAAGCCATGGCTTGGATGCCAAGTGCATCTTCCACGGAGGGGGTAGACTGAAAGTTTTCGAGCACGAACTTGCTACGGTTTACCGCTGCTACGTACGCATCCTCATTCAAATAGAATCTGGCCACGTTGATCTCGTGTTTGGCGATTTCATTACTTAGATAAGCGATACGCCTAGACGCGTCTCGCGCATAATGACTATCGGGAAATCGTTCAACCACTTCCTTAAAGGCAAGGTAGGCTTCTTCCACCGACTTCGGATCTCGGCGTTGAATATCGTCACCTGTGTTTAGGTATTTGGCTAGGCCATGGCGTCTGGGCACATTTACTAGCCCCTTGAGATAGTACGCGTACGCTACATGGGGATGGGTTGGATGTAATCGGATGAAACGATCCGCCGCCTCGATCGCTAGCGGGCCCTGGGTGTTCTTGAAATAGGCATAAATAATTTCCAATTGTGCCTGCTGCGCATAACGCCCATACGGAAAGCGTGCCTCCAAATCCTCAAATCGGGTGATAGCAAGGTCATATTTTCCGTCAGCCATCGCCTGTTGTGCTTCGTCGTAGAAGCGTTTCGCATCCCAGTCTTTGGTTGGATTTTTGATACCAGCGCAGCCGGTTATCAACATGGCGCCGACAAGAAGAACATTCCAGAATAAAGGGAAACGCATCCCGAGCTAGTCGTTGAATTTGGTGCGTGGACGTATCAAGCTTACACTGATTCTAATTTACCGTGAAGCACAGTGACCGCTAAGAAGCTCTTAGCCCAAGTCCCAGCCGAGTATGCCGGCAAACGCGTTGATCAGGCGCTCGCGGCCCTGTTTCCGGGGTTCTCGCGTTCTCAACTTCAGCAATGGGTGCGAGCGGGCTACATACGACTTGGCAATAAGTCGCCAAGAAGTTCAGACAAGGTTGCGGGCGGCGAAGCAATCGAAATCGATGTTCCGGAACTGCCGACGTTCGCATGGGAAGCCGAAGCAATCCCCCTAGCATTGATCTATGAGGATGACCATATCTTGGTGATCAACAAACCGCCGGGCATGGTTGTACACCCGGGCCCGGGAAACCGCGAACACACGTTACTAAACGCGATCTTGTACCATGTGCCAGGACAAGGCTCGCTCGCCCGGGCCGGCATCGTACATCGCCTGGATAAGGACACTTCTGGATTGTTGGTGGTCGCTAAGACTGAAACCGTGCGTCTGCGAGTTATCAATGATTTGCAGAAACGCCGCGTTAAGCGTGAGTATATCGCATTGGTCCAGGGGGTAATGGTTGCCGGTGGCGACATCGAAGCGCCCATTGGACGACATCCTAGGCATCGCACACGCATGGCGGTGCACCCGCGTGGTAAGTCTGCAGTTAGCCATTATCGGGTCAAGACCAAGTATCGGACCCATACCTTAGTGCGAGTCGGTTTGGAATCGGGACGCACACATCAGATTCGGGTACATCTGGCGCACATCGGTTACCCGGTTTTTGGTGATGCAACCTATGGTGGTCGCCTGCGTATGCCGCCGGACGCGAGCGAAAGCTTCGCGCAGACGCTGCGCAACTTTCGTCGACAGGCCTTGCACGCGACCAAGCTCGGCCTTACCCATCCAGTGAGCGGTGAAGCGGTGGAATGGGAAGTGCCGGTGCCGGAAGACATGCAGGCGCTTATTCTAGCGCTGGAGGAAGATGCGAAAGAGCATTCCTCAAAGTAACGTAATCCCAAGGTCGTTGAATGAGTCGCTGACGCGACGGTATATGACGCGGGGTTTCGCCCCGGCAATCGCTTCCCTGCATTGCTCTACCTTCCGACGTCCCTGTCGGTCGCCCGCACACGAGGTACTTTGGTTGTGGCCGATGTGCAGGGACGCACAAGTGTCGCGAGCGCAGGATGCGCAAGAGCGACAAAAGTACCCAAAGCCATTTTGCCCCGCGGTTGACATACAAGGACGTGTTAATGCCGCGAGCGCATGGATGCGCAGGAGCGGTCTTCGCCCCACCCCAAAAGCTGGGCGGGGAACCTCGGATTTCGCTTGCCTCAGTGGGTCCGTCGACGGCACATCCATGATGCCGACGTACCTGTCTCTATGGAATTACTCGAGTGGGCCGATATGATTTTTGTAATGGAGCGCTCACATCGCAACAAGCTCTCTAAGAAATTTCGCAGTTACCTAAAGAACAAGAGGATAGTGTGCTTAGATATTCCAGATGAGTACGGTTACATGGATCATGTATTGGTGAAGATTCTGAAGAGAAAAATGTTACCGTTTCTAACATGAGTTAATGGCTGAAAGACCCGAATTTATTTATCCAGAGTGGGAGGCGCCGGCGAATGTGAGGGCGCTGACGACCACACGTATTGGTGGATATAGCAAGCCACCATTCGACTCGTTCAATTTCAGCTTGAAATCGGGGGATGATGTCGAAGTCGTGAAGAGAAACCACACACTCTTGGTTGAAAGCGCAGGCTTACCGTCTGAACCTGCATGGTTACATCAGGTACACGGCAATCAAGTGGTCGATGCAGCTGTTAGTGAGCCTTATACCGAGGCGGATGGTGGTTTCGCGCAGCGCGCCGGGTTCGTGTGCGTGGTGCTGACGGCTGACTGTTGTCCCGTTTTCCTATGCGATCGACGGGGCAGTCGCGTCGCCGTGCTGCATGCTGGTTGGCGCGGGCTTGCGCGCGGGGTGATCGAGGAGGGCGTGCGCCAACTGGGTGTGCCTGGAACTGAGTTGATGGCTTGGCTGGGGCCGGCTATTGGCCCGACCGCGTTCGAAGTCGGCGACGACGTCTATGGCGCCTTTCGCGAACAAGGTGCTGACGTTGCAACAGCCTTCGTGAAGAAACCGAATGGAAAGTGGCTGGCGGATATCTATCTGTTGGCAACCCAACGTCTGAATGCGGTTGGTGTAGACAACGTGGTTGCAAACAACTTCTGCACGGTTAGTAGTCGAGACAGATTTTTTTCCTACCGTCGCGATGGCAAATGCGGCCATATGGCTTCGGTAATTTGGTTGGATCGAGACGCCGCTATCTAGGCAGCGTCAAACCGCATTGAATAGTCGACGGCAACAACATCCTTTGTTAAGACACCGATCGAAATGTAATCCACCCCAGTTTCGGCAACAGCACGAATGTTTTCGAGAGTAATACCGCCAGAAGCTTCAACCTTGGCACGCCCACGGGTCTCCGCAACTGCGATACGTAACGTTTCTAAATCGAAATTATCTAGCAGCAAACGTTCGCTCCCGACCGCCCGCGCTTCTTTAATCTCCGCAAGATCTTCTACCTCCACCTCGATCATCACCCCAGCCGGTGCCGTGGCCTTTGCTTGTTGCACTGCCCGTGTGATCGAGCCGGCGGCAAGGATGTGGTTTTCTTTGATAAGAATGCCGTCATACAGTCCCATTCGATGGTTGTAACCGCCGCCACAGGTCACTGCATACTTTTGAGCGTTACGTAAAGCTGGCAGTGTCTTTCGGGTATCAAGGATTTTCGCCTGCGTACCATTGATGGCGTCGACGTAACGGCGCGTCTGCGTCGCCGTGCCTGATAGCAGCTGCAGAAAGTTCAACGCCATGCGTTCACCGCTTAGAACTGATCTTGCCGGCCCTCGTACCTGACAAATGGTTTGCCCAGATTGTATGGAATCACTGTCGTTTGCATGCCATTCGATGGTGATGGTGCTGTCGAGTTGATGAAAGACTTCATCGAACCAGGCAGTACCACACAGAATCGCGTCATCGCGGGTAATGACATGTGCATCGGCTTGTTTACTCCCTGGAATCAACTTTGCCGTGAGATCGCCAGTACCGATGTCTTCGGCCAATGCTTGGCAAACGATTTCCTTGATATCGGTGGGAAGCATGGTGTAGAGATTCGCTTATTGCGGCAGTTGTTTCAAAATTAGCGTGTCGCCGCGCTGGGTAAACTCGAGGTGTTTCAAAAAACTCATGCCAAGCAGCACCTCATTGCCACCGATGTGCGGGTTAATGTTGGCCTTAATGTTGTGCAGTGTAATGTCTCCCACGCTGACGCTCGCCAGGCGAGTTAGATAAGTAGTAATGGTGCCATTGGCGGTACTACTCAATACTGGCGGTCCACGCTTGAGGCCCAATCGTTGCGCTACTGCCGCGGGAACCGATACGGTTGTGGCGCCCGTATCCAGCATGAATTCCACCTCACGCCCGTTGATCAGTCCGTTTGCATTGTAGTGACCGTAGCGGTTTCGTTCGAGGGTGACGGCGTACATGCCATCTTCGATTACGCTCTTTACCTGGCGATTGGGATTACGCTGCGTGTCAAGCCAACCACTAAATATCCAAGTCAATAAGCCTAGGGCCAGCAACCAGGCGACATAGATCATGCCTCTACCCATCCGTTGCTGGGCGTCGCTACGTGGAGAGGGATCAACTGGCTGTGTCATGTGCGCAAAATAGTCGTTATCACACCATTGTGGACCCAATCGATTCGAGAAGATTCAAACCATCGGCATTCGCTGGTTACGAAGCATAGCTTTTCTGGAGCTTTTGGTGCGATAGTCGACCCAACCACCGAGTTCGCGCACGGGAGGCGGCGGCACTGCGCAGCGTCGACTAGCGCTCAATTGACCAGAACGGGTTTAAAATTGTTGACATATTACGCCAAGTTATTATGCTGACCCCGTAGGTGTGTCGGTGCCGCCCTCACCGACGTTTAGAACCAGATGTAGATGTAGATGAAACACGAGTACGCTGAAAGCCTTCCTGAAGGCTGGGGAGAGTTTGCCCGCTTTTTCTCTGCTCTTGGCGACCCTACACGACAGAAGATACTGCTCGTGTTTGAGCCAGGCGAAGAGATCTGCGTAAACAAGATCGCTCGCGTGTTCCAGCTAAGCCGTCCTGCCATCTCCCACCACCTCAAAGTCCTCAAAAACGCCGAACTCCTCGTAAGCCAGAAACGTGGCAAAGAGGTCTACTATCGGGTCAACTACCCGTATTGTGCTGAGGTCCTAAAGCTCGTCCAAGGGTTTGTGGCGAGCAAAGTCAACGGCGAGAAGGGCCCGGATTTTCTTAACATCCACGACCGTGGGGCTATCGGCTAAGCGCTGCCACTTCGCTCGGCACCATGCCGACTGCTAACCTTTGCGCTAATTTGATTCGGTTCGTATCTCGACGACGTGGCTGAGGCGTTCGCATCATCGCCCGTTAGCCGTGTCGCGCCATCGCGCCAGATATTTGCCTGGGCGATGTTCGATTTTGCGAATTCCGGTTACACGACAGTTGTACTGACGGCAGTGTTTAATGCTTATTTTGTTGGTGTGGTGGCGGTGAATGCCAACGCATCAACGAGCGGTAGTGGCACATTGTACTGGACTATTGCCATTGCTATTGGCAACGCCTTTGTTTTGGTAAGCGCACCGGTACTCGGCGCTATCGCGGATCATCGTGCAAACAAGAAACATTTTCTAGCGCTGACCACGACGGGTTGTGTCGTATTTACCGCGTTGTTAGCAACGATTGGACCAGGCGATGTGTGGCTGGCGATGGTGTTTGTTATTGTCGCGAGCTTTATGTTTGCCACGGGTGAAAATTTCATTGCAGCTTTCTTGCCGGAGATCGCGCCGCAAGCGGATATGGGTCGAATATCCGGATACGGCTGGTCGCTGGGATATCTGGGCGGGTTGCTTGTACTCGGGGCGTGTCTGGCCTACGTTACCTGGGCGCAGGCCCACGGCCACAGCGCCTCGCAGTACGTCCCCGTTACGATGTTGATTACCGCGTTCGTGTTTGCGTTGGCGGTGATGCCGACATTTCTGTGGCTTCCCGAACGTGCGCGCGCATCTAGACAACCCATACGGCAGAATTATTTGCATATCGGAATCGCCCGCTTGCGCCAGACGCTACGTCATGTGCGCGACTTTCGTGATCTGTTTCGATTCCTGTTGAGCCTCAGTGTTTACCATTGCGGAATCTATACGGTTATTGTGTTGGCCGCAGTCTATGCGCGCGAGGTGATGGGGTTTGATACGCGCGACACGCTTGTCCTCGTTCTGGTTATCAATGTAACGGCTGCTATCGGCGCCTTTGTTTTCGGCCATGTTCAAGATCGTCTGGGTTCGCGGCGGACATTGGCCATAACTTTGGCGATTTGGATGTTTGCCTTGCTGCTGGCCTATTTCATAGAGAGCCGGGCAGGGTTCTGGCTGGTTGCTAACCTAATCGGGCTTGCACTCGGGTCGAGTCAGTCAGCCGGACGCGCGATGGTCGGCCAGTTTTCGCCACCGGCGCGCGCAGCCGAGTTCTTTGGTCTGTGGGGGCTCGCCAGCAAGTTCGCCGCCATCGTCGGGCCCCTGAGTTACGGCGGTATCACCTATTTTTCTGGTGGCGATCATCGCCTGGCACTACTGTCCACGGTGGTATTTTTTGCGCTCGGTCTGGTGCTGTTGGCGACGGTGAATGAGAAGCGGGGGCAAGCGGCGGCACTGGCGGCCTAAAAACCTGATTTTCCGCCCGCAAAAGGCTTGAATTAGACGCTCTTGTACCCCAATTATTAGAACGTAAGGATCCAAGCCCACGGGGTTCCACCCATGCAGATGGAGAAGCTAACCGCCAAGTTTCAGCAAGGTCTGGCCGAGGCCCAGAGCCTGGCTGTTGGCCGTGATCACCAATTTATCGAGCCGGTGCACGTGATGACGGCATTGCTGGATCAGGAGGGTGGTACTACCCGACAACTGCTGGCCAACTGTAACGCCAATGTTAATGCCCTGCGTTCCCAACTAAGCCAGGCACTCGATGCCCTACCAACCGTCGAAGGCACCGGTGGCGAGGTTCTGATATCGAATAATCTAGGTCGGGTGTTAAACCTCACGGACAAATATGCACAGAAGCGCGGCGACCAATTCATTTCGACCGAACTCTTCCCGCTGGCGGCACTGGAGGGCAAGGGAGAGTTAGGCCGCCTGCTCAAGCAGGCCGGTGTGTCGAGAAACGGGCTTGAAAAAGCGATCGATGAAATCCGTGGCGGGCAGAAAGTGGAAGATGCAAATGCCGAGGATCAACGCCAAGCATTGGAGAAATATACGATAGATCTGACCGAGCGCGCCGAACAAGGCAAGCTCGACCCGGTGATCGGGCGCGACGACGAAATCCGTCGTGTCATGCAGGTGTTACAACGACGCACTAAGAACAACCCAGTGCTTATTGGTGAACCCGGTGTGGGCAAGACCGCGATCGTAGAAGGTCTTGCGAGTCGCATCGTTAATGGCGAAGTACCTGAGGGTATGAAGGACAAGCGCCTACTCGCTCTGGATCTGGCGGCGCTTATCGCGGGTGCCAAGTATCGCGGTGAGTTTGAAGAGCGCCTCAAAGCCGTGCTCAAGGACCTCGCGCACCAGGAGGGGAGAATCATTCTATTCATCGACGAACTGCACACCATGGTCGGTGCGGGTAAGGCCGAGGGCGCGATGGATGCCGGCAATATGCTTAAGCCCGCCCTTGCGCGTGGCGAACTCCATTGCATTGGTGCCACCACCTTGGATGAGTACCGTAAGTATGTCGAGAAGGATGCGGCGCTGGAGCGGCGCTTCCAGAAAGTGTTGGTTGATGAACCAACCGTGGAAGATACGATTGCCATCGTGCGCGGACTAAAAGAGAAATATGAGGTCCACCATGGGGTGGACATTACCGATCCGGCCATCGTCAGTGCCGCCACGCTTTCCCATCGTTACATCACCGACCGCAATCTGCCGGATAAGGCCATCGATCTCATCGATGAAGCGGCGTCCCGTATCCGTATGGAAATCGATTCCAAGCCCGAAGAGATGGATAAGCTCGATCGCCGGTTGATACAACTTAAGATCGAACGCGAAGCGCTCAAGAAAGAGACCGATGAGGCATCAAAGAAGCGGCTTGATACGCTGCAGTCAGAGATCGACAAACTCGCACGCGAATATGCAGATTTAGACGAGATCTGGAAGTCAGAAAAGGCCGCCGTTCACGGGATACAGCATGTCAAAGAAGAGCTCGATCGCGCGCGTATGGAGACAGAGACGGCGCGCCGAGCCGGGGATCTCGCGCGCATGTCGGAGTTGCAATACGGCCGTATCCCCGAGCTCGAAAAACGCCTGGCGAGTGCCGGCAATAGCGAAGGCAGTCAACGTAAACTTCTGCGCAGCTCGGTAACCGAGAACGAAATTGCCGAGGTGGTGTCGCTTTGGACCGGCATACCGGTGTCAAAGATGATGCAAGGCGAGCGCGAAAAACTGCTGAGCATGGAAGCTAAATTAGGAGAACGCGTCGTCGGACAAGACGAGGCGATTTCGGCCGTGTCCAATGCGATCCGACGCTCACGTGCGGGCCTGTCAGATCCGCGCCGTCCCTATGGTTCATTCCTATTTCTGGGCCCAACCGGGGTTGGTAAGACCGAATTGACCAAGGCCCTGGCAGCCTTCTTGTTCGATAGCGATGAAGCCATGGTACGCCTGGATATGTCGGAGTTCATGGAGAAGCATTCCGTGGCGCGCCTTATCGGCGCCCCCCCGGGCTACGTCGGCTACGATGAAGGCGGCTATCTTACCGAGGCGGTACGCCGTAAGCCCTATACGGTGATCTTGCTCGATGAGCTAGAGAAAGCGCATCCCGACGTGTTCAACGTGTTATTACAAGTGCTCGATGACGGCCGTTTAACCGATGGACAGGGACGCACGGTGGATTTTCGTAACACCGTTATCATCATGACCTCGAATTTGGGCTCGGATGTAATTCAGGAGATGATTAAGGGCGATGTACAGGGACGTAAAAGTGCCGCGGGAGACACGACTGCAGGGATGCAGGAGGTAGAGCAACGCATGGAGCAGTTGCCGAGGATGTCGGGAGCGGCCGATGTACAGGGACGTAAAAGTGCCGCGGGAGACACGATGTCGGGAGCGGCCGA
>Ga0209980_10000005_pt1 | contig 112308 bp, 111 predicted proteins | sample CR02metaG_FD_183611 | JGI IMG/M metagenome (GOLD analysis project Ga0209980, IMG submission 183611) | Deep subsurface microbial communities from Mariana Trench to uncover new lineages of life (NeLLi) - CR02 metaG (SPAdes) (version 2) | ecosystem: Environmental > Aquatic > Marine > Ocean...
TTTGCATTTCCGCCATCCATGGCGGTCAGATGGAGGACGACTGCAGGGATGCAGGAGGTAGAGCAACGCAGGGAGCGGTTGCCGAGGTAGAACCGCGTCGGGAACAGCGGTCGAGGACGTGCGAGAGCAGCCATCCGTGGAGGTCAGCGGCGTAATGGGATTTAGACTGCAAGCGGCCGTAGGCACCCAAGCCCTCAGTCCTAGGTCCTCAGTCCTGGATTTATTCCACCCACCCCCTCTCAAGATAATAAGTCCCACCGACGAAGCTGACTGATAGATGTGCTCGATAGTCGCTCTCACCGTTGGCGGTGAACGTTTTCTGGAATACCTCGGGGAGGAGCGCGTCGGTGTGGTGGACAAGGGTCTCGCGCAGTACCCGCCCTTGCACCGAGTCGGGGATGTCGAGGCCGAGGACGGTCAACACCGTCGGCAGGATGTCGATCAAGCCTGTCGGCAACGAAGACTCGTAGGCGGCGCGGAAGGCATCACCGCTCATGGCGAGCCAGTTGTTGAGCTCGAAGCGGTGTAGTCCACCGTGCAGGCCGCCGCCGATAGGATAAAACGTCGAATCGTGCTGGCACGAGCCCGCCACACCGTGTTCATTAACGGCATCGTCGTTGCGCAGCACCAACCCGATATCGGGGGCGCGACGGTGCTCGATGCCGACCTGCGCGTGCGACAGCGTGCCGTGTTTGCCCTCGCGTGTGAACAGGGGGCCACACCAGGACTGGGCCTGCAGCCAGCGAACGATCGCACGGGTCAGCTCCGCATCGGAGTCGCGCACGTAGATGCCACCGGCACTGGCCAAGGCGAGCGCCGCGTCAGCACCTTCGGACACGGTCTCACCTACAGTAAACCCCGCTTCTCTCAGACCTCCCGCGATGTTGACCGCCTGACCAACGACCGTTAGCTGACCATGATCGGACATCGTGATGACCTGTAGTCGATCACCGACTTCGGATTGTTCGCGCCACCGCAGAATTCGACCGAACTCAGCGTCTGCATGACGGATGGCCGTCAGGTTCGGCTCGCTCCCTAAGCCGCGAAAGTGATAGCTATTGTCGGGCTCGCAGAACCACAGGATGCACACGTTGGGTTTGAGTTGCGGCTCGATGTAGCTGAGATAGGCATTCGTCGAATAGGTCAACCAGCCGAGACTGGGGATCTCATGTTTTGGAATCGGACCAAGGCGATGAAGCACCGCATCAACATGCTCTGCAGGCACTGATGCGTCTGGGCGGTGCAAGGCAAGACGAAAGCCACCCGATGTTTCCGCCCTATGATGCAGCATGCGCGTCCCGCCGGGTGTGCCGGCACTGATTACGGCGAGGTCCTTATTGTGTTGTGCCAAAATCTCGCCCAGCACGGGGACGTCTACTAGTTTCCCGTTGAGCTTACGATCGCCTTCGGCGAGCTGCGTCTCATCGCCGGTGTTAAAAAGCTTGCCAGGCGATGCGACCGGCTCGAGAAACTTGTTGCCGACGATACCGTGCCGTGTGGGGTAGCAACCGGTGACGAGCGCCGCCTGATTGACCCGCGTCTCAGTTGGGAAAGTCGCGCGGCTGTGTGTGCAGTGCACACCGCTTTGCGCAAATGCGGTCAGATTCGGCATCAACGCCGGTGTGACCATATCGGGCCGTAGTCCGTCGAAGCTGACGATCAAGACTCTTCGCTCCTGTTTCGTCAACGGTCACTCCTTATATGTCGATAACATCGTAGCTATGGTGCTGGAATCCACGTTGAAGTGCCGCATGGCGATCGGGGAAGACGCACCACCGTCGATGAGGCAAGCTGTGGCCGATGTCGTAACCAGCATGCATGTGTTAAAACGGTCACCACTAGCGAACGCATCGCCATTGCCTAGAACTCGAAATTGCATGGGTACCTTCTCCTGGCGCGAGTTGAGGTGAACGAGGCCCTGGCCGCAGTGGTAGACACAGCCTTGTAATCTCTGGAGTTGGAGGCGAATATTAACCCCTTAAGTACCTCAATGATAAGAATCTTGAAACTCCTGGTGTGGGGGAAGTGAACAAAAATGACGACCCGCGTTGCAATTCTCGATGATTACCAAAATATTGCGTTCCAGGCCGCGGACTGGAGTAGCTTGCCGTCAGACGTTGAACTCACGGTGTTCAATGAACACATCAAGGGTGAACAGGCGGTAGTAGATGCCCTGGCGGACTTCGACGTGGTGGTGGCGATGCGCGAACGCACCCCCTTTCCAGCAACCTTAATCGAAAAGCTGCCAAAGCTGAAACTGCTGGTGACCACAGGCATGCGCAATTTCGCCATCGACATGGAGGCCGCACGCAAACGAGGACTGCCAGTGTGCGGCACGGCGTTGCTACCGTATCCCGCGTTTGAGCATGCCTGGGCGCTGATCCTCGCCCTGTTCAAGCAGATCCCGCGCGAGGACCGTGCGATGCACGAGGGCGGGTGGCAATCGGGTTTGGCCGAGGGGCTGCGCGGCAAGACTTTGGGCATTGTGGGTCTGGGTAAACTAGGTTCCCAGGTGGCAAGAGTGGGCGTGGCCTTCGACATGAAAGTGATCGCCTGGAGCCAAAACTTAAGCGACAAACGCACCAAAGAATGCGGTGCTGTCAAGGTAGACAAGGACAAACTATTCGCCGAGTCTGATGTGGTGACGATCCACCTGGTACTGAGCGACCGCACGCGCGGTCTCGTTGGTCGGCGTGAGCTTGGGCTGATGAAACCGAGCGCTTATCTGGTCAACACATCCCGCGGACCTATCGTTGAGGAGGCGGCGCTGATCGAGGTACTGCAAAAGCGGGCCATCGCCGGTGCCGGCATCGACGTTTACGACGTCGAACCGTTGCCACGCGATCATCCCTTGAGAAAACTGGACAACGCCATTCTGACGGGGCATACGGCCTACGTCATTCGGGAAACGTATGAATTAGCATATGGTGAGGCCGTGGAAAATATTCGGGCCTGGTTGGAGGGCAAGCCGATTCGTCTTTTGAATGCATAACGCAAGAACCAATGATGGACATAGCAGGGATTAAAGCGCTGACCTTCGATGTCTTCGGCACCGTCGTTGATTGGCGCAGTAGTATCACCCGGGAAGGGCAGATCTTTGGGCGCGATCAGGGTGTTGAGGCGGACTGGGAGAGGTTTGCCGACGATTGGCGCGCCCTTTACCAACCCTCTATGTCAAAAGTACGAAGCGGTGAGGTTCCCTGGACCAAGTTAGATGATTTGCACCGCATGAGCCTGGACCATGTCCTCGCCAAAATGGGCATCGCAGGTATATCCGACGACGCAATCGATCACCTCAATCGGGCCTGGCACCGACTCGATCCCTGGCCGGACTCTGTGGAGGGCCTTACCCGATTGAAAGAAAAATTCATCCTTGCCACCCTGTCGAATGGCAACGTGGCACTACTGGTTAATATGGCCAAACGAGCGGGGTTACCTTGGGACGCAATACTTGGGGCTGAGGTGGCGGGACATTACAAGCGACAGCCGCAGGCCTACATGAAGACTGCAGATTTCCTGGGATTGGCGCCACAACAATGCATGATGGTCGCAGCCCATAACGCTGATCTTGTCGTTGCGCGCGAGCTAGGTTTCCGAACCGCTTTCGTGTGTCGACCGACGGAACATGGGCCGAGCCAGTCTACGAATCTGGAACCCGAACTTAATTACGATTTTGCTGTATCAGACCTTATTGAACTGGCGCAACAACTCGACTGTTGAGAAGTGGCGAGCATTCTAGAGGCACTTAAATATGTCTGATTCGATTGTCATCAGCCGAGACGGACAAATTGCTACCGTCACTATTAATAATCCCCATAGGCGAAATGCCCTGACCAAAGCGGCCTGGGAACTTCTGACAGCAACTATGCAGGATCTGTCATCGGACGATGATTTGCGTTGCATTGTGCTTCGTGGCGCCGGTTCAGAGGCCTTTGCTGCTGGTGCCGATATCTCGGAGTTCCCGAAGGAACGCGCCAACGCCACCCAGGCCAAGATCTACGGCGAGATTATCTCCATCACCCTGGGTGCGATCCTGGATTGTCGGCACGCCACCATCGCGATGATCATGGGGGTCTGTACCGGCGGCGGAATGGAGATCGCCTGTGCGTGCGATCTGCGCATAAGCGCCGAGTCGGGGAAGTTTGGCGTCCCCATAAACAAGCTCGGCCACGCCCTCGCTTACCCTGAGATGAAGGTAGTGCAGAGCGTTGTGGGCCGCGCATTGGTGTTGGAACTTGTACTCGAAGGGCGAATCTTGGATGCGCGTGAGGCCGAAAGAAGAGGGCTTGTCAACCGGGTGGTTGCAGATGATGAGTTAGAGAAAGAGGTGTACGAGAGCGCCAAGCGTATTGCCGCGGGTGCACCGCTTGCAGCCAGATCAAGCAAAAAGTTCATGCGACGGCTCGATGATCCCACGCCACTGACATCGGCGGAGAGCGATGAGGGATACGCGCTTTGCGACTCCGAAGACTACCAGGAAGGTGTGCAGGCATTTCTGGCGAAGAAAAAACCGGTGTTCAAAGGCCGCTAACCCGGGACTCGGGGCTCAGGGCTGAGAAATCAAAATCCGGACACGGATGCAGGGACGCGTGCACCACTGAGTCCTAAAGTCCGCAGTCCAATAAGAAATGATGGCGCCCGAAATTCAATTTGCACTTTTCTCTTTAGCTTTCCTCGGCATCAGCGATTTCTTCTACAAATGGGGTCAGCGCTGGCAGCTTCGTGTCGGGCCGTTCATGTTGTTGCAAAACTTGGCCTACCTTCCCACCGCTTTCACGCTTGCTTACCTGCGGGGCGAGATTGTCTGGTCAACCGGTCTGTGGTTCGGTCTTCTCAACGGCGTTCTGGCCTTTACGGCGTTTCTGTTTGTGCTCTTGGCGTTGCGCCGTGGAGAAGCGGTCGCGCTGGTGCCCATTGTACGATTGAACTTCGCTATTACCGCCTTGTTGGCGATCTCGTTGCTTGGCGAAGAGCTGACGGTTATCAAGGCATTTGCGTTGTTATTAGCGGCTTTCGCTGTGCTTGCTGTAGGTGGCAGTGTGATATCTGCCGCTGGAGATCGCCGGAGCCTGTGGCTCGCGATAGGCGCCATGTGTCTGTTTGGCTTCATCGGCTTGTTCTACAAGCTTGGTCTCAATGCAGGTGCAGCACCCGCTGCAATGACTGTTGCCCAGAGTGTTGGCGTGTTTTTTATAGCACTGCCGTTTGCTATCCAGCAGGGCGATCCGCTGCCGCGCAAAGGTGTTCCACTTTGGTTGCCGTTTGTCTGTGGGATTCTTACTTCATGCAGCTATGTTTCCTTTGCAGTGGCGGTGAGGTACGGCGATGTGGTAGTGGTCGCGTCGATCGCGCAGCTCAGCTTTGTACTGACCGGCGTACTCGCGATCGTCGTTCTCAAGGAGCAGCTAACGATTCGAAAGAGCTTTGGCGTTGTGTTTGCCGTACTGTGTGTAGCCCTGTTCGCCAATGCCTGAGTGTGGAGCTGGAAAACCCTTCCGTGGCTCATCGCGAACATGTCGAGGCGTCCTCTTAGTCTTTCCCCAGCGACTGCAATAAGTCCCACAGCGCCTGCTTGGTTTCAAATCCGATTCCGGGTGTCTCGGGTGGTTTAACATAACCGTGCTCGACGACCGTGTCGTCGGCGAAACCGCCAAAAGGTTGAAATGTGCCTACGTGTGATTCCGTGCCACCAAGGCGTAGCCCTAATGTCATGTGGAGAGAAAACAGGTGGCCGCCGTGCGGGTAGCAACGCCGGCGCGACCAGCGGTGTTCCTCCAGCATCGATATGATGCGGAGATATTCGACAAGCCCGTAACTGTGTACACAATCGAACAATAGGTAATCGATCTCAGGGCGCAGGCCGCCATAAAGGATCAAGTTACGTGCATCCTGTAGCGAGAATTGGCCTTCCCCTGCCGCTAGGGGCTTTTCATAAGATTTAGCGATTGCTGCCTGGACCGTGTAATCAAGCGGGTCGCACGCATCCTCGTACCACCTGAGCCTAAAGGGTTTTATGGCGGCGCCGTAGCGCAGCGCTGTCTGCAGATCGAATTGGTTGTTGGCATCGACCGACAGATTTTCACCAGAGCCAACGAGCTCCAGAACAGCTTCGATGCGGCGCATGTCTTGTTTGAGCGTTGCGCTGCCGATCTTAATCTTCACTTGTGTGTAGCCCAGGTCGAGGGCACGGCGAATCTCGTGTTGCAATTGCGCGACATCATTATCGGGATAGTAATATCCGCCAGCTACATAAGCAGGAACATGCTCATCTATTTTCCCGTCGCTATATTTGTCGGCGAGTAGCCGATAGAGTGGTTTTTCGGCGACCTTGGCCACCATGTCCCACACAGCCATATCGATAGTCCCGACGGCAACCGACCTTTCTCCGTGACCCCCAGGTTTTTCACCGGACATCATGCAAGTTCGGATGCGAGAAGGATCAAAATTGTCGCCTTCATCATTGAGCAAGTCCTCCGGCCGCGCCTTGAGCAGACGGGGGATAAAACGCTCACGCATGAGACCGCCTTGGCCATAGCGTCCAAAGGAACTGAATCCATAACCGACCAACCGCCGGCCCTCGCGTACCACGTCGGACCGTATGGCGACGGCGCTCGTCGTCAACGTGCCGCGATCGAGTCCCTGATCGGAGTAGCGCGAGATCGGAACCGTGCATTCGTGGATGTTCACAATGCGCATGGGATAATCGCCTTCTGCCGATTGTCCTGATTTCTGCCGGGTGGTGTCCGCCCTTGTGGTGTGCGTTTTGTCGAATGTAAATGGTCAGGTTAACCTATGGGGGGAAAATGTTGTATCGTTGGTCTCTAGGTCTGCGCCAATCGCACGACTATTTGTCTGTGGTCCGCACGGGCTGCAAAAGGCCGAACCCACACCGTTCCAACAGGAGATGAGATAGTGACTATGTATTACAGACCTGCGGCCGTGATTAGAGAGGATACGCGATGAGACCAACCGAACGGTTACGGGCGTTATTGGCTGAGCCGGGTATTATCGTAATGCCGAGCTGCTTCGACGCTTTGTCAGCAAGACTTATTGAGCGCACCGGATTTTCGGCAACCTTTATGAGTGGTTTCGCTGTATCTGCGGCGCGCGTCGGTCTGCCAGACACCGGTCTAATGTCGTATGCCGAGATCGTTGATCAGGGGCGTAACATCTGTAGTGCTGTTTCTATCCCCGTGATCGGGGACGGCGACACGGGTTACGGCAATCCGCTTAACGTACAACGTACGGTTCGAGGTTTTGCCGATGCGGGCTTCGCATGCATCATGCTCGAGGATCAAGTAGCGCCGAAGCGTTGCGGTCATACGCGTGGTAAGCAGATAGTCGGTCGGAACGAAGCCTTCGCACGCATACAGGCTGCGATCGACGCACGCGACGCGGGCGCTGACATACTTATTATGGCGCGCACCGATGCCAATGCGACCGACGGTCTGGAGGAGGCTATTTTTCGCGCTCGTACCTTCACTGAGATGGGTGTAGACATCACCTTTCTGGAAGCACCACGTAATGAAGACGAGATGCATGTCTACTGCGAGGGTTTACCCGGCCCGAAGATGGCCAATATGGTCGAGCAGGGTGATTCGCCGTTCCTGCCTCCCGAACGCCTGGAGGCAATCGGATACAAGATTGTGATCTACCCGATCACGTTGATGCTGGCCAGTGTGCGGGCGATGGAGAAGGCCTTGTCGGCGATAAAAGCGGGTCGTCACCCCGAGGAATTGGCGGCGTTTGCATACCTGCGTGAGATTGTCGGCTTTCCTGAGTATTACGAGGCGGAGATCAAATACGCGTCGGACTAGTCTGGGTTGTAAGTTTGCGTTACTCGATACCAACGACCGTGCCCAGGGTCGGACCGATTTCGGTATTTATAACCACATCAGCGATCACAATTCGAGCGGCGTAGGCCCACGGGGTTTTCAAGTTCACCAAGTTTCGTCGCTACCCACAAGCTTGAAGTCGCTCGCTTTTGGCGCGTGTTGATGAATTTCCGCCGCTTATCTATGATGTCGGGTTGGTAGACCTGCGCGTACAGCACCTACTGAACGGAGGAAGCCATGTCTGCAATAACCCGCGAACTCACTGAATTCGTCGCTCAGATTTCTTATGACACGCTACCGGCCGAAGTAGGGGAACGCGCTAAGTTGCTCATAACGGACATGATCGGCATTGCGTTGCGGGCGCGACATGATGCCGAGTCCACGCCGAGTCTGCTAGCTTCGACGGAAAAGCTCGGTTTGACGAATGGTAACGCAAGCGTCATCGGCGATGCGGCAGGTTACACAGCGCCTGGCGCGGCGCTCATCAACGGCACACTGGCCCATTCGCTGGACTTCGACGACACACACGCACCCGGTTCGATTCACCCAAGCGCGCCGATCGTGCCGGCGGCGCTCGCCGCCGCTGAGATGACGGGCGCGCATGGGCGCGACGTGATTGCCGGGATTGTGGCTGGCTATGAGGTGCAGATCCGATTGAGTCTGGCACTGGTGCCCAAAGACCATTACGACCGAGGCTTTCATCCAACGGCCACGTGCGGTGTATTTGGTGCGGCCGCGGCAGCAGCGCGCGTGTTTGGTCTATCAGCGGATCAAATAGCGAATGCCTTCGGCATCTGCTTAAGCCAGGCGGCAGGGTCGATGCAGTTTCTCGTCGACGGTGCCTGGACCAAACGTTTTCATGTTGGCTACGCGGCCATGAGTGGTTTGATCGCTGCCAGCTTCGCGCGCGAAGGATTTAAGGGCGCGGTGGATGCGATTGAGGGCAAAGCCGGTTTTTTGCATGCCTATGCACCACATCCAGTGATCGAGCGTGCAACCGCTGGTCTGGGAGATCGCTATGAGACAATGGCGATCGCGATAAAGCCCTATCCGGCCTGCCGCTATAGCCATGCCGCTATCGATGCATTGCTTGCACTACGAGAACATCACAATATTGATCCACAGGAAATCGAATCGATTGAAATCGGTCTGCCACGTACAGGGTGGAATCTTATCGGTGACCCTGAAACGGATAAACAACAGCCGCGAAATGTAGTGGAAGGACAATTCTCGATGCCGTTTGTGGCGGCGGTGGTAATGCGCGAAGGGTGTTTCGACTGGGACCACTACGAAAACCATCTTAACAATGCGGATACGTTGGCGTTATGCAAACGGGTGACGAGTGGCGTTGATAGTCGCGCGGAAGCCGAGTTTCCTGCCAACATGAGTGGTGCTGCGAAGATTCGCACCAGGCACGGCGAGTTCGAGAAGTTCGTCGCAGTTCCCAAAGGGGAACCTGACAATTTTGTTACCCCAGGCGAAGCGCGTGCAAAATTTGACTCGCTTGTTTCTCCCTATCTTTCCGAAAAGAAACGCGATGCACTGACTGGCGCATTACTGTCACTAGAACGTATCGATGATGTGGCTAGCCTGCTACGGTTGGCGCATGCGGACACCACCGTCACATCTAAAGTGGTGGCTCACGTCTAAATCAAGCCGTGGTTTCGATGCCCGACGATCGGTGTTTTAAGTCCCGTGTCGTCGCCTTCTTCCTAAGGTACAAAGAGTAAGCTTATGCGCGCCGACGTTGTATTTCTAACTGTAGCCATGCTTGCGGTCTTGACGATAGGCAGCATGGCGCAGTTCGCGGTGGCAGTTGTGGCACCAGAGGCCGCGCCCGACATCGGCGTCGATGCTACTTATATTGGTGTTTTTATCGCTATCGTCTATGTTTTCGCGATGCTATCTGGTGCAACCACGGGTGTATTCGTTGCGCGCTACGGTGCGATCCGTGTATGTCAATTCACTATGTTGACAGGTGCCGCGGCTATGAGTGTGTTTGCGTTGGCTACGCCTGTGGCCGCGATAGTCAGTGCCGTGCTGCTCGGCTGCGCCTATGGCCCGTTGAACCCAGCCAGTGCGCATGTATTGGCTGGGGTGTCGACATCGCAATGGCGACCGCTGGTGTTTTCCATAAAACAGGCTGGCGTACCACTCGGGGGTTTGGTGACCGGGCTTGTGGTGCCGCTACTCGCGATTCGGTTCGGGTGGGAAGTTGGGTTACTTGCAGTCGCGTCGGTGGCGCTAGTGGTGATGATCATGCTACAACCGTTGCGCCACGGCTTTGATGCCGACCGCAAACTGGGTCGACTATTTGCAAGTTTGAGTGTGCTCACACCGCTTAGGTTGGTGTTCGAAGACCGTACATTGCGTCGCTTCGCGATCACCGGTTTTGCTTACGCCGGTTGCCAGGTGAGTGTTGGCGCCTTCTATGTGGTGTATTTGGTTGCAGCGCTAGAAATGCCGCTCGTTAAGGCGGGTCTGATATTCGCGTTGGTCCAATTCGGCGCAGTCTTCGGCCGCGTATTCTGGGGTGTTGTTGCAGCACGCACATTGTCTACGCGCACACTGTTGGTGTGCTTAGGCGGCTTGAGCGCGGCCTGCCTTGCGATTACGGCTGCGCTGTCACCTGAGTGGCCATTGGCGATAGTGATGGTGTTGGGTTTTGTGCTTGGCGCGAGCAGTTTTGGCTGGGTAGGCATATTCCTTTCGGAGATTGCCGGTCTTGCGCCGGAAGGTAAGGCCAGCGAGGCTACTGGCGGTGTCCAATTTGTTTATTTCAGTGGTGTAGTTGTCGTACCGCCTTGCTTTGGTGCAATTATTAACCTTACCGGTAGTTATGCGACTGCGTTTCTGGCCATAGCTGGACTTGCCACCGGCGCCGCGGTATATCTCATGCAGCCCGCTCGATTTGCCAACAAAGTGAATGTCGAGAACTGATATAAGGAAGTCAGGTCGAGCCGTGAATAATAGGAAACGATTGGCCCCCCAGTTTAGCGCTAAGCGCTTGTCCGCGAGGGCGCGCACTGAAAGTCTTAGCTTAACTCTCGCGGACCGTCTAGACGACGAGATCTGGATATTTGGCTATGCATCGTTGCTATGGAAGCCTGATCTTGCGTACGTCGATCGACGTCTTGGTATTGTCCGGGGTTACCAGCGTCGATTAAACGTGTGGACGGTACGTGCCCGCGGTACACCGGAGCACCCAGGGGTCGGATTTGGGTTAGAGAGAAACGACAATGGCAGTTGCCAAGGGGTTGTCTATTGTCTCGACCTGGAAGCTCGCGAGCAAGATTTGACTGCGCTATGGGAGCGTGAGATGACGACTGGGATCTATCGACCATGTTGGCTAACGGTAGAGACTGGTGAAGGCAATGTAGAGGCGATCACGTTTGTAGTCGATGAGACTCATCCCCAGTATGCCGATTCACTGTCCCAAGAGCAGATGGCGAGCGCCATTGCTGGGGCCCATGGCGAATCGGGATCATGTCGCGACTACTTTACGCGCACCATGTGCGAGCTGACAACGCTTGGCATTGACGATCCAGAGTTGCAGTCCGTTCTTTCGATGATGCAGGGGCTGGAATAGTAGCTGAGTTTTTACGACGAAAGGTCGAGCGCAGTGACCAAAAAAGGTTTGGCCGGCTTCAGTAAGACTCAAGCGTCGTGTTGTTCTATTAGGCAAGCGTGCCCCCAGGCGATCCTCAAGCTGTGTAATCGTCGTAATTCAGTGACGGGGTACGCCATTTCAACCTCAGCCGGGAATCCTGTTTTTTTCTTCGATTTGTTCGACATACCGGCCATATTGCCCGAAAGTGAAGGGCTCAGAGGCTTAGCGGTAGAGCTTCACTACTACCTTTCTTATGGTGCGGCGATGTTGGTGGCAATCCACGCACTGGTGGCGCTGAAACATCAATTCATCGACAAGGACGGTACCTTAAGCAAGATGTTATGGTCGTCTTCACGACCCAGGATTTGATGCTTCACGTTCAACTACTAGCACATTACTTGACACTATCGATGTGCTGGAAGTTTTCGAGCGTGGCACCAGTGAAACGATAGGCCTGGCCGAAGCCTCGCACGTAAACGCCAGATTTGGGTGCAATGCAGAATAGCTTGAAATCACCAAGCGGCTGGATGACATCGATCACGTCTCTAAACTTCCTCGAAAAATTCTCCATAACATGTTTCCATTTTGCCGAATCGCGGGGAATCAACCTAACTCGACAGTCCAAGCTCAAACGTCGACGTGCAAACAGCTGATTTGCATTACGCTCGTCTTCGACAAACAACAGGCTTACAACACCAGTGGCCTCTAAGTTGCTGGTGTGCCTGGAAAGCCCGCTCACGTACACATAGAAGTAATCGTCTTCCATACGGACGAATGGGCTATAGCTCGCATCGGGGACACCCTCGGCACTGACGGTTGACATCAACAACGTCTTAAAGCCATTGAGCAGGTATCGTGCTTCATCCTCAGGACGATTCGAAGAAGATTTTGGGTGATCCATCATTAAGGCCTTACGGATCGGTTATCTGATAGCCATGTGATGACATCGTCGACATTCTTTTGTGGAGGAAATATAGGATAGAAGACCTTTATGATAGTTGCCCCTCGTGCGATAAGCGTCAATCGCTTTATCAGCGTCATGGTTTGGACGGTAAAGGTAGGGAGTCTAAGCGCCTGCGTAAACTTTAGTTGGGCATCGCTTAGTACTTCAAAGGGCAGATGTAGTCGCGCCACCATCTCCTTCTGATAGTCCGTTGTCTGTGTACTGAGACCGAATACGTTGCTATTTAAGGCTCGCAACTCCTGGTAGTGATCTCGAAATGCACAGGATTGTGGCGTGCAGCCACGGGCACCAGGGATGTCGTTCCAGCCTGGTGGTACGTCTTTATCCGGTTTCCCTGTCCGCGGGTAACAATAGATCACGACGTTTCCATGAATGTTTGATAGGTCGATCATCCTATCGCCGGTTGAGGGCAGCGATATTGGCGGCAACCTCGCGCCGGTGAGATGGTTGCAAGCACCATCATCTAGCGGAATGGGGAGGTTATCAGGTAGTTTGTGAAGATCGTCCGTTCGCACCACGGGTGCCGTTACCGTTACCCATTGATATATGTATGTTGAAGTATAAATGACGGTTGTCAACTAGCGCCCGACGTCAAACCAACACTTTTCCCCCCAACTCGTTACAATTGGCAGACCGTTGATAGGGACAAATGAAAAACGAAGAACGAAGACACTGTGACTACCTGATTGAAGGAGGGACGCTTATCGATGGCACTGGCAGTAAGTGTGTTCAGGCTAATGTCGCGATAAAGGGTGACCGAATCGTCGCGGTGGGAACGGCTCTGCCAATCGAGGCGGAGAGGACAATAAGCGCTCGTGGTCGCGTTGTTTCGCCCGGGTTTATTGATGCTCATACCCACGACGATCGTGCTGTTTTGTCGTCACCGGACATGACAGCAAAAATCAGCCAGGGCGTTACTAGCGTCATCGCCGGCAACTGTGGCATTAGTTTGGCGCCGCTCAGCGGGCGTGAACCGCCTCCTCCGCTCAACCTACTGGGTGGCCGTGACTGGTATCGGTTTAGCACGTTTGGTGACTATGCGCAGGTGCTGGCTGCAAATCCGCCAGCAACCAACATCGCCATGCTAACCGGGCACTCGACACTGCGGGTCGGTGTTATGAACGATCTCGATCGGGCGGCGACCAGTGCTGAGATCGAGCGAATGGGCAGATTGCTCGACGACTCGCTCGCTGCCGGATGCATAGGCATGAGTACTGGACTTGCGTACCCCACTGCCGCCGCAGCCCCGACGGAGGAGGTTGTTGAGCTGGCAAAGCACTTGGCGCCCTTCAATGGCATTTATGTCACACACATGCGCGATGAGGGTGACTATGTCATTGAGTCAACCAAAGAAACCATAGCAATTGGCGAGCGCAGCGGTGTGCCAGTGGTGATTTCTCATCATAAGTCGTCAGGGCGTAACAATTGGGGGCGCACAACCGACACGCTAGCGCTTATTGCCGCCGCGAAAAGCAAGCAGAGTATTAATCTTGATGTTTATCCATATATTGCAAGTTCGACGGTGCTCATGTCCCAATTCGTCGACACGGCGGAGCGCGTTACTGTGACCTGGTCTAAACCACATCCGCAGGTGGCGGGACGCGACCTGGACGACATAAGACAAGAATGGCGGTGCTCACTCGATGAGGCCGTCAGCCGGCTATTGCCAGCCGGTGCGATCTATTTTCAGATGCACGAAGATGATCTACGCCGTGTACTCAGTTTTTCTGACGTCATGATCGGGTCCGATGGTTTGCCGCACGATGAGTTTCCGCATCCCCGATTGTGGGGTACGTTTCCGCGCGTATTGGGATACTATTGTCGTGATGTCGGGCTGTTCTCATTGGAAGAGGCTGTACGTCGAATGACCAGCGTCCCGGCTTCGGTGTTTGGCCTTAGAGATAGGGGTATTATTCGTGAGGGCGCATTTGCCGATTTAGTGATTTTTGATTCGCAGCAAGTGATCGATACAGCAGACTTCAAGGCGCCGAAACAGCTGGCCGCCGGTATCGATATGGTGATGGTTAATGGCCAGCTTGTTTGGCGTGACATGGCCTGGACAGGGGAATTGCCTGGCAGATTGCTCCGTCGGGACCTAGGGAAGCTCTGAATAAATCCATCCTGGGTTTCTCAGCGCACGGAAAGCGAAAAGCGCGGTTTTCGCTTTCCTTCATTTTTAACGACTTGCAGTCGTTAAAAACGGCGGCACATCTGACCCCCATGCGACCGACAGGGATGTCGGAAGGTACGACTCCAGGGATGGAGGAGGTAGAGTCGCGCCGGGAGCAGCGACCGAGAACAATGCAGGCGACCTGCATGGATCCAGGAAGTTAGAGCAACGCAAGGAGCAGTTGCCGGAGCAATTGTCGAGATGGAGGAAATGCAAAGGATTGTCGGCCGCTCCCGCGCATCCTGCGCTCGCGGCATTCGTGCATCCGTGCACGTCAGGACAATCCTAGCCGTGTACCGCGGGAAGGTCTGAATAAATCAGACCTTCCCTAGATAAGGCAGAGTAGGGTGTGCATATGATCGATCTTTATAGCTGGAAGACATCCAATGGCCGCAAGGCCACGATCATGTTGGAGGAGCTTGGTGTCGACTATCGATTGCATCTCATTAACCTCGGCAAAGGTGATCAGTTCACGCCTGCATTTACCGCCATTAACCCCAATCAAAAGATTCCAGCCATGGTCGACCAAGATGGCCCCACCGGCGAGCCCTATACCATCATAGAATCGGGCGCGATGCTGTTCTATCTGGTCGAGAAATACGATCGATTCGTTCCCAAAGAGCCCATCGCCCGCTACGAAATGATTCAATGGTTGATGTTTCAGATGGGAAACATTGGACCAATGTTTGGTCAGGCACACCATTTCCGTCGCAAGGAGGAGAAAGTGCCCTATGGGATCGAACGCTACACCAAGGAAACGCGCCGGCTATGGGGCGTGCTTGACCAACGATTACAGACCTTTGAATACCTGGCAGGCGGTGACTACACCATTGCCGATATCGCCACGTTTCCATGGACCGCGCGTCATGGATGGCAAGGCATAGAACTTAGCGAGTTTCCCAATGTTAAGCGTTGGTACCATGCTATTGCCGCACGACCCGCAGTAGAGCGGGGTATGGACACCGTATACGATGAACTGATGCGGTAGTTGATTCGGTTCTAACGATATCTTTGTAATACGTGCGTCCAATGGTCAACATAGCGAGGTTTATTTCTCGTACTGACCTCCGGCGTCTCGTGTTTACCCTATCCGTTGGTGCTGTTGGCGGTGCATTGTTTTTCGCGCTAAATATGCCGCTCGCCTGGATGGTGGGGGCGATGGTATTTACTACCGTCGCTTCTATGATGGGCGCGCGACTTTATGTGTTGCCATCCTTGCGCGCGCTCATGGTTACCGTGCTAGGGGTTCTGCTCGGCAGCGCGTTTACCCCGGACATTCTCGAGCAAGCTACACGTTGGCCGATCACGCTCGCCGCCATGCTGCTCTATATCCTACTAGCAACCGGCATGTTGTATTGGTATTTTCGAAAACTATTCGGCTATGACAAAGTGACCGCTTATTTTTCGGCAACCCCCGGCGGCTTAAGCGAAATGACGATCGTTGGTGGCGCCTTCGGCGGTGACGATCGCACTATAGCGCTGGTCCATGGTTCGCGCATTTTGCTCGTAGTGCTCGTGATCCCGTTTTGGTTTCGATTTACTCAAGATGGCGGTGCCGGTGTCTCGTTTACTGGACCGTCGCTGTTAGGCAGTGCCCCGATTGATATTGGCATACTTGTCCTGGGCGCGGTGGTTGGTACCCTGATTGGTAAGTTTCTCCGCCTGCCGGCCTATCGGCTGGTGGGACCCATGGTGGCGACGGCGGCGACGCAGATAGCCGGTGTTACCGAGTCGGTACCACCTTATGAAATCGTATTCGTTGCCCAAGTCGTCGTCGGATCTGCGATTGGCGCGCGGTTCGCGGGTATCGCGTTACAACGTATCTTTCGGACAATGGCGGCATCGGCGGGTGCGACGGTGTTGCTGCTTGTTTGTACCGTCGGGTTCACCTTAGCGCTAGTACCACTCTCCGGCATGGGATTCGCCCCTTTAACCCTGGCGTTTGCCCCCGGCGGGTTGGCCGAAATGAGCCTCATCGCCATATCGTTAGGTATCGAAACCGCGTTTGTTGCGACGCACCATGTGGCCCGTGTGGTCATGATCGTGATCGGTGTGCCGCTGGTATTTCGCACAAAGCAAAGAGTTACCGCAGGTAACCGAACCGACTCGGGCCGATAGCGGGGCAAAATAGGCCGTGCGCGCCCCGAATCGATTCAAGTGAAATGAAAAAACGGTCGACTATACTATTCTGAGAATAATCAAGGTCCGCACGAGAAGCCACGTTGGCAAGCAAACCTCAGCCTAATGATCGCCGAATAAGTCTACGTCGCGAGGCCGACGTGAAGACGATGATTACCCATCATCGCCTAGGGTTGACCAAGTGTCGACTGCGCGATATCAGCCTCGATGGTGCCTTTGTGGAGGTAAAGGATTTCGGTATTGCCGTCGGCACCGATGTGGATCTGGTACTAAAGGTCCGATCTGGTCAAGATCACAGCCATTGCCGTCTGTCGGCCACCATACTACGGGTCGAGGAAGACGGCGTGGCGATTAAGTTCCACGATCTCGATAACCGCTCCTACCAGGTCCTGTTCGATATCGTGTACACCGACCATTTAGACGAGTAGCGTGCCGTTGGGCGTCTAGCTCAGCCCGACCATCACGTGTTCTTGGAAACCGGGTCGCCTCGTCAGCCGGTCATGCCAGCGCTCCAGGTTAGGCATACCCTCTCTCTCTATATCGAGCGTGAACCAGCGATAAGTCATGATGCCGACCGGGATGTCGCCCACCGACAACGATGATCCGGCCACAAAGTCAGTACGGCCGAGCGCGTTATCCAGTATTTTCATGGTATCAGCAAGCTTGTCTCTGGCGTTGGCAATCACGGTGTGATCGCGTTCTTCCGGGGGCGTTCGAATTAGGCCGGAGAACACCGGCCAGATCGTCGGTACAACAACCGAGAGCTGCCAGTCCATCCACCTTTCACCGTTTGCGCGCGTTTGGGTGTCAGCCGGATAGAATGTTTCATCGCCATACTTGGCGGCCAGATATCGAATGATGGTATTGGACTCCCATAGGACGAAATTGTCGTCGATGACAGTTGGGACCAGTCCATTCGGGTTAAGCGCCAAGTATTCAGGTTCGCGGTTTTTGCCAAATTGACCACCAACATCCTCGCGCTTAAAATCCAGCCCCAGCTCCGCACAGCACCATAGTACTTTTTGTACATTCGAAGAATTCTTCCGACCTAGAATTTTTAGCATCATTGACCTCTCCTCTATGGTCCAATGAGATGTACTTCGACCATTTTGTCATCGCGAGTTTGCGTATGACAAGCGTGATATGGTGCTCGCGTCAAAATACCAACGCTCCTCGGTGAATCTCGACCCAAACAAATGGTGCCGGCAAGAACGCTGGTAAAGTTCAGTCAGCGAATGCCCATATACGCACCGATGTAATAAGATCACTGTCACCATAGCCCGCATAGGAGGTAGAGGATGAAATACCTATCGTCGTTGGCGTCTCTGATGATACTGGTGCTCGCAAGTAGTCACCCTGCGATGGCTGCTTCGGCGCCGGCGGCCGCACTGGCACCAGACTTGACCGATACTGGGTACGGAATTGCCGCCCTGATCATTTTCATTGTCGCCTATCTCCTGGTGATCGGGGAGGAGGTGTTGCATCTGCGCAAGTCCAAGCCGGTTATGGTGGCGGCAGGCATAATCTGGATACTTGTCGCCTTGGGTCTGGCGCAGGTGGGTGATACGACCACCGCCCGTCGTGTGCTCGATCACAATCTGCTGGAATATGCACAGCTGTTCTTGTTCTTGCTCGCGGCCATGACCTATATCAATGCGCTGCAGGAGCGGGAAGTATTCAATGTATTGCGGGCATGGATGGTTTCTCGTGGCTTGTCGCTGCGCGCTATCTATTGGGCCACGGGTGTATTGGCGTTCTTTATTTCTCCCGTTGCCGACAACCTGACCACCACGCTGATAATGGCCGCGGTGGTAATGGCGGTTGGTGCGGACAATCGCCAATTCGTCGTGCTCTCTTGTGTCAGCATTGTGGTTGCCGCAAACGCCGGTGGTGCCTTCAGTCCTTTCGGCGATATCACGACTCTCATGGTGTGGCAGGCCGGAATTGTGCAATTTCAGGAATTCTTCACCCTGTTCATCCCCTCCGCCGTAAATTGGCTGGTACCGGCTGCCATCCTGTCGATGTTCTTGCCACGGGGACATCCGGAAGCGATTCATACCACCGTCACCATACGCCAAGGCGGCATCGTTATCATGGTGCTTTTTCTTTGCACGATTGCGTTGGCGGTGAGTATGCACAACTTTCTGCATCTGCCGCCCGTACTTGGCATGATGACAGGCCTCGGTGTGCTCAAGCTCTATGGCTATCGGATAAAGCTGGCTGAACTACGGGGCCCGGAAGAAGAAGGTTTAGAGTTTACGAGTGCGGTGACTAAAAGAAAGCCGTTCGATATCTTTCATCAAATGGAACGAGCAGAGTGGGATACGCTCATGTTTTTCTATGGCGTCATTCTCTGTGTCGGCGGACTCGGCGCACTTGGTTATTTAGCGCTCGTCTCCGAGTCGTTATACGTAGGCCTGGGTGCGACCTGGGCAAATGTAATCGTGGGTATACTATCGGCCATTGTCGACAACATTCCAGTGATGTTTGCTGTACTTACTATGCTGCCCGAGATGAGCCATGAGCAATGGTTGCTCGTTACCCTTACCACCGGTGTAGGCGGTTCGTTATTGTCGATCGGTTCCGCCGCTGGTGTTGCGCTCATGGGTCAAGCACGCGGCATTTATACATTTTTCACTCATCTCAAGTGGAGCTGGGCGATCGCCCTGGGTTATGCGGCAAGCATCTATGCACATATCTTGATTAACGGCACCGGCTAGCCTCGCCTCGGTCAGCCTTAGGTAGCGCTCGCTAGCGGATTCCTTCTGCGCAAGCTGACTGTGCGTCGGCACATGGTGTTGCCATATATACGTTGGTGGTTCAAACCTATTGAAACCACGTCGTGTCTCGACAGGAGGTCCTTTATCGTTATTTTAAGCACTGCTTCAACCGCACCATGTTCTGCAGGAAATCGCTGCTCATGGCCATAGTGGTGAGTGCCGTGTTCACAATGGGCGGCAAGCTGCGAGTCGCAGCCAATCGAAGCTTTCGAGAGCGTGGCCGGGGAATGGATAGGCTCAGGCCGGATTCCATCATACAACATCGCCTTTTCGGTGATCTTAATACATCCACGAAGACGGGTCACACCAGGTGCCCGGGCACGGATTTGACGGGGTCATGCGTATCAGCGATGGCTAGATCCACTTTTAGTCTGGTTTCTCAGAGCCTCCCGTTGTTGTTACGCTTTACGAGGATGGGAGAAAGCGCGTCCTAAAGGCAGTCTATGAAGATGGGATGACTTGGAAACTAAAGCCCGCTAACAAGGAAAAACGCAAGAAAGAAAAGACAGAAACGAAGGAATATTGACCAGGTTTCCAGGAAGAACGTAGGCGGTAGTTGGCAGCGCGTTAGGTCTCCCAACTCACATGCCCCTGCATCGCAACGGCGCCGGTCGGCCCGATCGCCCACACTTCAGTTTCAGTTTCTTTGGTGCGACCCGCTAGCGTGATTGGCTCGTCGTTGAACAATGGTCCAATTGCGCGGTATTCATACGAGCTCGGTGCCCGTGTCGCATGCCGCTTAGCCGCCTCGAGAAGTAATAATGCGGTCAAAGGCCCATGCACGACTAGACCGCGATAGCCCTCGACCTGCGTAACGTACGGATAGTCGTAGTGAATACGGTGACTGTTAAAGGTAAGTGCTGAGAAGCGAAATAAGATCACCGTGTTGGGTATGAATGTCTCTTGCCAGTCGACATCGTCCGGTGGCTGTGCTTGTTGACGCGACGGCTGGTCGGGCCTTGGAGTCTCGCAATAGACAAGGTCCTGTTGTTCGTCCACACAAGGGCCGGAAGCGTTACTGATCAGGTGGCGTAGTTTGAGGACGACGAGCTTTCCGCTACGGCCGTCCTTCTCCTCGACCGAGAGGATTTCCGTTTTACGTTCAATTTCGTCGCCAATCCCGATGGGATGTAAGAACTGTAGTCGTCCACCTGCCCACATGCGACGCGGTAAATCGATCGGTGGTAAAAACGTACCACGGCGCGGATGACCGTCTGTACCCACGAGAGATTGTGCTACGACGGGCTTGAAGTAGATCCAATGCCAGTATTCGGGGAGCACAGTGCCTATCCGAAACTGCTCGGAATCGCGATCGAGCAGTGCGGCCATTGCTTGCGCCTGACCGGCAACTGCTACGTCGCGTTCAGCCTTTTGGCGTCCCACCCATGCTTTCAGATTCGTAGCTGCTTTTTCCCGTGTCATAATCTTGTTAATTGAGCCAACGCCGACTCCTCACCCTTTTCGTGACTTTTTCAAGTTTGCTCGCTCAGCCACCATGGCGCAGTGTGATGTTTCCTGCTCATTAACCTAGGCCCGCTTCTCTCATATCATGTCCTGTCGACCGGACACTTTATGGGTCGCGCCGCTCTGTAAAAAGGGGAGGGCTTTGCGTCGCAGTAAAACGTTTCGAATCAGTAGCTTCTCCTTTTAGACCTGCATTGGTCAATAATCATTTCGACTAACATTCTGCAGCTCAGGGTGAACCAGCATAGCATCTGTTGAAACGATCTGAATTGTACAAACTAGCCTTGCATGCCATTACCCCGGTACCAATCTTCCAGCGCATCGTCGAAAGGACGGCGAGCGCGTTCGGTCTCAACCTTCGTGATGTAGACCCTAGCGGGGTTCAGGGTCGTCCCAGTGTCCGATGTGATCGATGTTTTTGTTGTTAGCGGGCTCCGCCACCGGCCCACTTGTGCTCTCGCCGGCCTCCTCGTCCCCAGTCGCTACCGTCATGTCCACCGCTTTGAGGTTCGTCTCCAACGCCGCCAGGGCGCGGGCAATCTCCTTTTCCTTATCGGGCACATTTGCGTCCGCGCTCTCCATGCATTGCTCCGCCACCTTTTTGTCGTTGACTGGTTTATTCGACTCCGATGTCTCAGTTCCGACTGTAGCCAGCACCTGTTCATCGATGGGCGGGGCTATCTCCAATGCCTGCGTTTCTCGTTCGATTACTTCGCCCGCGTCAGCGGCTTCAGCCATCTCGATGACGGATTCATTCGCCTTTTCCTCGCCTGCTGGCGCGCCGACATCCCGCGTGGGTGGTTCGGTCTCGGCAACGTCATTCTCATGATTGGGCTCACCGACGTCTAACCCCACCGTGTCGTAGAGACTTATCTGTTTGTTGTCAGGGAGGGTATCAAGCTCCTCGTCTTCGGCGGGCTCACCCGTTTCCGTGGCCGCGCTCGGCTCTTCGATGAGGGCTTTGTAGGCCGCCACGTCGTTGTGCTCGCGATAGAATTCCAGCAGCTTGAACTTTAAGTCGTGGCGTTCGGGGTTTTTCGCGATGGCGTCCTCGAGTGCGTCGGCGGTATCGTCGGCATCACGCCCCAAGGCCATAATGGCGTCTGTTCCGTCAACCGCATCGACCTCATCCGCAGAGATATTACCCATCCCGTCCTGGGAGAAGTCACTGAAGACGAATCTATCTTCGTCGGCGTCCAAGGGCGCCTGTTGGTCGCCGTCTATAATCTCACCTTCCGCCGATACACTGTCTTCAGCCGAGCGCATGTCTTTCTCGGGCCTGGTCCGCAGCGTCCGCCGGCGCGCGTAGACGGCGAAAATTAATGCAGCCAGCAACGTAACGACGGCCATTAACGCCTGACCGGTGCGGTCACGGATGATCTCCGTGACTGCTTCCCATTCCACCCGTGGCGGTGGCGTCACCAGCGGCCTTCTCGGTTTATCGACCCTCTGCCGCGTGGGTTTCGGGATGGGTCCGGCAACAATGGCCGGCCGTTGCCCGACGCTGGGCTGCCGTGCGGTCTTGGTCTCGGGGGTCGGAGCTGGCTGGCCACGGGGCGTCGTGTCGAGCGCCTGCTTCCCTATAGGGTCGCCGACCACGCGACTGATTGGATCGATGATAGCCGTGAATTCTTGAACCAAATGCCCGCCCGCCCAGTCCACCCTTACCAGCAAACGCAGGATGGGGTCGGATAGCGGTTGCCCAGAAGACAGTCTTAGGGAATGATCCCCGTCCGAACCGCGGGCCACGGTAACTTTAACGTCGGACAGGAACGGTAGTCTTTCAAGGCCGGCGGCGGCGAAGTCCGCCTGCGAACCCACCTCGGCAGTTAGAGTCCTGAGCTGTTTGTTACTTATTAGGGGTAAATTCAATCTCGGCACTAAGGGGTTCGTTCAAGGCGGAGTAGACTTTGAGGTTACCGAGCCCCAGGGCGTGCGCAATCCCGGGCATAATCGCGATAGCGACGGTCATCACAAAGAGCCGCGCTGTGCCTGAAATCGCCATGATCTGCCGGTGCATACCGTCTATCTGTGTTTCCTCCTGCTGTCATCGGCAGCGTCCTAGACCACAATGGTGCGCATGGAACATCCCTATTCGGTGTTTTTATCGGCATAGGTAACTATAGCAGGCGACCGACGAGGACCATTGTTAACTTCCCCTTGAAAAGCAAGGCAAACACCGCTCGATTCATTCTCGCCCAAGTTCCCAAGGCTTGGTGGGCAACGCGCTTCGCTAATGCTGCAATGGGCCAGTTAACCCGGGGGCCAAACTAGGCTGCAAAGGTGCTTGGCCAAAAGCAGCAACGAACGGTCTTTGGCACGTCTTTTGTATACGAACTATGGGCATGGAAAGAATGCTCGGCGGTGTTTTTAAACGGACGAACGGCAAGCTTGGCGAGACTACGGATTCTATTATTTTTTATATGTAGTTGGTTTGGACGCTCGCCCCGAATTTATCGGCCAGTTTTGGCCGACAATGCCCAAGGATGTATCTCAAATTTTTTGGCCCTTTGGCAGCAATCGAGGAGGCGGTGAACAGTGCCAATGACCACAGAAACGAATGCCAGTGACGCCCTGGGTAGATGCCTCGGTGACTACAAGAAATGGCGCGATGATCTCATCGTCCTCATCAGCCGGTATCATGAATGGCTGCAGGCGGAAGGCGTGACCGATGGTAAAGACGACCTGCGGATCTTCGAGCTCATCGAGACCCTGAAGTCCGATAAGCTCATCGTGGCCATGGTCGGTGAGTTCTCCCGCGGCAAGACCGAGCTTATCAACGCAATTTTCTTTGCCGACTACAAGCAGCGCCTGCTGCCCTCGGAGGCGGGCCGCACTACGATGTGCCCGGTCGAGCTGCAATACGATGATAACCATCCGCCTTCGATTGAGCTGCTCCCGATCGAGACGCGCAAAAGCACAGAGACCGTCGCCGAGTACAAACGTTCTCCTACGCACTGGGCAACGGTTTCGCTCGAACTCGATGATCCCGAGGCAATGGCCGCCGCCTTCAATGAGATCGTCAAAACCAAGACCGTCGGCATCCAGGAGGCGCAGGCACTGGGACTATACAATCCGAACGCGCCGGAGAGCGGATCGAAGGTCACGGTTCCAGTCTGGCGCCATGCGATCATCAATTATCCGCATCCGTTGCTTAAACAGGGACTCTCGATTTTGGATACCCCAGGCCTCAACTCGCTCGGCACCGAGCCCGAATTGACGATGAGCATGTTGCCGAACGCCCATGTGGTGTTGTTCGTGCTCGCCGCTGATACAGGCGTCACCAAATCCGATCTCGAGGTCTGGAAGAAGCATGTCTGTGTGGCGAAGGGTGAAAAGAACGGGGGTCGCATCGTCGCGCTCAACAAGATTGATACCCTCGGCGATGAGCTGCGCAGTAAAGAGGTGGTCGCCGCCAGCATATCACGCCAGGTACAGGAAACGGCGGCGGCGCTGCGAATACCTAAAAACCACGTTTTCGCCGTCTCCGCACAGCGAGGCCTGATCGGTAAGATCAAGCAGGACCCCGCTATGATTACAGAGAGCGGTCTGCCGGCGCTCGAGCTGAAGTTGTCCGACGATATCATCCCCTCCAAGCAGGCGCTGATGCGCAGCAAGATCGTGCAGGAGATCGGCGGCACTATTGATACCACGAGGGCGATGATCGAGACGCGGCTTTCCGGCACCTGTGCGGAGCTCAAGGAGCTTAAAGGCATGAGTGGAAAGAACCAGGACGTGATCCAGGGGATGGTGGCGAAAGTCGCCCGCGAGCAGAAGGCCTATGATCGGGAGCTCGCGAATGTCGAAACCACGCGCGCGGTGCTGGAACGGGAGATCAAGCTGCTGCTCGACTGCCTAAGCATACAAGCATTCGATGCGCTGATCGCCAAAACCCGTAACGAGATGCAAGGCAGCTGGACCACGCACGGCCTAAAAGCCGGTATGAAAACCTTTTTTGACGGCGCCATGATGACGATGGAGAAGGTTCACAAGCAGACGCGTCGGATAAAGAAGTTGGTTGATACGATCTATAAACAATTTCAAATCGAGCACGGGCTTGTCAAGCTCAAGCAGGGAAGCTTTGATTTGGCACCCTACCACAACGAGTTCAAACGCCTGCGCACAGAGGCCGAGGTGCTCCGCAATAGCCCGGCTATGGTCGTGACCGAGCAGCACTTTGTTATTAAGAAGTTTTTTATCACCTTTGTCAGCCGAGCGCGAAATCTCTTTGACGAGTGCAACAAAGGGGCGGAACAGTGGAGCAAAGCGATCATGGCGCCGGTGTTCGCCCAGATCCACGAACACAAATCGATGCTAGACCAGCGCTTCGATAGCCTAAGGAAAATCCATCATAGCCTGGACAACTTGAATAAACGTATCGGCTACCTGGAGGCCAGTAAGAAGCAGCTGGAAACCCAAGAGCGTATGACCGACGATATACTGGCGAAAATCGACCAATCTCTGTGGCCACAAGAGGCACCGCCGCCTGAGGAAGCTGGCGCTGCCCGCGGCGCTGCGTGAACCTATGTGACACAGGTGAACACGTGCGGCCGGTGCAGGGCCTTGTCGTTTCTGCCGGAGAGTCGCTATCGTATCCACGAAAACTCCGGCTAGTTTACTAACCTATTGTTATTATGGGTATTTACCAGGGACCCGGGATGTCATGTGCCGAATGCCTGAGTTCGTGGACGTCTGGCGCGGAAATTGCAAACAGCATCTTAATTCGCAATTTCAGCCGCGCCGAAATGGGTCCACCGAAAGTAACCAAAATAGCCGTACAGAATCTGCAGTTCGGCATGTATGTCTACCAGTTGGATCGTCCGTGGCTTGAAACCCCGTTTGTATTCCAGGGGTTTGAGATTTCCACGCAGGAGCAGATCCAAGAGCTCGAGCGCTATTGCAAGGAAGTGTACATAAGGGTGGATGTCAGCGACCTGGCGGGGCACGACTCGCCAGTCCCCGCCAACGCCCGACGGCGAGAGGTGTCGTTCTTCACCGACCCGCAGAAGAAGTTGGAGTTCGAGCTCCTAAAGAAAGCGAACGCCCCGAACCGTACGACGGCGAAACCTTGCTACAGGGACCAAACGACACTCGAAGAAGAGATTGCAACGATTACCGAGACCTATGAACAGGGCACGAGGATAATAAAGACATTGATGGAGGACGCCCGCTTTGGCAGAAGCTTGGACATACCCGGGACGAAAAAAGCAGTGGGGCAAATGGCGGAGAGCGTAATTCGCAACCCCGATGCGCTTATGTGCTTTGCCCAACTCAAGAAAAAGGACGAATACACCGCTCTGCACAGTCTTCGGGTCTGTATCTTGGCTCTCGCCTTCGGCCGCCACTTGGGGTTTGACCTCGAACAGCTACATGTCCTCGGGCTCGGCGCTTTGTTACAAGACGTCGGCAAGATGCGAATACCCAATGAGATATTGAAAAAACCTGAGCCTCTGACCGAGCAGGAGTTTACTTTAATGAAGAGCCATGTGCCTCGTGGTGTGACCATCCTGGCGAGCACAAAAAGCATACCTCAGGGTGCGATCGCAATCGTTGAACGTCATCATGAACGATGTGATGGTTCCGGTTACATGAATGGGCTCAGAGGTGATGAGATCGGGATGTTCGGCACGATCGGCGGCCTTGTCGACCGTTATGATGCCCTCACCAGCGACCGGCCGCATCAGGCTGCCGCCCTCGCGCATATTACGCTGAGAAAACTTTACGAATGGCGCGACAAAGCGTTCGACAAAGAACTTGTCCAACAATTCATCCGGTGTATGGGCATCTATCCGATCGGCAGTGTGGTCAAGCTGGACACCGGTGAAGTGGGCGTAGTGATAACCACGAATCGTGTTCGCCGTCTCAGGCCTAAAGTAACGTTGGTGCTCAAACCGGATCATACTCCATACGCGATCCCGAAAACCATCGACCTCATGCATCAAAAGTCCAGCGGCAGTCATCTGGCTGAGATTGATCAGGCGCTAGAGCCCTACGCCTATGGCATCGATCCCGTTACCTACCTACCGCTCGCGATTGGCCTTTAGACCAACCCACGCTATAGCATCATCCACCGAATTCGTTGCGAATGGCTTCGGTATGTTCACCCAATTCAGGCACGCGTTCATCGATATCATTTCTGAACGGCAGCGGCGACGCGGGTAGTTTGATCGAACCGCTGGGCGTATCGACGGTAGTTGTCTGAAGCTGTGGGTGATTAGCGAGCTCTTCCACAGAATTCATGCGCGCATAGGCGATACTAGCTCCGCGCAGCCGCTCGATGACTTCCACCAATGAGAGTTGTGCGAACACACTATCGATTATCGCGTCTAGTTGGTCACGATGATCAACTCGTAAACTGTTGGAGATAAATATCTCGTGCGTTGCAACCTCGGACATCTGTAGTACATCTTCACAAAACCGACGCCATTCACGTTCGTTCTGAATGCCGATCATCACCTGGCGCCCATCCCGAACTCGGTAACAACCGTAGGGTGCGATCGATGCATGATGGGTCCCGCTTCGCGGTGGCGCCTTGCCGCCATACACTTGGTGTAGATAGGGGACGCTCATCCAGTCAGCCAAGCAATCGAAAAGCGAGATTTTGATCGCTGTTCCTTGTCCGGTTTTCTCTCTAACTATGAGTGCTTCCAAAATTGCTGCGTAGGCGTGCAGGCCAGCGCCAATATCTGCGAGCGATACACCCACTTTCGCCGGTGCATCAGGAGTGCCGGTGACGGCGAGCAAACCCGTTTCTCCTTGCAGGAGGTTGTCATAGGCCTTCATTTGCGCATAGGGTCCGCTATCCCCGTAACCACTTATATCGCAAGTAATCAACCTATTGCACCCGCGGCGCAGTTCGTCGCTGCCGAAACCAGCCCGGCCGGCGGCGCCCGGCGCCAAGTTTTGGAGGAATACATCCGCATGTGCCAACATGCGGTGGAGTAGATCTGAATCCTGTGATTGCTTTATGTCCAGCACCAATGATTGTTTGCCGCGATTCAACCAAACAAAATAGGCGCTTTCCCCTTGCACCACATGATCGTAAGCGCGTGCGAAATCTCCGGTCTCGCGTTCAATTTTAATAACCCGCGCCCCCGCCTGTGCGAGTTTGCATGAGGTAAACGGCGCCGCCACTGCCTGTTCCAATGCAATAACCAGTATGTCGTTTAAGATCGGCACTGTTTGGCGCGCGCGGTTATTTTTGTAGCTGCTTTAAGAACGCATCAATACCCGCTTGTGCGACTGTTTCATCTTGATCCGGCCGGCCGGAGCTGCAGCCCACCCCGCCCACAATTTCGTTATCGACAAACACCGGGAGACCGCCTCCGAAAACCATGAATCGCCCCTGGTTGCTAACGTGGATACCAAACGATGGCCCACCCGGCCCGCTCGTCTTGGCGTATTCGAGCGTAGACTTCCGTGCCCCGGCCGCGGTGAAGGCCTTACTAATGGCAATATCGATGCTGGTAATGCGGGCATTGTCCATGCGGTGAAACATAAGAAGGTTGCCACCGTCGTCGGTGATCGCGATATCCATGTCGACCCCGATTTCACGCGCTTGGTTTTCTGCGGTTGCCATGATTATTCTTGCATCGTCCAGGGTTAATTTTGGTACAGTTCTCATTTGTTTGGTTCTACACGAAAAGCTGTAAGTTTAGTCCACTAGAATTCTTTGCCGATCGCCCGGTCTATCGACAGTTCGCCACCGCCGCGAAAGAAAATACCAATCATCAAGATGGCCCACAGTAGGGGATATTCGTAGCCGCCCTTGTTCCAGAAAAAGCCGTTACCGAGGTGAACTTGAAAGACGGCCACCAACAGCAACACTGCCGCTGCTACTGCGGCTGGCCGCGTCAGTAATCCGATGGCGATGAGAAGGCCGCCAAAGAACTCGGTTGCACCAACCAGATAGGCGAGCGGCAGCGCAGGCTCGAGGCCGATCTTTGAGAAGAACCCAGCCGTACCGTCGATGTTGTCGCCGAACCAACCGAACAGTTTTTGTGCACCATGTGGCATCAGGAACAACCCACTGAAGAACCGAATCCATGCGTAAACAAGCCCTGAACCGGCTTCATACAGGCCACCCACGGCAGGAATGATAAGTCGAGTTCTGTCCATTTGATCACCTGCTCTATTTTACGGCATGATGTTATCACTGTTTGGTGGTGCCCTGGAAACCTCGTCGTCAGTCAGGTCGTCGATGCAGACATCGGGCGTTTAGAGTTACAGATAAGTCTGTCTGATGAACACACTATGAAGGATGGCCCGTCCAAGGTCGTTATACCGCTCGTATCGGAGCAAGACACTAAAGCGCTTCTGGAGAAGTATCGTCGCGCCGCGCAGCTAGCGGCGCGGTCGGCCGAGAAAGCACAAAAGAACAAAGCCGCGCTGCAAAAGGTCTGGGACGATTTGCTGACATTGACGCGGCTATTGCGCGCGTGGGCAAGAAGGGAATACACGGCGGTGCCTTGGAGGATCCTTGTCGCCGTGGTGGCCGTACTTATCTATTTCCTTAATCCTTTCGACCTGATCCCCGATTTCTTGCCGACTCTCGGTCTTGTCGATGATGCCACCTTGGTGGGACTGGTGGTTGCATCAATCGGTGAAGATCTAGCGCAGTTCCGTGAGTGGGAAAGCAAGCGAAGCGGGGAACATAGTTAGCAACAGTATCGTAGAGTAGCGGTGCCGCACCTTGCCCGCTAATAAGAATTGGATCACGCCGATAGATGCGATTTTGGCACCAACAGTAGCATGACACCTCTTGTCTTGAAGTCTGTGAGTGAGTCAGCCCCAGAATTACAACGTTTCTGTGTGAAATTTTCGCTCACCCAAATACGGCCGCTGACGATGCCAAGTTTATCGATGTTTTCCATCGTTGGATCCAGCGGCAGACATTACCCGGGATCCCCATCGATGTTGCTGATTATCGGCATATTCCTAACGGCCTCGGCATTCTACTCATCGGTCACGAAGCGGATATCGTCATGGATCGGGCCGGTGGTCGTTTGGGTCTGCTTTACCAGCGTAAGCCCGCCCAGCCCGGCACATTGACGGCTCGGTTGTGCGCAGCAATAGAGACGGCGCTTTCGGCATGCCGGTTATTGGAGCAGGAATTGTTGCTGGGGGGCGATATAAAATTCGCTGGCGACGAATTTGTTTTTGTTGCCAACGATCGTCTGTTGGCACTCAATAACCAGGCGACGTTTGACGCCATGCGTAATGACCTGGAGATGGTAGCCGAAGCGCTATCACCACCTGGCGGTTGGGAGATTTGACAATGCAATACTGAGGATGAGCGAGAGCGCTTCAGCGTGCGGTATCGCAATACTGAACCCACCAACATAGAAACCTTACTTGAACACCTGCACCGTCGCCCCTATTGAGATTGAGGGTGCGGGCCGCCTCAGAATCCATTGTATTACCCGAGTCTGTCGGGGTTATTGTGTAGACCACCAATCCCTTGAAAACTGAGGCCCCATACCCCTAGTTCGGATAGAATAGTCTTATCAGTAATTTATATGAACCAGACGCGTAATACTTCTGCCCGTACTAAGAAGGGGGGCCATAGACATGGTGGGCTCGCGCTCGGCGTGGCCGGATTTTCCTATGGCGACTTGTATGATTCGGCACGCTTGCGAGATCTGCTGGCGGCATTTGACGATACCGTGCGACAGCAGGACTCGGGACTCTTTGCCGAATACAAGGCCTACCGGGAGTCTTTTGGCGATGGTTTATCGCCAAAGGAAACCTCGAGCCTACTGGTACGCATGGCACCGTATGTTGGACGTTTTGTTGCACGGCTGTTCGATGTCGAAGCCTTTCATCAGATGCAGGCCCAGTCGATCCAGGATGAAGTAGAACACATCCTTACCTACCGCAATGAAGTCGTCATGCGGGTGGGCAGCAAATACAAAGGCCAAAATGTAGCCGAGTGGGATATCGCTAGGCTCGAGCGTCAGCTTGAAGTCCTCAGACGTGTGGCGTTTCCAGAGATTGCGGCCGATGAGGACGCGGAGCGGGTGCTCAGCATCCTCGCCACTAGAATCTATCGACTGGCCGAACACTACCGCCAGGCGGGGAAGGGGAAGCAGAGCGAGTACAGCAGTGCTGACGGGGATTTGAAGGTTCTGCGCGAGCGACTGGCCAAAGATGCGCAAGCCAAACAGGTGCTGGCAGAGATATTGAGCCAGCAGGAACCGTTGGTGTTTGCAGACCGTTTACTCGATGTTATACAGAGATGGAGTTATGCAGCACTGAATGACCCAGCATTGGCAAAGCGCGTTGTCGGATGGGCGAGTTTCAAGAGGCCAGCAAAGACGGACTTTGAGCATCTTGTACCCTATGAGATCGTTAAAAAAGAAAACCATGTGACACTGGTTGGACCAAAGGCAACCCGCCGACGGCGTGACGGCTTTGCGTTGACTGACAAACGTTTCAACCAGCGCGAGATACTCTATGAACTTGATCACTGCATCTATTGTCATGAAACCGATACTGACTATTGCTCCAAGGGGATGCCGAACAAGAAGACCGGTACGTTTAAAGTCAATGTCCTCGGTGTAGACCAAACGGGGTGTCCGTTAGAAGAAAAGATTTCTGAAATGCATATTATCAAGCGCCAGGGCGACAATATCGGTGCGTTGGCATTGATTATAATCGACAACCCTATGTGCCCGGGGACCGGGCACCGCATTTGTAACGATTGCATGAAGGGTTGCATTTATCAGAAGACTGAACCGGTCAATATTCCCCAGATCGAAACGAATGTATTGACCGATGTGCTGTTTATGCCCTATGGCTTTGAGATTTATAGCTTGCTCACTCGCTGGAATCCGTTGAATGTAAAGCGCCCATATGCGTTGCCGTATAACGGCAAGAACGTGCTGGTCGTGGGCCTCGGTCCCGCCGGTTATACGCTTGCGCATTATCTACTAAATGAAGGGTTTGCGGTGGTGGGTATCGATGCCCTAAAGATTGAACCGCTGCCAGTCGAGCTAACCGGTGATGCCAATACCCTGCCAATACCGGTTAAGGATTTCAATGATCTCTACGAGGATCTAGACAAGCGCATCATGACTGGCTTCGGTGGGGTGGCGGAATACGGTATCACCGTGCGCTGGGACAAGAATTTCCTCAAGGTTATTTACCTTACGCTCGCTCGGCGCAGGACTTTTCTGTGTCATGGGGGCGTGCGTTTTGGCGGTACGCTTACTATCGATGACGCCTGGGATTTGGGCATCAACCATATTGCCATCAGCAGCGGGGCCGGTAAGCCGACGATCATCGATATCAAGAACAACCTCATCCGTGGTATTCGAAAGGCCTCTGACTTTCTTATGGCACTACAGCTTTCCGGTGCCGCCAAGGAATCATCGTTGGCGAATCTACAATTGCGTCTACCGGCGGGTGTGATCGGCGCTGGGTTGACGGCTATCGATACGGCCACAGAACTTATGGCCTACTACCCGGTGCAAGTGGAGAAAATGCTGCATCGCTATCAGCGACTGATCGATAGGTACGAGAAGGACAGCGTACTAGCACGATTCGATGCCGAAGAAAGGGAAATATTGGATGAGTTCTTGGTGCACGGACGCGAGGTGCATGCGGAAAGAGAGCGTGCCAAGGCCGCAGCTGAGTTACCGAACTTTCAACCATTGATAGAGAAGTGGGGCGGTGTCACGATTTTTTATCGCAAGGGCATAAAGGAGGCGCCAGCCTATCGGCAAAACCACGAGGAGGTGATCAAGGCCTTGGAGGAAGGTATTGCCTGGGCGGAGGGTATGAGCCCCACCGAGGCAATGCCGGATGAACACGGACATCTGCAAGCAGTTAAATTTTCCAAGATGGTCCAGGCAGACGGCAAGTGGGTGAATACGGGTGAGGACGTCGAGGTGCCGTTGCGTAGTCTGTTCATTGCGGCCGGTATTTCGCCGAACATCATCTATGAAAACGAGTACCCCGGCACGTTCGAATTGGATGGGAATTTTTTCCAACGATTTGAGCCTGTTGCCGACAATGGCACGCCAACCCTTGAAGCCATGCACGATAAACGTTGGCCCAAGATCGGGAAGCCAGCGCCGCTAACCTCGTATCACAAGAATGGAAAGTACATCAGCTTCTATGGAGACAATCATCCGGTCTATGCCGGCAACGTGGTCAAAGCCATGGCCAGCGCCCGAGACGGTTATCCATATGTCGTTAAGTTATTCGACAAGGAGCTACAAGATTTAGATCCGGACAAACAAGATGAGCGTGATGGAAAGCTGGCTGCATTAAGAAAGCGATTCGATGATGAGCTCATTGCTACGGTGGTTGAAAGTAATCGTCTAACCCCGACCATCATTGAGGTTGTGGTCAAGGCCCCACGGCAGGCGCGTAAATTTAATCCGGGCCAGTTCTATCGGGTTCAGAACTTCGAAACCCAGGCACCGGTAGTGGAGGGCACTACGCTAACGGCCGAAGGCATCGCATTGACGGGGGCGTGGGTAGATAAGGAAAGGGGCTTAATCTCGTTAGTTGCACTGGAGATGGGGACGTCGTCGCGGCTTTGTGCCTCATGGCAATCGGGGGACCCCATCGTAGTCATGGGTGTTACCGGCACGCCGACCGATGTACCACATGGTCGAAGTGTAATGCTTGCTGGCGGCGGCCTTGGTAATGCCGTGCTTTTCTCTATTGGCAAGGCACTGCGGGCTGCGGGCAATAAGGTGGTTTACTTTGCGGGTTACAAGAGTCAGGAGGACGTTTTCAAGGTTAAAGACATCGAGGCGGCTTCGGACGTGATCGTGTGGTCCGTAGAAAAAACGCCAGACATAGAAAAGATTCCAACTACGCGGCCACAGGATAAGTCTTTCGTCGGCAATATCGTTGAGGCGATGCAGGCGTACGCAAAAGGAGAACTAGGTGAGACGTCTGTACCGATGCAGGATATCGACAACATCATCGTAATTGGGTCTGATCGTATGATGGCAGCGGTTAAGGTCGCACGCCACGGGGTGCTGAAGCCTTATTTGAAGAATAACCACACCGCTATTGGCTCAATCAACTCGCCGATGCAGTGTATGATGAAGGGCGTATGCGCCCAGTGTCTGTGCAAGCACATCGACCCGGATACGGGAGAGGAGTACTTTGTATATTCCTGCTACAACCAGGATCAGCTACTCGATCGGGTTGATTTCACTAATCTTAGTGCGCGACTAAGGCAAAATTCCGCGCAAGAGAAGCTTTCGAATATGTGGTTAAATTATTTGCTGGAAGAGCAGGCAAGACTTGCTGCTGATTAAGCCCGATAGCGGTCGATCATGAATCTACGCCAGCTTCGTTATATTTCCGCCGTTGCCCGCAACGGGCTTAACGTCTCCGCTACGGCGGAAACTCTGTTTACCTCACAGCCTGGAGTGAGTAAACAGATCCAGCGATTAGAGGAAGAGTTAGGCGTTCAGATTTTCGAGCGAAGCGGCAAGCAACTTACGCGTATTACACCAGCCGGCAAGGCGATTATCGAAATGGCCGAGCGCGTACTAAATGGCGCAGAAAGCATTCCGCGATTGGCAAAAGAGTACAGCGATCCCAACAAGGGCACGCTATCTATCGCTACCACCCACACCCAGGCGCGTTATGTCTTACCGCCGATCATCCGGAACTTCGTTCAAAGGTACCCCAAAGTAGGGCTCCGACTGCATCAGGGAAATCCTATTCAGATAGCTGGATTGGCAGCCAAAGGTGACACCGACTTCGTAATCGCGTCCGAGGGACTCGAGCATTTTGAAAGTCTTGTGATGATGCCCTGTTACAGATGGAGTCGGACGATCGTTACACCGCGCGATCACCCCTTAACCAAGAAGCAACCCGTCACGCTAGAGGCGATGGTGGAGTATCCCATCATTACCTGTGACTTCGATTTTACAGGTGGCTCACGAGGCGAAGTCAATGACAGTGATCCAGCAATAGAGCCCAACATCGTGTGCACAGCCTTGGATGCTGACGTGATAAAGACTTATGTGCGGCTTGGAATAGGTATCGGCATCGTGGCCAAGATGGCCTATGACTCGGCTACTGACAAGGATCTGGCTGCAATCGATGCTGGACACTTGTTTGCAACTAGCACGACCATGATTGGCTTCCGCCGAGGTAATTTTCTGCGCGGGTATATGTACGATTTCATCGAGCTATTTGCCCCGCATCTGACGCGAGAGGTGGTAGATGCTGCTTGTAATGCTCGCTCTAAGGAAGAGGAAGAGCGAATATTCCATGACCTAAAGTTGCTCATGTGCTAGAAGTCCCGGCGATAACCCAACCTAACAAAGTCACGAACCGTATCTTGGTCATCGATAGAATCTCGGACCTTGGTTCGCTCTTGCGCGATCTCCACTTCAAGCGTTAAATTCTTGCCACCGCGGTAATATAGTTTCAGACTTGGGGTGATCCGGTAGAGATTGCTACCGTTAGCATTGTCTTGATCATATAGCTTGAGGCCCACTTCTGCTCTCCAATTTCTCTTAAAAGGAAAACGTTCGATGAAGGACAGTGAATTCGCAGTAAAACTGTTGCTGTGGCTATAACTCACCCCAAAGATAGAAATGTCTTGGTCGAAAATAAGTTGATTTGCTATCAGCTGCGTATTGTAGGTGGTCACATTGCCAGTTCCATCGACCTCCAACACGTTACCAACCGCATCTGTTCCCGAGATACTGCTAACTGTGATATCGCCTCCGAGCTGAAATCGATCAGTGAGCGGATGAACTGCACCGACAGTGTAGATCTTGGAGGTGGCAGTTAATCCCTCTGCCAGTTGCTTAATTTCGCTACTGCTGCTGGTGTTTCTAAGCTCATCTATGGACTCAATGTTCTGACCAAGAAGTGCATTGCTTGTCTGTAGTGGTGGTGTCTTTCTGTAGTCGACAAGTAGGTTGAGGGTTGTCGAATTGCCTGGTTGCCAACTCCCCTGAACGGTAGCGATATTCATCGCTCCGAAGTGAATATCGTAGTCGACGAGGGAGAATAACGATCGTTTCGGGTCGAAATAGCGTAGCTCGGCACCTACAGCTCGGCGGTCAGTAAGGCCGTCTATCTCCTGATCAATGAAATAGATGGCGCTATTCCAGCGATTGGCAAAAGGACCTATGTCTGCGCTCACGCCGTAGAAACGTCGATCCGACTCTGGCGCAATATCATCGGCGGGAACGCCGGCCACGACATTGAGACGCCAACGTGGTCGGAAGCTATAACCGCCTAAACCACCATCGAAGCGGCTGAGAACGCCTCTTCCACCCGCGGATTGACGTCCAACTCTGGCAGAGTAGTCGCGTGGTTTATTGAGGATATCGAAATAGGCAGACCTTACCTGGCTTTCATCGTCTGCATCGAGGAAGTCGTGTGTCTGGTTGCCGCTGAATACAAATCGACTGTTGTATTTTGTGTTTCGAAATCGACCCGTTAAATCCACATGACTCAACATGATCGACTGGTCAAGTTCATCCTTGGTACCAGCGGTACTACCAACCGCTTCGACTTTGCTTTGGCCGGCGAAATAATCTTGCGACAAACTGCCAAATAAAGACCACTCGTGTATCTCTTCAACCACTTTTGGTTTTCTGAGCTCTACTAGCTGTACTCTCTTGTCTGGTTTGTCTAAATTTGCGAGGCGCTGGTGCACCCGGTCTGCCCCTTCGCCTTGCGAGTAAAGCTTTAGATACAATTTGTACTCGACCTTTGCCAAAGCGGTTTGGCCATTGCGTTGCCTCGCCAGGGCCAGGTATTCCTGTGCATCTTGCGTATGTTGGTTCTGTGGAAGCGACAGTATCTTGGTGAAGATACGAATCGCCTGCACATTGTTGCCACGGGTTAACGCATCACGTCCCCGCGTCATCAACTGGTCCGCATCGCCTTTGAGTGCGATTACTACTTCATCCTTGGGTTCGCGTCGGGCGAATTTGGGATCGCCCATTACTAGGGCGTTGTTTGCAGAGTCCTGCCTTTCTTGCGAAGAGATAATGTCGATCCAGGCTTCGGGATACAGCGCAATGATGCGCTGGCGTATTCGTTCCGCGTCTTCCTTATCTTCGAAGAAACCAAGGCGTAATCGCTGTCCGGGTTTCCCATCCTTGCTGAACGCATAGATATACAGGCGGTATTGTTCGAGGCCTGGGGCTAGTGTTTTTGGGGTCGGCGTATCAGGCGCGAGTGTCGATTCTAGGTTGATTACATAGGGGTAGATTTTGTCGAGCTTAGTCCGTTCCGATATGGGTGGCACTGGTGTTTGGGTCTCGGCAAGTTTGACTTTGGGCTGAACCGGCTTTCTTTTTCTATTTTGGATAGCTATTTTGTGCTCATCTTCGGTGATCAGCGTGACCCAGGCGACTGGATACTTTGCCCGAACCTTCTTTTTGATCACTTCGGCCTCTTCTGGCGTAGCAAAGAACCCAAGCCGCAGGAGATACACCTCTACACCAAATAGAGTTGAGGTTATTTGATAGACGGTGTAATCGCTAAACTCGCTTAGGCTTTCCTGGACGTTAGCAATGTCGGCATCGGAATCGAAAGACATCGCCAGGGTAACTGCGTAACGGTTTTCTGCTTTGATAATCGTCGATGGTTTCTTAGGCGCTTTCCTTTGGGTCGACGGGCCACCGCTTCGCGGCGAAACCGGTGACAGTACGATTTCAGGAGGCGGTGGCGTTTGTACAGCCTTGGGCAATGACGGCATAGCGAGTTCGGGGCCAGTACCCGGTATCGCAATCTGCACGCTACGATTGTCCTTATCCTGGCTGACTCTTACGCTGACCGGTTTACTGAACCGCATCACTAAGTGAGGGCCGTCAATGCCTCCACCCTTGTATATGACATCGAGTAACGGAATTGTGCTACCAGGTGGTGCTCTCACAGCGCGGCGTTCGACCAAACCCCGGTTGTCTGTCGCAGCGTCACCGGTAAGTCGCAGATAGATCTGTAGTATCTTGCTAGGTTTGCTCGGAAAGTGCTTTATATACTGGACAGGAACCGTGAAGTTGGCATTGATCACTCCACCATTGGCCTGATCGCTGATCTCTACACTTTCCAACACCTGAGCCATCACCGGCGGTGGTAGGATGGGAGCCGATAGTATGCTAAGCAATATAGCGATTAAGAATCGTTTTTTCATGTCTACCATTGACTTCTCGGCCGATGGCGCCCAATGCGTGTTTGCCGGATGCTTGCGAATGAGTTATCGACGTATTCATGGCAACTGCTGGCACAATCTGTCAGCTCATTGATTGTGTAGAAGATTGTCGCGGGATTGATGGTCTTGACATGGTATTGCGGCTCGTAATCATCGCTATGGCAACCTGCGCAATCTGGCTTGTAGATTCCAACCTTCCAGTTAGCAGCAGCTGTGTTTGTGGTGTGACAGTTGGCACATGTCACATCGATGTGCTCGCCTGGGAAGAGCAATGAGCTATGGCGAAAGCTAGCGGCGGATGCCCAGTTAACGGTGTTGTGACAGCTGTTGCATGTGCGGGTAGTTGAAAAATGATCAATAGGTTGACCAGATGCGACTACACCGTCATGACAGGATGCACATGCTGTGGTCGTGGCAATGCTGTGGTCAAATGTCGCCGGTAGCCACGCACGTGTTTGGTGGCAGGCGTCACATGAGATGGTGGTTGGAATGTGTTTTGCCGGCTGCGCGGGTGCATTGGCGCCATTGTGGCAATCAGTACATGTGCCCACTGTTACCTCGCTGTGGTTGAATGTGACTGGCCTCCATGCACTAGTCCGGTGACAGTTGTCACAAACGATCGACGTTGCGATGTGATCAGTATGTTTCCCGGTAGCGGTCACACCATTGTGACAAGCGGTACAACTCCCGGGACTGACGACGTTGTGTTCGAACGTTGCCGGTAGCCATGCGCGAGTAGTGTGGCAGGCATCACAAGCAGCATCAGTGGTGATGTGATTGATCGGCTTACCTCTAGTCACCGCGTTGTTGTGACAGACGTCACACGTACTGGGCAGCACTGCGCTATGATCGAAGCCCATTGACGCTAGGTATATCGTGGAGATTGCTATGGGACGACTACTGGATGCATTACCATCTGGTAAAGCCTGGGCAACCCCTTGCTGCCCAGCTTGTTGGTTGGCAACAACGGACAGAAGCTGGCTGTCCTGAGCGGCCGCAGGAAAAGGGGAGAATATCAAGAGCAGCAGAAACGGTGCGTGGTACGCAGATACTCTTACGTTTAGCGCGATCCTACTGTAAGGCGGCACTCATTCTTGCTCCTCCCCCACCCGAAAAAGATTCCTACTGCATGGTTCCAAGCACTTTTTCGATCTCATGGAATAATGTGGTCGTATGGCATTGTCCGCAAAAGCGACCGAACGCGCCCCGATGTACGTCATCTGCGCTGTGACAACTAACACAACCGGTCGCAAGGCTGATTCTTTTGTTTACCGGTTTCTTATGGCACGCATGGCAGTCGAGTCCTTGGTGCGCACCGTCAAGATGGAATTTCGTTCTTTGATTATGATCAAAGTCCCATTCACGCCAGTCTCGAGAGTTGTGACATTGCTCGCACAATGAACCCAAGCGACGCTTGTGTGTATCATCGCGCGAGTGGCACGAGACACATTCAATGCGAACGTCTTTGAATGTCGGTTCCTTGTGGCAGTCTTTACACCGTAATCTCGCATGTGCGCCTAGCAGTGGGAAGCGGGTTAGGCCGTGATCAAAGAAAACCTTACGAGTCCATGAGCTTTCGTTATGACATTTTTCGCATTTCTTGCCTTCTTGGCCTCTGTGCACATCATCCTTTTTGTGGCATCCGAGGCAGTTCTTGGGAAGATTCTCCTTGTAAAGGATACCTTTGTGGCACGCAGTGCATTTGACTGTCCGATGTTTTCCGTGCAGAGGAAATTTTGTGCCCCTATGGTGATTGAAGATAGAAACCTGCCAGTCTTCGGGTGTATGACAGGCCCCACATTTGGTGCCGAATCTTCCCTTGTGGCCCCGTTTCCTATCATCGGCTTTGTGGCATGCGTAACAGTTTTTTGGTGTGCCTCTGTAGCGTTCATCTGCGTGGCAACTCTCACACTTCACAAGACGGTGTTTACCTACTAACGGGAAGCCTGTTGCACTGTGGTCAAAATGAATCTCTTTCCAACTGTCTTCGATATGACAATTGACACATTCCTTACCGCGGCTGCCATTGTGCGCATCATCACTCCTGTGGCAGGCGTAGCAGTTGGATGGTGCATCTCGATATTTTAGGCCGCGCTTATGGCAATCTTCACACTTCACGGTTGGGTCGGCATGCGCACCATGGAGCGGGTAATCGGTGAGGTCATGATCGAACGCCTGCTTGTTTAGCGGGGCAAGGTTCACGCGACGCCCTTTATGCTCCTTATGACAGGCATTGCATTGCCGTTGTTCGATATGCCCATGAAATCCTCTTCCGCTGGCAATATCTTCTGCTACTGTCTGATGATCATGACAGTCCAAACACAATTCTGACTGCGCAGATTTCTTAAAGGCTGTGTGGCAATTACGACATTCGCCTTCAAGTGTCGCATGCGCTTCGCTGAGCTTGCCCGGCATTACCAACGCGTTTAGGGGTCCAAGGTCCGCCAACACGAATGAGGGCAGCCCCACGAGACCATACAAACCCACCAGTAGCGCGGTAATCCGTGTGACAGGCATCGTCTTCCGTCCGGCTAGTACATATGCACGGCAAGAACATGGATCGCACCTGTTATTGCAAGCCAAAACAACAAGGGGATATGCACCAAGTGCCACAAGGCAAAAAGTCTTTCATAAGCACTGGCTCGCGCTACCGATCGGACCGCCTCCAAATAGGCTCGGGCCATCGCCTTGCCATAGAAGATGCGCCGCCGCGTTTTGCGCGGATTCCATTTCTTTTTTTGTGCCCGTTTGTTGACTGCTCTTTTGATATCCTGACATGCCAACAGATAGGTGCACTCGAATCGGAATGGCAGCGCCAAGAAAATCCAAAGGTTGGAAAGCAGACCTTCCGCGGGCGCCAGTACACTCACTTCAAACACCTGCAGACGTTCATCGATTTCTGGTACATAACGGAACTTTGAACGTGCCGCCTCCGCCGCTACGCCCATCTTTTCTTTTAAACCTTGAAGAAAGTTATGTCGGTGCTGGAGACCGTACTGGAGTTTGGTATGGAGATACCGGCCGATGAAACCGCTTAGTAGCACCGAACACATCGACCAAAACGCCAGCGTGCCGTTGATAGATTCGAGCACGAACTTGGAGTGAAACATGATTAGAACCGGTCCGGCAGTGCCGAGAAGCATGTGGACCGTGAACCAGTGTCCCATGTGCATCCGCGTGTTCATGAAGCGCACACGTTTGGCCACTGGATATAGCAGCGCAAGCAACATAGCGACGCCGCCAACAAGACCAAGGTTGTAACCTAAATCAGATCCGGGTGTGTACTCAGTCTGCGTGCTGGCGAACCACAGCGCCGCCAACAGTAGTACTGACACCAACAGAAACCACAACGCGGACTTGATCCTGCCCGGTTTTTCGACGGCCTCCAGATCATCCGCGTATTCTGAGCCCAGTATCGCTTCTTGCTGACCCATCGTTAACTAGGAAGCATTTGCCAACTTTTCCAGCTCGGCTTCCAACAACGATCGGCGTTGGTCATCCGGTGGTAATGTTGCAATATAATCGCGCCACAAGTTGATAGCCTGTTGTTGTTTGCCTAGCCGGATCAGGGTTCGCCCCTGGTATAGGCGCGCAACATGGCCGGCGGCGGGGCGGCGGCGGACGCTTTCTTCAAGTAGCGATACTGCTTTCTGTAGATCAGCCGTATCCACGCTTTCCATAAGTATTTTGGCTTGGAGAAACGGAAGATGTTGATTTTGGGGGGATCGTTGCTGAACCCTATCCAAGAGTTGTTTGCCCTTTTCCTTCTGATCCAGCTCAAGATAGGTCCTTGCCAACAGAATCTGTAGATTTGCGTCATCGGGCTCGGCAACTACCTTGGCCTCGAGACGCGGGAGTAACGCAGATAGGCTTGCTGCCTTGGGCATTTCTGCGCTGCTCGACGAGCTAGTGGTCGATGCGAGCTTTGCATGCGCTGGCCAACTCCCGGCAGAGCCCGACAGCATGTTAAACACCGGGTCCGATGGTGCCGTGGACACGTTGTCAATAAACACCAATGTCGTAAAAACCATGCCCATTAACAGGCCCGAGAACAGTAGAACTACTGGAGATCTAGAAATCTTGCGCCAAGAAATGTGCATTCTTCGTTACCCTAAGATGTGATGACCTAAGTATTAAACAAAACCTTAACTAAAGAGAATGTATATTTACACTGTTTGCAAGAAAATTGGAGATACATCCAGACCAAAGGATGAAAACTGCCGACCGTTATACGTTCTACTAAAAACACCGTTCGTCGGTCAGGATTAACGGTTTAAGTTTTTGGATTTTCTCTGTTGCTGGTGTCGTTCCTTTCGCCTTTTTTGTTACCAGAAGATAGAAAATATCATTGCCGCTTATCGGCATCGACTACCACTTATTGCCATTAGTCTGTTTGGTACCGGCGTGTATCGTTTGGAAGTTGCTAACTGCGCGTGATCTATGTAAAACATCGTTAACGCCGAGCGTAAAAACGCAAAAGCGCCGAGTGGGGGTCTACACCGAGGGATTGCATGAAGTTCTATTGTCGGTGTGCTCACATTCGCCTCGTCCATCCGTGGCGCTGGGTTCCAGACGTCTTACTGAAGCCTGGGCGCGCCCGATCACTCGTTTTCCTTCTTCCAATCCTGTTCTTACTTTCTAGTTGTACCGTAGATAGTTCAGACAAAGTCGCTGAAAATGGTGCCAACGGTCCGCCGATCATCATCGTTGATCCGCCACCAGATGAGGAGCCACCGGGGCCGGCGCAGTCGTGCATGTCCTGTCACAACGGCTCGACCTTAAATGACTACGCCGGATCCGGTTTGGAGAACCCACATCCATTTACGGGTGCGACGAACATCAAGTGCACCAGCTGTCACGGTGGCGATGGTGAGGCGAGCCGTAAAAGCCTGGCGCATGTGCCACGACCACCGCAACTCGGCGACGATCAGAATCAAATCAACGACCCGGTTGCCTACTTCAATGCCTTGACGTTAACCGGCATTGATAAGTTCCCTGACTACCAACGCAATGGAAAAACATACTCTGCCTTGGACTACCTGCAATTTATCAATCCTGGCGACCTGCGAGTTGTGCAGGAATTCAGGAGTTGCGGCGAGTGCCACGGTCCCAAGGCGCTGAGTTCGCCCGCGAGTAAGCACGCTGAATGGATGGCGCGCAGCCCGATAGGTACCGAGACCGGTATATTCTCCGGTGCGACCTATGCCCTGGGAATCGACAGTGCAATACCCGAAAACGCCAACCTGTATGAGAAGACGGCAGCCGATCTAAGCTTCCGGGCCGTGCAAAACCCGAATGCGCCGTCCGCCACCGTCGGCGCCGTTCAACGGTTGCTTGAATTCCCGGTCTTTAGTGTCTTTGGAAACACTGGTGGCGCCGATATATATCAGAACCCGTTCTACAGCTCAGTCAATCTGCCCAATGACCTCCGGCAAGACAACTCCGTCAAGCCCAATTCGGCATTGGCCAATCTGTATCACGAGCAGGTGGCGTTTACCTGTGGCGATTGCCACCTCGGCAGCGCTGGCGCCAACAATCGTTATGGCGATTTCCGCTCTTCAGGTTGTACCGCTTGCCACATGCGATACAGCTTGGATGGACGTAGCCGCTCAGGCGATCCCAGGGTAAATAAAAATGAGCCAGCCAATCCCGACGCCATCGCCGCGCCCGAGCGACCGCATATTCGCCGACACCTGATTCGAAGCGTGGCCAAGACGCTGCCAAGCGGTGAGTTCGTTCATGGCATCGATGACTATACATGCGCCGGATGTCACCAGGGTTCTAATAGAACCGTGATGCAATATTGGGGCATTCGCCTCGATCAGAATGCCGATCTAGCCAATGGATTTCAATATCCAGCGCGGCCGGTGACATTTCGGAATACGGCCAATGATACACGTCTGTTCGATCCCAACGTCGGCAACCAGACCTTCAACGGTCGTATCGCCGACCAGTACATCTTGTTCGAAGACTATGATGGTGATGGCCGCGACGATACGCCGCCCGATGTCCACTACGAAGCGGGTCTCGGCTGTATCGATTGTCACGGAAGCTTCGGCCTGCACGGTGGCAACGACAACGAAAGTGAAATCCTCAGTCGGCAGGAACAAAAGGTGGCGATTAGTTGCGAGGTTTGTCACGGTGGTATCGATGCCTACGCACAAACGACACCTTGTGTTACCTATGAAGGCACGGCGGCACAGTGTGCGGTGGACAACAAGGGCAATGCGTTACGCCATGTGACCAAGGAAACCGGCGATGAGTACTACCTGGTCAGTCGTCTCGATGGACAGCGCCATTACATACCGCAAACTAAGGATACCGTTGTCGATTCGGGGGTCATTCACCCGTTCGCGAATCAGCCTGTCTACAATGCGCTAGCATCGTACGCGATGGGTCGTGCAGATGGTAGTTCTGCCACCGGTATTGGGCCGCAGCAAGACGACCCTAACTTAGTGACTGGCGGTTTTAGCCACACCGATGAGATGAATTGCACTGCGTGTCATGCCGCTTGGACCGGCGGCTGTATTGGCTGTCATCTCGGCGGTGAATATAACGATGATCCGGATGACTTCTTCTTTAGCAACATAACCGGTGAACGTATTGTCTTTAACCAGGCGAACGCTGACTTTGTGTATCAAACGCCGGTGCCTTTTCAACTCGGTATCGATGCCCACAACAAGATAAGTCAAATCAGTCCGAACACGACCACGTTCTTCCGTTACACGGACTTGAATGGCGTGGAGTCACGCGTGTTTGCGTTTTCTGATCGTAATGCCAATGGCAATAACCCGGGCGTGCAAGGCAGGGGTACATTTGGGGCGCTTGGCCACAACGTCATGATGTCGCATTCCATCCGCGGCCGCGTGCAGCCGAGTAACGAAGGGCCACGCTATTGCGTAGCATGCCACCTGACCGACGGCGGCCTGGCAGCGTTCGGTAAGCAGGCGTATCGCGATTTCCGGGACGCCATAAAGAACAATCGGCTTATCGATTTAGATTTTCAATTGCTCCGAGACCACATCGGCAAGAATCCGGGTAACCAACTTAACTCGCCCTTGTGGGTCCATATGGTGAGCGGCCTAGGGTCAGGGCTGTTCATGCTTGATCAGAATGGATGCCCCGTTAATCCATTGGATGATAATGCGAATCGACATTACTGTCAGGACGGCGCGCCGGCCGCCAATTTCAATCTTAACAACGTGGTCTATGATCTGGATCGTATTGTCGAGCAATCCGGTGTCGCCAATAGTTCGAACAATCACCCGATGTTGAACCCTGGACAGGGTAGACCTAAGCGCGACGGTGCGTTGAAGCCAGGGTTGTCGGGGCCACTTGGTGCGAATCTGATTCGCGTGTTGAGTGACCCCGACAACGGTCTTGTGCTGGATTCATGGATCGATGCCGATGCCCAGTCGCGAGGTAAAGCAACACGGTTTGTGAATGGCCGTTAAAGGCGAAGATCTAGCGTGAGTCGTAGTACCCCTATGCTTTGCGGTATTGCTGTCGGCTGGGCGCTTTGTGCTTTGGTGCTGTCCGTTCCGCAGGTGTCTGCCCAGCAAGCTACGCCAGAGACGCCGCAGAACTTCGATCATGTGCGAACCGGCTTCCCGCTCACCGGCGCCCACACCCGTGTTGCCTGTGAGTCGTGTCACATCAAGGGCGTGTTCAAAGGAACCCCGACCCAATGTCAGTTTTGCCACTCTGGCGGCAGAGGCATCACGGTGTCGCTCAAGCCCCCCAACCATATACCGACTAACGCTGAATGTGATCAGTGCCACCGGTCTAGCGTGTGGACGGTGGTGCGTTTCGACCATAGCAGGTTAGGCATTAGCGGTACGCCGCAGCTATGTAACAGCTGTCACAATGGATTCATGTCCGAGGGTAAGCCCAGCAATCACATCGTAACTGCTGCTCAGTGCGATGTTTGTCACTCCGTGCGGATTTGGCTCCCGGCCACCTTTAGTCATGCACTTGCACTGCCGGGGAGCTGTGCCCAATGTCACAATGGCGTGTCCGCTACCGGCAAGCCGGCCAACCATATCCCTACCAATGCCACGTGTGACGCTTGTCATGGCACCAGGGCTTGGATTCCAGCGTTTTTTGATCACGCTAATGTGCCGCCCGGCACCTGTGCGACCTGTCACAATGGCGTGACCGCTATCGGTAAGCCCGGTGGCCATGTGCCTACGGTTGAGTCGTGCGACGTCTGTCACTCAACGCAAGCCTGGGTGCCAACGCTCTAATGCCAATTGGTTCAACGCCGACGTGATGTCTTCGCCTGACTCTCTACTCTACGCAGGATATCTGTTGCCCTTGGTTGTCGTGTATATCGTTTATTTGCGATGGCACAGGAAAAAGCACAGACGAAGTGTCGCCACCCTGCAGAGTGCTATCGAAGCCGGCCTTACCGAGCCGCCATCGCTACACCCCGTGATCGACCCGAACCGCTGCCTGGGGGCAGGCTCGTGCGTCGACGCTTGTCCGGAGGGCGATGTTCTCGGGATGATCCATGGTAAGGCCCAACTAATAAATCCCACCCATTGTATCGGTCATGGCGCTTGCAAAGCGGCGTGTCCCCACGATGCCATTACGCTGGTATTTGGCACGGAAAAACGCGGCGTAGATATCCCCGTTGTCAGTCCTACCTTCGAGACCAATGTGCCGGGGATTTTTATCGTCGGCGAACTTGGCGGTATGGGGTTGATTCGCAATGCCATCGAGCAGGGACGCCAGGCAATGGAGACAATAAAAGGGTTTAAACGCCAGGGATCTCGCTATGACGTCGTGATTGTGGGCGCTGGGCCAGCTGGATTCTCAGCGTCGCTGGCAGCCAAGCAGCATAAGCTGCGATTCGTCACTATCGAGCAGGACACCCTAGGCGGCACCGTGGCCCACTATCCGCGCGGTAAGATCGTGATGACCGAACCCGCTACCCTGCCGATTATTGGCAAGGTGCAGATGCGAGAAACCAGCAAGGAGGCGCTGCTAGCGTTCTGGCAAGGGGTTGAGAAGAAAACCGGGGTAAAGATTAATTATCGCGAGCGCATGGAGGACATATCTAAGAACGGCAAAGGTTTTGTCGTCAAAACCATACGCAAGACCTATGAAACCAGTGTCGTTCTGTTGACGATCGGCCGGCGCGGCACCCCGCGTAAACTTGGTGTGCAGGGCGAAGACCTTGCCAAGGTCGTCTATCGTCTGATCGATCCCGAACAGTATCGGAATCAACATGTGCTCGTGGTTGGCGGTGGCGATGCTGCTTTGGAGGCTGCAACCAGTATCGCCGATGAACCGGGTACGACGGTGACTCTATCTTATCGTAGCGATGCCTTTTCGCGCGCCAAGGAAAAAAATAGAAAAAGGGTTGACGCACTGCGGGCGGGTGGTCGCCTGCGTGTGATGCTTAGCTCTAATGTGGAAACCATTGCAAAAAAGCAGGTGCGTATAAAGCAGCATGGGGATTCTATAGGGATTCCAAACGACGCCGTTATCATCTGCGCTGGCGGCATCCTGCCTACGCCGTTTCTCAAAAAGATCGGTATCGAAGTGGAAACGAAGTACGGCACGGCCTGAGCGACGTGCCATCGTGAGCCGTGGTCACGGACGACGCGAGACTGTGAACACAAGGACTATTGGCTTGCGTATGTAGTGACGTTATCTGCCGTTTGGATTGGAACGTGAGGCTGCGGTGAATTGTGATATATCATATATCTCGATGTTTCGTAGAGCCCCTCGTACAGGCGACGACGCCCGGCTGTTTCTTCGGGAAGAACGTTGAAACTCTGTCAGGGCCTGTCACACATGGCGACATGCATGAGTAGAATGGCAGGTTCATCTTATGTGAACCTTAAGGGACGGTTTGTAGAGATGGGCTGTCTAAGACTTCCTTCGACGAAAGATGTCTTCGTGAAAAAAAGGTTGGCCTCGTTGTTACGGGCAATAGGTTCCTCGCAACTTAGTGCTCACCTAACGTTCCGTAGCATAGCGCTCTTCGCCCGCATAATAGCTGTTGAATCCCACCGTGTCTTTGAGTTGATCGAATGACAACAGTCGCTCCGGCGTGCTGCCACGCCTGAGGCTATGCAAGCTCTCTTGCATGGCTCGGATGGAAGCATTGAGCAACGTGAGCGGATAGACGGCGATTTTATAACCAATGGCCTCCAGCTTTGCCGGCGGCAATAGTGGCGTCCTACCGTCTTCGATCAGGTTAGCCATTTTTGGTCCCGGTACCGAACGGCAGCATTCCGACATTTCTTCTTCTGACGTTGGTGCTTCCAGAAACGTGATATCGGCCCCGAGCTCGGTGAAGGCGCGTGCCCGTGCGATGCCTTCTTCCAGACCATCGATAGCGCGGGCATCAGTGCGGGCCATGATGAGAATGTCGGCCCCTTCATTGCGGGCATCCACTGCCGCCTGTAGGCGCATCAGTGCTTCTTCGCGTGGGACCACCGTCTTACCGCGGGTATGGCCGCATCGCTTGGGCGCCACCTGATCTTCGATCATGATGCAGGCAAACCCAGCATCGGCGTAGCCCTGCACGGTGCGTTTCACATTGAGCGCGTTACCAAAACCCGTGTCACCGTCCCCAATCACCGGTATGGATACGGCGTTACAGATGTTGCGCCCCTGATCCACCATCTCGTGGTAGGAAATCAACCCTGTATCGGGCATTGCCAGGCGTGCGCCGGAGACACAAAAGCCGCTCATAAACACGACCTCGAAGCCGGCTGCCTGCACGAGTTTGGCAGACATGGCGTCGTAGCAACCAGGCATGATAAGCAGTCCTGGCCGTTTCAGTAGTTCGCGTAGTTGGTCGGCGGCAGAAATCATGGTGGCACCATGGTATTTGTTTGTTGAAGTTGGATATGCACTGTATCACACAAGCCTAAGATGCAGTGGCCGTCAATATGATTACGCCGATGGCGACACCGGTGGCTGCGAGTACACGTCGGCGCCCAAAGGGCTCGCCAAGGAACAGCGCACCGATCAAGGCAGCGATAATCACGCTGGTTTCACGTAAGGCTGCGATCGGCGCCATGGCCCCGAGGCTTAGCGCCCAAATCACCAGGCCATAGGCGCTGAGCGCGAGCATCCCCCCCAAGACACCGGTACGCCACTGGCCACGCAGCGTCTGACCAATAGCGCTGCGTCGTAACACCAATGTGATCGCCAATAACGGTAGACAATCGAGCGCGAATAGCCACGCAATATATGCCAGCGTATTTCCCGACAACCGTACGCCGGTGCCGTCTACCAAGGTGTAGCCGGCAATCGTGCAACCGGTGCCGATGGCAAAGAGCGCTGGCTTTAGATGCTCGGGTTGTTGCCACCGGCCGATTAACGCGAGACTGGCCACACTAACCGAGATCAGAGCGATTGCCGCCAGCTGTCCGCCATTCAATACTTCGCCGGCGACGACGCCAGAGAACAAGGCGACGAGCAAGGGCGACATGCCCCGTGCCAACGGATACACGTGACTGAGATCGCCAACTCGATACGCATTGACAAGAAAAACGTAGTAGCCGGTATGAATAACAATAGAAGCGAGTATGTATCCCCAGCTCGCCGCATCTGGCGCACCCACCCAGGGCAGGGCGCAAGCAGCGATTAGACCTGAGACCACGTTGACTAATGTGAGCTCGAGCAACCGGTCACGACTCGCCTTTACGAACGTGTTCCAAACGGCGTGCATAATTGCCGCCAATAGAATGAAAAGTGTAAGCTGTAGATCCATGCGGTCTTCTCGCCGGTGTCGGCGCCGAATTCAACAACTAAGGAAACAACTCAACGCAGGAGCGGTACACGGATGTACCGTCTGCGGAGCTGAGGACGCAAAGACGCAGAGGCGCAAAGAACAAAATATTTTTACTAGATCATCCTTGCTATATTTAGTGTTAGGCAGTACACGCCCGCGACATCTTGTACCAATAGTCTTGGCGTTTCCACGTCTTTGCAGCTGCGCGGAAGGTGATAAGCGTTACCGTTCACCTTGCGTAGACACTGGCAGTTCTTAAGAAGATGGATCAGTAATGCTATCTCTTTGTGTCTTTGCGCCTTCGCGTTGGCAATTTAAACTGCGTCTGCGATAGCCTTACCCAGCTCCTCGGTGCTGGCTGAGCCTCCCATGTCCGGGGTATGCAACCGAGGATCTTCCAGTGCAGTTTCGATCGCCGACTCGACGGCTCGCGCTGCTTGTGGGTGGCCAAGATGCTCCAGCATCATGGCCCCGGACCAGATTTGACCGATAGGGTTGGCGATACCCTTGCCGGCAATATCTGGCGCAGATCCATGCACGGGCTCGAACATACTGGGAAACTCGCGCTCCGGGTTGATATTGGCCGATGGCGCGATACCGATGGTGCCGGCCACGGCGGGACCAAGATCGGACAGGATGTCGCCTAACAGATTGCTACCCACGACCACATCGAACCAGTCGGGGTGTAACACGAAATGTGCAGTCAGGATATCAATATGGTATTGGTCAGTACGAATGTCTGGATACTCTTCTGACATCGCTTCGAAACGCTCATCCCAGTAGGGCATGGTGTGAATGATGCCATTGGATTTGGTTGCTGAGGTCAGGTGGTTTTTGCTTCGTTTGCCGGCAAGCTCGAACGCGTAGCGCAAGATACGATCGACGCCCTTACGTGTAAAAATGCTTTCTTGTACTACAATCTCCGCTTCCGTATCTCGGTACAGACGTCCACCAATCTCCGAGTACTCGCCTTCATTGTTTTCTCGTACGACAAAAAAATCGATGTCGTTAGGCCCGCGATCGCGCAGGGGCGATGTTACTCCTTTGAGCAATCGTACCGGGCGCAGATTGACGTATTGTTGCATCTGTCGCCGGATCGGGATCAGAAGTCCCCACAGCGATACATGATCGGGCACACCGGGAAACCCTACGGCACCCAGGAATATTGCATCGTAGTCTTGTAGTTGTGCAATACCATCGGCCGGGGCCATTAGTCCGGTGTCGTTGTAGGTCTCACAGTTCCAGGGGAAGTGATCCCACGTGAAGTTGACGTTGAACCGGCTCCCCGCTGCCTCCAATACTCGGATGCCTTCGGGTATGACCTCCTTGCCTATACCGTCCCCGGGAATAACGGCGATCTTATAGTTGTCCATGTCTTGTCCTCTATCGTTCAACCCCAGCTGCGGCTGGTTGCGTACTTTCGGTAATCCGGTCCGTGATAAGCTACCAAACGGTCAATCTCTTGCCAACTTAGAAAAGCTTTTGGTGGAGTTCCTTATCGGTTTATTTCAAGATTACCCGGAAGCGGTCTCGCTATTGGGCGCTTTCCTTGCTGGCTCAGTTTTCATATTGCTTTTGTCTATTTTGGCTTCGCAAGTTGATGTCTCGATCCATCTGATTTTCTTTTTTGCTTTTCTTGGTAATCTGGCATCCGATTTCCTATGGTTTAAGTTTGGTTGGTGGATTCGAAGAAAAAGTTGGATGAATTTTTTAAGAGATCACCCAAAGGTTCAAGATCGAATTGACCGTTTTAATCAGAAGCATTCTCCCCAACACGCGTTCTATTTCGTCGGAATAAAGTTCATATATGGTATTCGCATCCTTGCCATCATTTCGCTAGGTGTTGTTCGATATGCGACGCATCGTTTTTTGATCTATGACTCCTTTGCAGTAGCTATCATCAATTTCTTTATTTGTTACGCGGGATGGATGTATGCCACTGGCGTCACTCAATATCTCACGGCATTCGATTACACTGTACAGTTAATGACGTTACTATTCTTCGGATTACTAGGATTGTTGGGACTAAGAAAGCTCGGTCAAAAGTTGTTCTTAGACTGACCATTACCCAACCCAATCATATTTGGACGGGATAATACTTCTTATTAACACGGTGACCCAAATGCATAAAGGAAACAGCCTTCCACAATTGACGCCGCGTTTCCTTTTTTAATAGCTTATGTTTACCGACATTCTTCCTGGGGAATTCGATCTCAGGAACCTGTTTTCCAAGAAGCTTGCACAGTGGCTTCCACTCGTCTCCGTTACCAATATTGTAAACCAGTAAATCGGCCGGACGGTTACTGAAGTAACATAATACGTCATCGATATGTTTATGATAAAAATGCCTAAACCGCTTACGATCGAACCAAACTGAACCGTACAGAGCATGATGCAATTGTAGTATCTGGGTTATATATAGAAAATTACTGACCGCTTTGTCGTGCACATACTCTCCAGGCCAAATATGGTTGTTTTCGCAAGAATCAAGCCATTCATCAATGTTACGTATAGTCAAAATAAACTTAGACCCAGGGTAATGTCGATCTAGTTCTTTGTAGAAATAGGGGATCGGCGTATCGGTCATCGCATCCCATTTATCTATCTTATGGTAGTTAAGCTCGAGAGAATCCTTCTGTGGTTTAAGATGGAAGAACGGAAAATGGACAGCTTTGTGATGTAACAGTTTTAATGCTTGGGTTAAGCTCGTCGTTCCTGTTTTCGACAAGCCAATGCCAAATATCTTTTTTTGTTTTAGAGTCATAGAGAACACCCCATGGACAACTACATATACCGGCACCGAACGGTGGTTCAGAGCAGGGCCAACTAGAGTGTGACCCCGTGGGTATGGCAGCGAGTCGCAATGTCCGCGCTTCGCGCCATTTTAGATCACAATTGTAGGAGGTACGGGACGGCCTAATTTGTATTAATGTTATCGATGACTATTTGTGCAATCTCCCCTGTACCGTGTGTTCCGTCGACGTCGGAGGGACGAATTAATCCGTTCGCAAAGCTACGGTCGATGGCCTGTCGCAACCGTGTAGCGGCGGCCAGACAGGCACTGACGCGGTAGCGTTCACCGAGGCAGTCTAACATCATTGCCGCCGATAAAAACAGGGCAGTGGGATTGGTCTTATCGGTACCGGCGATGTCTGGGACACTGCCGTGACAGGGCTGCAACATCGCATGTCTATCACCAATATCGGCGGAGGGCGCGACCCCCATACCGCCGACGAGGCCGGCTGCGGGATCCGACAGAATATCGCCGAGCAGGTTTTCGGTAACTAGCACGTTACACGTCCACGGCTGCGCAGCCATCTCGGACGTATGCAATATTATGGTCACCGCGACGAAGTCCCGTTGACCCAATGCACCTAGGTCGTGAAAATGTGCAATGCCGGAGACGATCTGATTATGCGGGTGGTTACCTATAATATTCAATTCGGGCGCGGCAAGGATGAGCGCTTTGATATTGAACGTATCGCTAGTGAGACGCGCGGCGCCGATATCATCGCGATGCAGGAAGTAGAGCGATTCGGTGAGCACTCAGGTTTGGTCGACCAAGTAGCTGAGCTGGTTAATCTGTTTCCGACATATCACTGGGTGTATGGGCCCGGGTTCGATCTCGATGCGAGTGTTACCGATGAAGCGGGACATGTGCAGAATCGTCGCTGGCAGTTTGGAAATCTGCTTATGTCGCGTAGACCAATTCTATCGTCTCGTAATCACCCGCTACCGAAGCTAGATTTAGGTGAGCAGTTGAGTATCCAACGCTCGGCGCTTGAAGGTGTGGTCGATTGCCCATGTGGTGCTGTACGCATTTACTCTGTGCACCTTGGCCACAAGTCGGGAATCGAGCGTGAACATCAAGTGACCCGGCTATTGCAAGTGCATCATCAAGCGCGCACCGAAGGCGGCGTGTTGTCTGGTGAGATTTGGTCTGACTGGGCGAGCGCAAGACTTGCCCCGCCGGCGACCGAACATGCGATGTTACTGGGTGACTTCAACGCCGAGCCTGATTCCCGCGAATACGCCATGATTGTGGCAACGCCCTCAGATGAGAATCCATTGGGTGGTTTTGTCGATGCCTGGAGAATTGCCGGCGACGATGCCAACGGTGGTATTACTGACCCCTCCGACGGGGGTGCGCGTATCGACTATATGTTCGTTACTATGACGCTGGCCGGCCGCGTTCGCCGCGCCCATGTTGACCAAAACGCAATAGGTTCCGACCATCAACCGCTGTGGGTTGAGATCGACTTGTAGTCAGGTACTTGCACACAAGGCTGTAGTTTTGGCTGAATCGCCCCCGAAATCAGCCGTCTTCGGGACAATTGCCAGCCTAGTCAAGACATTACGCGCCTAGATCAACCCCTCTTCCCCAAGGTCTCGGACCTACTAGACTTAAATAATACGTGCGGGCCGAGAATGCCCCTGTTTTAGCCCGCCATGGCCTTAAACGCCCACGCTCCTGGGTGACACCTGCGGCCGGCTGCCGCCGGCATTCGTTACGCACCCCTGAATAGGTATCAGGTTGTAAGGAAGAGGTAGTGTTAAGCAAGCGTCTATTGTTGGTTTGGTTAACCATGTTGTTGGTTACGGCTGGCGGTCGCGTGGATGCGCAATCGCAGACGGGTTTTCGCGATCTTGATAAAAGAGCGCGGATACTCAAACGGGTATTCTTAAGACTAAACGCAGATCTCTTTACGCTCGCCGACGAACTTTCGTATCCGACCAAGAGACGCCTCACTATATCTCTATCGATACATACGAGTGCGCCGCTTCGGTTGCATGATGTCCAGTTACAGATCGATAAACGGGTGGTGACATATCACCGTTACACTCAGCTTGATCTAGATGCACTGTTTCACGGGGGCATACAAAGACTGTATACCGGAAATCTGACTGAGGGTGAGCATGAACTAAACGCGGTCGTAACGGGTAAGACCCCCAACGGTCGAGAATATCGACAAAGCACCTTACTGGTATTTTACAAAAAGGCTGGGCCCAAGTTTCTCCAACTGAAGGTCGTCAAGCCAATTGGTAAACGGCAGCCCGATCTCAGGTTGCCCGGGAGCGTGAATTATCGTGAACTGAGCGGCATAAAGGATCTTGAGTTCGGTGAAGCGTTGTTCGATTTTCACCGTAAACGATATTTCTCCGCCACTACAGGCCTGATAGCGGCGCAAACAAAACAGAAACTGCAATATCACGAGAAAGAAGCGCGTTGGCTACTAGCCGATCTGTATTTGTCTTACGGGCTTCATCGCCAGGCCGGCCGGATATTTTCGAGTGTAAGTGTCCAGGGGGTACCGTCAGACGTCGCTGCTCGGGCCAACTTTTATATAGCCAAGGATTGGTATCAACGTGGTTATCTAAAACGTGCACAAGACGCGTTGTTGCGTAGCCGAGAGTCACTGCCCATCGAGTTGCAAGACGAGCGGCTGCTGTTGCTGGCGTTAGTCCTTATGAAGCGTAATCGCTACGGCGAGGGGGTGGCGGTACTAAGCCAGTTTATTGATAAATCAGAATGGGCAGCCTATGCACGCTACAACATGGGTGTCGGCCTGATACAGACCGGCCGACTAAAAGAGGGAGCCACCTTACTGGAGAAGGTCGCGAAGTTACGCAGCAAGAAAAGTGAGATGCAAATGCTAAGAGACAAAGCTAATCTTGCGCTTGGCTTCGTGTTCTTAGGGGTGCCCAAACCCCAGCGAGCAAGGTCCTATTTCCGAGAGGTGAGTCTTAACGGGCCATTATCTAATAGGGCATTGCTAGGAATGGGTTGGGCGCTGTCGGCGAGAGGTAAACATAAACAATCGCTTGGGCCTTGGCTAGAACTCCATAAGCGGACAGATATCGATGTGGCTGTACAAGAGTCATTGTTGGCTGTGCCATACGCACTTAGCAAACTCGGTGCGTACAAGCAGGCACTACAGCACTACGAGAATGCTATTACCGTCTATAACGCAGAAATCGATCGACTCGGGCAGGCCGTAGGTCTATTAAGGGCAGGAGAGTTGTTAGCAAGTGTCGTTTCGGATAACCCAAACTATGGCCCCGAAATGCGTACGAAATTGTCCGACCTTGCTGAAAGCCATTATCTCGTATCTTTGTTTGTAGCCCATGATTTTCAAGAGACGCTAAGAAACTATCGTGCTATGCAGTCGATATCTCAGAACTTGGGATGCTGGTCTGCGACGCTAGCTCGGGAAAAACAGCACGATCTGCCTACTCAATTGGCGAAGGCCAAACAGGCCATGACAGGTGCCGACGAGGCTTTGGATGCCGTTGATTCAAGTCAATGGTGTGGACGACTCAATGCCTCACACCGTTGGCAGCTCAGCGAGAACTTCGAGCCTAGCCTATGGCTAAGTAGAGAAGCCAGTGACCAGTTGTCGTGGCGAGCCGGTGATGGCGCGTCAGCGACCGAGACTGTGATTGAGGAAGAAGAGACAGTCGCAGAAAAGCAAGAGCGTCTCAAGGCATATTCTGCCGCGTTCGGTGAACGGGTCGCGCAACTACACGCAGAAGTCAACCGCGTCATGCATTCTCACGCCTTGTACCTGCAACAGTTGGTAGCCACTGAGCTTGATCGCCAGCGAAAACAACTTCGGTCGTATCTTACGCAGGCCCGATTCGGCATCGCTCAGGTGTACGACCGATCAGCCGGTCTTACGGAGACGCGATGATCCTGCTTCGCAGTGTTGCCTTGTTGTTTTGTGTAGCCTTGATCGGATGTGCCGCGGACAGCGCTCGAGTCAAGAGTATCGAAGAACGCAATATCGACATACAACGAGAAGTGGTCGAGCAAGGTGGGCGAAATAAAGCGATCGAAAGTTATCGTGAGTTTCTGAGCAAGGAAGAGGACGCCCCACTTCGGGCGGAGGCGATGCGCAGACTGGCAGATTTAGAGGTGGAGCAATCTGAAGCGAAATATCTAGAAGCGGTGAGCAAACTTGAAAAGGAGCAAGCAACTGAGCGTAAACTAAAACCGGCGGATTATGATAAGGCTATTCAGGTATATAAGGAATTGTTGAAATCTCATCCGGATTACGCGGGGAATGACCAAGTTCTGTATCAGCTTGCCCGCGCCTATGAGCAAAGTGGTGATTATCTGCAGGCGCTCCAGACCTTGGGCCGTTTGGCCGAATCTTATCCGAACGCAAAGTTCATTGTGGAAGTACAGTTTCGACGCGGTGAACTCCTGTTTGTCACAAACCAGTATGAAGATGCGGAGCGTGCATACAGCGCGGTACTAGAATTCGGCGATGCTTCTCTGTTTTATGAAAGAGCACTGTATAAACAGAGTTGGTCACTGTTTAAATTGTCGCGTTACAAACCAGCGCTAAACTCGTTTGTGCGTCTGCTGGACCGTAAGTTTACCGATGGAGCTTCACAAGATTCTCGTAAGTCAAGCGATCAGGAACTCATCGAAGACACGTTTAGGGTTGTCACTTTAGGCTTTGCTTACCTCGGTGGCGAGAAGGCGATTACCAAGTATTTCAAACGAGCAGGATCGCGCCCCTATGAAGCGAATGCTTACGAGCACCTCGGTCAGCTCTACCTTACCCAAGAGCGGTATGTAGATTCTGCCGCTGCTTTCGGAGAGTTCATAAGCCGATATAAGCTTGATCGGCGTGCTCCACTCTTTCAGCTCAAGGTGGTCGAGGCGTATGAACGGGGCGGCTTTCCATCGCTACTGCTCGAGGCCAAAGAGGTGTTTGTCGTCGATTATGGAGTAGGTGGTGAGTTTTGGGCATCACATAAGGAGAAGGTCCGTGTGTCGATTGCACCGCATTTGAAAAGACATATCGAGGACTTAGCTCGCCACTTTCATGCCCAAGCGCAAAACAGCGAAAAAGCTACTGATTTCGATCGGGCGGCGCACTGGTACGCCGAATACGTGCGCTCATTCCCTAATGATACACTAGCTGCAAAAATGAACTTTTTGTTAGCCGAAACACTGTTTGATGGGGGTCGCCACCGTGATGCCGCGGTTCAGTATGAAAACACTGCCTACAGATACCCACCCCACGCCGACAGCGCTGAGGCTGGGTACGCTGCATTGTTGGCGCACAGACAGCACGAACAGCAGTTACGTGGAAACAAGAAATCGAAGTATCACCGGACTGTGATTAAAAGCGCATTGCAATTCGGCGACAGCTTTCCCATGGACAAACGCGCGGCTGCAGTCTTGACAAAAGCAGCAGAAGACCTGTTTGCACTAAACGATCTTGAACAAGCAGCGGCCGCTGCGAGACGAGTAATCGCGATGAAACCGCTACCGCGGGCCAAAATACGCCGAACGGCTTGGACGGTTATTGCTCACGTCGAGTTCGAGAAAAAGGCGTTTGGGTCTGCGGAAACCTCATATCAGGCTGTACTGCGTCTGACACCGGCCGATGCATCGACTCGGGGTGAATTGGTAGAGCGCTTAGCGTCATCTGTTTATAAGCAAGGCGAGCAGCACCGCGCTGCCGGTGACATGCGTATCGCCGTAAACCACTTTCTTCGAGTCAAGGAAGTTGCGCCGACTTCGTCTGTAACGCCAGTGGCTGAGTACGATGCTGCCGCGGGCTTGCTCTCCCTAAAACAATGGAATGATGCTGCGCGCGTGTTGGAGGTATTTCGTAAACGCTTCCCAGGCCATTCTTTACAAGCAGAAGTTCCCGAAAAACTGGCCGCTGCCTATTTAGGGGGCGAGCGGTGGTCCCTAGCAGCGGCCGCGTTTGAGGACATTGCTGATTCGCGTGAAGGCGAAAAGGAACGTCAGATCGCACTCTGGCAGGCGGCCGAGTTGTACGAAAAAGGGGCGCGTAGAGACCTCGCAGCCATCGTGTACAAGCGCTATGTAAAACTATTCCCCAAGAATTTCGAGCGAACCATGGAAGCACGCCATCAGCTTACACAAATCTATGAAACGAGTGGACAACACGCGGAGTACTATCGTTGGTTGCAACAGATCGTCGACAGCGCGGATAGGAACAAACGGTCACGAACGAACCGCACGCAATACTTGGCCGCAAACGCAACGTTTCTGTTAGCGGAGCGTCGCTATCAGCAATTTCGTAGCGCTCGCTTGGTGATCCCGCTCAAGCAGAGTCTTAAGGCTAAGAAGCAGAAGATGAAAATGGCACTAAAAGGATATAGTCGCGTCGTCAACTATGGAGTGGCCGAATTTACCACTGCGGCCACGTTTCGCATCGCCGAGATCTACCACGATCTGGGTCGTGACCTATTGGCCTCCGAACGTCCAAAAGGATTGTCTCCCGAAGAGCTAGAGCAGTATGACGTGTTGCTGGAAGAGCAGGCGTACCCCTTTGAGGAAAAGGCGATGGAGATTCATGAGGCCAACATCCAGCGCGTGACCGACGATATTTATGACAAATGGATAAAAAAGAGTTTCCAACAGTTGAGCCGACTTCGTCCGGTCCGATACGCCAAAGTTGAAAAGAGTGAGTTGTTGAGTGATGTTATCGAATAGAGACTTATACCCGCGAACTGATCATGAGAAAATACTTTAATTTTGCTTTATTGATACTTGTGTGTATCTTTGTGCCAACCTCGCAGGCAGAGGATCAGATAGAACTGCGGGGGACAACCGTGGTGGGCAATCGCGAGTTGCCGAAGGTCCTATATATTGTCCCCTGGAAGAAAGCCAATGCCGACAATTTGATGGGTAATCCGGTGGCGAACTTAGTGGGTGATTCGTTAGCACCCATCGACCGTGATGTTTTTCGACGCGAGGTTGCGTACTACGACCGACTGAGTGCTCGCAAAGCCGTCGATCCGATACCGGCGGAGTAGTACTTCGCAACGGGCCCAGCAACGGGTCAAAGCCCTACAATTCCTTTCGGACTTTGTTTGCGATCTTAAAAGCCTCGACCCCGGCCGGTATCCCGCAGTAAATAGCAATCTGGATAAGCGCATCCTGTAGCTCGTCTAGTGTAAGCCCATTCTTTAAGGCGCCACGGAAGTGCAGCTCGAATTCGGGACCACGATTCAACGCTGCCAACATACCCAGATTTAGAAGACTGCGTTGTTTTCGATCGAGAGCACTACGACCCCAGCCAGCGCCCCAACAGTACTCAGTTACGAAATGTTGGAAGTCGCGATTGAAGTCATCGGCCTGATCTAGGACCTTGCTAACTCGTTCCTCCCCGAGTACTTCAGTACGGATCTTGCGACCGGTTTCGAATGTTTCTGATGACATAATGTTTTTCCTCTATAGGTTAGGAATGACGGTTTAGGTCAAAGGCTACAGTCAAAGATACAGGCTACGAATCCGCACATGCAACCATCAACGCAATGAAGTTGTATCTGCGGTGCTATAGCCCTAGAAGATCGCCCGTCGGATCAAATTGAGGCCGACTAGCAACAGGAACCATAGTAAGAGTGTACGAAATAGTTCCTGATTGATGCGTTTACGCAGCCGTTGCCCCACAAAAAATCCAACCGCACCGGGGATACAAGCGATCGCTGATAACAATGCGGTGTGAGTTGTCAGTATCCCGTATCTGATATAGGCGACCACAAGCGGAATCGACGCCATAAACCACACAACGCCAACTGCCTGGATGTAAACCTCCTTTGGTAGCCGCAACATGACAAAATACATCATCATCGGCGGCCCCCAGATAGTAGAAATGCCACCGAGCAAACCGCCAAGCATACCCGCCACCGGTCCGGCCCATCTTTCTGCCGATGGCGGCACAGTTCCATGTAGTTTGAAATAGCTTGTCACAGCGAACAACGTGACGGCGGTGCCGATTAGCGCATAAAGCACACGCGGATCTAAGTCCGTCACAAACCGCGCGCCTATCCAAATGAACACGATCAGGCAAACAATCATCGGCCAGAAGCGCCTGAGTGGTACCATCGGTTTTCCGGCTTCCATGACCTGCCAAAGATTGGTCAGCAAAATCGGCACTGTCACCAGGGCCAACACCAGCGGTACCGGTAAAAAATTCGATAATACCGCGATCACTACAACTGGCAGGCCAACCCCGATTGTGCCTTTGACCACGCCCCCTATTGCCAGCATAAGTAAAACGAGAATGAGAGCCCACAGGTCTAGACCGAATAGCTCGTTACCGCTGGCGACGTCAATGACTGCGGCAGATGAAAGTATGGTGGATAGTATCAGCGCAGCACCGTTACCCAGGGTTTCGCGCTAAGAACCACCCCCAGCGCTGCTCCCCATCTTGTATGCGCAGAATCTTGGCACGCCACCCGCGCATCAGATCATCGGCTTCCTCGGTGTTAAGGTTTCGAGCGGCCAAGCGATTGAGTTCCCGTCTGTTAATTTCGAGAAAGTAACCGGTTTTGTCTTCCGCCTTAACGTCTACAAATCCCGCTCGCTCTATCAAATCTCGATATTCATCGACGGTGTGCAAGCAATACTCACGTTGGCGGACGTAGGTATCAAACTTAGTGCTTAGCGGGCCCTCGCCACGGCAATAGTCGGTGAATGCCAACAGGCCACCCGGCGCAAGGACATTTCTGATTATCGAGAATAATCTGGGCTTTTCGTGAATGTGGAGGAAGACGTCGCGACTATGGACGACATCGTAAGTTGTGCCATATTCTCTTTCCAAACAATCTCCCTGATAAAGCTTTACTTTGTCCTCAAGACCCTGTTCCTTGCACCGTTGGCTACCAATCTCGATCATGTTGTGAGAGATATCAATACCATCTACGTACGCTCCATAGTCCGCGGCGATTTGAAATACACAACCGCCTATACCACAGCCAATGTCCAAGACCTTTATACCGGATCGAAGCCCAAGCAACCTGAGAAACTGAGCCGAGGTTTCTTTACCACCTGGGCTGATAAAGTTTCGCCCATATACCAGCTCGTAATTGGCTATGCCGGACTGAGCATACTGCTGCTCGTCAAAATATTGTGACGAGAATTTGGTCATGTTTTATCTTCGCGTGAGTTTCAGCGCCACTGAATTAATATAATACCGTTGTCCGCTAGGTTTTGGACCATCGGCAAACACATGACCGAGATGTGCATTGCAGCGTTTGCACAACACTTCCGTCAGGTCGCTGTCGAATCTATCATTCGATCTGGTTACCACTGCGTCGCTGGATATAGCTTCCCAGAAACTGGGCCAGTCCGTGCCAGAGTCAAACTTGGTGTCGGAGCTGAACAGTGCTTGCCATAGCAGATATAACGGTACGTACCTGGTATCTCACAGTTGTTATACTCACCCGAGAATTGTTTCTCGGTGCCACGTTCCCGGGGCACGCGGAATTGCTCGGGCGTTAGCTGGTGGCGCCATTGTGTCTCAGACTTTCGGACTTTACTGAACATGTCGTACCTTGGATATCGTAGCGACGAACACGCACAATGGTAATCGGTCGAAGATAGCGAGACAACAAGAGGTTCAGGAATAGGCCGTCTTCAGCCCACACTTTGGTAATTTCCCAATGACGCGCATTGCCGTAATCCACGCCACCATCCTGTCGCATCAACCAATAGCGGAAGCCTTCCAACGGCTGTGGCCGGAAGCCACAACAACCAATCTTACTGATGATTCCTTGGGTACTGACCTGGCGGCAAGCAGTGATCCAAATGAGAATATCTTCAGTCGTATTGCGAGCCTGGCTAACTATGCAGCCGGCTGCGGTGCGCAAGGGATTTTGTTTAGTTGTTCGGGTTTCGGGACAGCGATCGACGTTGCGAAGCGAGATCTGGATATTCCGGTACTCAAACCAGATGAGGCAATGATTGATGATGCGCTTTCATCTGGAAAACGTATCGCTGGGCTTGCCACTTTTCTTCCCACCATTAGTTCGTTGCGCACACAATTGGAGCTAGCAGCGGCACGCAGAAATCTTTCGCCGCGCATCCAATTGACTTACGTGCCTGGCGCCCTAAAGGCCTTGCAGTCCGGTCAAGTGCAAGAGCACGATGCGTTGACCTTACAAGCAGCCAAGGAACTCAGCGGTTACGATGTGCTCGTGCTCGCACAGTTCTCAATGGCGAGGGCGTATACGGCGATTTCTCGTGTTACTGACAGACCTGTCTTGACGAGTCCACACTCAGCCGTCAGTCGGTTACGATCCCTCTACGTCGACGACTAACCTATGTGATTACACCGGTGAACAACGCGCTCTAATACCATGTCATCGGTGGCCTGTCGGAACGTCTCATAGTGCGGCGTATTACGGTGGGCTTCGAATGCAGCTGCGTCCGTATACTCCTCATAGAAGTAAAGTTGGTGATTGTCGTCTTCAGTCACGACTACATCAAAGCGATGACAATCCGGCTCATTTCGCCTGGAAGCAGCAGAATTTTCGATGATATGGGGATAGAAGTCTTCGGCTGTTCCAGGCTTAAGTCTTATCGAGACAATAACGGCAAAGTGGTGCACAGTGTATCCTCCTGTTTCGGTGTAAACTAATGATGATACTGCGCACAAAGTGAAACAAGACCTAGATCGCGTACATCGTCGTTAGGATATTCAACATGACCACACACACTGAAAGTTTGGTCAGTCGGTTTCTGGACGACTGCGGATTCGACCACGAAATCATACCTTGCGACCCCGAGCACGCCGACACGGCGCTATTCTGCCAGCATTATGGGTACGCGCTCAAAGTGTCGGCAAACACCATTATCGTCAAAGCAAAAACCGGGGAACAACGCTTCGTCGCCTGCGTCGTGCTGGCGACTACCCGTCTTGATGTCAATAAGGTGGTACGTAAGAGGCTTGCAGCGCGCCGAGTATCGTTTGCCACCGCCGACGAAACCAGAGAAGTCACGGGTATGGAACTCGGTGGTGTTACCCCGTTGGCGCTGCCTGTGGACTTGCCGGTATGGATAGATGAGCGGGTAATGTCGGCGAACTATATCATTCTAGGGGGTGGCAATCGTTCAACCAAGATAAAGATAGCGCCCAAGGCATTGTTGCAAATACCGGAGGCAACAGTGGTCGAAAATCTAGCTAAATAGCTAGTACCAAGCTGATAGTGGGAGGCGTCTCGGCCTCGACTAGCATGGGAAGCATCACTAAAGCAAGACGAACGGTCACGGAGTTTTCTTGGCTACTTGAAACTTGTTGCTTGCTACTTGCTTTTTAGCCTCCTAGAAACAGTCGACCAACCGCAGGATTTTCTAGCAGTTCTTGACCGGACCCAGCGATTGCGATTTCACCCGACACTAACACGTAGCCTATGTCGGCGAATTCGAGCCCCTTCTTGGCGTTTTGTTCGACCATAATAATGGTTTTGCCCTCGTTGTTTTGCAGGTCATCGAGGATTTCAAACACCATATCGATGAAGCGCGGCTCAAGACCAATGGAAGGCTCATCGACGAGCAGCACCTCCGGCTCCATCACCAGGGCGCGGGAGATTTCTAACAATCGACGTTCGCCACCCGACAGTACGCGCGCTGGATGCGAACGCCGTTCGGCAAGACGAGAATACTTTTCGAATATCTTTTCCGCCACCTCCTTCGCCTCGTCAGGTTTCTCCTTCAAATAGCCGCCCATCCAGAGGTTCTCTTCCACTGTCATGCTAGGGAAGATGGATTTATCTTGCAGGATGTAGGCAATACCAGCTCGGTTTAGCTTTTCGCTCGATGTCAGCTTGGTGACATCGCGCTTGTTATCGCCTTCGCCAATGCGGATTTGACCGCTAAAGATATTGGTGAATCCGAATATCGAATGCAAGATTGTCGACTTACCGGCTCCGTTCGGACCGATCAAACACAGCGACTGTTTTTTAGCGACCTGAAGATTGAAGTCGTGCAGGATTTCCATTTTTCCGTAACCTGCACGAAGATTGTCGATAGTTACATAAGGGTCGTTGCGTGCGAGGTTGGCGATGTCTTCCTTAGAGGGCGCATGCTCGGCGATCTTCTGTGCCTCGCGGGCGACGTCGTCGACGGAGATGACGGTATCTACCGTTCCGCCATGGTAACCGCTTGCATGCTTAGAGCGTTTTTGTTTGTCGTTGTCGGCCACTATATGATTACGCGTTCACCGTTTAGACCTGACCACCAAGATAGGCATCGATAACACGTTTGTCATTCTGAATCATGTCCGGTGTACCTTCTGCCAATAGCTTGCCATTGGCCAGACAGTAGATATGGTCGGCGAGATTCATGATGACACGCATGTTGTGTTCGATAACAAACAGCGTAATACCCATTTGCTCATTGGCCCGCCTCAGTCGATGAATGAGGCCGTTAATTAAAGTCGGGTTGATTCGTGTCGTTGGTTCATCGAGCAGCAACACTTCTGGCTCATTCATCAACGCCATGGCGAACTCCAACAGCTTTTGCTGGCCAAAGGAGAGATCGCCTGAGATCAATAGACGTTTCTGATAAAGACCAACGAACTCGAGTAACTCCTCTGCCCGTTCAGTCACCTCCGGAGAGTGCTCGGAAAACATTGTGCGGTAGGTTTCGCACCGGTGCGGCACCGATACCAGCATGTTTTTCACGCAGTTCATCTTCGAGTAGATACGTGTCTGCTGAAAGGTGCGCAAAATACCCAGGCGTGCGATTTGTGGTACGCGCAGTTTGGAGATCTCCTTGCGCTTAAACTGGATCGAGCCCGAATCTAAAGGATGATAACCGACGATTGAGTTAAATAACGTCGTCTTTCCGGAGCCGTTGGGTCCGATTAAGCCGGTAATACGACCTGGGGGAACGCTAAGCGCTATATCGTCGTTGGCGACAACGCCGCCGAAGGTCTTGGTCACACCTTGGCATTCAATCAAGCCATTGGTTGCGCTGCTGCTAGACGTCACCATCAGCCTGTTTCACGCCCGCTGTCATCGTCCTCCACTTTAATGCCAAAGCGTTCTGGCCATTTTTCTTGTGCCCAACCGAGGATGCCTTGCTGGAAGACCACGATATTGATGATGATGAGCGCACCTAGCGCCACCCATTGCCAGCCGAGCATATAGGTCCAGGTCGCTTCTTTGATGACGTGAAACACGGTGGCGCCCAATACTGGACCCCACAATGTGCCTTTGCCGCCGAGGAGCACCATCACCACCATGAAAATGCCAAAGGTGACGACCGGAAACGCGACCTCGAGCGGTTCGACAAAGCCCACCATATTGCCAAAGATGCCGCCTGAGATTCCCAGGAAAAAGGCCGACGACATCCAAGCAATGGTCTTATAGCGCAGGGTATGAATGCCCATGCCTTCGGCCTTCTCTTCGTCGTCACGAATGGCATTTATCGCCAGACCGAAGCGCGTCGAATAGAGCCATCCGAGGAAAACGAAGGTGGAAATCGCCAATGGGAAACATAGAAAATAATACAGCAACGCCCGCTCGTCAGGGTCACCAGGATAAAACGGTACGGTAATTCCGCCACCACCGCCGACGTAGTCCCAGGTTCCCACGAGCTCACCGGCCGCGAGCGCGATGCCCAAGGTGCCGATGGCGAAGTAGGGGCCGCGTAGGCCGAACACGACACGCCCAAAGAGAACGGCACAGAGCACGCTACCTAACGCGGCCAGAATCAGACCTATAATTAGACCCCCGTAATACTGTGCGTAAGTGACCTCGATCTTAACGGCACCAAAATGGGCGGTGTATTCGGCCACGTCGTACCCAGCCCAGGCGATCTGGACGATGACGCAGATGTACATACCGGCACCGAAGAAGAGAATGTTGCCGAGTGAGTTGTATCCCATCTGCCCACCCAGGGTGTCCCAGGTGAGGGCGAACAAGATAAACATCCACAGGACGGCGAGCTGAAACGTGTAGTTGGGAAACAGAAACGGTGCGGCGATGCCGAGCAAGAGAATAGCGGCGCAGCCCGCGAGCGTTTTTGTGTTGTTATTCATATCACTGGCTGTCGCTGCCGGCGTTGCTGGATCTGGCGCACGACTAACACGAGCATGAGCATGATTACCACTATTGCCTGTTGAAATTCTGTCCCCAGTATGAATCCGCCGAACTGCTCGATCGCCCCCAACCCAAGACCGGCCATGATGACACCTGGAAGATTTCCCAGACCGGCGGCGGTGACGATAACGAAACAGCGAATCGAATAGGCCAGTCCAAAGAATGGTTGCAATACCCAAATCATTGCGATTAGTACACCCGCCGCGCCACAAATGGCTGCATTCAACGCGTAGGTAAATGCGTACACCCGGTCGGTATCGATGCCCATGACCTTGGCCGCTCGCGCGTCTTGGGCGGTAGCGCGAATCGCCTGACCCATGCGGCTGTATTTCATAAAGGTGACGACGATCGCCGCCAGGATAGCTGTGAGTAAGAAGGAAATGAACTTGATATCGGCGACCGTAACCATGTCACCGAACGAACGGATCTCAAAGCCTGACTCTGCCGTTTGCACCTCCGGGCCGAATATCAGGTTCAACAATTGTTGTAGAACAATGGCCAGGCCAAAGGTCGCGAGCAGCGACGTGAACATGTCCTTGTCGACAACCCGGCTGATGATAATGTAATAAATAAACCACCCGAAGCCGAACATCAAAACGATCACCACGGGCAGACCAAAAAATAGGATGTATCGCCGGCTTGAAAAACTCCAAGAGCACAATATCCGTCCAGGGAATTTGGATTTTGATCGGCCAGTCAGTAGCAAGAAACCAAGCCATGTATCCGCCCATCATGATGAAATCGCCCTGGACGAGATTTTTGACGTTCATCACGCCCCACACCAAGGCCAACCCATAGGCGGCCAGTGCGAAAATGGCACCGATGAAGAGTCCATCGAGCAGCAATTGCACGTTTATGATGGGTGCGATGATAAGTATGAGTATGTTGTCTAGCACGGTGTTTGATTTGTTATCCGTGAAAGCAACGCCCCCACCCTCAGGGTGGGGGCGCTAAAGACACAATCTATCTAATCCGAAAAGTAGCGTGGGTTAGTAGTTCACCACACGCGGGTACTCCACCGTGTGAGAAGCCCAATTGGCGGGTGCCACCACGTTCAGTTTGCCGTTCTGAATCTGCCTAAGCACCATAGGCTTGGCAACGTTGTTGCCGGCCTCGGAGAACCTGATGTTGCCGTAGAAGGTTTTCATATCGGTTTTGCTAAGGGCCTCGCGCACGTTTTCGGTGTCGAACGAATTCGCACGCTCAAAGGCATCTTTCCAAACCATCACCGCAGCGGCAGCTTGGGCCGCTTGATAAGGTACGTTCTTGTAACCCTCATAGGTTGCCTTGAACAGCTTGTCGAAGTCAGCCGCCGACCCGAACAGGGGGCCCTTGTAGCTCAGTGTTTCCGCCCACTGGGTCGGACACAGAAAGCCATTCGTGGCAGCGCCGAACTTGCTGATGACCTTGGCAGCCTCACAATGGGTCATGGCGATCATGGGCACGTCGATCTTCATCTCCTTGATCTGCCGTGCCGCGGTGACCGCGCCTTTGGAGTGGCCCGAAACGACGAGCAGGTCCGGCTTTAGCGCCTTGACCTTGGTGAGTGTTGCCGACATGTCCGACAGGTCACGCGGCAGCTTGTCATCAATGACGATCTTCATGCCGTACTTCGAGGTGTCATCGATCACGCCGGCGCGTACGTCTAGCGAGAACGGATCATTCTCAAAGGCCAAGGCGACCGTCACATCCTGTGGCTTCTTGCCATTCTTCTTGGCCATCTCGGCCGCCAACGTGATTACACTGGCGAGATACTGTTCGGACGTCGATAGCACGGCAAAGATGTACTTGTTGCCCTGCGTAAATAACGAGCGTGATGCGCCCTCGGCTTCGACCATGGGTATCTTGTACTTTGCGGTTACCGGCGCAATTGCCTTGGTCAGGCCAGAGCTGTAGGGGCCAAGCATGAATTTAATGCCGTCCTGCTTAATCAGACGTTCGGCGAGCTGGGCACCCCGAGCCGGGGTTGATTCATCGTCGTAGTACTTGATCTTCAACTTGTACGATTTACCACCAACCATAACGCCACCGCTCTCATTGATGCGTTTGACGGCGAGGTTGTAGCCGTTGGAGGCATGAATGCCGTTGGTCGAGTACTTACCGGTGATAGAGATGGCGGAACCGAGGATGATGGTATCGCCCTCGACCTTGGCCTGCGCCGGGCCCGGCCAGCCCAAGCACCAAAACGGCGGCGCTGGACAACAGCAGGGCAGTAGATTTAAGAAACTTAAACATGATTCCCCTCCATTTGTTAGGGTTACGAGCGAGATGCGTTCTTATTGCGACAGGGGCGGCCGATTCTGGTTGTCTATTATGGCGCCCTGTCGGCTGTCGCGACGCACTCCGGGCTCGCATATACTACCCTGGGTGCTTCAAAGGACGCGCCTAACAACATCCTGACCCCAAAATCGCGGTACGGCAAGCCTGGCCCTAAGCCAAGCAAATCCACCGACTGAGACCCTGGTATCATCGATTTTCTGTGCCGGCGACACCCATGGCCAATACGACGCAAAGAAGACCATGACCACCACCTTACCTGAGAACATCGCCTATGAACTCAGCTTCACCATCCCGCAGGACAAGACCGTGCCCCACCTGTATCCGGAGGCCCCGGAATTCCAGCAAATGCCGTCGGTACTCGCGACCGGTTTTATGGTGGGTTTGTGCGAATGGGCCTGCATAAAGGCGATCAACCCACACATCGATTGGCCGGCCACGCAGACGCTCGGTACCCACGTCAACCTGAGTCATCTAGCCGCGACCCCACCCGGTTTGTCGGTAACGGTGAAGGTCAGGCTGCTCGAACAAGCGGGACGCAAGCTGACTTTCGCGATCAGCGCGCACGACGGTATTGACATCATCACCGAGGGCACGCACGAGCGTGTGATTGTCGATGCGGCCCGATTCAACGACAAGCTAAGACATAAGACCCCACCCGCTTAGAGGAGAAGCATCGGCCATGACAGTTTTGCAAAACATCAAGGCTTGCGTATTCGACGCCTATGGCACGCTGTTCGATGTGCATTCGGCCGTCGGCAAGCATCGCAGCCGTATCGGCGAGAGGGCTGACCAGCTATCGATGATATGGCGGACTAAACAGCTCGAATATACGTGGTTGCGTAGTTTAATGGGTGCGCACGTAGACTTCTGGCAAGTGACCCAAGATGGTCTCGACTATGCGGCTGAGACGTGTGGTATCGACGACAGCAAGCTGCTCAATGACTTGATGCAAGCCTATCTTGCGTTGGATTGCTATCCAGAGGTCAAAGAGACCTTGGCCGCGCTGAAGCAGAAAGATGTCAAGACAGCGATCTTGTCTAATGGTTCACCGCGCATGCTTGATGCTGCCGTCGAATCCGCGGGATTGCAAGATCTGCTCGACGCGGTGTTTTCTATCGAAGATGTTGGCATCTACAAGCCCGATCCACGGGTTTACCAGCTCGCCTGCGATCGCCTAGGAGTGAGTGCCAACGAAATCAGTTTTCAGTCCTCAAATGCGTGGGATGCGGCCGCTGCCGCCAACTTCGGGATGAATGTGGTGTGGGTCAATCGCTTCGGACAAAAGCGCGAGCGCTTACCAAAACCGGCGCACGCCGAGTTATCGACATTAACGGGGTTACCCGCATTGCTCGCATAGAAGGTCGTGTCATTATTGTTTGGTCTAATAGCAAAAATTGAATTTCTTAATGATCAGAATGATGGATGTTGCGTCTTAACTATAGTTTTATTCCAATATAGCCGCCGCGATCGAGTCCGGTACGGCATAAAATAGCCACGGGGGAGACTATGGAGCGACGAGATTACCAGTCCGTATTCACACGCTCTTTGCAGGATCCGGAAGGCTTCTGGGGAGAGACGGCTGAGGCCGTTCATTGGTACAAGAAATGGGACAAAGTCTTCGACGACAGCAACAAACCTTTTTACCGTTGGTTCGTTGGCGGCGAAGTGAATACTTGTTATAACGCGCTCGACCTACACGTAGAAAGTGGCCGTGCCGATCAGCCAGCACTAATCTACGACAGCCCCGTCACCGAAACGACCAAGACGTTTACCTATCGAGAACTGCGCGACGAAGTTGCTGCCTTTGCCGGCGTGTTGGCGGCGCAAGGTGTAGGCAAGGGTGATCGCGTGATCGTCTACATGCCAATGGTGCCGGGAGCGGCGGTGGCGATGTTGGCGTGCGCGCGCCTGGGTGCGGTGCACTCGGTGGTGTTCGGTGGCTTTGCCGCTAATGAATTGGCGGTGCGCATTGACGATGCCAAACCAAAGGTAATCGTGTCAGCCTCTTGCGGTATCGAAGTGAATCGGGTGATCCCTTACAAGCCGTTGCTCGACGAGGCGATCAACCTCGCCAAGAGTAAGCCCGAGAAGTGCATCATATTGCAGCGTTCCATGGAGCCAGCCGAACTCACACCGGGCCGTGATCTTGACTGGGATGAGGCCATGCGGACGGCGACACCGCACGATTGCGTGCCGGTGCTAGCCACCGATCCACTATATATCCTCTATACCTCAGGTACGACCGGTGAGCCGAAAGGGGTAGTACGCGACAACGGTGGCCACATTGTTGCCCTTAAGTGGACGATGAAGAACATCTACGGGGTACAACCGGGTGAGGTGTACTGGGCCGCCTCCGATGTCGGTTGGGTAGTTGGCCATTCCTACATCGTCTATGCACCGTTGTTTAACGGCAACACGACGGTACTGTACGAAGGTAAGCCGGTGGGCACACCCGATGCCGGTGCTTTCTGGCGCGTGATATCGCAGCACAAGGTAAGTGTGATGTTTACTGCGCCCACTGCCTTCCGCGCTATAAAGAAAGAAGATCCCGACGGCGAGTTTATAAAGAAATATGATTTGTCTGCGTTTCGATCACTATTTCTTGCCGGCGAGCGTTCCGATCCAGATACCCTTAAATGGGCGGAGCACCATCTGGGCGTACCCGTTATCGACCATTGGTGGCAAACGGAGACTGGTTGGTCAATCTGCGCCAATTGTGTTGGCATCGAGCAGCTACCGGTCAAGCACGGCTCACCGACCAAGCCTGTTCCCGGTATGGATGTACGCGTGGTCGATGCCCAAACCCGGGAAGTAAAAACTGGCGATGTCGGCGCACTGGTAATCAAACTACCGCTGCCGCCGGGAACGTTTCCAACATTATGGAACGCCGATGAACGCTTCATCGACTCCTATCTCGCGGAGTTTCCCGGTTACTACAAGACCGCTGACGCGGGCTACGTCGATGAGGATGGCTACGTGTATGTTATGTCGCGCACCGATGACATTATTAATGTCGCCGGTCATCGATTGTCGACAGGCGGTATGGAAGAGGTGTTGGCGGCGCATCCGGACGTCGCCGAATGCGCGGTCATTGGTGTGAGCGATGAACTCAAGGGCCAGCTACCACTTGGATTTTTGGTACTTAAGGCCGGTGTGGATCGCGACCACACCGACATTACCCAAGAGGCGGTGAAGATGGTACGTCAGCAGATCGGTCCGGTAGCCGCCTTCAAAACGGCGACGGTGGTTAATCGACTGCCGAAAACACGTTCCGGCAAGATTCTGCGCGGCACTATGCAAAAGATCGCTGACGGGCAGGAATACAAAATACCCGCTACCATCGACGACCCAGCTGTCCTCGATGAGATCGCGGTCGCACTACAGGGTGTTGGCTACGCCAAGAACACCTAGACTAGGAATCGTGGCAGCGCATACCCGACGAGGTTGAGGTTGAAAAGCATGAACGAGACATCAAGCGCCGGCGCACGCCTGCGCGCGGCCATCGAGGTCGAGCAACCACTACAAGTAGTGGGTACGATCAATGCCTATTGTGCACTGTTGGCCGAGCGCGCGGGGTTTCGTGCACTTTATCTCTCGGGCGCCGGTGTCGCCAACGCATCATTCGGATTACCCGATTTGGGTATAACCACCTTGAACGATGTAGCCGCTGATGTTCGTCGCATTACGGCCGCCAGCAAGTTGCCCCTTTTGGTAGACGTAGATACCGGATGGGGCGCGGCTTTTATGATTGGCCGTACGGTGCGCGAACTCACCAGTGCCGGTGCTGCCGGCTGTCATATAGAAGACCAAGTGCAGGCCAAGCGTTGTGGCCACCGACCGGGCAAGGCGTTGGTGTCGACTGAAGAAATGGTCGATCGCATCAAAGCCGCTGTCGACGGCCGCAGCGATGATGACTTCGTGATCATGGCACGCACCGATGCACTGGCGTCGGAAGGGTTAAATGCAGCCCTCGACCGTATCGAGCGTTACGTCGAGACGGGTGCGGACATGATTTTTCCAGAGGCACTGACCACCCTCGATGAATACAAACGTTTTGCGCAAGCCTCGGCAGTGCCCATCCTTGCCAACATCACCGAGTTTGGCGAGACACCGTTGCTGACAGTGGAGCAGTTGCGGAAGGTGGGAGTAAGGCTCGCTCTGTATCCGCTATCGGCGTTTCGTGCCATGAGTGCGGCAGCACTCGATGTTTACCAGACGCTACGTCGTGATGGGACCCAACAGGCATCACTGAAAAGGATGCAGACAAGAGACGAGCTTTACGAAGTTCTCGGTTATGACGAATACGAGCAAAAACTCGATGAGCTTTTTGCTAAGGGGGAGAATCAGTGATGACAGAAAAAAAGACAGGCGCGGGTTTGCGCGGCCAAACAGCCGGCCAAACCGCGATCGCGACTGTAGGTCAAGAGGGTCACGGTTTGACCTATCGGGGCTACGAGATTCAGCAATTAGCCGGACATGCCCAGTTTGAGGAAGTGGCCTATCTGTTGTTGTATGGCAAGTTGCCCACAGCGTCAGAACTCAAGGCGTATAAGACCAGGCTAAAAAACCTGCGTGGCCTTCCTGTTGCCCTCAGGGAAGTGCTCGAGCATATACCGGCCGGCGCGCATCCCATGGACGTCATGCGTACGGGTTGTTCGATGTTGGGGACACTGGAGCCAGAGACCGATTTCGCGCAGCAACAAGACATCGCTGACCGATTGCTGGCCGTATTTCCTTCTATCATGTGTTACTGGCATCGCTTCGTCACCGATGGTACGCGCATCGAGGTAGAGACGGATGACGAATCCATTGCTGGTCATCTACTACACATGCTCCAAGGTAGACAACCAAGCGCGTTACACGAACGGTGTATGGGCGCCTCATTGATTCTGTATGCCGAACACGAGTTCAATGCATCGACGTTCGCATGCCGGGTGTGCGCAGCAACCCTGTCTGATATCTATTCCGCGGTAACGGCGGGGATAGGTACGCTGCGAGGGCCCTTGCATGGTGGTGCCAATGAGGCGGCGATGGCATTGATTGAACAATTTGAGACTCCCAAGCAGGCACGTGAAGGCGTGCTCGATATGCTTGGCCGCAAGGACAAGATCATGGGGTTTGGCCATGCGGTGTATCGCGAATCCGACCCACGCAGTGCGGTAATCAAGGCCTGGTCGAAGAAGTTATCCGATGCCGTAGGCGACACCCGTTTGTTCGATGTATCAGAGGCGATCGAAAACCTGATGCGGGAAGAGAAACGATTGTTCCCTAATCTCGATTTCTATAGCGCGTCCGCTTACCATTTGCTGGGCATTGTAACCCCGTTGTTCACACCCATCTTCGTGGTGTCGCGCATCACCGGTTGGTCTTCGCATATCATGGAGCAACGGGAAAATAATGTACTGATCCGGCCGAGTGCCGATTACACGGGTCCGGCACATGCGCATTGGACGCCAATCGAGGCCAGGGGTTAACGGGCGATGTCGCGAGAAGCCATCGGCAGTGCCAGGCGCCCCGATCCCGACCCCGAGCTGATAGATATCGCCGACTACGTACTCAACTATGATGTGACCCAGAGCCGCGAGGCCATGGAAACGGCGCGTTATTGCTTAATGGATACGCTTGGCTGTGGATTGCTTGCGCTCAACTATCCCGCTTGTACCAAACTGCTTGGCCCGATTGTTCCTGGGGCAAACATGGCTGGCGGTGCACGCGTGCCCGGCACTGATTTTGAGCTCGATCCGGTACGGGCTGCCTTCAACATCGGCACCATGATCCGCTGGCTTGATTTCAACGACACGTGGTTGGCGGCCGAATGGGGCCACCCTTCCGATAACCTCGGGGGCGTGCTCGCAGTCGCTGACCACCTCAGCCGCAAGGCGATCGCCGACGGTGAGAAACCGCTATCGATGGCCGACGTACTCACAGCCATGATCAAGGCCCACGAGATACAGGGTGTCATAGCGTTGGAGAACGGATTCAATCGCGTTGGTCTGGATCACGTACTGTTGGTACGGGTGGCGACCACCGCAGTGGCCACCGCGATGCTCGGCGGTTCTCGTGAGCAAGTCATCGACGCGCTGTCCAACGCCTGGATCGATGGCGGCGCGCTACGCACTTATCGACATGCCCCGAATACCGGTTCGCGCAAGAGCTGGGCCGCCGGCGATGCCACCAGCCGTGGCGTCTGGCTCGCGCTTACCGCCACCCGCGGCGAGATGGGTTACCCGTCGGCCCTGTCCACTCCCAACTGGGGCTTTCAAGACGTTCTTTTCAAGGGCAACCCCTTAAGTTTTAGCCAGGGTTATGGCACTCATGTAATGGAAAATGTGCTCTTTAAGGTTTCCTTCCCGGCTGAGTTTCACGCCCAGACTGCGGTCGAAGCCGCGGTTACCCTGCACCCGCAAGCCAAGGATCGAGTCGACGACATCGATCGGATTTCGATTGAGACCCAAGAGTCGGGTGTACGCATTATCGACAAAACGGGAGCATTACATAACCCGGCTGATCGAGATCACTGCATTCAATACATGGTAGCGGTAGCGTTAATCAAGGGAAACCTTACAGCCGAAGACTACGAGGACGACGTTGCCGCCGATCCGCGCATCGATGCGTTGCGTGATAAGATGCAGGTGAACGAGAACGAACGCTTCTCACAAGACTACCTCGATCCCCACAAACGCTCGATCGCCAATGCCGTGCAAGTTTTTTTTGCAGACGGCACCAAGACAGATCGAATAGAAGTGGACTATCCGGTGGGTCATCGGCGTCGCCGCGGCGAGGGCATCCCACTGCTCAACGCCAAGTTCGAACGCAATATCGCTACACAATTGAGTCTTGCGCAGTGCGAACGGATATTCTCAGTGTGCAATGACCAAGCGCAACTCGAGTCGACGCCAGTGGATGAATTCATAGGTATGTGGGTTGTTTAGTTGGTTTTGCTTTGCGACGACATCCAGATGAATGCGGTACCAATCAGTAACATGACAAGCGGCGGCAAAAATACGATTCCCGCATAAGACACTAGTGCTGCTGTCGCGGCATTTCTTTCATGTGTTATCTCGTCGATTCGCACACGTGCGCTCGCGCAATCTCGTAATACGCGGTGAACACTGTCGTCGAGATGGGGATGCCTACCGGTTGCTCTCTCGGCAAGAAAGTAGACCTCGAGCGCATCGAAAGCTCTGATCTCCTCGAGAACATTACCCAATTCGTTTTTCTGATAGATAGTGAAGTAAAGTTCCATCAGTTTCTGATCTTGCCCTTCCTGTGCCGCAAGTTTGTTCATTGTGTCACAAGTGGCAATCTGGTGATCGACGTTGAGATCGTTAGACTTCAACAAAATCTGCGTCGCTTGTTTAGCATCATCGTATATCCATACTGCCGTGGCCGCTGTCCATGTCAGGTAAAATGCTAGCCACAATCGCCACAACTCTTGATGCTTTGCTGACATGAGGACAACGATTCTCTTAGGGAAGCTCTGAATCAATCCATCCTGGATTTCTCAGAGCAGGGAAAGCGAAAAGCGCGGTTTTCGCTTTCCTTCATTTTCAACGACTTGCAGTCGTTGAAAATGGCAGCACATCTGACCTCCATGCGACCGACAGGGATGTCGAAAGGTAGAACAATGCAGGCGACCTGCATGGATGCAGGAAGTTAGGGCAACGCAAGGAGCAGTTGCCGGAGCAATTGTCGAGATGGAGGAAATGCAAAGGATTGTCGGGAACAATCCTGGCCGTGTACCGCAGGAAGGTCTGAGTAAAGCAGACCTTCCTTAGGTTTAATCTTCGTGTGCGGCGAGTTGTTCATCCAACGGTGGTAGCATGGATATACCCGACCATGGCCTCACGCAATGCTCGTAACCAAGACCCGAGGTGGGTACCCGCGAGTATGTGCCGGTGTGCGCAAGACGGGCAAGTAGCGAGTGGAAGATGTATTCGAGCGCCTGTACGGCGTGCGTTGATTCTGGTGTCGTAGGCTACAAGCCTAACGCCTGTGACTGATGGTCGTTGTTTAGTCTGCCAAAGACGTTATATTATAACAGACACGATGATTGACTACGGGAGTGCTCATGCCAAAAAAACGTGTGCTTGTGCCCTTTAAGAGGGGTTCGCATGATCACGATCGATGTATTGATCTGGCGTTGGCCGAAGCCGAGTCGGCATGCAGAAAACAACACTTACGTTTCACAGAACTGCGGCGTCGCGTGCTCGAGCTGGTATGGAGTCGACACATACCGATGAAGGCCTACGATATTCTCGACGAATTGTGTCGCGATGGACGCGGCGCGGCGCCGCCCACCGTGTATCGGGCGTTAGACTTCTTGCTAACGGCAGGCCTTGTGCATCGTATCGAGTCGTTGAATGCCTATGTGGGTTGTGGCGGTCCCGGCAAGCCCCATATTGGCCAATTCCTCATTTGCCGCCAATGTAATGCCGTCGCCGAAATCGACGCGCCGGCAATTACTCAAGCGCTAACTCAGGATGCCAAAAGGTTGGGATTTCGCGCCGATACCCAGACCATCGAAATCAAGGGGCTTTGTTCTGAATGCAATGTTTCGGCATGACCCTTGCAACATCGATTGCTATGAATCGAATCCTTTATACGCTAGTGCTGTCCGTGGCGTGGGTTGGCCATTTATGGGCGGGCACGTTGGAGTTGCAAGGTCAGCCGGTGCAAGGCGGTTTGATGCAGGGTCGGACTGACCCCAGTGCCAAGGTCAGCTTCGATGGTCAACCGGTTCGCATCTCGAAGGATGGTGTGTTCCTTATCGGCTTTGGTCGTGATGCGGCGGCGCAAGCTAAGCTCGTGACCACCTTTGCTGACGGTAGTCGAGAATGGCGTGAACTCAAAGTTGGTCAACGTGAATACAAGATTCAGCGCATCGATGGATTACCGCCACGTAAGATTAGTCCTAGTGAAGAGGACTTGGCGCGAATTCACCGTGAGAGCGCGTCAATAAAAGAAGCACGCGCTAAGGACGATGCACGTACCGATTTTCTCAAAGGTTTTATCTGGCCGGCTAAAGGTCGTATCACCGGTGTTTACGGCAGCCAGCGTATTCTAAATGGTGAGCCACGCCGGCCACATTACGGACTCGACATTGCGGCACCGGTGGGAACACTGGTGGTCGCGCCCGCGAGCGGTATTGTGACGTTAACTAATCCGAACATGTTTTATTCCGGCGGGACTTTGATCTTAGACCACGGCCACGGTCTATCGTCGACCTTTATACACTTGCATCGCATTCTTGTAAAAGAAGGACAGTATGTACGACAGGGCGATGTGATCGCAGAGATCGGCGCCACCGGTCGGGTCACCGGTCCGCATCTTGATTGGCGAATAAATCTTTTCAAACGACGCCTCGACCCGCAGCTCATTCTCAAGGCGATGCCGTCATCCGCCAAGCAAGTTTCAAACTAAATACGCAAACCTACCCTTTGGATAGACAATCGACAATCGCCGATACGTTGGCATTCATCATGTCGAAGTAGGCGTCAGCTCCTGGCCGGAAGATCGAACCAAGTGGATCCAAAATCCCACGCTTGGCACTGGTACCTTCGATCATCGTCTTCACGAGCGCGGTTTCGAACTGTGGTTCGCTAAAGACACAGCGCGCGCCGAGTTCTTTGATTTTCACCCGCAATGCTTTAAGGCGTTGGGCGCTTGGTCGTTGTTCTGGGCTTACGGTGATTGACCCCACCGCGTTCAGGCCATAGTACCTCTCCAAATACTGGTAGGCGTCGTGGGATACAACGTATGGCGTGTTGCGCACTGGGGCCAAGCGCTTGGCTAGGGTAAGGGCCAGCATCTCAATACGGTGCTTGAGCTGCCCGCCATTGGATATATAGGTAACGGCGTTTACAGGATCGACCGCGCTCAGTTCCACCACGATCAAATCGACGATCTTCTTCGCATTCTCGGGGTCTAGCCACAGATGTGCGTCGAACTGTTGGTGTCCAAGCTCGTTTTCGTGTTCTGTATATCCCGCATGTTCTCCATGTTGTTCGTCGTGGTCTTCCCAGGCACCACCTCTCCGATTGTGAAGCAATCTGATTTCCTTCGTTTTTATCAGCGTCACCACGCGTGCGTTGTGCCCCAAGATACCAAGGGGCTTTTGCAGGAACGTCTCGAATGATCCGCCGACCCAGAAAACGACACTTGCGTTTTGGAGTTTGGTAGCATCGGATGGCCGTAGTTGATAATGGTGTGGCGATGCAACGCCGCGCACGATCAAGTCAGGTTCGCCAACGCCTTGCATCACACCTGCCACCAGCGAATGGATGGGCATGATGGTGGCCACGATCTTGGGCGCAGCGCTTGCGGTTGTACACAGGAACAGGACTAGCACAGCAAGCACAGCCGTAAATAGGTGGCGATTCAGCATCGAATTTACAAACGTGATTTTGGGCCTAAGGGCTGGTTCATATCCAACGTAATGTTATAAAATAACATAATCTAACCATTTGATGCGCGGGGCGAAAACAAGGATGGTGACCGAAGACAAAGGCGATACCTTGATCGAGGCACGTGGCTTATCCGTGCGGCTCAGCGGCCGCTTAATCCTCGACAATGTCGACCTGCGGGTTTCTCGTGGCGAGATCGTGACCTTAGTAGGGCTCAATGGGTCGGGCAAATCGACGTTAGTGCGAACAATCCTTGGCTTAATGACACCGGATTCGGGAAACGTGGTCCGCGCGCCGGGTCTGCGCATTGGTTTTTCGCCCCAGCATATCGACAGAGATCCCACTCTCCCTATTACAGTAGCGCGGTTCTTAACTTTGGGTACCCGCGCACCACGTTCACGGTTGCAAACCCTGCTCGGCGAGATCGGGGCCAGTGCCGTACTGGATAGCCCACTGGCGGAGCTTTCGGGGGGAGAGCTACATCGGGTCGTGCTGGCGCGTGCGCTATTACGTCAACCTGATCTTCTCGTTCTAGATGAGCCGCTGGCCGGGGTTGATGTGTCAAGCCAATCAGAGCTCTATCGTCTAATTGCCGACGTGCGTGATCGTTACGGTTATGGTGTCTTGCTGGTATCGCACGACCTGCACGTGGTGATGGCCGCGACCGACACCGTCATCTGTCTCAATCGCCACGTCTGTTGCACCGGCCATCCGCGGTCGGTGGCACAGGATCCCCAGTTTGTATCGTTGTTCGGCAAACATGTGGCGGAAACCCTCGCGGTTTATACGCATCATCATGATCACCGTCACGATGTCGCCGGCGAACCCGTACCGGTCGACGAAGCAAAGCGAAGCAGTAGTCTAGGTCCGTAATGGAAGATTTCTTCATTCGCGCCATGTTGGCTGGCGTCGGCATCGCGCTCGTGGGAGGACCGCTCGGCTGCTTCCTGGTGTGGCGGCGACAGGCCTTTTTTGGCGCAGCACTATCGCACTCGGCGTTGCTGGGGGTGGTGCTCGGTTTACTGCTTGGTATCAATCTGACGGTGGCCATATTTGTGTTGTGTTTGTTACTCGCCATCTTGTTGGTATGGCTCGAGCGTCAACGATTATTAGCAAGCGACACCTTGCTGGGCATTCTTGCGCACAGTGCCTTGGCGTTGGGGTTGGTAGCGTTGGCCTTTATCGAAGGTATACGTGTCGACTTGTTGTCCTATTTATTTGGCGATGTGCTTGCGGTGTCGGTCGAAGATTTGATTGTGATCTATGCGCTCGTGATAGTGACCATCACGGCGCTAACGCTTATCTGGCGTTCCTTTCTGTCGTCTACGGTTAACGAGGATCTTGCCGAGGTCGAAGGCGTACCAGTGACGCGTGCCCGACTGGTCTTCACATTGCTGATCGCGGGCACTATCGCGGTAGGCATGAAGATCGTGGGTATTCTGCTCATTATTTCACTATTGATCATACCGGCCGCCGCGGCGCGGCGACTGTCTGCGACGCCCGAACAGATGGCGGTGATTGCCGCAATTATCGGTGTGTTGTCAGTGGTTGCGGGGTTGTTCGGGTCTCTGCGATGGGATATTCCCGCCGGTCCTGCCATTGTGGTGGCCGCGACTGCTTGTTTTGTTACCATCATGGCCTGGCCACGTCGGCGGACACCGCATCCACGCTGAACCTCGATGCCTCGAGCTTCTCCCCGATAACTTATGACCCGGCTAAGAATAGAAGGCTACGCTTACCTCCTCGCGTTCACGGCCTGCATCCCCATGGCCAACTGGATGATTGGCAACGTCGGGTTGACCTGCGTGCCCCAGGGTCCCTGCCTCATCCCGGTAGCGCCTAGGCTTATGGCGCCCAGCGGTGTGTTGATGGTCGGGCTTGCTTTGGTGCTGCGCGACCTGGTCCAGCGACGCCTCGGCAGACTGTGGGCCGTGGCCGCCATCCTGGCCGGTGCCATGCTCTCCGCCGTTGTTGCCCCCACTGCCCTCGTGGCGGCCTCGGGGACGGCGTTTCTCCTGTCAGAGATGGCCGATTTCGCGGTCTATACGCCGCTTCAGGAACGCCGGTTCGTCCTCGCCGTCTTCGCCAGCAGCACCCTGGGCCTGGTGGTAGACAGCATTGTTTTCCTGCACCTTGCCTTCGGCAGCCTGGAGTTCCTGGCGGGTCAAATTGTCGGCAAGGCCTGGATGGTCGTGCTTGCACTGCCCGTCATCTGCTGGATCCGGGAGTCCGACAATCGGAGAAACATCCAGCCGGCCTAACCGAGGGACAATATTGATGACTCTACCGCTAAGCTCGCGCTAGCGAAGTGTTTAGTTGCTGCCATTGCGGGCTCTGTTAGGGGTGACGTGCCCAGCGCCAACCCAGCGTGGCCAATCTGGCCGCACAGCGCTCGTGGATCTAGTGTTGCCTGGTCGTGTTCTGCGACGCCAAGGCAGCATGCGCCAGGGCATCGAATAGACGCTGTTGCACCGGATCATGGGCCGCGGTCAGCTCGGGATGCCACTGTACTGCGATCAACCAGGGATGATCCGGCATTTCAATCGCCTCTATTGCGCCATCAGGCGCGTGCGCCACCACTTCAAACCCAGGCGCAACGTCCCTTAGTCCTTGGTGGTGCCAAGATATCGAAGAAAACTCCAGTTCCTTAACGATGTCTGCCAATCGGGAATTCGCTTTTACCTTGACGGTGTGGGCCACGGGTTCGCGTGGCGGGGCACGATGTGCCACGGCGTCACCAACTGCGTCTGGCAGGTGTTCGTACAAAGTGCCGCCGAGTGCAACATTGAGCACCTGTGCGCCCCGGCAGACCCCCAACGTCGGTAGACCGTTCTCAACCGCGGCAAGCCCCAAGGCGAGTTCGCTCGCGTCGCGTTCGCGATCCATCATATAGATGGCCTCATGATCTTGACCGCCATAATGCTTGGGATCCAAATCGCCCCCGCCCGTCAGCACTAGGCCATGCAGATGTTGGAACAATTGCTGCCATCGAGCTTCGCCGGGTGGTAACAACAGCGGTATGCCGCCGCCCCGCCGCACAGCGTCAATATAATGCCCTTGCAGCTCAAAACGGTTGTCCTCATTGCGCCCGTAGGTGGTGACACCGATGAGCGGCGCTGGTCGGTCGATCAGTATGCGGTTCTCGCTCATGTGACTGGTTCGCACTTAGGCCTGTTCCACGTCTATCTTTAGGCTACATTTTCGTGCAGAAATTGCCAGCTTCTGACGCTGGTGTTTCGACTCATATGGCTATTGGGGCGTTGCCCTCGGGCCTGACATCCCGTAGGCTGCTGGCAGCGGACGATACAAGCAGCGCTTGTTTACTTCGCGGTTCCCGCGAGAGAAATTCACGGTACGCGAGCGCGCGAAGGCGGCCAAAGCAAGGGTCTGGGTGTTGACGCTAACCGTCCACAGCTTGCGAACGATCGCGATCGTACAGATGGGCGAAATGCGATCCCTTCCGACTTAAATCGGACTGTGTCTGAACATGGACCGGCGCGGACTCGCGTGTGCCAACGAGCCCAATAACGAATCCAGTTCTTGGAGGGTGCAATGGAACCAAAAGACGTCCGTACCGTTGCCGATGCCAAAGCCATCGTCGAGCAGCTTGGGCTGTCTCATGTGAAGGCAGGCGTGTTCGATATCGATGGCGTGTTGCGCGGCAAGTACATGTCGCGTGAGAAGTTCTTTTCGGCCTTGGACAAAGGTTTCGGATTCTGCGATGTCGTGCTGGGGTGGGATTCGTACGACCAGCTCTACGACAATGTGACATTCACCGGCTGGCACACAGGCTATCCGGATGCCCCGGTGCGAATCCTCCCGCAGAGTTGCCGCAACATCCCGTTTGAGGGCGATATGTTGTTTTTCCTGGGCGAGTTTGCGCCCCCAGCGGAAGCTCTGTGCCCACGCGGAATGCTGCGGCGTGTGATCGAGAAGGCCGATAGTATGGGATACAAGCCGTACGCGGCGCTTGAGTATGAATTCTTCCTGTTCGAGGAAACGCCCCATTCGGTGCGCGAAAAGAACTACCGCAACCTCAAACCACTGGCGCCCGGGTTTTTCGGCTACTCCGTATTACGCAACTCGGCCCACGCCGAGTTCTACCACGCGCTCTTGTCCATTTGTGAAGCCATGGACTTCGGGTTGGAAGGGCTGCATGAGGAAACCGGCCCTGGTGTACTGGAGGCAGCGATCGCGGTTGATGTGGCAGAAAGCGCGGCGGATAAGGCGGCACTGTTCAAGACCTTTGCCAAGGTGCTGGCCCAGCGCAACAATCTGATGGCGACGTTTATGGCAAAGTGGTCACCCGACTGGCCGGGCCAAAGCGGTCACATCCACTTGTCGTTGAAAGACGCTAATGAGGACGCTGTGTTTCATGATTCGGGAAAGCCACATGGCATGAGTGATATCCAGCGTCACTTTGTGGCCGGCCAACAACGGCTGTTGCCAGAGCTTCTAAGTCTCATAGCGCCAACCATTAATTCATTCACGCGCCTGATTCCCGGTTTCTGGGCGCCGACCGAGGCCAGCTGGGGTATCGACAACCGTACGTGTGCCTTGCGCGTGATCCCCGGAAGCGCCAAGGCACAGCGTGTCGAGTATCGCATTGCTGCCGCCGACGCCAACCCCTACATTGCATTGGCGGCGGCGCTCGCGTCTGGGCTCTATGGCATCGAGCACAAGCTGGAGCCGGAGCCGCCGGTAGAGGGCAATGCCTACGAAAAAAAATTCCCGAAACGTCTGCGGCTACCGGCTACCTTATGGGAGGCGGCACAGCGGTTAAAAGCGTCGAAGATGGCGCGCGAGTGGTTCGGTGATGCGTTTGTGGAGCACTACGCGGCCACCCGCGAATGGGAGGAGCGTGAATTTCGCAAGCACATCACCGACTGGGAAATGGAGCGCTACTTCGAGATCATATAGCGAGGGTTGTGCCAGTCGTGCTGGCACCCCCACGCCCACAAACCAAGGTCATCTCACCAATTCGTCGCAACTCAAAGCATTCTTCTTGACAGACGATCCCAGGAATGCGGAAGTAGTAATCGGTTCGCTGCAGTGCAGCAACATTATCTTTTCTATTTAATTTGAGGAGATCAGGCCATGGCAAAAGAAGAGACTGAGGCGTCAGAAGCACAAATCGCGGTTCACTGGCAGGAGGAGGGATATTACTACCCTTCGACAAAGTTCATCGCCCAGGCAAACATGACCGATGAAACCATTTACGACCGATTCAGTCTGGACAACTTTCCTGAGTGCTTCAAGGAATATGCGGACTTGCTGGACTGGTATAAATATTGGGAAACGACGCTAGACACCAGCAACCCGCCGTTCTGGAAGTGGTTTGTCGGTGGCAGGCTCAATGCGTGTTATAACTGTGTCGACAGACATCTCGAGAAGCACAAAAACAAGACGGCGATCCATTTCGTACCGGAGCCTGAGGATGAGCGTATCGAGCATGTCACCTATCAGGAGCTTTTTGTCAGGGTCAACGAGTTTGCCGCGCTGCTCCGTGACTTTGCCGGCCTAAAGAAAGGTGACCGGGTGACGCTGCACATGCCGATGACGGCAGAGCTTCCCATAACGATGCTGGCCTGCGCCAGACTTGGCGTGATTCATTCCGAGGTGTTCGCAGGTTTCAGCGGCAAGGCCTGCGCGGACCGCATTGTAGACTCCGGTAGCCGCGTGCTGATAACGACGGACGCGTATTACCGTAGCGGCAAGCTCTTGGATCACAAGGAAAAGGCCGACATCGCGGCCGATGAGGCCAAGAAGGAGAGCCATAAAGTCGACAAAGTCCTGGTGTGGCAGCGTTACCCAGGAAAACATTCCAGTCCGACAGCGATGGTGAATGGTCGCGACTATGCGGTAAATGATCTGCTCAAGGATTATCGTGGAAAGAAGGTTGAACCGGAACACATGCTCGCCGAAGAGCCTCTCTTTCTTATGTATACCAGCGGCACGACCGGCAAGCCCAAGGGCGCGCAGCATAGCACCGGCGGCTATCTCGCCTATGTAGCCGGTACGTCGAAATATGTTCAGGACATTCAGTCCGAAGACGTCTACTGGTGTATGGCGGATATCGGTTGGATCACCGGTCATTCCTACATCGTTTACGGTCCCTTGGCGGTGTGCGCATCCTCGGTGATCTACGAAGGCTTGCCGAATTACCCGGATGCCGGCCGGCCTTGGCGGATTGCGGAAGAGCTTGATGTGAACATCTTTCATACCTCACCAACCGCAATACGGGCGTTGAGAAAGGTTGGGGCTGATGAGCCGCCGAAGTACAACTATCACTTCAAGCATATGACTACCGTGGGAGAACCGATCGAGCCGCAGGTGTGGAAGTGGTACTACGAAGTCGTCGGCAAAGGTGAGGCAGCCGTCGTCGATACCTGGTGGCAGACGGAAACCGGCGGTTTTCTCTGCAGCACGATGCCGGCATTACACCCGATGAAGCCAGGGAGCGCGGGCCGGGGAGTGCCTGGTATCCACCCCATTATCTACGATGAGGACGGAAAGGAGATCCCTCGCGGCGCCGGCAAGGCCGGCAACATCTGCATCCAGAACCCCTGGCCCGGCATCATGCAGACGATATGGGGAGACCCCGATCGTTTCGTGGATGTCTACTACTCGAAATACTGCAAGGACAAGAACAGCAAGGACTGGCGCGACTGGCCGTATATGGCGGGCGACGGTGCTCTTGAGGCCGAAGACGGGTACTATCGCATCCTTGGCCGTATCGATGATGTCATCAATGTCGCCGGTCACCGCTTGGGCACGAAGGAGCTCGAATCGGCGGCCCTGATTGTACCGGAGGTGGCGGAGTCGGCCGTCGTCGCGGTTCAGGATGAGATCAAAGGTATAGTCCCTGATCTGTATGTGTCTCTAAAGCCGGGCGTCGATGCCAGTGACGAACTACGTAAAAAAGTTTCAGAGGCCATAGTTAGAGAGATTGGGCCCATCGCCAGGCCTAAGAACGTATGGATCGTGCCGGACATGCCGAAGACGCGCTCGGGCAAGATTATGCGCAGGGTGCTGGCCGCGATCTCAAATGAGAAAGACGTTGGCGATGTAACGTCGCTAGCGAACCCCGAGATCGTGGATGAAATTCGAGCCATGGGAAAAACGTAGCGGCCTGGCGCTGTTAATAAATGCTGATGCAGGACCGGCCGCATTGCGCGGCCGGTCCTTTTTGTGAGGGCCGACGGACCGCGTTCTAGACACGGCGTTTAACTGCACGCGAACCGACGCTGCGCGCAGCGACCAATATGAACAAACCTGACCTTCGAATTCGGGTGGAGTGTTATGCCGGCTACCGCTCGGCGGAGACGCCACGGCAGCTTGTACTGGGCGGCCGTCAGATCGACGTGGCCGAGATTTTGAACGGCTGGGTTACGATCGACCATCGGTACTTCAGGGTCCGTGGTGATGACCGTAATGTGTATACCTTGCGTCAGGATGTTTCGGCGGGACAATGGGAACTAACGATGCTTGGGACGTAAAACGATAATGCCATATCCAGATCGGCCACACTCGGAATAGTTCCAATTCGCATGCAGAGCTACGGTTGTCTTAAGTGTGTTCGCGCACGGTGTGACGGCCTATCCGGGCGCTAAATGGTACACACAACAACTCGCCGCAACAAAACCTGAAAATGGGATGGGCGAACATCGAGACGTGACCGAAATGCCGGCTCGCCGGCCGTGCTCTGGAAAGTGATGCTGACCTTCGCATCAAAAACAATCGTATCTTGTTGTTTTAGAAACATAAAAGCTTGTCGGATCGTACTAATCGGTCGACAAATATAGAAGGTGTTGATTTGCCTTTTTGGCGTCGGTTGATATTTAATAGGCGTCGGCGTCACGGCGGATGCAAGCAAACGACCCGCGGCGCGGTGTATAACCCCAAGAACCACTAAAGGAGCAAAGTAGCATGAAAAAACGCGAATTTCTCAAAAAAGCAGGCGTGGGAACAGTGGCGGCAGTGGCAGCGGTCAACGCGCCTTTTGTGCATGCTCAAAAGAAGACGAAGATCAAGTGGCGGCTTCAAACCTATGCGGGTGGTCCCCTGGCCGCACATGTCATCAAACCATCTATTGATAGCTTCAACAAAGTCGCCAACGGCGAGATGGTTATCGAATTGTTTACGGCCGACCAGTTGGTACCCACCGGTGAGCTGTTCAGGGCAATGCAAAAAGGCACCATCGATGCCGTACAGAGTGACGATGATTCCATTGCCGCGCCGGTCGATGTCTCAGTATTTGGCGGTTACTTCCCCTTTGCCACTCGCTATAGCCTCGATGTACCCGTTCTGTTTAGCCAATATGGCCTGAAAGAGATCTGGGAAGAAGCCTATGGCGAAGTAGAGGGTGTCACCTGGCTCAGCGCCGGCGCCTGGGACCCCTGTCACTTTAATACGGTCGAGCCTATTCGCAGCCTTGAAGATCTAAAAGGCTTGCGCGTGTTTACCTTCCCGACTGCGGGTAAGTTCCTGACGCGCTTTGGCGTTGTCCCGGTAACCCTTCCCTGGGAGGACATCGAGGTCGCGGTGCAAACGGGTGAGCTGGATGGAATTGCCTGGTCCGGCATCACCGAGGACTATACGGTCGGCTGGGCCGATGTGACCAATTACTTCCTTACCAATAATATTTCCGGTGCCTGGTGTGGATCGTATTTTGCCAACACCGATTCATGGGAGAAACTACCGCCGCATCTGCAGGAATTGTTCCGTCTCTGCATGGATAGTTCACACTATTATCGTCAGTATTGGTACTGGGGTGGTGAAGCGCATCTGCGTACAAAAGGCACCAAACTGAAGCTCACCACTATCCCCGATGACGAGTGGCAGAAAGTGGAAGATGAAGCTCAGAAGTTCTGGGACGAGATTGCCAAGACGAGTAAAAGGGCTGCCAAGGTGATAGGTATCTTCAAAGAATACGCGGCAGTTATGGAGAAAGCCGGCCCTCCCTACCGATACGGATAACCGCTGACCAAGTATGCCGTAGACATTGAGACCTTCCCCGGCTTTAGCGCAAAGCCGGGGAGGGTATCGTTTATTCTCCGACCTAAGTAGGCCTCTAACACGCCGACTCCAGGGAACTGGAGCAAAGGAGTTTTGTGCCCAAAGCAGTAAAGCTTTACGTGCGATACGTTGACGCGTTGAACCGTACGGTAGGTCGGTTCGCCATGTACATGATCTTCGTCATGATGGGCGTGCTGTTGTATTCGTCCATTTCCAGAACCCTCTTCGATGTTCCGCTCATATGGGTAGTAGAGGTGGCGCAGATGACGATGGCCGCCTATTACCTGCTTGGTGGCGGATACTCCATGCAGCTTGACTCGCATGTCAGGATGGATCTGCTGTATGGCCGGTGGTCGATAAAGCGACGGGGCTTCACGGACTCTGTTACCGCTTTCTGCCTTGTCTTTTACCTCGTGTTTCTCCTTTTCGGCGCCATTTCGAGTACGCAATACGCTATTGAATACAATCAAAAGAATTATTCCGTATGGGCACCACCCATGGCACCCATCAAGGTGATTATGACAATGGGTATCGCAATGATGCTGTTACAGGCCATATCTATGTTCTTCAAAGACTTGGCAAGGGCCAGAGGTAAGGAGATATAGCATGAGTTTCGAGCTGATTGCGCTGCTGATGTTCGCCTCGATGATGTTGATGTTACTCACCGGGCAACGTGTCTTCGGCGCTATCGGTTTCGTCGCCACTATTTTCGCGCTGCTGTTATGGGGAGAGGGCGGCAATGAAATGCCATTCAGCGCAGCGTTTAAACTCTTTACCTGGTATCCCCTCTTGACCCTGCCGCTATTCATTTATATGGGATACATGCTATCCGAGTCCGGCATAGCGAGTGACCTCTATCGCGCGTTCCACGTCTGGTTCGGTCCACTCAAAGGCGGATTGGCGGTAGGCACGATTGGTTTGATGGTCGTCATATCGGCCATGAACGGGCTGAGCGTAGCGGGTATGGCGATAGGGGCGAGCATTGCCTTGCCCGAAATGCTGCGGCGCGGCTATGACAAGATCATGATAACCGGCGTGGTCCAGGCCGGCAGCTCTCTCGGTATTTTAGTCCCCCCCAGCGTGGTGCTTGTCCTTTATGGAATGATTGCCCGCCAACCGGTTGGCCAGCTATGGCTGGCCGGTGTCTTTCCTGGTCTTTTGTTGGCGGGGCTGTTCATGCTTTACATCATCATCCGATGCAGAATTCAGCCGGAGCTGGGGCCGCCGTTACCGCTGGAAGAGCGCCAGATGCCTATGAGAGAAAAGTTGAAGCTGCTCACAGCCGGCATTACTCCTTTAGTGATCTTCTTTTTTATGACCGGACTGTTCCTCATGGGGATCACCAGCCTGGTTGAAAGCTCGGCAGTGGGTGCAAGCACAGCGACGCTTGCCGCGCTGTTTAAGGGCCGCCTAAGCCGGCAAGTGATGGAAGACACGCTACGTAAGTCTCTAGGCATTAGTTGCATGTTTATGTGGGTTATTCTGGCGGCACTTTGCTTTGGTGCCGTGTTTGATGGTCTTGGCGCGGTGAAGGCGATCGAGTCTCTATTTATCGAAAAGTGGGGATTCAGTCCGTGGGGCATACTCATCATGATGCAGCTTTCTTATCTCATCATGGGTACGTTTCTCGACGATACGGCCATGCTTGTTATCGTGGCGCCGCTTTATATCCCCTTGATAATTAGCCTGGGTTTTGACCCGATTTGGTATGGGATTCTCTATACCATCACCTGCCAGATTGCTTACATGACACCGCCATTTGGCTATAACCTATTTCTTATGCGGGCGATGGCCCCACCAGAGATATCGCTGCTGGATATCTACCGCTCCATCATACCGTTTGTAATGGTCATGGTCGTTGGATTAACCATTGTCATGCTGTTTCCGCAAATAGCCCTCTGGTTACCCAGTTATTATTATGGCAAGTGAAGTCACTGAGCCTGATCGGCCATCGATTGGGAAGTGAGTAAACAGGCCTAGTGTGCCGTCGACCCAAGTGCTGCGATAAGTTCTGGTAGCAACTCTCCGGCCGGACCCACCAAATTAATATCTGCATGCGCAGATAGTGGCGTTACTTGTGGATTGATTTCTACAAGTCGTGCACCGTTTTGCTGTGCCATCAGCGGTAGGCTGGCTGCCGGTTGCACCAGGGCGGAGGTACCGATAACGAGAAACAACTGGGCCCGGGTGGCAGCATCAGCCGCGGTCTGTAACACGCTGGTGGACAATGCCTCTCCAAACCATACTACGGCCGGACGCAACAAGGCCCCACAACTGCAGTGCGGAGGTAAATCGACCAAAGGCACGTCAGTGTTGTCCATTTCTTGCCGACAATCGGTACAACGTAGTTGCCAAATGTCGCCGTGTAGCTTGAGGATGTTGCGTGAGCCAGCGCGGTCGTGCAATCCGTCGACGTTTTGGGTGATCAGTGTGAAATCTGACACTCGTTGTTCAAGCTCTGCGAGCGCGTAGTGACCGGGGTTGGGCTTGGCCTCGGCTACGCGCGCACGACGCCAGTCGTACCACTCCCAGACGAGTTGTGGGTCTCGGGCGAAGGCCTGTGGTGTCGCCAGGTCTTCGGGTCGATGTTTTTGCCAAAGGCCGCCAGCGCCGCGAAATAACGGCACGCCGCTCTCGGCGGAAATGCCGGCGCCGGTCAACACTGTTACGCGCTGCGATTCGCGCAACCAACTGCGGACAGTCTCAACTGAAACCATGTCTATGGACGGCACTTACCTATTGGCGTTGAATTTGGCAAGACGCTAACCTCAATTCTTCACCACAGAGCACACTTCAGACCACAGAGATTATTGAATTTCTTTAGATTTTGTTCATGGTGGCGAAGTGTGTGTGACGCAACACGTCGCATCATCGCAGCGCAGGTCCTCACCAAGCTTTTCGCTATGTTTTCTCGGTAACTCGGTCGCTGCTCCCGGCAATTGCTCCTGCATTGCTCTAACTTTCGACGTCCCTGTCGGTCGCCGGCGCGACTCTACCTCCTCCGTCCCTGGAGTCGTACCTTCCGACGTCTGACCGCCAGGGATGGCCGCTCTCGCACGTCCTCGACCGCTGTTCCCGACGCGGTTCTACCTCCTCCATCCATGGAGTTGTGTGCTTCGCGGCACCTGTACGTCTAGGTGCAATGGTGGAAATGCAAAAGGATTGTCGAGAACAATCCTTGCCCTGGAATCGTGGGATCTCTGGTGTGAGTGATGCAATATCCGGGCTAATCCGATGCACGTGTGGACCCCTTGCCGAACTCATCGTAGTTGAGGTCTTTGCCAAAGTAAGTCCCCTTGCCAGCCTGTTTGGCGATGCCTTTGCCCTCGAAGATGCGCAACGCATTCACTGTCGGTCGCTGCTGATGCGCAACCAACCATAAACGTAATAAATGTCTTTTTTTCTCGGGTTCGTCAGCATCTTCAAAAGCACTGCGATTGTGTAACACCGTAAGGTTGTTAAAGAACACCGCTTCGCCTGGTTCGGTGATAAATCGCAAAGCTATGGCATCGCCGTGAGCAATTTCATCCACCAAATCCAACGCTTCGGTTTCTTCGTCTGTTAATGGTTGATTGAGTTTTTGGCAGGCGAGATCGATGTAGGCACGCAAGTAATTGACGCTTAGATATCCGTCCTTCAGCGAGAACACCGGGATTCGTTGTTCGGTAACGGGTGCCTGCCCAGGCTGCTCCTCGCCAAAGCGGTGATAGTAAAAGCCACGAAACAAGATAGGCAATAAATCAGGGCGACGCTTCGTGATTTCGTTGTATACGGTGATGGCGCTGGCGTAACCACTGACACCGCCTTCGATGGCTTTTTGCAAGCACAGCATACCTACGACGTCGGAGGCGTCGGTGTGCATGGATAACTCGGTGCTATTGCGATACGCGCGTTCCCGGGGATCTTTGCCAGCAACGTCGACGACGTGCCCGAGGCGATCTCCCATCATACTCTGTGACATAGGGATACCGATTTGTGTTGCAAGTCCCCAGTAAGTCATGGCCATGTCGTCTTGGCTGTATTGCTCAATCGGAAAGCCCTTTAAGATCACCAAACCGTAACCGTCCATGATCTCATTACGCCAGCGCAACACATCACCGGCGATGTCCGCGAGATCAAAGTGCTCTCGAGTGATGTCACATAGATCAATGCCAGCTGTGTGCACGGCCTGCAAGGCGCGATCAAATGCATAGAGGTGCCTATCCTCTAATTCAATCGTCATGTCTTGTTTGCCGACTGTGTCGGCGCGCCAGGCACTACGATGATCTATGATGGGGTATTCCGGCTCCATGTTTGGGTTCTCGTGACTCTTAGTATGAATATACCAATCGATCTTTCTGCGTAACTAGTTCAGCGTTAAATGATTGTGGCACTTCGGGAGTAAAGGGCTGCTTCACCACCAGCCCGTTAGGCTTAGCAATTCCCGCGGTACCCGGATCATAGTTATAATCAGGCACCATGAAACCCAGTTCATTCGCCCTTGTTGCTGTCTGTGCGTTTGTCATCGGTATTGAGCAAAGACACTGTGGCGATTCGCGAGCATGGGTAGATGCCACGCGTTTTCTCATCGATCTTTAGTTTGCACAAAATGATCCGCGATTATCTGGGCGACACAGCAGGTGATTTTCTTCGCAGTAGGGATATGCAGGAATTCATTAGGCCCATGCGCGTTCGAGTGAGGACCGAGCACGCCCGTAATCAAAAACTGTGCCTGCGGGAATTGCTCACCTAACATCCCCATGAAAGGAATCGAACCGCCTTCGCCCATATAGACAGCCGACCGACCGAAATAGGTTTGTGACGCCCGATCAACCGCCTGCGATAGCCATGGTGCGAGCTCGGGTGCCTCCCAACCGGCGGCGCCTTCTTCTGGCTCAAACGTTACCTTGGCGTGATAAGGCGGCTCGCTCTCCAGAATGTTTTTCAGTTTGGCGCTAGCCGCTATAGCGTCACAGGTCGGTGGCAGGCGCAACGACAGTTTAACCGCAGTCATTGGGCGTAGCACGTTGCCCGCGTCTGCCAGTGGTGGCAGGCCATTTGCGCCAGTGACCGATAGCGTGGGACGCCACGTGCGGTTGAGTACTAACTCACTGTGTTCATGTTGTATAGGCTGGGTTGTCTCTGTGAACGGGAACTTTGAATAGACCTCATCGTTAAGTACGGCCGCCGCTGTCGCCGCCTCTTCGATGCGCGCAGCCGGAATCTCGACGTGGAACTCACGCGGTTTGATGTCGCCACTCGCATCGTCCTCGATACGACCTATTAGTTGTCGAAGAATACGAAAACTCGACGGCACGATGCCGCTGGCATCCCCCGAATGCACGCCCTCCGTCAATACCTCTACCGTTAGTTCGCCACCGACCATACCGCGCAGAGAAGTCGTGCACCAAAGCTGATCATAGTTGCCACATCCAGAATCTAGACAAACCACCACGTCAGGGGTGCCGATACGATCTGCAAGTGCCCGCATGTAGTAGGGTAGGTCATAGCTCCCGCTTTCTTCGCAGGCCTCAATGAGCACGACGCAGCGGGCGTGTGGTATGCCTTGATCCTTGAGGGCATGGATAGCAGTGAGTGATGCGAATGCGGCATAGCCATCGTCGGCACCCCCGCGGCCGTAGAGTTTGTCGCCTTCGATCACGGGTTCCCAAGGTCCGAGGCCGTCGCGCCAACCGGTCATTTCCGGTTGTTTGTCCAAATGGCCGTACAGCAGTACACAGCGATCAAAGTCACCGGGGATATCCATAAAGATTAACGGTGTGCGACCGTCGAGCCGTACGACTTCGAGCGTCATCCCTTCTACCGCATGGGCACGACACCATTCTTCGATAAGGCTGACAGCTTGATCCATGTACCCGTGCTGGCGCCAATCAGGATCAAAGTGTGGCGACTTGTTTGGAATTCTTATGTAGTCGACGAGGGTCTGGATAATTGAGCCGTCCCAAGCCTTGTCCACGAGCTCACGGGCTTTTGTCGGATCCATATTTTGTTCCGTCGTTGGATGTAGTAAAGATAAAGCAGTGTAATGAGTTACAGGACTAGGCGGAAGCTTATATCTAGGGTGTCGGCCGCTCTCGCGCGTCCTGCGCTCGCGGCATTAGTGCATCTGACCTCCAGGCGACCGACAGGGATGTCGGAAGGTAGAGCAACGCATGGAGCAGTTGCCGAGATGGAGGAAATGCAGAAGGATTGTAGGAACAATCCCTGCCATGCACGTCACCTTCGGCGATCTACTAGCGGGGCCCCGGCATACTGCTGCAAACACCGACGATAGCGTACGTTTATCTAGGATTAAGAGCAGGTCTTTTCGCCATTTAGAGCCACGGGCGCGCGGCTACGTGAAAAACAAGCGATGTTAGGCTAGATTCCAATGGAACGGCGCGAGCGGCAACTAAAGATCGCTGAAACGAGCCATAGCGACAGCGCCTAGGCAACGAGTTCCTTGGAGAGGTTTTGGCGATGCTTTCGACCATCTCAGAGACTCCTTTGATGTACCCAATTGTTCATCGGAACACGAGACGCGCAATAATTCATCGCTTTCCTTTTTGCGTTTATTATCTGGTAGAGAGCACTGAAATCGTAGTTGTTGCGGTGATGCATGGTAGCCGAAGCCCGCATCGGTGGAAAAGCCGCACATAACAAGCCCATCACGCCGACGCTTGTATCTCGCGCGGCGTATGGGCGACGTTAGCGGTCAAGAAGATAAGAGATTATGATCAGGTTATGGCTAGCAGCTTCGAAGAACTGGAAAAAGAAGTCCGATCGCTGAATTCGCGTCATAAAGCAACACTGGCGCATATTCTAATCGAAGATCTTGACACGGATACCGACGAGAATGCTGAGCAATTGTGGATTGAGGAAGCACGAAGGCGGTATCAAGCGTTTAAGGATGGGAAGGTCATGGAACTGCCAGGTGACGAAGTAATGCGGCGGGCACGCCAGCGCCTTAGGTGAGGGACTATCAGTACCTGCGCAGAGTCGCCCGACCTCCACCATCCACGCCGTGCAGCACAGACACCCACTTTGCCAGATCGATCCCAACGGTAGTAACCTTGTTCACGGCTTCCCCTCTCTTTCAGATTGAACACAGCACATTCAATCTTGGCATGCCGATGCCGGCTCGAGTAGGGGAAGCCCCTTTCATTCGTTAGGCCCAAAACAGCGAAGCCCAGATGCAGAGAAAACGTGTTGGCATTATCCTGTTTGAGGACATCGAGGTGCTCGACTTTTGCGGGCCGTTCGAGGTGTTCTCTGTGACCCGATTGAACGAGGAACAACGGCACGAACAACCCTCGCCTTTTGATGTAGTCCTGGTCGCAGAGAGCCGGGGCTCAATTACAACAACGGGCGGCATGGTGGTCTTGCCTCACTGCACGTTTGAGAATTGCCCACGCCTCGATATTCTTGTCGTTCCGGGTGGGTGGGGCACCCGGAAGGAGTTGAGCAATCCGATCATGCTAGATTGGTTGCGTGGCCGCGCCGCAGAGGTTGAAATCCTAACGGCGGTTTGCACTGGCTCAATGCTGCTCGGCTTCGCTGGCCTTCTTGATGGGCTCCGCGCAACAACTCACTGGCGTTCACTCGACTGGATGCGTGATTCCCTTCCGTCCGTGAGTGTCGAATACGGCAAACATTTCGTCCAGGATGGCAGCGTGTTTACTTCTGCTGGCATCTCAGCGGGCATCGACATGTCGCTGAAAGTCGTGGCGCATTGTTACGGCGAGGACATAGCAAGAGCGACGGCTCGCCACATGGAATACCCTTATGCGGACAACGATGTGCGCCGAATTTCGATTTGAGCCTAACAAGCGCATGACGGGCCCGTAAAAGTGTCACGTGCACTTGCACACGCAAGCCGCGCGCCACTTCGCTGGGCCGCCGATGCGCGGCGTTAGGCGGCGAGTCGGAAGGGCCTGTATCGAATGGTGGAATTTCAACCGTAACTACTCGATCTCAATCACTGCTGGAAAATATTCTGAACCTGTAGAATTCTGCAATGAGATCCTGGGAATCTATTAACTCGAAAGGAGAGCGACGATGTACGCCCGGATAACGACAACTCAGATCAAGCTCGATAAGTTAGGCGAAGTACAGAAGATGATCGACGATTATTTGGAACCGCTACTCAAGGGCGTAAAGGGGTTCAAAAGTGCTCTATGGCTAATTGATCGCAAGACAGGCGAAGCGCTGACGATTTCCGTTTATGAGACACAAGCGGATATGATGAAGCTGGAAAGTAGCGAAAAGTATCTTGAGGCTTTAGATGAAGGCCAATTTCCTGCATGGGAGATTGAGGCGATTAGCAAGTACCAAGAAGCGCTGAGAAAATTTGAGAAATTCTTTACGAAACCGCCGTCTCGGGAAACCTTTGAAGTAATCAAGCAGATATAATCAGCAATAGGATCCGGACCGAACCGGATAAAGGGATTGCGAGCCTTTATCTTATGTCCTTATCGACATTATTCAGATAAAACCGCTGTTGCCATGTATCTGGGAAACGCGGGCAGGCAAGAGCTTCGATCTTTTCGGTCGTTACGCTTTTGGCTGCCGGTTATTTGCGCCGTTAGATAAGACGAGGCGCACAAAAAAATGATATACGGCAATCCTGTAGTCTATCTCCCGTAATGATGATCGCTGAAACGAGCCATCCGATAGATTACAAAGAGATTTTTCCCGAAGACGTGCAGCAGCAATTACCGGAATCGCGGACTACTCACCCCTGAGGCGCACAGGGCTCTCACGCATCCGCGTCATCGAACATCCACGGCGTATCGACCCATTAGATGGGGACGTTGCCCGCGTGACATACGGGCGCCAATCCGCATCGACGACCTGGACACTGGTGTCGGACCGACCACACATTTCGCGTTTGGGGTCGGCGCAGTCAACGCTAAAAAGCGGTGCCGCCGCCCTCGACGGTCCAGGTACGACCGCTGTCGGTAGTAGCCAGAACGGTGCCGCCGTCGCCAACCGCCCAGCCGCGCTCGGCGTCAACAAAGTCCACGCCCAACAGGGCGGCCGGGGTGTTGGCGCCGTGGGCGGCCCAGCTCTGACCACCGTCGGTGGTGGCGAGCACGGCCCCGTTTACACCGACCGCCCAGCCACGCTCGGCGTCGACGAAGTCCACGCTCCAAAGGGCGGCCTTGGTGTCGGTGCTCTGGGCGGTCCAGTTGCGACCGCCGTCGGTGGTGGCAAGCACGGTGCCGTTGACACCAACCGCCCAGCCGCGCTCGCGGTCGACAAAGTCGACGCTCAACAGAGTCGCTGTGGTGCGGGCACCCTGGGCGGTCCAGTTGCGACCGCCGTCGGTGGTGGCAAGCACGGTGCCGTTGACACCAACCGCCCAGCCGTGTTTAGCGTCGACGAAGTCGACACTCCAAAGGATTGCCGCGGTACCAGCGCTCTGGGCGGTCCAGGTACGACCGCCGTCGGTGGTGGCGAGCACGGTGCCGCCGCCCCCGACCGCCCAGCCGCGCTTGACGTCGACGAAGTCCACGCCCAAAAGCGCTTCGATTGTGGCGCCACCCTGGGCGGTCCAGCTGCCACCGCCATCGCGAGTAGCGAGCACGGTACCGTTGTCCCCAACCGCCCAGCCGCGCTCGGCGTTGACGAAGTCCACACTGTAAAGAGTTGCCGCGGTGCCGGCGCTCCGGGCCAGCCAACGCCGACCGTCGCCGGTGGCAGCAAGCACGGTGCCGTTTACACCGACCGCCCAGCCGCGCTCGGCGTCGACGAAGTCCACACTGTAAAGGGTTGCCGCAGTGCCGGCACCCTGAGCGGCCCAGGTGTGACCGCCGTCGGTAGTAGCGAGCACGGTGCCGCCGTCACCGACCGCCCAGCCGCGCTCGGCGTCGACGAAGCCTACGCTCCAAAGGGCTGCCGTGGTGCCGGCGCCCTGAGCGGCCCAGGTACGACCGCCATCGCTAGTGGCGACAATAGCACCGTCGTGACCGACCGCCCAGCCGCGCTCAGTGTCGACGAACTCCACGCTCCAAAGGGCGGCCGTGGTGTCGGCGTCCTGCACGGCCCAGGTGTGACCGCCGTCGATAGTAGCGAGCACGGTACCGCCGTCACCCACCGCCCAGCCGTGCGCCACATCGACGAAGTCCACGCTTAAAAGGGCTCCGTTGGTGGCGACGCTCTGGGCGGTCCAGCTACGACCGCCATCGCTAGTGGCAAGCACGGTCCCGTTTACGCCAACCGCCCAGCCGCGCTCGGTGTCGACGAAGTCCACGCTCCAAAGGGCGGCCGGGGTGCCGGCATCGCGGACGGACCAGCTACGACCGCCGTCGCTGGTGGCGAGCACGGTGCCGTCGTCACCCACCGCCCAACCGTGCTCGGCGTCGACGAAGTCCACGCTCAAAAGGGCTTCGTTGGTGGCGGCGCTCTGGGTGGTCCAGCTACGACCGCCGTCGCTGGTGGCGAGCACGGTGCCGTCGTCACCCACCGCCCAACCGTGCGCCACATCGACGAAGTCCACGCTCCAAAGCGCCGCCGGGGTGCCGGTACCCTGGGCGGTCCAGCTGCCACCACCGTCGCTGGTGGCGAGCACGGTGCCGTCGTCACCCACCGCCCAGCCGCGCTCGGCGTCGACGAAGTGTACAGCTTGGAGGGTACTAGTCGGATTGTGAAAGACCGGCGTTGCAGACAGACTTGCCGGTCCTTCAAACGCTCGCTCGTCGCTACCAGCGCATGACACTATTGAGAGTGCGACAAGGCAGTGGCCGATCCTCATCAGCTAGATAAGCGCGCCGCCGTCACGAACTCAACAAACCCGGCAATGTATGATCGCAGGCGTTGCTTTATGTCTTCGTCAATAAGGTCTCCGGATTCATCGAAGACTTTGCGAGCACCGCCCACGTAGAGTTGAGCACCAAACCAGGCATGCATACCTAATGCCCTGAAAACCGGGAGCCATGCTGTTTGTGCCATACGTGTTCCCGCGCCGCCGGGCGTAGCGCCAGTTATCGCCACCGCGCGGTTGTGAAATACACGCGGTATGTCTGCCGGCGGCCGCGACAGCCAATCGATAGCGTTTTTTAGTACACCAGGGACAGAGTTGTTGTATTCAGGTGTCGCTATTAGAAGACCATCAGCCGCCGCGATCTGGTTCTTGAGGGTTGATACTGACTCGGGAATGCCTTCCGCCGCTTCTAAATCGCCATTGTATAGCGGGATATTTTCTATAGATGCGAGTTCCAGCACACAGCCGTTGGGTGTGAGCGTGCTAGCGGCCCGTAGTAGGGCGCCATTGTACGAGCCCTTTCGGACACTTCCCGAGATTCCAACAATCGTTGTCATTCTTACCCTCCTGTGGTTGGCTGTATGTCGTGGAGCGATTCTGTTCTTTTGCCACGCACAAAGCGCGACCTTGGCATCGAGTTTACCCCATGGCGGACCCACCAGCTTGGCACCGGTTGGCCCCGATAGGCCAAGTCTGGATAGTAGGCGCAGTGAACTGGCGCGCAGCGGTTCACCTCTCTAGAATGGGCGCTTCGGAGGATTGGGCCATGACTGCACAAGCCCGGAGATTGGATTCGCTCGTCGACGAGCTGAAGACGCTGCTCGGTGAACGATTGTCTACTTCTGCCGCAGTGTGTGAGCAGCATGGTAAAGACGAGTCTTACCACGCGCCGGCCTCACCCGATGCGGTGGCCTTTGCCGAGAGCACCGAAGAGGTCGCAAAAATCATAACTCTGTGCGCTCAGCACCGCACACCGGTTGTCGCTTTTGGCACCGGCACTTCGTTGGAGGGGCACGTGGCGGCACTCTACGGAGGCGTGTGCATTGATCTATCTCGTATGACTGACGTACTGGAGGTGAATCAGGAAGATCTCGATTGTCGAGTACAAGCTGGCGTCAGGCGCAAACAGCTGAACGAATATCTTCGCGACACAGGATTATTCTTTCCCATCGATCCAGGCGCCGACGCGTCTTTAGGGGGTATGACCGCCACGCGCGCCTCCGGCACCAATGCCGTGCGTTATGGAACCATGCAAGGCAACGTATTGGGTTTGACGGTGGTATTGGCGGACGGGCGGATCATCAAAACCGGCGGACGTGCGCGTAAATCGGCGGCCGGGTACGACCTAACGCGGCTGTTTGTGGGTTCGGAGGGCACGTTGGGTGTAATCACAGAGGTGCAGCTACGTTTGTACGGCATTCCGGAGGCAATGTCTGCCGCGGTGTGCTCATTTCCTACCCTAGAGGGTGCCGTCAACACAGTAATCATGACGATTCAAGCGGGCGTTCCCGTGGCTCGTATTGAGTTGCTCGACGAAGTGCAAATGGACGCTGTAAACAAGTACTCCGGCTTGGAATATCCTGTGCAACCGACCTTGTTTTTTGAGTTTCATGGCAGCACGGCAGGGGTCGAGGAACAAGCGGAGATGGTGGGCGAATTCACCAAAGAATTTGGTGGTGGAGATTTTCAGTGGGCGACGCGGCAAGAGGAACGCACTAAGCTGTGGCAAGCAAGGCATGATGCGTATTACGCGGCGCTGGCTCTGCGCCCTGGTTGTAAAGGTTGGCCTACCGACGTCTGTGTGCCCATCTCGCGTTTAGCTGAATGTGTGATCGAAACCCGTAAGGACATAGACAGCTCAGGCCTGTTAGCCCCCATTGTGGGCCACGTCGGCGATGGGAATTTCCATCTGGTCTTTATTCTCGATCCAGATGACGAGGCGGAAATTGCCCGCGCGGCTGAAGTCAATGAACGCATGGTCCGTCGCGCGCTGGCGATGGGGGGGACATGCACGGGCGAGCATGGTGTGGGCTACGGCAAGATCGAAATGCTAAAGGCCGAGCACGGCGAGGCAGTCTCGGTCATGCGCCAGATCAAAATGGCGCTTGATCCCGAAAATCTAATGAACCCCGGAAAGATTGTATAGCCGTTTCTTGCTAGGCCTACGAAGGCAACGCTAGGCGGTGGCCCGCTTCGAATCCTTCTTCTTTAATTTCGCTGGTGCAACGCCGCGGCGCTTAGCCGGCTGCTTCAGTGGCCTGAAGTACCGAACTAACACGTTGTCGTGCTCGCTAGGGTGGTAGCGTTGGCTACCTAATTCATTTGCCTCCCGGAGTATCTTTCCGAGTACGAGCGCGACCAAGAAACCTATTACGAACCATCCTCCAATGATGACGATGATGTCCCCTGTGTCAATGTCCATATTGCCCTCCTGGCAACCCTCTCCCGTTACAGTGTTGCCATAATTTAAGCATCGCTGGTTTCATTCCGAGATGACAATGCGAACCGAGACAGAAGGTGTGAATTGTCGGACGAACGGCTGGCGTGGATGCCGTTAACAAGAGGATCAGTCGTTTTATACGATGTCCTGTGACCGCGGGGGTTGTATAACAATCAGGCGCCGCTGATGGTGGCACTGGTAGCGCTGCGGTTGCGGCGGCCGTTCTTGGGTCTATTGGTTAGCCGCAGCTTGCTGGACGTGCCGTCGAGTGCGTGGAGTAGATCGAGCAGTTGTATCAGTTGTCGGGGACCTAGAAACTTAGCGATGGCGCGCCTGCGTGCATTACGACCGAGGCGACGTGCGAGCGCCTTATCGGCAAGCAAGCGTGCTACAGCATCCGCGCAAGCACGCGTATCGGTAGGATCATTGACTAATAGCCCATGGACACCGTCGGCAATCTGATCCTGTATACCGCCGACCTTACTGGCGACGACCGGGCGACCTTTGTACATTGCCTCGGTTACGGTTAGACCGAAGCCTTCTCGCAAACTCTTCTGCACCACTACCGCGGCATGACGCTGGATCGCGTTGACCATGGCCGCGTTCTCTTCAATGTCTGCCATCGGCAAGCACACCAGATGGATTCGCTCCTGAGCCGCCGGCGCTAACTCGGCCCATTGGGCGACACAATCTTGAAAAACACGCAAACCCTCAGGATCATCCGTGACGCTTCGAGGATCAGGACCGACCAACGCCAGATGCGCGTCACCCATTCGATGGCGCTGATCGGCAAAACTGTGTAATACGCCGGCCATATCCTTAAGTGGATCCCAGCGGGAGACTTGAACCACCAGTGGTACGGTTGGTCCCGGCACGGGTCGGGTCTGGATGATCTCGGCCCGCCGCGTGACGCGACCTGGGCTGCGACCCAGCCGTGTGAATTCAAGGCCACCGCTACCCGGGTTACCGGCGAGCAGGCCAATATGAGTGAGGATGTTGCGAGCCGTGGCGCGACTCATGGATTGGTTTTTGATCGACAATGCGTCGATTGCCGGCGGAATAATGAACGCCGATTCCGACGAGAGCCACGCCGGTACGTAGGCGGCGCGCGAAAAGATGCACGCATGGGCCTGTTCGACATAGGGTCTTAGGAACTGCCAGGCCTCATCGGCAGCTCGGTTCGTCTCGTCTTGGCCGATGTGGCATCGCCATAGCACGAGTGCGCCGGCTCGGCGTAGCGCCGGGGCCAGCCCGACCGTCTGTGGGTCATGCAAGATTACAATGTCGCCCGATCGCACGGTGGCCAGAACCTGTTCGGCGTTTCGCTCCGTGACCCGCACAAAGTGCTTTTGTTCGTGGGTGCTGAGTAAGCCACCGTCGCCGTTTTGGCCATGCAGCCGATGATGGATGCGCTTGGTGAGATTAAAGAATGGTGCGTCTCCGTCAGTCACGAGCCAACGTACGTTTAGGCCGGCACCGCGCTCATAGGCAAGCAGAGTCTGCAACATCTCTGCCACGCCACCACCCTGAGCGGTCGAGTTTATGTGCCACACGATGCGACCGTCGAGAACAGCGCGGGCCTCATCGATAACATTGCGCAGCCGTGCCGCGCTACGCGTGCCGATTATGGGCGATAGGTGATCAAAGGACAGGCGTGAGATGGGAACATCTTGCATCCCCACTGCCTAAGCAAGCTTCGTACCAGAACCCTGGGAGGGTGGCCGTAGGCAGTGCCTCGACAAGATCAAGTTGCATGGGTCCCCCTGGCGTGTGCACGTTGACCCATGGCCGATGTAAACGTGGCAGTCGCCTTGTCAGCCCGGAACGTTCCCCGCCACCCAACTAAGTGTCCAGGTGACGGGTAGCGTCACGATGGCCGCAACCTGCGCCGTAACATGACCAGGGCTAGGTCTGGCGGAAGTCGAGCGTAGCAAGTTGATCCGTGGGTCCTATCGCTCGTTTCGCCTCAAGCTGCCGGATGTTGAAGTGGACGTAAAGGCACACAATCTCGTATCACCTTGTTGGCCCTGGCCAGTCTCGCCGGGATCGGCTGTAAGATCCTCAACCACTACCGCTACGTATTTGTAGTTGGCTGTTTCTAGCCCGCTGTCCGACCATGTCTGCGCACCCGCCGATGCAGAGATCAACAGCAGCAGGACAATCGTTACAGTGAGTGGTCTGTTCATGGGCGCCTTCAAGACCCCGCCCTAGGTGGCTTCAGGGGTTACCTGACACACTTACGGTGGACTAACGACAAGACCACGCCTCTACAAATGCTTTCTGCACTAGTTTGTTAGCACCTGAGTGTAACTCTGCCGGATTCTTACGCGCCCAATTGAGAAAAACGAGGCGCACCTGCTTTGCGGTTACTCCCCGGGGAAGGCAAAGACTCTCGCTAAGCATGTCGTCCCACAGGGTTTTCTGAGCTTCCCACCAGGCTTTCTGAGCTTTCGTCGCGCCTTGCGGTATCTCCTGATAACGCGCCCGCTGGGCAGCCATGTCCTGGCTATCAGCGATACCTAGCAGATAGCCAAGACAGTACCTCCAGGACATACCGCCGTCTTCCGTCGTATCTGTCTCGCAATGTTTCAGCAGTTGATTGCCTGTGAGGAAATCCGCCGAGGTAGTAAGCGGCCACAACAGAACTGACACTGCCAAGATGCTCTTCATGGGTGCGCGCGCTCCGAGCCTCAAATGAAAACAACGCTGCTGACGATGCAAACCCTACAACCCGTTGCTAACCAAAATGCTAACACCAGCTGGTACAGCCTGATATAGGGCGGAATACGGAGAGCCGGAAGTCCCTGCGAAACAAGCTTATTTACAGTTGCCCGTCGCCATCCCGGGGAAAAAGTCTGCGCTCGTAGCGAGTGGCAGTAGCCGTGAATACGTCGCGCCAGCGTCGTGTGAAGGGCTCCAGACACCACCACGGCCTCTCAAGCCGTGTACACATTGTCTAAAGCGTAGGCATCCTTTGTGCCAGAACCAGGAGTGTAAGCAGAACGTCCCAAGAAAAAAGCCCAGATGCCCCCCGTCGGCTGCCCGGCTAACGCGCGTCATCTGTTCCTCCAATGGTTTTCAGGGCCGCTTGCCAACCAACTGATCGAAATGAGGGGGTATTACAAGGTATTGGACGGGGTAGAGCGGTCTAACGAATTAGACCCCCCGATGTTTAATAGCGACGCGATTTCACTGTCCTGGTTACAGTGCTTTACTAGACAGTCACAGAATAAGAACAGGAAACCCATCATGCTCTGTTTCTACCTCACCCCTCAACAAGGCGACTTCAATCAAATCCCCGAACTTCAAGTCTGCATTGCCGAGGCGCTCTATGATGTGGTTTCCCCGCCAAAGTAATGGCCAAACGATGTAAACGCCCTAATTCTTTTCAAGAGCTAGAGCATCTAATTGCACATTAGTTTCTTGACCAAAATTCGGTTAAGGAACTCGTAAGGATGCCAGAACTAACAACTAGCCGAGACGAATCTACAAGGGTGGACAGGATCCTATGGGTGGGCGAGTAGATCATAGGTCCATGGTTTCCAGCGTCAAAGTTAAAACTTACTTTCGATTTGAATTGCGTTACTTGATGTTGCGGCACGATAGTTCCGCCAATCTCAGTGATCGGATCGCCCTGGAGACATACCGACAGAACAAGATATTCAAACATATTTTGCTTTGGATCTCCGGGACCAGAAATTGTTTCCAGGCTGATCGTTAAGTCGCATGTGTGCGCGCAGTGGATGCAATCGCTTTTGCCAAATCCTTCTTCGTCGCTCCGAGCGAGAACAAAGATTTGACCAATAAATCAAGGGAGACGGCTGAATCCCCCGCCTCCATCTTGGCAACTCGTGACTGGCTTGATTTGACGCGATCGGCCACAGCCTTCTGGCTCAGTCGTTGGCGTTTTCGTTCTGCTCTCAGTTGTTTGCCAAGCGCCAACTTCATCTCAATGTATGCAACTTCCTCGGGAGACAGCCCAAGGAAATCCTCCGCAGCGTGTAGTCGTCCCAGGTCTACGAACATTGTGCCTTTAACCTGGGAGGCCGAGGCGATATCCGGGCTAGGTACGAGGTACACGTGAAACTTCGGCCCCGGCCCCTACCTCGAAGTCGGACTCCAGATGGACAGTGTCGTCATAGACGGTGACGGCGCCGCCGCCATGGTGAACTGGGTCCGACGGATTGCGACTGGGGGAGGGAAAATGAAAGGATAGAAGAAAATGCCTAAGCTGAAACCAGCCACGGTACCGAGAATACCGCCACCTACGAAAGAGATTATAATCTTTTTCACATTTTTTCGCTGATTTTAAAGCTGAGATACTAGATCGCTTGTTTTCGCAAGCCGATCGACCAGTATATTGAGGAACTGCTTATTGAAGCGCAGTTGCAAATTGCCTGATGCTTCGGACAAGGAGTGAGTGCGAACCTTGATCAAGGTGACATCTGTTTCGGACACCACGCTAGCGGCGCGTGGCGTACGCGATTGTTTAATAAATGCCATTTCACCAAAACAGTCCCCGGCGTTGAGCCGATGGAGCACTTTCTTCCCCTTTTTAACCTTGGCTTTACCTGATGCCAGGATATAAAATGATCGCCCGGCCTTACCTTCGCGAACGAGTGCGCGCTGTGATCGAAAGTATTTCCAGGAACTAATTCGTAACACTTCCCAAAGTTCAACGTCTGTAAAATCTTCGAAGAAGTCCAATCCCTTCAAGACATCGAATTTTTTGGTGTCCCCGATCTTTTCGTCTGGTTGCTCCAGGTTAGCAAAGGTATTAGTCAGACTAAGTGAGAATTCGTTCCAGGTCTTGTAGCGATTTTTTGGGTCTTTTTGCATTGCGCGTTCGACTATGGCCTCTAGGGCGGGAGGTACGTCAGAGCGAAAGTTTCTGATCGGCGGCGGTGTCTCGTTGATGACTTTGTTTAGCAGCGTAAACTGGTTGTCCGCAGTAAAAGGTACGCGACCGGTGAGTAACTGATGCATGACTACGCCCAGCGAGTAGATATCAGTTTGATGCGTCAAGGGTTTTTCGGTTACTTGTTCGGGCGACATGTAGGCCGGTGAACCGAGGACGCCTGATACCTGTGTGCGATCGGACTTAAATGCCAACGCAGTCCCGAAATCTGTAATTTTGATGTCGGTATTCTGACCTAGCATGATGTTGGCCGGCTTGATATCTCGATGTATGACACCCTGACGGTAGGCGTAATCGAGTGCTCGACAACATTTGAAGGCTATTTCAACCACCTCGCTGAACGGTAGTAGATTTTCGGCGTCGCAACATCGCTCTAAGGTGCCACCGGGTACGTACTCCATCACCAGATAGTGACGATCATCATCGACCCCTGCGTCATGGATACTGGCAATATGCGGATGCTTTAGTTTTCCAGCCAGACTCGCTTCGTTCAGGAATAGTTTTTTGTAACGTTGACCATGCGTGGGATCCTGGAGGGCCTGGCTGTCGACAAGTTTAATCGCTACTTCACGGCCAAAAAAAGGATCCTCAGCCAAGTAAACAGTGCTCGTTGCGCCGGTCCCAAGTTTTCGCTTGACCCGATATTTGCCGATTTGTTTTGGCGTGGAATTACGCATATCGCCACTGTTCATTAAAGCGAATCGATCGTCAAGCGATCGACTGAGCCGGCCTGGGTTCGTGCTTTTTAATCTGCTGGGAACACGGTGCGATAACTGCAATAGCAGCTGGTGGCGAATAATGGTAACGCTAGCGTACCACCGATGAGCCAGACCGCGTAGCTGCTGGGGGCAAAAACAAACGATGTGAGCCCGCCCATGAAGAAAGGGCCGACTAACACCCCAAGTATCACCGCAAGGGAAACGATGTGTCGTGCGCTTGTCCGTAGGCTCAGGCCGAGCGCCGGGACCACTGCTTCGTCCCGCAGCACGATGAGGGGGACGGCATAGATCAGCGACATGCTTAAGCCTAGATAAAGCAAACAGGCCACCGATTTACCAGCCAGCGCGGTCAGGAAGTCTGATCCTTGCACGGCGGCGAGGTCCCAAGCCCAGGCGCCGTCGCTCATCACCTCAACCGAAATATTTATGAGTAGCGCCATCGTTAAAGCGTAGATAGCCAGTATGAGCATGGTGACCGTGTACTTTTCGTCACGCAGGGGGCGCAGCAACGCCCGATGAGAGCGTGCGAAAGCAGCCATTCGCAGCGACGCCGGCAACGACATCTTCTGCTTACTCAAGTCGTTTGCAGCAAGTAGGCCACTTGACATTAGAACTGGTGCAAGCAGTGCGACCAGCAAACTACCGAGAAAGGGGATGAGCTTCAGGAGAATGACTATCACCATCGATACTAGTGCCATTCCTAGCAATAGCCAAGGATTGCGCTTAAACAAACGCCATCCGCAATCTAGCCAGCGTACGCCGAGTTTAAGTTGCTTGCGGAGCCTCTTCATGCGCAGATCTCCGGTTCTGCATGGGCCCTATTGCTTTGGCCGTTAACGTCAACAGCGTGTCACTTAAATATAGGCTAGCATATGGGTTCGAAAAGATCGTGTGAATTTCGGTGCTGCAATAATGACCAGGTAAGCGTACCATTTTATAAGTCCATGAAGTTAGACTGCAACATGATGGCCAATCTCTATATAGATATGGCGATACCGGCGCAGGAGCCACTGATAAGAGCACTACTAGCCCAACATCAACTCCCAAATGACGATATCGCACATCACCTACGCCACTTTCACGTTGCCAATTTGGATGGTCGTGTTATCGGGGCCATGGGGTTAGAAATCTATCGTCCTTTTGCGCTGGCCCGATCTTTAGTTGTATCGCAGGACCTATGGGGTCAAGGGGTAGCACGGCAACTCTATAAGCGAAGTGAGTCATACGCACGTCAGCAAGGGGTCGCTAGCCTCTATTTATTGACGCTGACGGCACCGCGTTTTTTCGGCAAACGCGGTTTTGTCGAGATCGACCGGAGTTCGGTACCCGGCAAGATCCAGAAGACCCGTGAGTTCGCCGAAATCTGTCCGGCGTCAGCCACCTGTATGGTTAAACATTTAAACGATCCCACGCACGACCCAACCCAATAGACCATACCCGAGAGCATCGGTAAACTGGCGAACCCTTCTCTAGTCAGGTTTGCCATGATTCGCCTGTACGACTATTTATCGTCTGGAAACGGATACAAAGTGCGTTTACTTTTGATGCTGCTTGCCATTCCGTTCGAACGTGTCGAGCTTGATATCGTTAAGGCTGAGACACGGACCCCAGAGTTTCTGGAAAAGAATCCCAACGGGCGAATCCCGTTGCTCGAAACCGAGGACGGTGACCTCCTTGCCGAGTCCAACGCGATCTTGTTCTATCTGGCAAAAGGTACATCATATATGCTCAACGATCCGTTCGCGCGTGCCCAGGTTATGCAGTGGATGTTCTTCGAGCAATACAGTCATGAACCTAACATCGCCACGCTGCGGCATTGGATCATGCACCTGGGTGTTTCTAAAGAGCAACGGGAGGCGCTTGCCCAAAAACAGAAACAGCGGTATGCCGCGTTACAAGTCATGGAGAAGCAATTACAGAACCACGAGTTCTTCGTGGCGGAGCGCTACTCCATCGCTGATATTGCCCTCTATGCGTATACACACGTAGCGCCGCAAGGCGGTTTTGAGCTGGGGTTGTTTCCAGCTATTCATACTTGGCTGGACCGCGTCAGTCAACAGCCTGGACACATACCGATAACACAAGGGTAAGGGAAGGCGTGACTATGTCAGACGATGTACTTATTAGGACTGGTGAGGAAAGCGATGCCGCTGCGCTCACCGAGTTCAATATTGCAATGGCACTGGAGACCGAGGGCAGAGTGCTTACGCTGGAGGTGGTGTCAAACGGTGTACAAACCTTGCTCAAGAACCCTGAGTACGGGTTTTACGTGATTGTGGAGAAAAGTGGCGAAATCGCGGGCTCACTGATGGTAACGACTGAATGGAGCGATTGGCGCGACGGTGAATTCTGGTGGGTGCAAAGTGTTTATGTTAGACGCGATTATCGACGTCAGGGTATTTATCGCAAACTTTATGAATACATCAAGGCGAAGGCGGCAAAGAGAGGAAACGTTTGCGGGTTTCGGCTGTCCGTCGAGCGTGATAATGCAGTAGCTCAACAAGCCTATTTGAAACTGGGCATGTCTGAGACATGCTACAAGATTTTCGAGGAGTTAGTGTGATGAGAATCTTCAAGCCAACTTAGACCTGCCTGCGAGCTGCTGTAGGACGGTTCCTACAACGATAAAGATCAAGCCCGCTATAGTGGCAGTTCGAATGTCCTCGCCGACGAGAAAGTGAATAAATACTAGTGACAAGAACGGCGCAAAGAAGATAAGTGTGCCTACTCTGGCGGTGGTGGTTGAAAGCTTAAGTGCCTTTAACCATAGGACGAAGGCGATGCCCATCTCGAATACACCCACGTAAGCGGCTCCTAGTAATCCTCGTATCGGCACGGCCTCGAGGCTTGACAGGATTATGGTTGCTAAAAGTACCAGTGGAAACGCAAAGCAAAAACTGAGAAACAGGCTTGCGACAGGATCGTTTTTGTCCTTGATGTTGTAGATCCAAAAAAGTGCCCAGATAACGGTACTGCCGAGCGCGAGCAATACCCCAACTGTATTGCTGAATCGCAAAGATAGCACGTCACCGTGGGTGGAGATTATTACTACGCCTAAATAGCTGAGAAGGATGGCGCAGAACTCCTTCAATCCAAGTTTCTGTTTTAAGAGCGGCACAGACAGAATCGCCAGCATTATCGCCCAGGTATAGTTGAGTGGTTGCGCCTCTTGTGCGGGTAGTAGGTCGTAGGCCTTTAGTAACACGAGATAATACAAAAAGGGATTAAGCAACCCTAGCAGCGCGCAACGACCAAGATCTTGTTTTGAGTATTTGAATAAGAGATGAAGCTTTTTCTGTATGACAAGTACGATAAACAGCGTTAGGATCGAGACGATAGTGGCGTAAAATAGAAGTTGAACGGGATCCAGAAAACGCAGCGACAGCTTGAATGCGGTTGCCGCCGTGGACCAAAAAAACACGGTGACCAGGGCATAGGCGTAGGCTTTGCCTTGGCGTGTCATTCTTATGTGGATTGATCTCTCAGCTTGGTTTTCACAGCATACTATCCTAGTTGTTTGGGGAGCTAAAGGTTTGACCATTGAAGAAGGAAGCCATACGCTGATGCTGTGATGAAAGCACGTCCAGCAACCGCCGAAGACGCCGAAGCTATTGCCAAGATCTACAGTCAGGGCATCGAGGAACGATTGGCGACGTTCGAAACTTGCGCCCGCACAACCGACGATATTAAGGCTTGGTTTTCTGCGTCCTATACGGTGATTGTCGTTGAGGATGTAGGGATTATTTTGGCTTTTTCGGCGACGTTTCCGTACGCTCAGCGTGAATGTTACGCGGGTGTGCGCGAATTCTCTGTCTATGTTTCACGCGACCACCGTGGCAAGGGAGCGGGTCGAGTCGCCATGGAGGCACTTATTGCCGAATCGCGCAAGCAGGGGGCCTGGAAATTGTTGTCCCGAGTATTTCCGGAAAATGAGCAGTGCCTGCGCCTTCTCGGTTCGCTAGGATTCAGACAGGTGGGTATTTACGAGAAACATGCACAACTCGACGGTGAATGGCGCGACGTTGTCATTACCGAATACCTTGTTTGAGGGTCGAGCAGGACTATTTAAACGCGGCCAAGTAGGCAATAAATGATGCGCAGTTCTCGCCGCGCCGCGTTTTGCGAAATATGCCGTTGCCACTGGTACCATCGCTAGCCGTCCCTTCCCAATAGCAGTCCACTTGCGCAAACCCCGCTTCATATAGGGCATCCTGCAACTCTGCAAGTCCCCAAAGTCGCCAGTTATAGGTAAACGCGCGTCGTATTTCGCTGCCATCCCGAAAGCGAAAATGTATGTAGCACTTGGTTTCAGCCGTAACCGGCCAGTATTCGTGTTGGTCCCATATGTATGTGAAGCCGCCAGCAACTTTCGTTTCTTCTTCGGTCTCTTCCATGGACTCTGTACCGCCCTGAAGATCGATTACAAACAGACCATTATCGGCCAGGTCTTCATAGGCGGCGCAAAAGTACTCCATAAGCTCGCTGCGTTGCTTGAATACACAATAGGAAAAGTTTTGCGCGCACCGTAGATCGGGTGCTGTTCGGCTGGGTTCGCGTACATCCTTTTGGTGTAACAGGGCGCGTGCCGCTGCCTTGCCAATAGGTTCGAAGTTGTGGTTACGACCCCACGCCAATGGCTTCGGATCGATGTCAAAGCCTTCACCGGTATATTCAGGTCCGCGCTTCACCCAGGTGGCCGTAAGCAAAGCTGTTCCGCAAAAATCTTCGCGAAAGTGATTGGCCCGGTGACCACGCGTACTTTGGTATACGCGATCTAAGAACTTGATATCGTCGTCTGCGGATTGAACCGAGCGCTGATATAGATCGTACTTGTCTGCAGTTTTGGCGGTGAACTTTGGCTTTCGCCCTTTTCGCTTCTTCATAGATTATTCGGCGAACGTTGAGAAACGGCAGCTATCCTCCCGGCATGCTGTCGCGGGCGCGTCGCATTCTAACAGTCAGCTATGAAATTAGCGATCCTTGTTAAAGACCTTTTGAAGTTCATTTAAGGAGCGTGTGAT